>Ga0265298_10000903_pt1 | contig 44146 bp, 61 predicted proteins | sample AusTroGonzalo_MG_3_FD_193486 | JGI IMG/M metagenome (GOLD analysis project Ga0265298, IMG submission 193486) | Bovine rumen microbial communities from tropical cattle in Woodstock, Queensland, Australia - Gonzalo_01 | ecosystem: Host-associated > Mammals > Digestive system > Stomach > Rumen ... | reverse complement strand
ATTAAAAAAGTACAATAATTATTTTGAATCCAAAGGTGCAAACACAGAATTATTAACGTGGCACAAAACTAATCCAGTACCAACTTGTAATAATAAATATTTAAGTGATACAGAATACTTATTATTCTTTAGAGAAAATGGAGTAAAGATATATGGCAGTTATGAAACAAAACGCAAGTATTATGTAACACAAACAAACAAGCGAGACAAAAAACTATATAAGCACCCAACTATTAAACCCTTAGACATAATAGAGAATCTGATAATTAATAGCAGCATTAAGGGGGGGGCAGTGTTAGATCCATTTATGGGAAGTGGCACAACAGCGGTAGCTTGTGTTAATACAGACAGACACTATATAGGCTTTGAAATATCACAAGAATACTGCGACATAGCAAAAAAAAGAATCAACAGTATAGGCAAAGGTCAACAAACATTATTTTGAAAGTGGCAGTTATGATAGATCATTTTTATATAAGAGTAAGCAATGATGAATATGAACATGTTATAGCAGTAGCAGATACAGCTAAAGAATTAGCTGAAATATGTAATACAAGTGTTGATGTTATATATTCTAGTGTTTCTCACAATGTAGGATCATACAGAAAAATATATATGGAAGAAGGGAGAGTCAGTTAGATGGAAGTACGAATAATTAATTGTGATGTATGTAAAAAGAAAATAGATGAAATGATGGTATATGAACCTAGAATGCCAAAACAACTTAATGAAATTGAAATATGGGATAAACCATCAAAAAAACGAAAAGAGTTTATTATGAGAAAAAGTATATGTGATAAATGTTATAAAAAAATAAAAAAATCGTTAAAGAAAACATTTAAAGAATATGGGATTAAATTAGAATTTGAAGAAGATAAAAAAGAAGAAGGAGTTATACCAGGAAGGAAAGTAGTAAATTATGAAACAAGATTATGAAATAGTAAATAAAAGCAAAAACCAGGAAGGTAAGTAGTAAATTATGAAAGAATGTGGAATGCCATTTATGGATGAAATAATAAGAACAATAAATGAAGATATGAAAAAAAATTTAATGAAAATAAATAATGATGTATTAAGAAGAAAACAGGATGAAGTTAAACATTTAGAATCATTAATAGCAAGAACTGATTATATAAAAGAATTAAAAGATAATATTAAAAAAAGAAAAGAAGGTATTATTACAAATGATGATTATGAAGCACTATTTGAGTACGTATTTGAAAGTTTAGATGATATTTCCTTATCAAAGTATGAAAAATTATGGAAAATTTTATTTGATTATTGTAGAGATAATTATAAAAGTAGAAAACCTGAATTAACAGAAATTATACTAAAAGATATGTTTGATGTTATGAGTCATTTAGAAAATAAATGGAATGAAATATATAAAGGAGAATAATATGAATAATAAAAAAATTATGAGAGATAGAGTAGCAACTAGCACTGGAGAAATAATTATAGATAGACCATTAAGTCTTGAATATTTATTTGTTGGAGATTATGGAAAAGAAAACAACATAAAAGCAGACTTTTTAGGTTATAAAAAGAGAATTGAAAAAGTAGAGCATAAGCCAGTTGATATAACTGAAAAAATGGTAGTAACTGTTTCTTCTCAAAAAGGCTGTCCTATGAAGTGTGATTTTTGCGACTGTCATAAAATGAAGTTTGGCGGTAATGCAGGATTATTTGAAATTATATCTGAAATTAGTACAGCTATTGCTTTATCTAAAATTAAACAAGGAAGAAGATTAAATATACATTTTGCAAGAATGGGAGAACCAACTTTTAATTTTAACGTGATCAAAGCAGCAGATGCTATTGGAAAGATGGATCTACCATTTGATGAATACCATCCAGTAGTTTCTACTATGTGTCCTAAAAATAATGAGAAGTTAAGATTATTCTTAAATATGTGGACAGAGCTTATTTGGACTAAAGGCTCTCCTGGTTTACAGTTTTCAATAAACACTTTGGATGAAGATAAAAGAAATAAAATGTTTAACAATATGTCTTTATCTTTAAAAGAAATAGGAGAGATTATAGATTATTTACCTATTCCAACAGATAGGAAATATACTTTAAATTTTGCAGTAACTTCTGATAGTAATTTAGATGTAGATCTAATGAATAAGTATTTTGATAAAGATAAGTGTATTGTAAAAATAACTCCTATTCACAAAACCTGTAATGCAGAAAATAATGGTTATGAAATAGTAACTGATTTTGATGTATATGAAAAGTTTGAACAACCTTTAGTAAAAGATGGATGGGATGTTATTGTTTTTATTCCTTCAAAAGAAGAAGATGAAGATAGAATAACATGTGGTAATGGATTATTAGCAGCAGAAGATGAATTGACTTTAAGAGCAGTAAAGAAAATTGAAGAAGAAAATAGGAGAATAAATGATGATTAAAGTACATTGTAATGTGTGTGAAAAAGAACTTTCAGATGATAAAATGAATGTGATAAAAGTAAATACATACAAATCATATAAACAAAAAGGCTATTTTTATGACTGGGAATCTGAAGAATGGGCAATATGTGATAAATGTACTATGAAATTAGTTGAGATTTTATCTAAAGGCAAAGAGAAAAAGTTTAATAAATTTTATGAAGAAAACAAGGAATAAAAAATGAACGAAATTTTGCAATACGCAGTTGATAATGGTATCATAGACCTGCGTGGTGTTGCAAAAGAAATTAAAGTGCAAAAAGAAAAGAAGATATTAGAAAGCCATCATATCTGGAAAGGTAAAAACGGATATTATTATTCAAAGATTAATGGAAAGCTCTTTAAGAAGAAAAAGCTAGAAGATCTTAACCAGGCAATTATAAAAGAAAACACAGCAGCAGTTTTAAGTGTTAAAGAAGTTTTTTATTTATTCCTGGATAATAAAAGAAACGTGCAACCAAGTACAAAGGCTAGATATGAAAGTTGTTTTAATAGTTATTTAACAGACATACAAGACACAGAAATTGATGAAATAACAGAGTATGACATTGAACAACTATTAAACAAACTATTAGATCAAGGACTAACAGCTAAAGAGTATGGCAATATCAGAACAGTGTTAAATGGAATCTTTAAACTAGCTAGAAAAAAAGATTTAGTAAGGTTTAGGATCAGTGAGACACTAGAAGATTTAAACATTACCTTTAGAGACTTTAAAGCTAAGCAACACAAAAAGCAGGTATTAAACAATGAAGAATACCATAGGATAATTGAATATTTAACTGATAACCTGGATATGCTAAATTTAGGACTGTTATTATTACTAAAGACTGGACTTAGAGTTGGAGAATTAGTTGCACTTACTCCTAGAGATATAGGAGACTATTATATATCAGTAGACAAAACAGAACAAAGAGTGAAAGATAATTACACAATAATATATAACACTAAGACAGAAGCTGGAAAGCGAAAAGTTATAATAGCAGAACAAGATTTATGGATATTAAAAGAGATTAGGTTAAGGAGAAGTTTTAATAAAAATGTTTTTGATTTTAGAGCATACAATATAAGACACAGATTAGAAAGTGTATGTGATAAATTAAACATTGAAAGGATTTCTCCACACAAGTTAAGAAAGACGTATGCAAGTAGGTTATTTAGCGCTAAAGTTGATGAACAGTTTATATGTTCTCAGATGGGACATACAGATATAAGAACTACTAAACAATACTACATAAAAGATACATTAACTTTAGACGAGAAAAGAAGGCTACTAGCAAAAGTAACCTAAATAGTAACCTTGTAGTAACCCACTTTTCTTAACCCAATGCCGATAAATAAAGGGTTTTAGAGAGCGCGAGACGGGGATCGAACCCTTAATTGTTTATTAGAAAGCCGATAAATAAAGGAAAGGAGAGCAGCACCACGCAAAAAGTAACCAATGAGTAACCTATTTTAATTGACTTATTTTACGATTTGAAAAGCCAGTAGGCTTTATTTTTTTGTCTAAAAATACATATACCGAATATATACCGAATATATACCAAAATTTAATAAATTTTTATTGTGCGAACTATAGTGCCTATATCGTGTGATATAAGAAAATTTATGAACGATAAAAATATTAACTGGGAAAAGATTAAAAACGAGTATATAACAACCAATACTAGCTATACGAAATTAGCAAAAAAGTATGGGATTTCTTGTGCAAGTATAAAAGTTAAGGGCAGTAAAGAAAAATGGGTACAAGAAAGAAAAAAGCACGTCAAAACAACACAGGAAAAGACTTTAGAAAAAAATAGTGATGATAAAGCTGAAAGCTATGAAGATTTAGAACAGTTGATATTGGACTTTGAAAAAAAAGTTATTGTTGATTCTACAAACAAATGGATAGAGCTAACTAATCATCCTGAAGAAGGAGAAATAAAGCACAAGTATTCTTTACAGAAAACTATTGAATCTGCACTTAACAATATTCATAAGATTAAATATCCGCCAGACAAAGAAAAGAAAGATGAAAAAACTGTTTTTGTTGTACCAGAGAGTTTTAAGAAGGTGTTTAACTAATGAGTATGAATATAGATTTAGGAGATCCACAGCCTAAGCAATTAGAAGTTGCAATGGCAAAAGCGCTTCATGTAGGATTTGGCGGAGCAAGGGGCGGCGGAAAGAGTTGGTTTATTAGATTTAATGCTAAGGGTATGGCTGCAACATATCCAGGAATAAGACAGCTAATTATAAGAAAGACTTATCCAGAGCTGAGAGAAAACCATATAAGAATATTAGTGCCTGAGACTTTAGGATATGCAAAGTATAAAGATAAAGACAAAGAACTAACTTTTAATAACGGAAGTGTTGTTAGATTTATGTATTGCGATAATGATAATGATGCTGACAGATTACAGGGAGCTGAGTTTGACATTATATACTTTGACGAAGCTACGCAACTTACAGAATATCAATTACAAACACTTACAGCTTGTTTGCGTGGTGTCAACGATTTTCCTAAACATATATATTATACGTGCAATCCAGGCGGTGTAGGACACTCATATATAAAAAGAATCTTTATTGATAAGAATTATAAAGATGAAGAAGATCCTAATGATTATGAGTTTATACAAAGTTTGGTTGATGATAATCAAAAGCTTTTAGAAGCAGATCCGAAGTATAGAAAGAGACTAGAAGCACTACCATACAAACAACGTAAAGCGTGGTTAGATGGAGACTGGGATATATTTGAAGGACAGTTTTTTGAAGAATTTGTTGATGATCCTGAACATTATGCAAAAGACGATCAAAGATGGACACACGTTATTGAACCATTTAATATTCCTAGTCATTGGAATATATACAGAAGTTATGACTGGGGATATGCAAAACCATTTAGTTGTGGATGGTGGGCGATAGATGAAGAAGGAGTAATGTATAGGATATTAGAGCTTTATGGATGCACAGGAGAAGCTGATGAAGGAGTGAAATGGACACCTGATAAACAATTTGAAGAAATATCAAAGATAGAAAGAGAACATCCTTTATTAAAGGGTAGACAGATAACTGATGGAGTTGCTGATCCAGCTTGTTGGAACAAAGAAACAGGAATATCCGTTATGGATACAGCAGCTAAGTATGGGATTTACTTTTCTAAAGGAGATAACAAAAGGCTTGCTGGATGGATGCAAATGCACTATAGATTTCAGTTTGACGAAAATGGTTATCCTAGAATGTATATCTTTAATACTTGTAAAAACTTTATTAGGACAATACCGCTTCTTATGTATTCAGAATCTCCTTCCAAGATAGAAGATTTAGATACAACACAAGAAGATCATATAGCTGATGAAACTAGATATATGTGTATGACTAGACCAATAGAACCACTTAAACCAATAGAACAAGAAACAATATTAGATGATCCATTAAATCAATTTAGAAAAAGGAGTTAATTTAAGAAGATGAAAACTACAAAAGCATTAAAACAAGCAGCAGCTGCTTTTGCAGCAGAAATGGCAGACAAAAAATCGCAAGAAGATTTAAACTCAATTTTAAAGCCAGCGGAAGATCAGGTGTATTTGGACTCAAAACAGATGCAAAGTGATGTTATTACAAGAGAAAGGCTTTTAAAAGCAGTTGAGATATTAAGAAAGGATAAAGCTGGTAAATCTAACCTAGAAAAAAGAATTATTAATTCTGAACAATGGTGGAAAGGTAGACACTGGGACGTTATTAATGACGAAGAAGGTAATGGTGTAACAGATAAAATAAAACCTAAGTCTGCGTGGTTATTCAATTCAATGATGAGTAAACATGCTGATTATGTTGATGCTTATCCTGAACCTAATATTTTACCTAGAGAACGTGGAGATGAAGAAGAAGCTAAGAGACTATCTTCTATCCTTCCAGTTGTTTTAGATCAGTGTGGGTTTGAAGAAACATACGAAGAAACAGCACACGATAAATTAATAGCTGGAGCAGGAATCTTTGGAATATTTTGGGATGGTACAAAGAATAATGGTTTAGGAGATATAACAATAAATCCTATTGATCCACTTAATATCTTTTGGGATCCAGGTGTTACTGATATTCAAAAAAGTAAAAACTTATTCCACGTTAATTTGATAGATAATGATGATTTAGAAGGTATGTATCCAGAGCTTAAAGGAAAACTAGGTGGTAATGACATACTAACAGCTAAGTATATTTATGATGATAATGTTGATACAACTAATCAAACTCCTGTAGTTGACTGGTATTACAAAAAAATTGTTAATGGTAAAAAAACAGTACAATTATGTAAGTTTGTAAATGACGTTGTTTTGTATTCGACAGAAAATGATACAGAACAAGAAATGGAAACAGTTGAGAATCCAATTCTTAATGATTTAGGACAACAGATTTATAAAAGAACTAATGAAGATGGATTTGATGAATTTTTAACTGAAGATGAAATGACAGAAGAAGATTTACTTAATGGTGGATTTGAAGCACAAGTAGAAACACTAGAACAGCCTATAGAAGGTACATCAATGTATGAGAAAGGATTATATGATCATGGTTTATATCCTTTTGTAATAGACAATATGTTCCACGTTAAAGGAACACCTATAGGATTCTCACTACTTGATGTATGTAAATCTCCACAAGAAGATATTGACAAAATAAAAAGAGCATTGCTTATTAACACATTATTTGGAGCATTGCCTAAGTTTTTAACAAAAATAGATGGACAAATAAACATAAAAGAATTATTAGATTTTAATAATATGTTTATTCATTTTCAGGGCAATTATGATGAACAAAACCTAATGCCTATTCCATCAACTCCACTTAATGGTAATCATATGCAACTACTTGATATGGATATAAATGAAATGAGAGAAACTACTGGAAATACTGATGTATCACAAGGTATTCCTACAGGAGTTACATCTGGTTCTGCTATATCAGCCTTGCAAGAAGCGGCAGGAAAAACAAGTAGACTACATAACAAAAAAGCTTATATGGCTTATAAAAAGATAATTGAAATGACAATAGAGCTTATAAGACAGTTTTATGATATTCCTAGACAGTTTAGGATTATAGGCGAAAACGGAAGGGAAGAATATATAACATATTCAAATGAAAAATTAAAGATGCAAGAAGAAGGAACAGACTTTAGCGGAGAGATGCAGTATAGGCTTCCAGTATTTGATATTGAAGTTGTACCACAAAAACAGAATCCTTATTCTAAAAACGGACAAAATGAAACACTGCTTACTTTATATAATATGGGTGTATTTAATCCTGAAATGGGAGATCAAGCAGTTGCTTTAGTTGAATCTATGGACTTTAACCAGAAGCAAGAAGTATTAGATAAGATTAAAGATAATCAACAGCTTCCTATCTTGCAACAACAAATTGAAAGTTTAAAAGTATTAGCTATTAATCAAGCAGCTGCACTAGATCAGATAAAGGGAACAGATTTAGCTCAACAACTAGCGCAAATGTTTGATGCAGGAGACATACAAGAAAATATAGATATGGAACAGATGGAAGAACAGCCTATGCCACAAGGAAATGTTGATGTTGATTTAGAAAAATCAACAGACCATCCATTTAATCAAAGAGCTAGATCACAAGCTCAGGAAGTAACACAGCCAGTATGATAGAGATTAAACTTAAACCTAGAGAAGTTGTAATAACAGGACACGCAAAAAGTGATGTTAAAGGAAAAGACTTAGTGTGTTGTGCAGTTAGTACGCTTTATTATTCCTTAATTGCTAATTTATTACATTACACAAATGATATTGAATATGATGGAGAAGAAGGACACGCAAGAGTATTTATAAAAAAATATAATGCTGGAGCAGCAAGAAGTTATAGGTTTTTTAAAATAGCAATTAAAGAGCTTGAAAAGAAGTATCCTACATTTATAAAAATTTTATAATGTGCGAACTATAGTGCCATATCTTTATGGTATAAAAACTATAGACTGGCTATTAGATAAAGATAATAGCCACTAACCCTATTATTTTAAGGGAAGAAAGGAGCATATAATTATGCTAAAAAATGTTTGGAATCTGCAATTATTTGCAGATGAAGAAGGTGTTGAAAGCGCTATAGACACCAATTCAATTCCAGACGATACGGGCGTAGAAGTATCTGGGGACGCCGCTCAGAATATGGGCGAAGAATCTGTGGACGCCACACAGGAAGAAGAAACTGTAAACCCAGAGACTGAAGATGAAGTATCGTTTGATGATCTAATTCAGGGCAAGTACAAAGATGCGTTTAATCAAAAAACAAGTGAAATTGTACAAAAACGTGTCAAACAAATGCAAACTGATTTAGATGAAGCTAATGCAAGTATGGGTGTCTTACAGCCAATGATGATGGCGCTAGCTCAAAAGTATCAGTTGGATTTTAATGATCCTAATATTGATCAAGCTGTGGTAGATGCAGTGTTAAAAGACAAAGCATTATATGAAGAAGCAGCAATGGAAGCTGGTATGGATGTAGATACATTCATGCAAGTACAAGAGCTAAAGCGTGAGAATCAAGAGTATGCTGAAAGAGAAAGGCTTAGTGAAGAAGAACGTATAATCAGAGAAAAGTACGAAAGACACATGATGGAAGCCGAAGAAGTTAAAAAGGTTTATCCTAATTTTGACTTAATGGAAGAAATCAGAAACTATCCGCAGTTTGCTATGCAAATTGATTGTGGAGTACCAGTCAGAAATGCTTTTGAAGCTACGCACTTTGAAGAATTAGCCGCTATACGAGCAGAAGCTATTGCTACTAAAGCAAGTGAAAAGGTTGCTAATTCCGTTAAGGCTAACAAAAAAAGACCAGCCGAAAATGGATTAGAAGTTCAACCTGGATCTCAAATCGGTACTAACATAAGTGGTCTCTCAATAGAGAAACTAGACGAGTTAGAAGCGAGAGCCAGAAGGGGAGAGAAAATCGATCTAAAGGACTTTAGCTTATAACAATCTCTAGTTAAAAGGAGATTATTATGAAGGTATTAAGAGATTTATTTACTAATCTACAGATGTTCGCTGTTAGTGATTATACACAGGCTACAACTGATGCTGGTATCTCAGCGGAGATGAAAACTTATTATGATACAACTCTACTTAGAAATGCACAGCCTAACCTTGTATTCCAGCAGTTTGGACAAAAACAGCCATTACCAAAGAATAATGGTAAAGTGGTTGAGTGGCGTAAATTTAGCGATCTAGCTAAAGCCACAACAGAGCTTACAGAAGGTGTAACACCTGATGGACACAAATTTACTGTCAGTACAATCACAGCTACTGTTAAACAGTATGGTGATTATACAATCGTTACAGATGTTTTGCAGCTAACTACAATAGATCCTTTTGTTAGTGAAGCTACAAAGAAACATGCTGAAAACGCTGCACGTACTATTGATACACTAACACGTAACGTTCTTTTAGGAACAACAAACAGATCGTTTGCTCCTAAATCAAATGGAACAGCTGTAAGTGCTAGAACAAGTTTGGATTTAACTTGTGCTATTACACCTAAAGCTATTGCAAAGGTTGTAGCTATTCTAAAGAAAGCTAACGCTCCTACATTCAATGGCGATTATGTAATGGTAGTACATCCATCTGTTGAGTTTGATTTGATTACAAATGAAGCGTGGGTTGGTGTTGAAAAATACACTGATGCAGCAGCTAAAAATATTTTCAATGGAGAAATTGGAAAATTATATGGTATGAGATTTGTACGTTCTACAGAAGCGCCAGTTTATGCTCCTGCAGACAGAACAGGCGATAATGCTAATAAAATAGCAGTTTATTCTTGTCTAGCGTTTGGTAAAGATGCGTATGGAGTTGTAGACCTTGAAGGCGGCGGACTTGAAATGATTATCAAGTCTAAAGACTCAGGCGGAACAGAAAACGCATTGAATCAGCGTGGATCAGTTGGTTGGAAGGTTACAGGATATGCAACAGCTATTCTTAACCCTGACTATTTGGTTGACTTCGAGTGTACATCTTCTGAGTTCTCATTAACTGATATTAACAATGGTACACCTACTGTTGATTTACCAGTTGCATCATAATTTGAAAGGAGATAATTATGGCTGAGAAGAAAGAAGAAAAGAAGGTAGAAAAGAAATCTGAACCTAAGGCTACAAAAGGTATGGTTAAAGTAAACTATATGAAGCCACGTGGAGATAAGTCAAAAGACATTAAAGTATCTTTAAATGGACAGATTTACCATATACCTTACGGAGAAGATGTGGAAGTACCTATCGGTGTAAAGGAAATCATAGATGATAGCATTAAAGCAATGGAAAATGCTGAAATTTATGAAGAAGAACACATTATCTAATTTATTGGGGATGGGTAAAACCATCCCCATATTTTATAGGAGTAATTATGAGAATAATTGATGCAGTTACAAATGTTGACAATTTGTTACCTAATGCTTTTGATCAAGAACAAAAGCATAAATGGTTAAAAAATATTGAAGATAAGATCTATAAGGAAGTAGTTTTAACTCACGAAAACGATACAGATATTTTAATTACAGATTTTGAAGATGATAATAGTGAGTTAATAGCTCCGTATCCTTATGACAATTTATATATAAGTTTTATACTTGCTAAGATATTTGAATACGAACATGAGACAGTTAGATATAACAATCAAATGATTATATTTAATCAAGAGTACCAGGAGTTTGTTAATTGGTACAACAGAAATAATATGCCAAAATAAGGAGTTTTAAGATGCTTCCAGAAATACAAACTATAGAAACAAATGATCGCACTATAAGTCGATTTTTAGGCTTAAATCAAAAAGATACTTCAACTGATGAAATGTTTAAAAATATGAAAAACATGACATCAGATGAGTATCCTTATTTAACGCCTAGAGATAAATCAGCTATAAGACAAGTATTTAGTGGAGATACTTCAATGGTATATGGAAGCTGCGTATATGGAGAAGATGTATACACAGTTCAAGGTCAAAAAATATCTGGAGTTGACACAATATATTTTTATAAAAATTTTACAAAAATAAATGCAGTTAATTTAACGCAGGAATTAAAAATAAGAACGTTAGTAATATATGGAGCTAACATTGTAATATTTCCTGATAACGTTATGTATAACACTAAAGATGGAACAGTTACTAATCTAAGTTATACATTAAATGTTAATAATTCTAGTAGTTATTTATATTTATCAGATAAAGATGGTATTCCGTTTGCTTGTGATACAGAAACTGTTTTTTATTATGGAAGCGATTCTTCTTATTATGGTAGGGGACTATATGGAGTATTATCTTCCACTACACAATATGATTTAGATACAGCAACATATCCATCATGGGATGCTGATTTAAGAATACACAATGCTATCAGTAACAGTGGTTCATCTGGAAGCACTCTTTTTAATTTAACAAAATTTTTACCTAGACGTCCAAGAGAAAAAGATGATGGTTCTATAACTGCTCAATTAAGACAAATAAATATTGTATTTAGTAGAAAAGATTTTTTAAGTCCTTCATCTTATTCTAAATATTTAACATATAAAACATTCTATGGATTTACTGATACGGAAGGCAACTTAAATATAATGAATTATAATTCAAGTCAAAATATGTATACTCCAGCTGAGTTATATGTATCTTATGCAATTAATTATACATCTTATAACGATATAAAAGATAAGATTAAAATTGGAGATTTTATAAAAATAACTGGTTTAAAATCAGATGGTAGCGAATATTCAAAATCTGATTTTAGTGGCAATCCAGCTTTTTGGAACATTGTTAAAACATTTAAAAATAGAGTTAAAGTAGAAAATATTATTGAATGTAGAAAAGAGTCTCAAAGTGATCCTGATAAAGTTGTTTTAGTATTTAGCAATAATACATTAAAGTTTGATGAAGCACTTAAAGAAGATAATAGAATTATTAAAGCTTCTTATCATCATACAAATTCAGGTGGGGCAGAAGAATATTTACAAGAGATAAAAAAAATAAATAATTATTTAGGTTTTGGATATGGTACTGTTTCACACACAATAGTTCATCATGCAAAAGTAGAAAAAGATGTTCCTGAAATGGATTTTATAACTGTATCTAATAATAGGATATGGGGATGTTCATCAGATAATCATGAAATATATTCATGCAAACAAGGAGATGCTACAAGCTGGTATAACTACAGTGGTTTAGCTTCTGATAGTTATGCTGTAACAATACCTAATGGAGATAAATTTACTGGAGCAGTTACTTATTCTGATATGCCTTATTTCTTTACAGAAAATTGTGCATATTCAATTATGGGTAATAAACCTAAAAACTTTCAGGTGCAGACTTATGAATTAAGAGGCGTTGCAAAAGGAGCGTATTCTACCATAGCTCAAAAAGATGGATATGTTTACTATAAATCTAAAGATGGTATTGAAAGATTTAATGGAAATAACTCTCAAAACATTACAGAGTATTTAGATTTAGAATGTTTTGATGGTGTTTGCGGAGCAATTAATAATGATAAATATTATGTTTTCTTAGGAAAATCAACTGTTACCACAAAACTTTATGTGTATGACATAAAAAAGGCTATATGGCATATAGAAAGAGATTATATGCCTAACTATTTAATTAATTTAGATGGAAACTTATATATTTTAAATGGAGTAGTAGGAAAAGTTTATTTAGAAAAAATAGCTGGTAAAGGATATGAAGAAGCAAGTGTTTTAGTTAATAATACACCTACTTATGATAATCCTAAGTGGTTTGTAGAAAGTGGAGAGTTTAACGCAGGATCAGTATTAAACAAATACATAACAAAGTTTATGTTTGAAATGAAAATAGAAGAAGGTTCTAAAGTAAGTATTGAATTTATGTATAACGATTCTGGAGAGTGGTTAGAAGTGTTTAAGTCTACTGATGATCACGTTAAAAAACTTGTTAAAGTTCCTATTTTGGTTAGACGTTGTGAAAGATTAAGATACAAGATTAAAGGAATAGGAAAAGCAAAAATCTATACAATAACAATAACTTATGAAGGGGGAAGTGAATTAGATGGCTAGTATATATATAGATCCACCTGATGAATTAGAAGATGATAATGAAGTTAATATTGCTAACATACATAGATCTGTTGTAAATATGGCAAAACAACTTAACTATGCACTTAACAATATGGATACTGATAATTTTACAGAAGATATTGCAGAAATAATTGATAATTTGACTAAGGAAGGAGAAGAAGGATAATGGCTAAAAAAAATAAAGTTACATCTGGCTCATCTCATGGTTCATCTTATGGAAGTTCTTATGGTAAATCAACCAGCACAGAAAAAGGGTGGACAAAAACAAAAAATAGTGCTGTATCTTATAACAAATATAAAAAGAATAAAGGCTTATTAACTAATCTTAATAAGGCTGAAAAAGCATATAAAAATGTTGGTGCTTTTAATGCGCCTTATATAAATCAATTAAACAATACTATAAAAAGCATTGAAGATTCAAAGTTTGAGTATGATGTTAATAATGATTTTATGTACAACCAGTATAGAGATATGTATCAGGGTATGGGTAATGCAGCAATGCAAGAAGCTCAGGCTGATGCAACAGCTTTAACTGGTGGTTTTGCTAACTCTTATGCTCAATCAGCAGGACAAAAAGCTTATAACTCTTATGCTAGTCAATTACAAAGCATAGTTCCACAGTTATATTCACAGGCTAGATCAGTTTATGATACTGATGTTGCTAACCTTTATAACAAGGCAAGCTTGTATTCAGGATTAAATGCTCAAAGCTATACTGAGTATGCAGCTAAACTAGATCAATTAGCTAATGATAGAAGTTATGCTTACAACAAATACTGGAATAACTACACAGCAAGCGCTAAAACATACACTAAAGAAACTGGCAAAACTAAAACATATAATAAGAGCAAAGGCAAAAACAGTGGTAGACAATCTTCACGAAATTCTGAAAGTTCTTCATCAAGATCGAAATAAAAAGGAGATAAGTTATGGCATTTAGTTCAAGAAGTGCAAGTAGTAGAGCTAGTAAATTAGCTACTCAAAAGCAAGTTCAAAAAGCAATTCAAAAATCTAAACAAACTACTAAAGAGTATAGTACCTATAAAGCTAATAAGCAGTTTAAAAAACAAATGAATCAGGCTGAAAAAAAAGAGCCTATTTATAAAAATGCTTATAAAGGCTATATAGATGCTGTTGCAGACAGACTAGAAAATGGTGGTTTTGAATATGATGCTAGTAGTGATCCTACATACAAAGGTTATTCTAAAGATTACAGATTATTAGGAAGTGTTGCAGCAGATATGAGTGCTGAAAACATTGAAGGTTTATCTGGTGGATATGGCACAACTTATTCTGGAACAGTAGCACAGCAAGGATTAGAAGGCTATTTAGCTAATGAAAAAAATATAATTCCTGCTTTATATCAGCAAGCTAGATCTGATTATGCACAAGATTATGCAAACACTATTAATCAAGGAAACTTATATAATTCACTAGAAGCGCAAGATTTTGCTCAGTTCCAAGATAGATTAGCTAAATGGAACGAAAACAGAGAGTATTACTACAACAAGTTTTATAACGATTATATGGCAAGTGCTAAAAAGCATCAGACAACTAAGGGCAAAGAAACTAGAAAAGAAACTACAACTGGCACTGAAAGAGAAAATACAAGCGAATTTACATCTGGAGCATCTACTACTGTTACTCCTATTACAGTTAGTTCAAGAAAAAGAACATCAAGTTCTAAAAAAGAAAAAGCTAAAAAGGCTAATAAGTTACTTAAAAATCTTCCTGAATATGCTACACAAGATAAAGATGGTGCAGCTAGATATTTAACTAGCAAAGGTTATGGATCTAAAGCAGGAAACTTATTAACACGTCAAGAGTATGTTACTGCTAAAGCTAGATTAAATAGAAACTATGAAGCTGGATATACTGGAACGGAAGAAGGAGATAGCAACTATAAACACAAACAAAAAGTAGAACAGCAAGTAGATAATGACTATACTAATTACTTATACAATTATGTTCGTAAAGCATTGAAAGGAAAGAAATAATGGCTAAAAAGAAGAAGAAAAAAAGTTTTGCTCAACTTAGAGATGAATATATTGTAGGTGGGATAGATAGTGCAGAAGGAGATTACTCTCCTTCTGGTAACGCTAGAAAAAGATTTGAAAAAGAAAAAGCAAATACAGCAAGAATCAACACAAAAGGTACTACTGATGATGGTACTTCTTTTTCTATGTCAACGCTTCCAGAAACAAAAGCAAAATGGGAGCAAGATAGATACAATTCTTATTTAATTGATAAGGTAAGAAAACCTTTAAACGGAACAACATTAAATAAAGATATTTTTTCTTCTTTTGAAAACACTTCAAAATTCTTAACATCTCATGGAATCGATACATCAGATCTTTTAGACAAAGATTCTTTTATTAAGCAATCTAATAAAAAGTATTATAAAGATTTTGATTTTGAGAGTATTATAAATAGAGCTTCTAATCTAAATTTAACCAATTTACAAGATACAGTTAAAAAATCTTATAATGATTTAAACGCTGTAAAAGATTTAGCTAAAAATAAAACTGATGCAGAAACTCTATTAAAAGATGTTGAAAGGTATGAGAGTAAATACGGAAAAACTAAAGAATTAGATGTTATTAAAGATCGTGCTAAGTTAGTAACAGATTATATTAATAAAAATGCTAAGGGTGGAAGTGCTTTAACAAGCAATGTTTTAAAACAATATTCTACTTCTGATATTGATAAACGTCAAAATATAGCTGAACAAGGAAAAGCTATTGAATTATCTAACATGCAAGATAAGTTTGGAGAGTTAGACTATAACGCATTAAGGGGAGTGAAACCAAAAAGCCAAGTAGAAAAAGATTATATAAACAATAGAAAATGGGAAATAGGATCTAAAAAAGATTTAAAAAAAGAATATGCAGATACTAATGAAGAAATATACAGATTGCAACAAGAGCGTGATGCTTTACAAGATGAACAAGATACTAAAAATATTAGTATAGATGCTAGAGATAAAACACAAAATGCAATAGATAATAGTAAGCGCATTAAAGAAATTGATAATAGATTAAATGAACTCTCACAGTTTAGAAATCAGTATAGAGAGTTAATTAGAGTGCCTGAAAATATGAAGGCAGTTGAAAAAAAGGACAGTAAAGAATTAGCAGATATAATTGCTAAAAAAGATTTATATGAAGATGATGAAAGAGATTATTTACAAAATGTTTTAGCTAATAGAGATGATGCGAAAGAAACATACGATTATATTACTAATTTATTAAGAAATGATTATGAAAAACGTACTTATGATGCAGCAGATGTAGAAAACTACAAAGAAAAAGATAGAGAAGAATATACAAAGTATAGAGAATTGCAACTACAACTTGCTAATAAAATAGCAGGAGATTTAGTTGATAATATTGAAGAAGATTTATTTATAGATGGAGATGAAGAAAAAACACGTAAAAAATATCAAAAAGAATTAAAAAAATATGATAAAGATTTAGCTAATGATATTTTTGATGTGGCTTTAAGAAAAGCAAATAAAGAAAATGCTGAATTAGAAGAATTAAGAGCAGAGCAACGTGGAGAAGAATCTCCTATTGCAACAATACCAGAAGGCGCATTAAAAAGAAATATTGGTGGTGTTGGTGCGTTTTTTAGTAGTGCAAATAAGCAGTTTGAGTTTAATACAGATAGAAGTAAGTTAGATCCAGTAGATTTTTATGATACTAATTATGCAAGACTAAGAGAAGGTCAAGCATTACAAAAAGGTGGTGCAAAGTCTGCTAAGGGTTGGAAGTCTTTATATCAAGCAATTAATTCTAGCGCTGATATGGGACTTGCTGCACTAGAATCTGCTCCACTTTTATTAGTGCCTGGAATAGGTGGCAAATTATTTACTAACACACTTACAGCTATTATGGGAACACAAGCTGGTGCTAGTAGTATGTTAGAAGCACACGAAAAAGGAATGAGTGATCAAGATGCTATTCAGTATGGTGTAGTGAGCGCTATAGATGAAACTTTGGGCGAAAAAGCAAGTATTGAGCTTATGTTAAATAAGTTTGTTGGTAGTGGAAGAAGTTTAAAAAACTTTGTAAAAGGACTTGCCACATCTGGAATAGCAGAAGGTTCTGAAGAAGTAACAACTGATTTAGTTAATAGATTTTATGACAATATGGTAAACAATGATAACTCTTTATATAACAGACAAATAAAAGAGTATATGAATCAAGGTTTATCTAAAGATGCAGCTACAAAGAAAGTTGATGATGATTATTTTGAACAATTAAAAGAAGGTGCGACTGTTGGATCACTTGCTGGTTTATTGTTTGGTGGTGGTCTTGGTGGCGCTAATTATACTGCACGTACTATTGCTGATGCTAAAACTTCAAGAGATGTAGGCAATATAATTGATAATGCGTTAGAAAATGGAGATTTAAACGAAGAAGATCGAAACTATATGGTAAATGTAGGCAAAGAATCTTCTATACCAGAAATAAAAGAAAAAGCACTAGCTATTGAACAAAAAATTAATAATGATGAAAAAATATCTTCTAACGAATTAGGCTCATTATCTAAAGATTTAATAATTGCTAATGAAGGTATTAATTTAGAAAAACAAGAGTTTTTACAAGATCCACTTGCTGTTGGTTATGATAATCAAGGTAAAAAAATATATATTGATAATATTAAAAGCGGCAGTGTTAATTTTATTAATAGTGATGGAAATAAAGTTGATAGTAATGATGCTGAATTAGTTGATATGCCACAAACAACTTTAATGGAGTTTGGTGTTGATAATGATTATTCAAAGCAAAACATTGAAAGCATGATTAATAATTTTGCTAATCAATATAATACGGATGATCCTTATCAGTTTGCTGATAACTATAATATTTTTTATCAAGTAGGTAAAGATAGTAAAATTACAAGCTTTAAAGATGCACTAAATAAAGTACCAGAGTTAGAAAATAGTATATCTATTATTGGCGAAGATGCAGCAGGAACAGCATTTAGTCAAGGTAGACAATTAGTAACACCTATTGAAGAATCTACTTTAAAACAAGTGCCTAAAGGAAGATTTATAAATGATACTAATAAATCAGGTGCAGTTTTTGATTTTGCTGAAGGTTTTGCTAATTGGTCTGGTGCAGATGTAATCGCTACAGAGACTCCAGAAAAATATGTTGATAATAATGTTAAATCGGATAGCATACGTGGATTATATGTAGGTAGTAAAGGACAGATTATTATTGATACTAAGTATGCTTCTGTTTTAAGAACATTAAATCATGAAGCAGGACACCTAACTAGTTGGTTTGCTCCTGAAGAAGCAAATGTTGTTGCTACAAAATGTATGGACTTTGCTAGAAATAGTCTAGGTATTGAAGGTGTTGATAATGCTATAAAAAATATTCAAGATGAATATGAATCTAGTGGCAAAAAGATTAGTTATTCAGAAGCACAAGACGAGTTTATACAAAACATTATTGGAACTGCAATGGCTAGTGAAGATGGTATTACTACACTTGCTAACAATATTTTTAATGATAAAAATATTTCTGAAAAGCAGAAAAAATCTATTATTGGCAAACTAATTGACTGGGTAAAAGATTTAATCAAAAGGCTTACAAAGATAAGTGAAGCTGGCGGAGAATATGAAGATACAGAGTTTGTTAAGGAAGATGCGAAGCAAAGAAAAGATATAATTGATTCTCAAATAAAAGCTTTAGAACAAACTAAGAATATTTTAGATCAGTTAAATAATAAATCAACAGGATCACAAAAAAGTGGTTCTGTTAGTGATGAAGAAACAAAGTATAGTTTAACTAATGAGCAAAAAGAAATTTCTACTGAATACAATAAAGCAGTAGCAGACAATGATATAAAAAAAGCAGCAGACTTAGTACAACAATATGCTAAGAGCAAAGGCTATGATACTAAAGTGTATCATGGTACACAAGACTTTGGCTTTACACAGATAGACCTTAGCAAGTCAGATGATAACACTACATTCTGGGCAACTAGCAGTCTTGAAACTGCGCAAACATATTCTGGAAAAGACGAAGTAAGACAAATAAACAAAGATATTATTCAATATGAGAATCTATCAAAAAGTAAAAAAGCTGAGTTGTGGAAAGAAGCTTTTGAGATTAACGATAGTTTAGAATATATAGATAAAAATGATATTAAAAAACAAAAAGAGCTAGTAAATAAACAAATTGATGAAATAGAGTTTTACTTAGGCGAAATGAAACCTAAAGTAAAAGAATTAAAGTCAATTTTAGAAAAAGCAAAAGATTTATTTGGAAAAATAAAAAACAATCCATATTCTCAAGATGCAATAGTCAATACGTTAAGTTTAGACCGTTTAGCTAGAAATGAATATAATATAATTAAATACGATTATGACAATGAAGAAGCTATGCCAGTGTCTATGTATGGAGAATTAGAAAAACGAATTAGACTAATAACTGAAAAGACTGGTGCTTATTTAAGAAATAATTATAGTATTGTTTTTGAAGATAGAGTGGATAGAGATTTAGAAAGATTTTCTGATTATAATAAAGGCAATTATCAATTTTATGCTAACACAGACAATTTTAAGACAGTAGATGCAGAAGGTAAAAACTGGGATAGAATTGAATATAACACTATTCAAAAACCGACTATTAAAAATATAGAAAACTATTTATGTAGCTATTTTGGAATAGAGCCAGAAAATATATTATATAACGAAAAGAATAAGACTTTTAATTACGATATATTTATGCCAGATGTAGAAGATTTTGAAGAAGATTCTATATCATTAAAAGAAGCAGAAAAATTATTTGAAGAAAGAAAAGATGTTTTAACAACTAGACAAATAGCAGAAGATGCTGTTCAAAATAATTATGACGGAGTTTTAATTAAAAACTTAATTGATAATGGTGGACGTGGAAACTTTTACTATGAAGGCGCAGATGATGTTTACATTTTCTTTAATCCAACAGAACAAGTAAAAAGTGCAGACACAGTAACTTATGACGATAACGGAGAAGTAGTACCACTAGAAAAACGTTTTGATCCAGAGTATGACGATATAAGATATTCACTTGCTCCGACAGAAGATAGTGAAAGTAGAGAACTATCTAAAGAACAACAAGACTACTTTAAGGACAGTAAAATTAGAAATAAGAATACTGGTAAATTACTTGTAATGTATCATGGAACAAAAACGCCAGGCTTTAATGTTTTTGATATTAAAAAAGCAAGTCCTTATGGTATGCACGGAAGCGGTTTTTATTTTACAACCGATTCATCACACGCAAAACAATATGGTGGAAGTGCTTATAAGGTTTACTTAAATGTTGTAAACCCTTTAACATCACTAGATAAAACACATAACATAACAAAAGAACAACTAACTAATTTTGTAAAAGCAATAGCAGATAATGAAGATTATGGACTAGATAATTATGGACAAAATGCAACTGTGAAAAGCGTTGTGAATAATATTTGGAATAATGGAAACACAGATGATTACAGTATGTTAAATGATTTAGATGCTACTTGCATAGGAGATTTTGTAAAAGCAGTTAAGTTATTTAATGAAGTAAACAATACTAATTATGATGGTATAAGGGGAGACAGCGAAACAATAGTATGGAATCCTAACCAGATTAAAAACATTGATAACACTAACCCTACTACTAACGAAGATATAAGATATAGTGTTGAAAAAGATGATACGTTAGAAATAGATCGTATTGAAAGAGAAGCTAAGACTAAAGCCTTGTCTGAAGCAAACAAGGCTCTTTATAATACCATTTTAGAAATGAAAGGTAAAAAGCTTCCTGATTACAACTTGCTCAAAATAGCTATGAACTTAAAGGAAGCCTTTAACATTGATCTATCAAATAGAACTATTAAAGAACAGTTAGATAAAGTTAATAATGCAATTAAAAATAGTAACGGAGATATAACTACAGATGAAGTAAATAAAGCAGCAGCAGATGTTATGAAATCAATAATGCGTTATTCAAATGGTATTATTAGCGAAGAAAACCAGGATATACTAAAAGACATTAAGAGCTATAAGATTAAACTATCAGATAAACTAAAAGCTGGAATAACTGATTATGGTAAATGGTTTAGAGAAAATCAAAAGAACTTTACTATAAGAAAAGATGGTATAGACATTGATTCTTTGTGGCAAGAGTGGGTTGAAAAATATCCACAGTATTTTAGCGCTGATATAAACGAAGGAGATATGCCTTATCAGTTAGAAGCTATTACAAACACTTTAAGAAAAGGTATTGAGTACGGAACAAGAGAATCTGATATAGAAGATTATAAGACAGAGCTGTTATATGAATTTGCTAATCAGTTTGAGAAAAAAGACAATAACTTAAATCGTGCAATGAATAAACTAAATAATATTTTAGAGCGTGAAATGCAAGATAGAGTGCGTGAAGCTATTGATGAGATTAGTGAGTTTAAAGACATTGAAATAGCTGAGATGAAATATAGATCTAAAAAAGAAGCTAGAGAGTTAAAAGAGAAAAAAGAGACTACTAGAGTTAGAAACCAGAATAAGAAAATGCTTCTTAAACTTAAAAGAGCATTTACTTATCCTACAATTAAAAATAGAGTACCAGAAGTTTTAAAGAATACTTTGGGAGATTTTTTAAACGCAGTAGATCCTAAAGAAATGGCAAGGCTAGATTATTATAATAAACGTATTAGAAACCTAGAAAATAGACTAGAAATGACTACTGGAGAAGAATACAACGAAGTTAAACGAGACTTAGCAGCGGCTATTGACAGAAAAAACAGATTAGAAACTGCATTTATTGACTTTGCTGAAACGTATAAACGTAAAGGTGTTAGAGATTCTTTAGAGCAACAAGGAGAGTTTTCTGAACCTTTAATGGATAGTTTAAATAATCTTATTCCTGTACTAGAAAATAGATCTATTATGGACTTTAACTTAGAAGAACAACAAGAGCTTAATAGAGCTTTAAGAATGTTACAAGTAGAAATTAATAACTATAACAAGATTATTGATAATTCTATTATCGGCGAAGATGGTAAAGCAAAACATATATCAGAGTTAGTATTAGAAGCAAACAACGAAGTTAAAAACAGAGAAAGTGATAAAAAATTCTTTGGTAATATATTAAATGCTAAAACTGATTTTGTAACAAAGAATTTACGTCCAGATACAGTATTTAATCGCATAGGTGGAAACCATAAGAATAACATCTGGCTTCAGTCTGCAGAAAACCTAAAAGATGGTACAAGAGATTCAATGCGTGTACAACAAAAGGCATATAACACTTTTGGAGATTTTTTAGAGAACAATAAAGAAGCTAGAGATTTACAAAAATATGATGATAAACATCTTTATAAGACTGGACTTATAAATGATAAAGGCGAAGAAATAAAGCTGCCTAAGGGCATGATAATCATGTTAAAGATGCACTTAATGAATCCTAACAACAGAGCGCATTTAATAGGCGGTGGTTTAACTGTGCCTAACTTTGAAAAGTATTACAAAGGAAAAGGCGGTTTAGATTCTAAGCAACAAATATTTAATGGTGTAGATTCTGAAGTAAATAGTATTAATAAAGATATTGCTAAAGAGTTAAATGAAACAGATCCTGACTTTAAAAAAATAAAAGAGTGGGATAATCAAATAAACACTATTCTTAAAGATGGAGAAAAAATTGTTAAACGTGTAGAACAAGCACTAGACAAAGTTTTAACTGATTTTGATAGAGAATATATCAAAAAGCACTTTGAAGTGTTTGATGGCTTAATGAAAGAAGAATTAAATAAAGTAACTCAAAAAAGATTTGGTGTTGATTTAGCACAAGTAGATAAGTATGTAAGACTCATTTCTGATAAGGATTATTTTACAAAGATGAACGAAGGCGGCTATGGTATTGAAACTAACATTGAAAATACTGGCTGGATGAAACAAAGAACTGGTGCTAGAAACCCTATTATTTTAGAAGATGCACTTAATGCTGATATAGATCAGATAAAGAAAAGTGCTGATTATATAGGATTTTTAATTCCACAACACAACTTTAATAGATTACTTAAATATACAACAGTTAAAAGAGATGCTAATGGAAATATTTTAAGGGGCAAGGATAGAAAGCCTATTAGAGTTAATTTAACTAAAACTTTAAGAAGAAACTATCCAGGAGCATTGAAATACATTGAAGATTTAAAAATGGATCTTTTTGGTGGTAAACCATCAGTAGACAGTGGATTCTTGTCTACTATTCAGTCTGGAGTAGCTATTCAAGGCTTGGTAAATAACCCTAGAGTAGAATTAATGCAGCTTGCTTCTTATCCTTTTGCAGCAGTAGAGCTTGGCTTTAAGCCTATAACTAAGGCTTTAGTTAAAGGTGGCAAAAAAGGAAGAATTATATCAAGAGCAGATAGAGAAGTTATTGATGAAAAAACTCCCCTACTTTGGTACAGAGAAAGTCAAAGGGGAGCAATGAGTGAAATAGCTCAGGCTAAAAATAACAAAACTGGCTTTGGTAAGATTTATTCTAAAATAGTTAATACTAAAGGTGGTGCGCTTCTTTTTGGAAGAATAGAGAAGATGGACTTAGCAGCAGTAGGTAGAACATGGTATGCGTGTGAGTATAAAGTAAGACAAGATAAATCTATTAAAGTAGGTAGTGATGAATATTGGGAAAAAGTTGTAGATTTGTTTAATAAGTCTACTGAAAGAACTCAGCCTAACTATGTACCTATTACAAGAAACTATTATCAAAGATCGAACAATCCATTGTTTAGATTTATGGAAATGTTTAAAACTGTTTTAAATCAGATGAATAATGAAGTCTATGATGCACAAGCAACTTATAGAGCATACAAAGAAGATTATGAAAATGGTGGTAAATACAATACATCAAAAAAAGATGTTAAAGATGCTTTCCATAAAAGAAACAGAGCTATTATTGCATACGTATTGTCTCATTCGTTAGTAATGGCTATAAGAATACTTGTTAAAGGAACACTACTCCATAAAGGCTGGAATGATATTACAGATGAAGATGATGATAAGTTAAGTGGCGAAAAAATGACTAAATACTTTACAGATACAATGTTTTCTAACATTTTGTCTGGTTTTGTAATGGGAAATGAGATAGCTGATTCATTTAATGCACTAACAGATAAAATAGTTGGAAATTCTAATAAATATCATCCAGATTTTAATTTATCTCCTATACAGATAATTTCAGATGCTTTTAATAATATTAAAAGTTTAGATGATCTAACTAATGAGAAGAAAAGGGCAAAAAGACTTAAATCTATTGCTATGAACTTATCAACTCTTATTGGAGTGCCTTACAGAAATAGCGAAAACTTTGTTAAGGGAATGTTTGGTATGATTGAAGATATAGTTGATGATTCAGAGTATAACTATTCAAATGATTTAGAAGATTCTAAAGCTTTAAAGAAATATATACTTGGAGATATAGATAAAAAGCAAGTAGAAAAAGTTATTGCTATTGATGATAATGCTAAAACTAAATTTGCTAATGCAGTTAAAAATCTTTATCAAAAAGGAAAAATTAATGAAGATAAAGCTATTAGCGCAATGAAAAAAACTAACCTTTGGGACAGTGATACTAGAAAGCAGCCTACTGAAAGTTACGTTAAAGGAAAAATTGAGTGGTGGAACATTGAAAACAAATATAAAGATGAGTATGTTTCTACTCTTACAGAAAACGGAGCGCAAACAAAAGAATCTAATAAGGTTATAGCTAAGATAGCGAAGATGCCTTATAGTAATGCTTTTTATGTTTCTCCTGATGCAAACACTTCAGCAAAGAATTATAAATCTTCTTATGAAAAGCTTATAAATAGAGTTAAAAAATGGAAGCCAGAAAAATAGTATGTGCGAACTATAGTGCCTTATGTTTGTGGTAGATTTACACTAGATTAATTGAAAGGAAATGTTATGAAGGTAAATTATCCTATTACGTTAGACGTAAAGAAAACTAATGTACAAAAAATAATACATGCTAATCAGGGCGAAGGTTATGATCGTGAACTTTGCTTTACTTTGGTTAGTGGTAATGAAAAGTTAAATATAACAAGTGAAAATGAAGTTTACATTAAAGGTATGAAAGAAGATCAGACGATTTTCTTTAATCCTTGTATAGTAAAAAATAATAAAGCTTATTATTATTTAACTCCACAAAATTTAGCAGTTGTAGGAGATGTTGACTGTCAATTAGGCTTTATTAGTGATGGTTTAACTTTTACAGCTAAATTTACTATTGATGTACAACAAGGAATAATATCAGATTCAACTATACAATCAACTGATGAATTTAGTGAGTTAGTACAATTAATACAAACAGCTGGCAAGGGCAAAATTTATTATGGAACTGAAATAGATGAAGATCCAGATACATATCCACTTATTAAAGAAGATGATGTGTTTTTGCTTTTTGACACAGACGTATTATCAATATATGTGGCAGACAGTGTATCTACTGTTATTACGTGGAGCAAAGAGTTTGAAGTTTATTCTAAAAACAAAGTTTTAGATCTAATTGCAGATTTTGTAACTGCGGATGATTTAGCAGAAGCGTTAGCTAGCTATTATACTAAAATAGAAGTTAATGCTGAGTTGGCAAAGAAAGCTTTTAGATTTAGTGGTGCTGGAGCGCCTGGTTATTTAGTAACTGAATATCCAGGTGTGAGGCTTGGAGATTTTTATGTAGATACAACTAATAAACGATTATACTATGCTGAAATAGTTGATACTTATAATGTGAGTTGGAAACGAGTTTACAACTATACAGAAGCTGCAACAGCACTAGCACTTAAAGCTGATAAGTCAACTACTTATACTAAAGATGAAGTTGATACAGCGTTAGCATTAAAACAAGACGTTATTAGCGCTGGAGATGGCGCTAGTTTTTCAAACAATACAGTAAGCGTTAAATTATCAACTATGGATAATTTGATTTCTTTTGATAATACAGGCGGTTTATTGTTAGGACTTCATAACTTAGCTTACAATACAGATTTTAGGGAAGAACTATCAAACGATTCCATAAGTAACCCTTTAACTTTAAAAAGTGAAGCTCCTATTATTTATGAAGGAAGAGTGTTGCCTAATAAAATTGAAGTTAAAGGCGATTATGCAAATATCAAAAAAGGCGATATATATAAACAACTAATTAATAGTGAGTCTTACGCATATATGTATATTGTTGATGATATATGGGAAGAAAGTAACAAAACATATTTTAAAGCAACAAGGATAATCGACAATGTAATATTTAGTGATGATGATCCACCTGAATACACAACTGATCTATTGGTAGAGCCAGGTACTATATGGGTAGTATATGATGAAAATTATACCATAGAGTATGGAGTGTATGTAAATTGCGGTACGGATAGTATTGCTACAACACGCTATAATTGGGTACAACTTATCAATAAGTATTATGTTGATGTTCAGTTATCTTACAAACAACCTTTGATAGATTCAAGCCATAAACTATCAGCAGACCTAATCTCTACTGGTAGTAATAGTCAAGTAGTGCCTATTTCTACAAGTACAGAAAGTGGTAAATACTTAAAAGTAAAATCAGATGGTACGCTAGAGTGGGCGAGTGGCGGTGGCGGTGGAACGTCATATACTGCTGGTAATGGTATAGATATAACAAATTCTACGATAAGTGCAAAAATCGTAAGTAGTGGTAATATTCTTGGACTTAACGCAAGTGGACTATATGTTTACGGAAGCGACATTGTTAATGATATTAGTTTTAAGGCTGCAATGCCATACGATAGTGATATAAGACAAGCACTAACAAGTGGTAATAACTACCCACTACAACCAAAACTAACAGCAGGAACAAACATAACCATAACTGACAATGTAATATCAGCAAGTGGTGGTGGACTATCATATACATTCACAGACGGACTAACAGAAAGTAGTGGAACAGTAGGTATTGACCTAGCAAGTGGAAGTAAACTACTTATAGACGCAAATGATAAACTTGACGTTGACCTATCATCAAAACAAGACACCATAGACAGTAGCCATAAGTTAAGTGCAGACTATATTGAATTATTAAGTAATGGTTGCTTAGTAAGTGTTAATGGAGAACTTGCAATAAACGCACAACCACTAGGATTTGACATAGATTTAAGACAAGCACTTGCAAACACAAACGCAAACCACCCATTAGCAACTAAAGCGAGTGTAGATGGTAAACAAGACAACACAACCATAACCACAGATACAAGTGCAACTACTGTTAGCCTAACACTAGCAGACAATAACGAATACCGATACACACAAGAACTATCATCACTAACCCTAACTATGCCTAGTGGAGATTTTATTTCAAGCATAGTATTCGCTAGTGGCTCAACTCCTACAAGTATGACATACGATAGTAGCATAAAGTGGAGTGGAACAGATGTAACATCAAATGCATTCGTACCACAAGCAAATCAAGAATACGAGATAGTATTTTGGTACAACGGTTTATCAGTAAACGCAGTAGTAAGGGGGGTTGCATAATGAGTTATTTAGAAACAAAGAGAAACGCAATAATGAATAGTGTTAGTGGTGGAATATCTAACTTGCTAGACGGAGTTGAATATTTAGAAGATTATTTTATCAATAGTAGTGGAGTGATAACACCTAACCCTACGCCAGAAACTAAAGTAATAGTCTTTGATTATATCGAAATCGAGCCAAACGCAAGATATATTTATCGTGATATTTTCGATACATCACAACTACAATATACTCATTACGCTATGTATGATGAAAACAAAAATTTACTAGGCACAAGAACAACAATAGTAAATAGTGTCAATGCTGATAAACACAGTGCTATACTTACTGTTACAAATGCAAGTGCAAAATATATAAGATTAAATCCAAGAACTTTTGGCGATATTGGTGTAGGACTATATAAATTAGACGATATAGATTTACCAACTATCAACATCAGTTATTAAGGAGTAAAACAATGTTAGCAAGATACAAAAATGAGAAACAAATTGAAAGGTATAAAGGATTCGTAATTATAGATGGAATCACTTATGCCAATAATGAAGAAAAAGCAAGAGAAGCTGGATTTAAAGATCTAGTTATTGAAGAACAACCAGAGTATGATCCAGAGACTGAATGGCTAGACTATACTTACGAAGATGGCGAAGTAATAACGCAGAAGTGGGTTGTTATGCCGATTGAAGAAAGCGAGTAGTATGACAGAACTAGCAAGAAAGATACAAGAAGAAATAGATAAAATAAAAGCACAAAGTAAAGGAGATAATAAAAATGAGTGCAGAAACAAGAATTAAAAGAGTAACTAAAGAAGATTTAGGTAAAACACTAGATTCTTTAGGCGAAACAGTAAAAGGGCATCATTTTGCTAAGATGAATAGTGATAACGCAGACTATACAGTAGAGTATGAGTACACTTTGCCTACTAATACTTTTACTGAGCCAGGAGATGGAGATGATTTACTAGGAGCTGAGCTAACAGATCTTCAAACAGATGTAACTATTGGAGATGATTCTATTATAGCAACATTGCCTTACATGGAAGGTTATACTGGATTTAGTGGAGAAGCAGAACTACAAGAAGGACACTACTTTGCCTTAAAGGGTACTACTAGCGCTGATTTAGTATATGCAACATATATCGAAACAGATAAAAATGGCAATTTAGTTGAGACTAAATCAAAGATTTATGATGATGCACAAAGTAATCCATATGATGGCGTACAGATTAAGCGAATCAAAAATGATGATTTAAAGAAGATTATTTTAACTTATATTGATTTAACTAACAATGAAGAAACTGTTAAAGAATATAAGTGTAATTTCACTTATGAGCCTAAGGAAGAAGATGAATAGTTATGAAGAAATGGTTAAAAACTTTAAGTATTAAAGTAGTTAAAACAATGGCTGAAACAGCTATTGGCGTTATTGGTGCATGTAGTTTAGTAACAGAAGTAAATTGGCAGTTAGTGTTAAATGCAGTGTTGTTTAGTGCTATTATGACAATTTTACTTAATTTAAAAGATATTAAGGAGTAAAGTTATGGCTAATAAGTTTGCATGGGCGAGTATAGGCGAAAATGGAAAAGCAACAGGCGGCAAACCAGGAGATCAGACTGGAAGGGAAGTAGTTATTGGAAACTATTATCACTTTGGACAAGATATGGTTATCCGTTTTAAAAGTGTTGCTAAAGGTAGAAAAGCTGCAAAAATAGCTAAGAAGTTAGCAAAGTGTGAATCTATTGGATATAACCAAGACAGAAGATATGAGCTTCCTGATTTAGCTGCTAAGAATAACTGGGATTATAAGAAGTTATTAAAGGCTTTAAAAAAGAAAAAAGTATGTTGCGACTGTTCAAGTTTTGCCAGTACAGTTATTAATTTAGCTTATGGAAAAAAACTAATTCCTATTTCTACAACAGCTACTATTTGGAATAACTGTAGACCTACAGGCAAGTTTGAAAAAATTTCTGTTAAGTCAGCTGAAAAGAAATTCCATAAAGGCGATATGCCTAATAAAGCATATAACCATATAATTATAAACGTATAGGTGGTGTTTTAAGTGGAGACAGAGATTATTACAGCTTTAATAGCAGCTGGATCATCTTTATTTTGTGCTTTAATTGTAGGATGTTTTCAAAATTGGAGACTTAAAAAGAAGTATGAATATAAAAACAAAGAAAATTTAGAAACAATACAGGCTGATATTACAACTCAATTAAAACTTATTAATAAAGATATAGTGCAGCTAACAGAAGAACAAAAGAAGTACAATAATTTACAAATCAAAATTGCTGATGCAAACCTTGCTATTACAACACTAGACACAAACCAAAAAAGCTTATTTAGAACCATTGATAGAATCGAGAAACAGATTGACGAAATATTTAAGGAGTTGAAAAATGGAAGAAAATAATTTGGCAAGTGAAGTATTAAAGCAGCTAAAGGATCAACATAAAGAAGAAAATGAAAGACACCAGGAAGAATGTGATAGGCTTCATTCTATAATAACTAGACTTATTGTGGCACTTTGTATTGTATCTGCATTGCTTGTAGGTACAATATGTTATCAAATTTACAACAGCTATTTACCAACAGAAGATACAACTATTTCACAAGATAGCAAAGATGGACAAAATAATTATATTGGAAAAAATGGAGAGATAAACAATGGCAAAACAAACGATAAGAACAATTAGAAGAACTGGAAGAAAAACACCTAATAGACCTAGAAGGGTAACTAGAAGGGCAAGTAAAAGAAGAAGATGAAAATATCTAATTTTACAAAGCCAGAATTAGATCATTTTAGAAAGAATTGTAATTTTGTAAATTATGAAATTACAATGTTTGAAATGAGATCACGTGGACACACGATAGAAGAAGTGGCTGAAGAATTAAATATAAGTATGGAACATGCCTATAGAATATCAAGGCAAGTTAATGATAAAATAATTAGAGTGCTATAAGGATTTTTAATTGTTTTTTTCATTTTATGTTTTTCTCAATCGAGAACTTCTAAAGGGGAACACCTATTTATAGGTGTTCTTTTTTTTGTGCGCATTTTTATTAAATTTATGCACGTTACAAAACGTGCCAGTTTTTTGCACAAAACATAACAGTTTTACGAACTGTTTTATAAATGTGTCTCAAAATAAAATTTAAGTATGAAAAAAGAAACAATAGCAAAAACAATAAATAGCGAAAAACTAAAAGATATACCTTTGCTTTATGTAGTAGAGATTATATCTGTAATTTTGGAGATAGAAGATGATTACGAAAACAGATCTAAGAGACGTAAATCCAGTGATACTGACGAAGTGCTTATTGTTATTCAATGAGACTGTAAGGAGAGAAATTATATGTATAGATGGTATAACCCAAACTCCTGTGGAAAAAAAGTGGGAGACTGTGTTATCAGAGCGCTCACCAAAGGATTAAATAAAGATTGGTACGAAGTTTATATAGAACTATGTTTATATGGCTTAAAAATGTGCGATATGCCATCTTCTAACTCAGTGTGGAAGAAATACTTAACCGATAATGGATACTTCCAAAAATTGACAAATTTAACGGTAAGAGAGTTTTGTGAGAAGCATCCTAAAGGAAAATACATTTTAGCCACTGGCTCACACGTTATAGCAGTTGAAAATGGAGATTATTATGATGCGTGGGACAGTGGCGAAGAAGAATTAACATCATATTTTGTAAAGGAGAAAGATTATGAATTATTTTAATACCCCTTATCAACCAATAATGCCTACTTACAACAATAGTGCAAATTTATTTTTTGTAGGAAGTGAAGAAGAAGCAAAAAGCTGGATAGTAAACCCTAGTCAAACAGTCTACTTGTTAGATCGTAACAACTCAAAACTTTATATAAAATCCGTTGAAAAGAACGGAATGGTACAACCAATAGAAGTTTTTGAGTTATCAATGCCTAGCACTAATGAATTAAACAATATTGAGTATGCAACAAAACAAGATATTGAAGAACTAAGTAAGAAGATAAAGGAGATAGAAAATGAACATAATGAACATCATGCAGTCGGCACAACAAGTGCAGAGTAACCCTGATAGTTTGGCTCAAATTTTATATCAAAATGGGAAAATAAATCAAGAGCAGTTTAGCGCTTTAAAAGGCAAGTCTCCTACTGAAATGGGAGAGTATTTAGTAAACAATAATTTAATACCTAACATTGAAGCATTAAAGAAACAAGCTCAAATGTTTATGAAATAAATTCTTGCAAGATTTATTAAATAAAATTTAAAAGAAAGGAAACAAAAACTATGGCTTTAGAAGGAAATGGAAATGATATGGTTATGCCAGTTGCACCTTATATTGGTGGTAATAATGGATGTGGCAACTTTGGTGGAGACTGGGGTTGGATTATTCTTTTACTACTCTTTGCTGGTGGTGGCTGGGGCAATGGCTTTGGCTTTGGTGGGGGTAATGAACTTTACCCTTGGATGAATCAGGCAGAAGTAACAACTAATGGATTCCAAAACTTATCTACTCAAAATCAAGTATCACAAATTCAAAGTGATTTAGGAGACATTCAGTCTCAAATCTGTAATGGATTTTCTCAAGCAGAGATTGCTGAAAATTCAAGACAGATGGCTAACATGCAACAAATGTTTGATTTATCTAATCAGTTGAGTACATGTTGCTGCGAAAACAGACTAGCTACTTGCCAGACAAATAACACTATTCAGTCAGAAGGGGCCGCAACACGTTTTGCTGATCTAAACAACACAAGAGATATTATGGAAAATTGCAACCGCAATAACCAGGCTATTCTCGACAAGCTCTGTGCGCTAGAGCTAGATCAGAAAAATCAAAAGATAAATGATTTAGAAAGAGATCTAACTATGGCTAATTTAGCAGCTTCACAGATTCAGCAGACAGCAACTATTCAGGCTGGACAAGTTGCAGAAGTAGATGCTTTGTATCAGAGACTTAAAGATTGTCCAGTAGGTACTATGCCAGTTTATGGATCACAACCAATTTTTACTTGTGGTGGCAATAATACTGGATGTGGTTGCAGCGGAATTTAAAGGGGGCGATAACATGGCAGAATATACTTATAATCCGATTCAAACAGTACAGCCTAACCAACCAGTAATACTTAATGACAGTATTCCTTGTAACAAAGGTTATGTTGTGCATAGAAACGAAAGTGGAATTGTTACTCTACGTGGTATCGTTAATTGTCCTACTAATTGTTTTGCAAGGTATCAGGTAACTTTTAATGGAAACATTGCTTTACCAGAAGGGGCAACAGTAACTCCTATTTCTGTTGCTTTGGCAGAAAATGGAGAGCCTATTTTGACAAGTAGAGCAGTTGTTACACCAGCAGCAGTATCTGAAGCCGAACCATCTGATGCTAACTACTTTAATGTAACAAGTACAGCTATTATCACAGTTCCAAAAGGTTGCTGTTTTAATGTGTCTGTTGAAAATACATCAGAATCAGATGGGGCAACAGTAGCTCAACCTATAAACGTACAAAACGCTAATTTGACAGTTTCAAGAATAGCTTAGGAAAGGAGATAGTTATGCACAAAATACGAGAAAATGCAGTAAAAGAATTGCAAGAATACGAACAGATGGGTCTAAATTCTAACAACCTACCAACAGTATGCAAATTGGTAAAATTAGTTAAAGATATAGACACTGTTAATGCAATGGAAGAAGCAAAATACTCTAATCGTGGCAGTTATGATGGCAGTTATAATATGAGTTATGATAGCATTTATCGTAACGGCTATATAGATGAGAGTAATGCTGTGGATAGACGTGGGCGTAACGCAGATGGAAGCTATCGCATGAGAAATGATGGTGGCAGAGATCAAAGATATTCTTATGGCTATTCACGTGATCTAAAAGAAGATTTAGAACACTTAATGCACAAAACACATGACACAAGAGAAAAAGAAATGCTAGAACGCTTTATGAAAGAGTTATAGTAACACAAAAAAAGGAAGGCCTAAAAAACCTTCCTTTTTTTAGTTTAACAAAACGCATTTTATTGAACTAATAAATTTTATAGTTTAATAATTACTGATTTATTGAACTAACTTCTACTGTCCTGTTTAATGGACACTTATGGATTACATACAGAGCAAGGTTCATAGCCTTCATCTTCTGCTTTTTGTCTATCTATTTCTTTACAAGATTGACTTAAATATCTACAACCTTCTGCATGATATTTAGAACCAGTATCTGTTATATATACAACATCTTCTATTTGTTCTTGTTCTGTAACATCAGAAGTATCACTAGAACCACAAGCTGTAAAACTAGAAGTACATAATACAAGTGCGAGTAGCAATGCTAATAATTTCTTTTTCATACCTTTTCTCCTTTCAAAAATTTAATAAAAACTTTAACTTGTTTCATTTGTTCTAAAGTTAATCCGTTTAAAGATATATAGTTTTCTTCAACTAATTCTGCTTTTGAAACATTAAATAATTTTGCCATTTTTTCTATCTTGTCTATACGTGGATAAGTTTCTGCATTTATCCAATTTGAAAAGGTGGCTTGTGGAACACCAATAGCAGTATATACATCTTTAGAGTTCATGTTATTTTCATTCATCAAACGTCTTATATTTTTTGCCATTGTCTTTTTATTTCCAAGATTACTCATAAAAACACACCCTTTCTAAAAATTTTTTATTATTGAATACCCTTATTTTAAGGGGAAAATAGTATAAAGTCAATCATAACCCCCCTAAAAATATCGGTTAAAAGGTTGACAAAAATATTAGTGTATGATATTTTAATATCGGTTAAACCGAAACGGATAAAAAGGAGATTGAAATGTTTACTTTAAGAGCGTTGAGAGTTAATAAAGGATATACTCAACCAGAAGCAGCAGAATTGATAGGTGTTGGGGAAAAAGCCTATTGTAGTTGGGAACAAGGTAAGACTTTTCCTAATGCTATTCAGATTAAGAAAATAGAAGAAGTATTTGATACTACTTATGATCAAATAAATTTTTTACCAGGAAATATCGGTTAAAACGATATATGGAGAGTGATTATGGCTAAATCAATAATAAGTGATTATAAGGAGTGTTATTTTTGCCAGACTACATACAACTTGCATAAGCATCATATATTTGGTGGAGCTAACAGAAAGAAAAGTGAACACTATGGATTGTGGGTTTATTTATGTGAAGGCCATCACAATATGGATCTAAAAGAAGGTGTCCACTATAACAAAGAACGTGATAAAGAATTAAAACAACTAGCACAAAGAATTTTTGAGAATAAATATAGTCATGAAGAATTTATGGAAGAATTTGGTAAAAATTATTTAGATTAAGGAGTTTTGGTATGAGAGAATGGTTAGAGTTTGTTATTAGTTTAATAGCAGCAGAATTAACAAGTTTTTATGTTGTAACTTACGTTTTAAAAGAAACAGAGATGCTTAGATTTATTTGTGCAACAGCTTTAATTTCTTTTGTTCTTTTTGCTTTTATTATGTGGTTATTTGAAATTGCACATATAAGGGAAAAACGCAAACAAAAGAAACGTAAAAAAAGTATTGATGAACTTTCTTTGGAATAGTTTTTAACTTATAAACGTAACGTTTATAAGATTAAAATAAAAAAGCGCCAGGTTAATGTTGTTAGAACGCATTGAAAAAAAGGGCGGTTTGGCGCTTACCGCCCATAAGGAGAAAACATGGCAAAAAATAATATAGATTCAATGATAGCAGCAGTTATGGGGGTTTTAAAAGTAGGCAAAGAAAATGCTATATCTTTTAGAGATTTGATACATAAAGCAGATATATCATCTGGTAAAGCTGCAAATGCTCTTTATTATGCTAACCAAGAATTTGCAATTTTAAAAGATCAGAACGGATATTATCTTCCAAGAAACGTAGAAGAAGCAAAAAAATATTATTTTAAAGAGTGCAACTTTGAAAAAGATAAAATTAGAAAGCTTAAAGGTATAAGAGACTATATTGTAGATCAAGAAAAATTAGCATAGATAATATTTAGGCAAAATAACAAAAAAAATAACAAGGTGCTATTTGTTATCTAACAACCATTTTGTCTAATTATTATAAAGGCATTGCTACTCCTTTATGATTTTATGTCGAAAACTAATCATCACTTTTTTGTTAGCAATGTCAGTGGGGAGCGAACCATAGAGTTACGCAATGATCCAAAAGAGTAACAGCAACAGTTCGCATATATTAAATAGTGTGGCTTTCTCAAAGCTATTTAATATCTTTTTGCACTTGTTACTCACACTTTCTAGGAGAAGTTTAAAGTGGGCGCACCATATTTATCTTCTCCTGGAGAGATTTTAAAGAAGGGAGTTAGCTATGAATTATTTACTTATAGCAGCAGCAGTTTTAGTAGTGGGACTATTTGTAGGATACGAAGTAGGAAAGTTGATTACAGGCTTAAAATACGCAGTTAAATTAGATAATTATAAGACTAGATTAGATATTAAAGATGATCGTATTGATGATCTAAATATTAAGTTAAAAAAGGAAATGGAGAAGAATAACAATGCTAAATAATATACTAGATTTTATAGGCAAAATAGCAATACTAATTTTCTTTTTAGCAACTATTATTTTATCAATTTATGGAGTGATTTATTTAGGTATTTTACTTTTAAAAATATTAGCTAGGTGGATGTGATGGATAAAGGTTATATTAAACTTTTTAGAAAAATAACAAAATGGCAATGGTACACACATGAGACAACTTTTAGAGTATTTATTCATTTATTATTTAAAGCTAATTGGGAAGATAAAATTGTAAATGGAATCCATCTTAAACGTGGACAAGTGATTACTAATTGGAGAGAAATTGCTACAGAATTAGAAATTTTAGATAAAAATAAAAAACCAGCAAGGCAACCAATAAGAACCGCACTAAAGAATCTAAAATCAACCAACGATATAACCACCAAAAAACTTAATAAAGGCACGATTATTACTATAAATAATTACAATAATTATCAAGATATAACCAACAAAACAACCAACAAAAAAATAGAAACTAACCATCAACCTAACCATCAACCTAACCAACCTATTAACAAAGAAGAAAAAGAAGAAAAGAATATATATATATATATTATACCAACAGAACAAGAAGTGATTAATTATTTACAAGGCTATAATTTAGCAAACATACAAAAGACTGCTTTAGAGTTTATTGAGTTTTGTAAAAAGTATGGACATAAGCTGGGACATGAATGGCATGATCTTTTGAGATACTGGGTAAATTATAACAAACGTTTAGGAACTCTGGAAACATTGGAGAAGAAAAATGGTTTATAAAACAATATTAGCTTTTTTAGTGATTATAGCAGCAATAGTTTTTTGTATATTTTTAATCATAGAGCTTCTTGTGGAATACATTAAAGATCGATTAGGAGACACAATGGGAGAACAAGTAAAAATTTTAGAAGATGCAGGATATGAAGTGGAAGTAAATAAAGGCACGATATATATAATCCTGGAAGAAAAAGATTATTATTCTATAAAATTTAGAAAAGGGATTAAAGAGATCATGAAAAATTATTCTAAGAGTTATGGGATCAGGTTAAAGGGAGAAGATGGAGTGAGAGAATGAGTCGAATGTGGAACGGACAACCAATAGAGCAAATGAACATAATACACCTTAATAACGCTATCGAGTGGTGCGAACAAAGGGGAATAGATGCGTGGGAATTAAAAGACGAATTGCGAAGCAGAATTGACGAAGAACAAATGGAAATGGAGAGCGAAGAATGGTATTAGCAAATTGTGAGATAGACAGTATAGTGATTACGAATGACAAAGATGAGATAGTAGTAATAATATGTGATGATGACATAATCGAAAAAGATGGATACAAAGTTAGAGTAGTAGCAGACAAAGACGATTACAAATATAGAGTTTATAAAGACGGACAAAAAATTGAACTAATATCAAATCAAGAAACAGACATTTTGAGTTGAAGGAGAGTGAAGAAAATGAATGACAGTGGAACAGTTGATAGTAGAGAAGTTTTAGAACATATAAGAACTATTGTAGAAGATAGCATTATTAGAGATAGCGAACTAGAAGTGTGTAATAGAGCAATAGATTTAGCCTTAAAAAGTATTGATGATTGTGGCTTATTAAGAACTCAACTTGAAATAGCAGAACAAACAATAAAACAAAATGAATGGGTAAGTGTTGATGATAGGTTGCCAACTAAAGAAGATATTTTATTTAATGATGAACCTAATTTTGCCATAACATACAAAAATAATTGGAACGAAATTAAAACAACATATTGTTATTTTGATTTTGAAAAAAAGAGATTTAGAATAACTGGAGTAGATGTTTTAGCATGGAAAACTTTTGGAGAGCCTTATAAGGAGAGTGAATAATGAATAATTTAATACAAGAAACAAAGGATATGTTTGAAAAAGAGCTAGACCATTTAGCTGAAAAGCAAAATGGGGGGGCGAAGAAGGAATCTATGTAGAGATTACATACCATGCTCCTAATGTATCTAGGAAAAGTGAGTTTAGTGTTTATAAGAAAGAAGAAAATGGAGAATAAAAATGAGCAAACAGCAGACGAAAGAAAAAGTTATAGTAACGGATCAAGACGTTAGACAGGATATACATATTAACGAGACACCAGCAGAAGAATATATGCAAGAAGATAAATATAAGATTTTTGGATATTTAGTAGATCAAACGTATAAAAAAGCAGACAAGTTAAAAATTGAAGGTAATTTAGATATAACTCCTGATGCAGAAGAAATAGCTAAAAAGTTAGATATGGATGTTAAGCACGTTAAAGAATGTGTGGGAGAGCTACATAAAGAAGAACTAATAAGAGATGGTAACGAAGAAGGAAGTATTTATGTAGATCAGCTTGAATTAAGAGTTATAAGAAAAGGGTTTGCTTTTTGTCCGTTTTGTGGACAACTAGCTAAATGGGATAGTGATACCATTACAGATAAGTGGGGACATCCTGATCCAGAAGGAAATTATGTAAATAAAAGATTTTATTGTGATAATCCACAATGTAAACATACAGCTGAAATAGATGCACTATTAAGTTTAGATGAAAAAGATAGAACAATATTAAATGGCAGAGTTAGAGCAAGAAGGGTTTAGATAAGTGAAACACGAAGCTAATGGTTATCCACTAGCTGGGTTTTGTGAAAGATTAAAGGAAGCCAGAACTAAAGCAGGACTTAGCCAGAAGGAGCTAGGAGACAAAGTAAATATAGCAAGAAGAACTATCAGCTATTATGAGACTGGTTATAAATTACCAACGTTTACGATCATATCTAAAATAGCAGCTGTACTTAAAGTCTCTCTTGACTGGTTAGCTTATGGGAAAGAAAAATGATAAAACTTTTGAAATTTATTGGAAAATTTTTATATAAATTAAGTAGCAAAATAAGAAGTTTAAGTGTGAAGATACAATGTTTAGCTGATAAAACAGAAGAAGCTGCTTACTACAAGAAAATTAAAAAAGAAAAAGGATACACAAAGAAAGAGTGGCAAGAAAGACAAGGGAAATTGGCGAATAATGATGTATGTGTCTTAACTCCAGATGTGTTTCAAGAAGCTTATAAAAATTTAGGAGCATCTACATCTGATTTAATAAGCTTTAGGTTAGGCTTTATCAAAGGAAAATTTGAAAAATGGGAGAAAGATATAAATGATACTAGCATTAAAGATATTAGCAGCAGTTTTGGTGTTAGTGGTTATGCTTATAATTTTGATAATTGTAAAAAACCTTCTTGTGTGTTGGTGGAGAGCAACGGAAGAAAGTAGAGAAAGATGGTTTAAGAAACATGATAGTTAATGGCGAAGATATAAAGGGATTAATTATTAAAGACGAACAAGGGCATCCTATAGCTTTAATAACAGACGAAGGAGCATATTATTTTAAAGGATATACTGTTGAAGTTATGGATAAATCTATGGAAATATATGTAGATCAGGCTAAAGGAATTATTGAAGTTATTGATACAAAGAATCAATTAAACAAAGAAACAATGTTATCTTCTGGGGATGGTATTGCAATTATTGATGATGAAAAAGAAGAAGATAATGAGATTATAGAGTTATCTGATTATTTAAGTTAGGAAGGAGAATAATATGAGTTTAACAATAGGAAATTGGATAATAGTAGGTGTGATTTCAATTATTATTGTTCTTGTGTGGTTAGCGTTTAGTATATGGTGGCATGATGAAAAATCATACTCTTATTCTATAGATGCGTATGGAGATAGAATAAAAAAAGATAGTAAATTAAAAGCTGGTTTAGGAGTGGGAATAGCAGCAGCTATAGCAATATCAATAATTATAGGTATGATATTTACTTTTAACTGGTATAACACAAGTACAGCAAGTGGAAGAAGAAATTATAAAGATTTTAAATCTAATATGAATAATGGTATTTATAGAGAAATAACCATAACTAATGATGATGGAAAAGTCATTTATGATTATACAGGAAAATGTGATATTGAAGAACAAGGAGATGTTGATGAAAGAAAATTAAAATTTGAAAACGAGCAAGGGAAAAGAGTAATTATTTACTATGGAATAACAGACACTGTAAAAATTATAGAAAAAAACAGAAAGTAATTGATATGGGACATTGGATTAGAGATATAAAATGTGGAACAGTTAGATATAAGTGTAATGAATGTGGATGCTTTAAAACACTTGCTTATCATTTTTGTCCAGATTGTGGAGACGATAAAAGAGAATCTTTAATTAAGACAAAAACCAATAAGGAGAATGAAATGCTAGGAGCTATACCAGTATTTAAAGACTGGAAAAGAATATGTAAATCTCACAGTGAAGAATTTGAACCAGGCAAAATTATGATAAAGTGTGAGAATTGTCAGTTAAAAGACTTATGTATAAACCGCAAAAAACCTTTTGTTATGAGTGATGAAGATATAACAAAGTTAGTGAGAAGAATAGAAGCAGCAGTTAAGGAATAAAAAAGTGCAATTAGATTATATAAAATGTGGAAACTGTTTAGAACTTATAAAAGATATACCAGATAACTCTATTGATTTAATTGTTACAGATCCACCATACGAGAAAAAAGGTAATGGATACTATCATGGTGGTGGTGCGTTTGGAACTAATACAAGAGATTATCATAGTGAACTGGACAATAAACAATTATTGAACGGAGTAGACAACAGAATATTAGACGAACTGATGCGAGTTATGAAAAAATGCAATATTTATATATGGTGTAATAAGCAGCAGTTAAAAAAGTACAATAATTATTTTGAATCCAAAGGTGCAAACACAGAATTATTAACGTGGCACAAAACTAATCCAGTACCAACTTGTAATAATAAATATTTAAGTGATACAGAATACTTATTATTCTTTAGAGAAAATGGAGTAAAGATATATGGCAGTTATGAAACAAAACGCAAGTATTATGTAACACAAACAAACAAGCGAGACAAAAAACTATATAAGCACCCAACTATTAAACCCTTAGACATAATAGAGAATCTGATAATTAATAGCAGCATTAAGGGGGGGGCAGTGTTAGATCCATTTATGGGAAGTGGCACAACAGCGGTAGCTTGTGTTAATACAGACAGACACTATATAGGCTTTGAAATATCACAAGAATACTGCGACATAGCAAAAAAAAGAATCAACAGTATAGGCAAAGGTCAACAAACATTATTTTGAAAGTGGCAGTTATGATAGATCATTTTTATATAAGAGTAAGCAATGATGAATATGAACATGTTATAGCAGTAGCAGATACAGCTAAAGAATTAGCTGAAATATGTAATACAAGTGTTGATGTTATATATTCTAGTGTTTCTCACAATGTAGGATCATACAGAAAAATATATATGGAAGAAGGGAGAGTCAGTTAGATGGAAGTACGAATAATTAATTGTGATGTATGTAAAAAGAAAATAGATGAAATGATGGTATATGAACCTAGAATGCCAAAACAACTTAATGAAATTGAAATATGGGATAAACCATCAAAAAAACGAAAAGAGTTTATTATGAGAAAAAGTATATGTGATAAATGTTATAAAAAAATAAAAAAATCGTTAAAGAAAACATTTAAAGAATATGGGATTAAATTAGAATTTGAAGAAGATAAAAAAGAAGAAGGAGTTATACCAGGAAGGAAAGTAGTAAATTATGAAACAAGATTATGAAATAGTAAATAAAAGCAAAAACCAGGAAGGTAAGTAGTAAATTATGAAAGAATGTGGAATGCCATTTATGGATGAAATAATAAGAACAATAAATGAAGATATGAAAAAAAATTTAATGAAAATAAATAATGATGTATTAAGAAGAAAACAGGATGAAGTTAAACATTTAGAATCATTAATAGCAAGAACTGATTATATAAAAGAATTAAAAGATAATATTAAAAAAAGAAAAGAAGGTATTATTACAAATGATGATTATGAAGCACTATTTGAGTACGTATTTGAAAGTTTAGATGATATTTCCTTATCAAAGTATGAAAAATTATGGAAAATTTTATTTGATTATTGTAGAGATAATTATAAAAGTAGAAAACCTGAATTAACAGAAATTATACTAAAAGATATGTTTGATGTTATGAGTCATTTAGAAAATAAATGGAATGAAATATATAAAGGAGAATAATATGAATAATAAAAAAATATGGTATGAAAGATTAAGTAAACTTTTTATGGTTATAGGTTTAGTTTCTATTGGATATGCTGGTGCGTTTTGGATAGATAAAAAACTAACTAAAGCTTTAATTATGCTTATTGTTTATATTATAACTATAGCTTTTCATTTAATATTCGATATTAGGTCTGAAAATATTGATAAATATAAATTTTTTAATAGAAAAAATGATCTAATTTTTAAAGAGTATATAAGAGAATACGCAGGAGATACTGAATTTGAACAATCTATTAAGAATAAAATAATTGAGTATAAAATAAATAATGTTAGAGCTGCAACCATTATTAGAAATATGAGAATTGATAAAATGAGTGAGATTGGTGGAGAAAATGAAGAAACTTTAGCTTTATATTATGCAAAAATATGTTTGTTAGATGAATTAAACAGAAAGGAATAGTTTATGACAGTAGCAGAGATTAAAGAGTATGCAAAAACAATAGCAACATATATGCAAAATTATAGAGAAGTTTGCAGAGAAGAAAACAAAGACGAAGAATTGATACCAACAACACCAGTACAAAATGACATAGAGCATTTAGTGTCAATGCTAGACCAACTAGACGAATGGGTTAGTGTTGATGATAGGCTACCAGATGAAAAAGGGAAGTGTTATTTAGTAACATTAGAATTTAGAAAAGATGGAAAGTGGCAACTACAAAAAGAAGAAACTCTTAAACACTTATCAATTAACAGACTTTTATTTTTGAGAAGTGGTAAATGGGATGTTTGGAGCGATAATATGAGAGTAATTGCGTGGAAACCACTACCAAAGCCATACGAGAGAAAGGAGTAGCAGAAAAGGAGTAGATTATGAATGAAGATCAATATGATAAAGCTCATATAATTAAAAAAAAATTATGCTATATAGAAATGTTAAAAAAATTTTATGAAAGTGATAATAGATATGTAATAGCAGCAGCAGTTATATATGATATTGAAGATGCTGATGTTGCAAAATCTGGAATTGTAAAACTACCATTAAAGTACCAAAAAAGAGTTTTAGGCATAGTAGAAGATTATAAAAAAGAATTAGAAAAAGAATTTGAAGAAATTTAAAGAAGGAGATTATTAAGTATAGATGGATGAACTTTTGCGCTATGCAGTAGAAAATGGTATTATAAATCTGCGTGGTGTTGCAAAAGAAATTAAGGTGCAAAAAGAAAAGAAGATATTAGAAAGCCATCATATATGGAAAGGTAAAAACGGATATTATTATTCAAAGATTAATGGAAAGCTCTTTAAGAAGAAAAAACTAGAAGATCTTAACCAGGCAATTATAAAAGAAAACACAGCAGCAGTTTTAAGTGTTAAAGAAGTTTTTTATTTATTCCTGGATAATAAAAGAAACGTGCAACCAAGTACAAAGG
>Ga0265298_10000901_pt1 | contig 44226 bp, 37 predicted proteins | sample AusTroGonzalo_MG_3_FD_193486 | JGI IMG/M metagenome (GOLD analysis project Ga0265298, IMG submission 193486) | Bovine rumen microbial communities from tropical cattle in Woodstock, Queensland, Australia - Gonzalo_01 | ecosystem: Host-associated > Mammals > Digestive system > Stomach > Rumen ... | reverse complement strand
CGCTGTGAATTATTCTACTATACAGTCCGGCGATTCGGGCGAACCCGTACGGAACCTGCAGTATACGCTGTATGAACTCGGATATTATGACGGCGCGATCGACGGCAAATACGGCCAGACCACGTCCGACGCGGTTCGTGCCTTCCAGATTGAGAACGGCCTGAAGCCGGTGGACGGCGTCGCAGGTAACCAGACGCTGAGCAGACTGTATTCCTCTGCTGCGATTCCGGCTGCTGCAGCGGGCGACCTGTATGATACGGTACGGCCCGGAGCCACGGGTGAAGTCGTTGTTCAGATCCAGGACTGCCTGGTGCAGCAGGGATATTTGGCTCCCGAAAATATTTCGGGCGCATATGACAAAACAACAAGCGATGCCGTGGAGGTTTATCAGAGTGCCCATGGTCTGAAAGTGGACGGCATCTGCGGAAGTCAGACACTGAGCGTGTTGTTTGGCTATTGATTTGGAGATTCGTACGATGAAGAGGTTGGTCGCACTGCTAACTGCGGCGGCCGCCTTCCTTCTTCCTCATCGAATATTACACGCCGAACCGGAACCGCCTGCAGCGGAATTCAGATGCCTTGCGGTGGGGATGGACCGGTTTGTGAACGAGGAGAATACGACGCCGTGTTCCGCCAACAATGCGGAAACCATGGCAGGACTGTTCGGAGACTGTCTGCCGGAAGGAACAAAGATCATTCGCCGGGTGAACGGGCCTGCCGGGCGGGCGGAAATGGAAAGCCTGATCCTGGAAGCCTTCGGTGATGCCGGGGAGGAAGACACAAGTATTCTCTACCTGAGCACCCACGGGGTGATCTGGGAAGAGGAAGGCACGGAGAAGACGGCCTGGATTCTGAGCGACGGGGAACACGAAGAAGCACTTGAACCGGAAACCCTGCGAATGATGATGGATCGGATTCAGGGAAAGAAAGTTCTGATTCTGGACTGCTGTCATGCCGGAGCCTCCGCGGAGATGTTTGCGGGCCCGGACTGGCGGCTGCTTGCCGGGTGTGAGGCAGAGGAGGACTGCTATTTCTGGGCGGCGGGGGAAGTGACCGGAACAGGATACTTCACCGCAGCACTGGAAAACGCTCTGCGCGCATCCGCCCGGGAGCAGATTGACCCGGACGGAAACGGCGAAGTCAGCCTGAAGGAACTGGCCGGACGGATTCGGGAAATCTACGGTGTGAGTACGGCGGTTATGCTGCCGGAGGAGGATGAGGAAACGCTGTTTCTGCTTCCGGAGGCGCATACGCAGGAGCGGCTTCTGGATCTGCGATTTGATCCGGAGACAGAAGAGGGAACGCTGCAGTTCCATTTCCGGACGGAGACGCAGGTAAAGCTTGAATACCGGCTTGTCCCTATGGGGGAGAACGGCTGGGACTTTTCCCGGGTGGCGAAACTTCCGGACCGGGAGCGCAGCGGCCAGAAGCGCGGCGTGGTGAGTCCGGGTGAGAAAGACCGGTCGATCCGTGTCAGCCGGGAACGTTTGGGCGAGGATGGAAAGGCACTTTTACAGATCGTCTCGTGGCGTGGCCTTCACGGTCAGATTCCTGTGCCTGAAGCAACATATATTATAAGGAGTAACTGAAATGAGCGAATGTACACATGACTGTTCAACCTGCGGAGCGGATTGTGCGAGCCGGAAACCGGAGAGCCTTCTGGCACCGCAGAATGCCCTGAGCAATGTGAAAAAAGTGATTGCCGTGATGAGCGGAAAGGGCGGCGTTGGCAAAAGCCTGGTCACCGGCCTGATGGCTGTTCTGGCACAGCGGGGCGGCGAAAAAGCTGCGATTCTCGATGCGGATATTACCGGCCCATCTGTTCCGAAAATGTTCGGCATCCATGACAAAGCCATGGGCTGCGAAGACGGAATTCTTCCGGCGGAAAGCCGTACGGGCGTGAAGATGATGAGCGTGAACCTGCTGCTTGAGAATGATACGGACCCGGTCGTCTGGCGCGGATCGCTGATCAGCGGTACGGTGAAGCAGTTCTGGACAGATGTCATCTGGGGTGATGTGGATTATATGTTCGTGGATATGCCTCCGGGAACAGGGGACGTCCCACTGACCGTTTTCCAGAGTCTGCCGGTGGATGGGATCATCGTGGTTACCAGCCCCCAGGAACTGGTCGGGATGATTGTGGAAAAAGCCGTGAACATGGCGAAGATGATGAATATTCCCGTATTGGGCATTGTGGAAAACATGAGCTGGGTTGCCTGCCCGGACTGCGGGAAAAAGATCTATCCCTTCGGCGAGAGCAAAACCGCATCGGTGGCGCTGGAACAAGGAATTCCGCTGCTTGCTCAGCTGCCGCTGGATCCGACGCTTGCAAGGGAATGCGACACAGGCGTCATTGAACTGTTCAATGAGGACTGGATGACCCCGGTGATGGACGCCGTTGCTGCCTGTCCGAAAAGGATCATTGAAGGGTAAGGAGCCGGTACATGGCGAGACAGAATTCGAATGATCAGCTGCAGCGGCGTCAGAGCCGGAACGCGGCAGCCGAGCGGCAGATCAATCAGGAGACGGTCCGGAAGCGACAGATCCGCAGCTGGATTATCCTGGTGGCGGTGGTTCTGGCGGCTGTGCTCGGGGTTCACTTTCTTCGGGGGTACGGCAAGGGCAAGGAAATCGGTTTGACAAGCCTGCCCTGCTATTCAAACCAGAGTGTGACGCCTTTCCGGGACGGTCTGGTCTATTATGACGGCGTCAGCATTCACCATCTTGCCAGCACGGGCACCATCCGGTGGAGCTTCCCGGCCGGAAGCGATATCCGGTTCAGCGTGGGGCCAACACATATGGCTGTCTGGAGCGGCCGACAACTGTTTCTGGTGGACCGGAACGGGAATGCTACTTACAATGAAAGTCTGGAAGGTGAAGTACAGTTTGCCCGGGTGGGCGAACGGTACGCGGCTGTGGTGGTGGGGTCGGACACGGAACCGAAACTCATTGTCAAGGATCTGAACGGCGCTCAGGTAGACGTGGAGGCGGAGGCCTACAGCGGGCTGTTGATTTTGGATGCGGGCTTCTTCGGAGATCAGGGTGAATACATGTGGACCCTGGCGCTTGACGTATTCGGTACGGCGCCGAATACCATCATGAATACCTTCCAGGTCGGTAAGATGAACACGGGTGCTATTTCCCTGGGTGAAGCCATGACCTACAAGGTGCTGTACGAAAACGCCAGGCTGCGCGTGTTCTCCACACAGCAGGTGTATACGTACGATTACAAATGCGTTCAGGATACGAACGCGACGATGTTGGTGTATGGCTGGAAACTGATTGATTACGAGATTCCGGATCGAGGTCGGGCCAGGCTTCTGCTGGCACCGACCACCCAGACCAGCAGCGAACAGCTGATCAGTGAACTGCGGGTGCTTGAAGGTGATCGGGACAAGCGATATACGCTGCCGGCAACCTGCGTTGGCGCCTATATGCACAACGGCAACATATACGCTGTTTCAGGAGACTACGTTTACCGGGCGGATACGAACAGCCAGCGCTTTTTCGGCTATAGAATTCCGGGGGGAACCGGCGGAGAGATTACCGCATCCTATGGAATTACCAGCGATGGGAAGATGCTCCTCGCCTCAGGTGAGAGCATGTACGCCCTGACGCTGCCGAACTGATGAGCAGATGTCATCTTTCAGCTGTCAAAGACCGGAAGCGGTAAGAAGTACCAGACTTTGGATACAGCGATTGGAGAATAGTGAAGGAGGAAACAGGTTATGGCCAAGGAACAGAAACAGGAATTTGTCACCCACATCACACCCCGGAGCGAAGACTTTTCGCAGTGGTATACGGATGTCATCAAGCAGACGGAACTGTGCGACTACGCTCCGGTGCGCGGCTGCATGATCATCCGCCCCTACGGCTACGCCATCTGGGAGCGGATTCAAGCGGAAATGGATGCACGCTTCAAGGAAACAGGCGCGGAGAATGTCTATTTCCCGATGCTGATTCCGGAAAGTCTGCTGCTGAAGGAAGCAGAACATGTGGAAGGCTTCGCGCCGGAAGTTGCCTGGGTGACCCAGGGAGGCGGGGAGCAGCTGCAGGAGCGGCTGGCGGTCCGGCCGACGAGCGAAACGATTTTCTGTTCCATGTATTCGAAATGGGTGCAGACCTGGCGGGATCTGCCCATGATGTATAACCAGTGGTGTTCCGTTATGCGGTGGGAGAAGGCCACGCGCCCCTTCCTGCGCACCAGCGAATTCCTCTGGCAGGAGGGCCATACCATTCATGCCACGGCGGAAGAAGCCGAGGAAGAAACCCTGAAGATGCTGGAAGTTTACCGTGAAGTGGCGGAGGATGTGCTGGCACTGCCCGTCTATGTGGGCCGCAAGAGCGACAAGGAAAAATTTGCCGGCGCCCGGGCTACCTATTCCATGGAAGCCATGATGCAGGACGGCAAAGCGCTGCAGGCGGGTACCAGCCACAATTTCGGCACGAACTTTGCCGAAGCTTACGACATACAGTATCAGAGCAAGGAAGGAAAACTGGAATATGTCCATGAAACTAGCTGGGGTGTGAGCACCCGGCTGATCGGTGCGATCATCATGACCCACGGGGATGAACGCGGATTGCGGCTGCCTCCGAAGGTGGCGCCGATTCAGGCCGTGATCCTGCCTATTGCGGCGCATAAGGGCGGTGTGATGGAAAAGTGTGAAGCGCTGCGCGACGGACTGAAAAAGGCCGGGATCCGCGTGAAACTGGACACACGGGATACCGTCAGCGCCGGTTTCAAATTCAACGACTGGGAACTGAAGGGTGTTCCGCTGCGGCTGGAGGTGGGTCCGAGAGACATGGAGAACGGCGTGGTGACCGTCTTCCGCCGGGATACGCTGGAGAAGTTCACTGTTCCGCTGGAGGGCATAGAGGAGAAGGTTCGGGAACTGCTGGACGAAGTACAGAAAACCCTGTATGAACAGGCGAAGGCTTTCCGGGATGAGCGGACCTGCGAAGTGCATAACATGGACGAGCTTGGAAAGGCTGTGGAAAGCGGATTTGCCAGAGCCATGTGGTGCGGAGACCGGGCCTGTGAGGACGAAATCAAGGAGAAGTTTAATGCTTCCTCTCGTAACATGCCCTTTGATCAGGAAGCATTCCGTTTCGGCGATACCTGCGTCTGCTGCGGTAAAAAGGCAGACAGGGTAATGTACTTTGCGAAGGCGTATTAAGATTTGGAGGTGCCCAGATGAAAATCTACGTGGATGCCATGGGAGGCGACCTGGCACCGGAAGCGCCGGTGAAAGGCGCGCTGAAAGCGCTGCGCCAGTATCCGGGCCTTGAAATTATTCTGGCAGGAAAGCTGGATGAAGTTACGCCCCTCCTGGGAGATTACGAAGATGTGAAGGACCGCCTGACGCTCGAGGAGGAGCCGGAGGTGATCACCAATCACGAAAGCCCGGTGATGGGTGTGCGCAAAAAGGTTAACAGCGCAACGGTTCAGGGAATGCTGAAGGTGCGCAGCGGCGAAGCGGACGGCTTTGTTTCCGCCGGTTCAACGGGCGCGACCCTCGCGGGGGGTATGTTCCGGCTGGGGCGGATTCCCGGCGTTGAACGTCCTGCCCTGGCACCGCTGATGCCGAACGGAAACGGTCATTTCCTGCTGATCGACTGCGGCGCGAACGTGGATTGCAAACCGGAGTACCTTGTGCAGTTCGGCATCATGGGTGACGCCTATATGAAGGGCGTGCTCGGCATGAAGAATCCGCGGGTCGGCCTGGTGAATATCGGTGCGGAAGCTGAAAAGGGAAACGCGCTGGTTAAGGAAACCTATCCTCTGATGGAAAAAGGACCTTTCAACTTTGTCGGTAACGTGGAAGCACGCGACATTCCGCTGAATCAGGCAGACGTCGTCGTCACGGACGGATTCGGCGGCAACCTGATTCTGAAGTATACGGAAGGCCTTGCGACCGCACTACTGGGCCTGATCAAGAAGGAACTGATGGCGGATACCCGCGGGAAGATTGCGGGCCTGATCGCGAAACCGGCCTTTCGGCGCGTAAAAAAGGCGATGGACTCCGACGAAATCGGCGGCGCCCCGCTGCTGGGGGTGCAGGGCGCGGTGGTGAAGGCGCACGGCTCCAGCAATGCATACGCTTTCTGCAGTGCCATCGGCCAGTGTGTCAAAATGATTGACGGCCATGTGGTGGATATTATTAAGGAAGGGGTCGCCAAGCTGGCTCCGGAAGAAAAAACACAGGAGTGATCCCGACAGGGAAGCCGGACCGCATACAGAAAACACAGGAGTGATCCCGGCCGGAAAGCCGGACCACATACAGAAAAAAACAGGAGGATGACAATCATGGATTTTGAAACCATCAAAGGAATGATCGCGGAGCAGCTGAAAGTGAACCCGGATGAAATCAAGCCCGAAAGCCGGCTGATTGAAGATCTGAAAGCAGATTCTGCCAACATCATGGTGATGATTATGGATCTGGAAGATCAGTTCGGAATCACGGTGGAAGACGACCAGATCATGAAACTGAAGACCGTAGGCGACGTGGCCGCCTATGTGGCGAAGGCGAAAGGCTGAAACGGGCCGCGGACATGACGGATCAGACAAAGCGCGTCATGGACGCGCTGGGTTATACTTTTCACGACGAAGCGCTGCTCCGCCGTGCTTTGACGCACCCTTCCGCGGGAAAGGAAGACAACCAGCGGCTTGAGTTTCTCGGAGACGCGGTTTTGCAGTATCTGATGAGTGACCGGCTGTACAGGAACCATCCGTCGGACCGGGAAGGATCGCTGACCCATATGCGGGCGCTGCTTGTCTGCGAAGCGGCACTGAGCCCCATTGCCCAAAGACTCGGGATCGGCGAAGCCCTGGTGATGGACCGCGGCGAGGAAATGACCGGAGGGCGAACGAAACCCAGCGTCCTGTGCGATGCGATGGAAGCAGTGCTGGCAGCGGTCTGCCTGGACGGCGGTATGGATGCAGCGCGGGCCGTGATGGAACGGTGCTGGCCGTCGGAGAGCGAGGTCAGCCGTCCAATGCAGGACAGTAAGGGCCGGCTGCAGGAAATCCTGCAGCAAAACGGCGGGGAAACACCGAGCTATCGGATCACGGGTACAAGCGGTCCGCCTCATGCGCCGGTCTTCGAGGCGGCGGTATTCCGCGGTGATCGGGAGATCGGGCGGGGTACCGGGAAAACCAAGAAACAGGCCGAACAGGCCGCTGCCATGGCGGCTTTGAATGGGCTTGAAAAAAAGGATGAAACGGAAACAAATTCCGACAAAAGATAACGAAAATATTACAACAATGTAAAAATTCCGTTGACAATCTGAAACAGAACGAGTAAAATCGGTATGTGGCAGATTGTCAACGGGCTTTTATGCCCTTTTTATTGCACAGGAGGGAATCCCATGGCGAAGAACCGTTTGTTTCGGGGAATATTGCTGACGCTTGCGTTCATGCTGTGCATGACAGGCGTGATCGGGGAAATCCGGCGCGCCTCGGCGGAGGAAACGTCGGAAATCGTGAGCAGTTATCCTTACACCACGGTCACAAAGGTCAAGGTGAACCTGCGGGAAGCCCGGAGTGTGAAGTCCGGCCTGGTGAAGCGGATTCCCGCCGAAGCTGAAATCACCGTATATGAAAAGAACGGGAACTGGGCCCGAGTGGAGTACAATGGAAGCAAGGGTTGGGTGCGGACAGAATATATTGTTCTGAAGACAGTGAAGAAAGTGACGGTCACGCCGACGCCCACCCCGGCGCCTACCCCGGCACCGGAAAAGGATGCCGGCGGATATGTTGTTCTGAAAAAAGGTTCCAAAGGCGCGGAAGTGCAGGCACTGCAGGAAGCGCTGATTGAACTCGGGTTCCTGACGGGTAAGGCTGACGGAAACTTCGGCGACGCAACAGAGAAGGCGGTCATTGCCTTCCAGCAGAGAAACAAGTATCCGGATACGGGACTGATGGATGCCAATATCCAGGCGTTTCTGTATTCCGGGAGTCCCCTCAATGCAAAGGGAACGGCGACAAAGATCAATACCGTGAGCCCGGCGGCGGGCGCCACCATGCGCCTGAACAATACGGGTGAACCGGTCGGCCAGCTGCAGACGATGCTGCAGAATCTGGGCTACTATACCGGAACGATCACAAAGCGGTATGACATGGCAACGCGGGCGGCTGTGACGGCTTTCCAGAAAAAGAACGGCCTGAAAGCGGACGGGGTCGCCGGCGCGGAGACACGGAGTCTTCTTGAGAGCGGCGCGGGCCTTCCTTCCGACGCGACACCGGCTCCGACCGCAACACCGACGCCCAAACCGACGAAGGAACCTGTCTACACAACCCCGAAGAGCACGGTGAAAAACGGATCCAATGGGGCGGACGCCCGCAGCGTACAGACCCGGCTGAAGGATCTGGGCTATTACCAGGGCAAAGTGGACGGGAAATTCGGCAGAGCCAGCGTGAACGCCCTGAAAAACTTCCAGACCAACAACGGTCTGAAGGCGGACGGCGTTGCCGGAAAGAGCACCTATGCGAAGCTGTTCAGCGCACAGGCGGTTGCTTTCAATTCGCCGGAAACGGAGTCGCCGGCTCCCGTGGAAGATACAACAGAGACCGATTCTTCGTCTGAAAGCTCCTTCTGGACGACGCTGCGCAGCGGTGACAGCGGAACTGACGTCAAACAGCTTCAGGAAAACCTGATCCAGTTAGGCTATATGAGCGGAAAACCGGACGGAAAATACGGAGATACGACCACAGCTGCGGTGAAAGCTTTCCAGAAAGCCAACAACCTGAAGGATGACGGAACCGCGGGTCCTGAAACCCTGAAGGCAATATACAGCGGAACGGCCAAGGCAGCCTCGGGTTCAACGGATTCGTCCGCTGCCAAGACAACAACAACCCTGAAGCGGGGCAGTACCGGAGCGGACGTCAAAAACCTGCAGTCCAAACTGATTGAAATGGGCTATCTGACAGGTAAGGCAGACGGGATTTTCGGCAGCAAGACCACGGCTGCGGTGAAGGCTTTCCAGAAAGCAAACCAGCTGAAGGCGGACGGTGTTGCAGGTGCAAAGACGCTGCAGCAGCTGGAAAAGGGCGGCACGGCCGCTTCTTCCACGGCAAAACCCACGGCAACGGCAACGCCTGCGCCGACGGCGGTTCCCGGCGGTACGGAAGCGCTTGCGGGGCGTCCCAGTGCTTCCCGCGTGATCTATGCCAACTGGTATACCACGGTGAAGGACGTCTGCAAGAAGTATCCTTATGCCACCGTTTATGACTACAGCACGGGTATCTCCTGGCAGGTGCATATCTTCTCGGTCGGTGCGCATGCGGACTGCGAACCTGTTTCCGCATCCGATACTGCGAAGATGATCCGTGCTTTCGGCGGGGAAACCACCTGGACGCCGAAGCCGGTCTGGGTGATCTTTGCAGACGGCAGTGTCTACATGGGTTCAACCCATGATACGCCTCACGGAACCTCCCATATCAGCAACAACTTTGACGGTCACACCTGCATCCACTTCCCGCGAACCCAGGCCCAGGTGGAGGCGATCGGACCCTATGCCACCAGCCATCAGGAAACCATTGATCAGGGATGGGCGGCAACCAGAAGATCAGGCAGCTGACAGACAGACGGACGATGAAGAGAGATACGACGATACGGAAATACAGACCCGCCGGCAGAGTTCTTTCTCTGCTGGCGGGCTTTGTGCTGCTTTTTGGCACTGCCTTCGCGGAAGAGGTGCCGGCGGAAAAGCTTCTGACGGAACTTCCGGAGGAGGACGTGGATCTGAACGATCTGCTGGATCTTTCGGAACTTGAAGAGGACATGGAAGAAGTGGAGATTCTTCCGCCGGACGCGACGCTTCTGGCCCATGACCGGCAATGGCATACGCCAGCGGAAGGGAGCCTGGTGAAATGTGACCATGAGGTGTGTTATTGGACGACACCCATGGGCTATACGGATGAGGCGGCGGTCTGGAAGATGCTGATGCAGCCCATCACGGTGTTGGATGCGAATCAGCGGCATCAGGTGAAAATCCGGAAAGAGCCGGACAAGAACTGCACAGTTTATACCGGTGAAGTGACCGGCGCGAGCCAAGGCGTCCATGTGCTGGAAAGAGGCGACGAGTGGTCGCTGATTGAGGCCTACTCCTCCTCGCCGGAAGGCTCAAAGGTGAAGGTCTGGGCGGAAAAGTTCCAGGGCTATGTGGAAACAAGTCTGCTGAAAGAGGTGGAGGTCGATCAGACCTATGCGATTGTGATTGACAAACAGTGGCAGCGGCTTTATCTGTATAAGGAAGGAAAGCTGTATTCAACGCTGCTTTGCTCCACGGGGTTTTACAACCCTCAAAAAAAGAACCCCTGGAACGAAACGCCGGCGGGAGAGTTCCTGGCCATCAGCTGGACGGGAGATTTTACTCTGAAGGACGATACCACCGGGGAAGTCTACATGATCTGCAAAAAAGCAATCCGGATCAACGACGGGATCCTGATTCACGAGGTGCCTTCGGTGCTGAGCAAAAGCACCGGCGAATGGACCTACGACAACTGCGAAGGATATCTGGGAGAAAAAGCCAGCCACGGATGCATCCGGGTACAGCGAAAATTCACGCCGGAAGGCATCAATCATGAGTGGCTGTGGAAGAACCTCAGCGACGGAACCAAAGCAGGCCAGAAATACACAAAAGTGATCATCTGGGACGACGCCAACCGTGAACTGACCTATCCGGACGATCGGCTGACCCTGTATTACAATACCAACAAGGGAACCCAGTATCATTCCAGCCCGACCTGCTACGGCGTCAAGGAAAAGTTCTGGCCGCTGACGCCGTTCACCTACGGGGAGCTGGACGAGGAACCCTACAGCAAGCTGAAACCCTGTCCCTACTGCGCCCCGCAGCCTCGCAGGAAAACCATTGACAAGATCAACCAGAAGAATAACAGATAGCAAAAAACCGGCTTGCGCCGGTTTTTTGACTGTCAAATTGTTTTGAAATACAAATATGCTGTGTCATGCTTGTTCGCGTATGATTCTGCCAACTGTAGCGAACGCCTGAAAATCTCTCGCTACGTTCCGGATGACATGATTGGCATCGCAAATCGTTCATAAGTGCAACAGCATCCGAACATCTGGCAATAACCTCATAACAACGGGATATTTCCATTGTGGCAGGCTTTCTGGACTTCTTCGGGCCAGAGGGAAGCCTGGACTTCTCCGACGTGGGCCTTGCGCAGAAAATAAACGCACATACGGCTCTGGCCGATGCCGCCGCCGATGGTCTGGGGCAGTTCGCCGTTTAGCAGCGCCTTCTGGAAAGGCAGCTCGGCCCTCTCTTCGCATCCGCGGATTTTCAGCTGTTTCATCAGGGTTTCCGGATCCACGCGGATGCCCATGGAGGAAACTTCCAGCGAGATGTCGAGCAGCGGATCGTACAGCAAGATATCGCCGTTCAGAGACCAGTCATCATAGTCCGGCGCGCGGCCGTCATGGATTTTTCCGCTGCGAAGCGCACCGCCCACCTGCATCAGAAAGACAGCGCCGTATTCCTTCGCGGCTTTGTATTCCCGCTCTTTGGAGGACAGATTCGGATACCGGTCTTCCAGCTCCTGGGTTGTGACAAAGGTGATATGATCCGGCAGCTCCGGCTTGATGTGCGGATAGTGGGCACAGACGAAGCCTTCGGTTTTCCGCAAGGTCAGATAAATACGGCCCACGATTTCCCGCAGGAAGGCTTCGTTCCGTTCGGTGGGTGCCATGATGCGCTCCCAATCCCACTGATCCACAAAGATGGAGTGAATATTGTCGGTTTCCTCGTCGCGGCGGATGGCGTTCATGTCGGTATACAGTCCTTCTCCCACGGAAAATCCGTAGGTTTTGAGGGCCTGACGCTTCCATTTGGCCAGGGAGTGAACGATTTCAGCGGTCTGGCCGGTTTCCTTGATGTCGAAGGAGACGGGACGTTCCACCCCGTTCAGATTATCGTTGAGACCGGACTCGGGGGTGACCATGATGGGGGCCGAGACACGGGTCAGGTTCAGCGCTTTGGCCAGTTCCGTTTCAAAAAAGTCCTTGACCAGTTTGATGGCGATTTCCGTGTCCCGCAGATCCAGCACGGGATTGTAATTTTTCGGTATGATCAGGTTCATGACGGTTCCCTCCTGAAAAAAACTACGGCTATGATACCACCAAACTTCGAAACAGGAAAGATTTTCTTATGTTCTGTCAGACAAAAGCGGACAGGAAAGGTTTCCTTCGGTTCTTGACACAATTCCGGAAACATGAGAAACTGTGCACAGCGTAGAGGCAGGAGCTTCTACGCCGCTACCTGTTTGAGCAACTGCCCCATCTCTGATTTGGGTAACAGTTGCCACTGCCTGGCACTCGCGGTGCGCAAGAGACGAGACTGTGTCTCCGTGGTGCGCGAGCGAATCAAATACAGCCGTCAAAGTTCCGAAAGGAACTTTGACAACGGCGACCGACATGCGGAGGATTCGAAAAAACCATGAACAAACCGACGTATCTGATTATCGGCCTGGGGAATCCAGGGGAGAAATATGCACACACCCGGCATAACGCCGGCTTTGAGGTGACAGAACTGCTGGAAAAGAAGTTCTCGGTGAAACTGCGGAAAAAGATGCTGCAGCCCTGGGCGGAAGCGGAATGGACGGATGGGGAAAAGAAAATCGTCCTGTGCCGACCTCTGACCTTTATGAACAACAGCGGCATTGCCGTCAAAAAGCTCATGGAGCGATATCATGTGCCGGCGGAGCAGGCGCTGATCATTTATGACGATATTGATCTTCCGCCAGGCAAGATCCGGGTGCGCAAAAGCGGCGGACCCGGCACGCACAACGGGATGCGCAGCATTATCGGGGAAACGGGCATGGACGCGTTTCCGCGGATCCGGGTGGGTACGGGCGACCGGCCCGAGGGAGAAGACCTGGTGAAATGGGTGCTGGGGCGTCCGGCGGGAGAAGATCGGCTCCGGATGGCGGAAGCCTTTGCCGCGGCGGCGGAATGCGCGGAGGAATACACGAAAAACGGGATTGACGCCGCAATGCGGCTGGGCGGTACCAAAAAGTAAAGACAAAAAAGAACCGGATATAACGGAGAGCAGACAGTGGAACCGTCTTTTCTGTCTGATTTGAGGAGAACAGATTGTGATTGAAACATTAATCATTCCAGGGGAGGAAGAACTGCTTGCGGCCAAACCGGGGCAGGTGGTTGCGCTGACCGGCGTGAATGCGACGCTCTCGGCGGTACTGGCCTGCCGGGCGGCTCTTGCGGGACGGCGGACGCTGCTGGTGGCGGAGAACGATCTGAAGGCTTCCCGGATGGCGGATGATGTCCGGCAGCTGATGGGGGAAGCGGCTTTTCTGCCGGGCGGAGAGATTGACCTGACCCGGGCGGCAGGAAGCCTGGAAAACAGCTGGCGCCGCCTCGAAGCGCTGAGTGCGGTCTGCACGGGGGAGACAAAGGTCCTTTGCACCGGCGCGGAAGCGATGGCCCAGCGGATGGGACGGCCGGAACATTTCCGGGCACTTTGTATGGCGCTGAAGGCCGGGGACCGTATTGCACCGGCGAATCTGACCCGCCGGCTGATTTGTATGGGATATGAGCGGGTCGGCATGGTTGAGGGCAAGGGGCAGTTCGCTTTGCGGGGTTCCATATTGGACGTTTATCCACCGTCTCTCAGCCAGGGGATCCGAATCGAATTCTTTGATGATGAAATCGACAGCCTGCGGGAGTTTGACTGCATCAGCCAGCGGAGCCTGGCAGCGGCGGAGCAGGTGGTACTGACGCCGGCCTGCGAGACACTGCTGGGGGAAGAAGAATACGCGGCCGCGGCAAAACGCATGCGTGCGGCGTTGGAAGTTTCGGAAGAAACCGGCGGGAATGCCGGGCCGGATGAAACGGACTTTCTGGCGGCGCTGCCGCCTATGCCGGACGACGACGAGGACGACGCGCTACTGTTTGACAGCGTTGTGGCGCCTGCTGTCCGGCAGGCCAAATATGAAGCGGCGGAGGCAACGGAAAAGGAGCGGCGCGTTTCGCGCCTTCTGGAGGACGCAGACAGCCTGGAAGCCGGCGTGCCGTTCCGGCGGATGCGCTCCTGGATCACCGTGCTGACAGATGAAACGGGATCGGTCTGTGACTGGTTCCGGCCGGATCTGATCCTGCTGTGCGAGCCGGACCGGATTCGCAGCCGTATTGAAGAACGGAACGCGGGCTTTGCGGAGGACCTTGCGTCCGCCATGACCCGCGGAGAAGCCGTGCAGGGCCAACAGGACCTGCTGCAGGACTGGGAAAGCATCCGAAGAGAGATTTCCGGGTTCCCCGCCGGGGTGCTGACGGAAATGCTGCTTTCTCTTGGCGGTATCCGGCCGGATATCGTTGTGAATACGGAAGCTGCAGGCATTCCCGGATACGGCGGGCAGATCCGCCTTCTGAAAAACGACCTGGCTGCCTGGCGGGCGGCAGGGAACCGGATTTATCTGCTTTCCGGCGGCAGCTCCCGCGGAAAGCGGCTGCAGGAAAGCCTGCGTGAGCTTGGGGAGGAAACGTCTTTTTCCGAGGAAAGACGGGAAGCAAAAGCGGGGGAAGCCGTGATTCTGCCCATGACGCTGCGCAGCGGTTTTGTTCTGAAAAAAGGCGCTGTCGCGGTGGTATCCGACGCGGATATCTGGGGCGAGGGCTACAGGAAGAGCAAGAGCCGAAAATACTCCGGGGAACGGATTTCGACCTTTACGGATCTGAAGGTCGGGGACTACGTGGTGCATGAGGATCACGGCGTGGGCCTGTACCGCGGAATCACCCGGATCCAGAGCGAGGGAACCTGGCGGGACTATCTGCTGATTCAGTATGACGGAAACGACAAGCTGTATGTACCGGTGGAGCAGCTGGAACGGGTGCAGCGGTATATCGGCAATCCCGGCCAGAAGCCGAAGCTGAACCGGCTGGGCGGCGGGGAATGGGCAAGACAGAAGGGCAAGGTCAAGGAAGGCCTGAAAACCCTTGCCTTTGACCTGAAGGCGCTGTATGCCGAGCGGAGCCGTGAAACCGGGTATGCCTTTGGGCCGGATACCCCCTGGCAGCGGGAATTTGAGGATGAATTCCCCTGGGAACTGACGGCGGACCAGGCCCAGAGCGTGCGGGAGATTTCTGCCGACATGGAGAGCCACCGAAACATGGACCGGCTGCTGTGCGGCGACGTCGGATACGGAAAAACGGAGGTCAGCCTGCGGGCGGCCTTCAAGGCGATCACAGAGAACAAACAGGCGGCGCTGCTGGCGCCGACCACAATCCTGGTGCAGCAGCATTACAATACCATTGTCAAACGATTCCGGAACACGGGGGCCAGGATTGACTACCTGAGCCGTTTCCGCACGCCGAAGGAACAGAAGGAAGTGCTTGCCCGCCTGGCCGCGGGAGACATTGACTTTATTGTCGGGACGCACAGGCTGCTGGCGAAGGACGTAAAATTCAAGGATCTGGGCCTGCTCATTGTGGACGAGGAGCAGCGCTTCGGCGTGGCACACAAGGAAGCCATCAAGAATATGAAGCGCCAGGTGGACGTGCTGACGCTCAGCGCGACGCCGATTCCCAGGACGCTGCATATGAGCATGACCGGCATCCGGGACATGAGCGTGCTGGAAACACCGCCGGAAGACCGGATTCCCGTTCAGACGGTGGTTACGGAATATTCCGACGCCCTGATCCGGGACGCGATCCTGCGGGAAATCGGGAGGGGAGGACAGGTCTATTTCCTCTACAACCGGGTTCGGAGCATTGAGAAGTTCTATGAACGTTTGCGGACCCTGGTACCGGAGGCGCATGTCGGCGTGGCGCACGGGCAGATGCGGGAGCATCAGCTGGAAGACGTCATGATGGACTTTTATGCCGGGAACTATGACGTGCTCCTGTGCACGACGATCATTGAAAACGGACTGGATGTGCCCGGAGCCAATACGCTGATCGTTTTCGACGCGGATCGCTTCGGCCTGAGTCAGCTGTATCAGCTGCGGGGACGGGTGGGCCGGAGCAACCGGCAGGCCTACGCCTATTTTACGGTGCGGACGGACAAGATTCTGACCGAAACGGCCCAGCAGCGCCTGGCCGCAATCCGGGAATTCACGGAGTTCGGCGCGGGATTCCGCATTGCTATGCGCGACCTGGAAATCCGGGGCGCCGGGAATATTCTCGGTCCGGAACAGCACGGACACCTGGCGGCCGTCGGTTATGACATGTACTGCCGGTTGATGGAAGAGACGCTGGCGGAGGTCCAGGGCCGGCGGGAGACCCGGGACCTGGAAACCCGGGTGGATCTGCGGGTGGACGCCTTCCTCGGCACGGATTATATTCCGGAAGAAAAACAGCGGATGGAGATGTACAAACGCATCGCATCCATTGTGACGGACGAGGAGCGGGCGGACGTGACGGATGAACTGATCGACCGCTATGGAACCCTGCCTCCGGCGGCAGAAACGCTGCTGGATGTGAGCCAGCTCCGGGCGCTGTGCAACCGGATCGGCGTCAGCAACGTGAGCCGGGGGAAGGAAGGCCTGGTGATGAAGCTGGACGAACGGTATGTGCCGGACGCAGCGGTTTTCCTGCAGGTAATCGCGGAGACGGACGGGCGCCTTTCCCTGACGGCGCGGCCGCCTTTCCGGCTGGTGTTGAAGGTTTCCGCCGGAAAGGATACGGAGCTGATGGCCGAAGGTCTGAAAGTCATGCGTAAACTGGTCAAACACATGGATGAGCTGCTGGAAACGAAGAAAGAGGAAGAAGAACACACAGCGAAGGAAGAAGAGACGGTATGAGAAAAGTCTGGCCGTGGGCTGTTGCCGCGGCGGTGTTCATAGCGGACCGGGTGACGAAGATCCTTGCTCCCGGGATCCCGGAGAACGGGGTGGTGCTGATTCCCGGGGTGATCGGGCTGCGGTATGCGGAAAACAGGGGGATTGCCTTTTCCCTGCTGAGCGGCGCGCCCTGGGCTTTGGGTGTGGTCAGCCTGTTGATGATTGCGGCGGCTTTCTTCTGTCTGCGGGGAAAAAAACTTCAACCGTTGGCTCTGACCGGGCTGATGATGATGCTCGGCGGGGCAGCGGGAAATATGGTCGACCGTTTTGTACACGGGTTCGTGCCGGATATGATTGAAGTACTGTTTGTGAACTTCGCGATTTTCAATGTTGCCGATACATTTCTGTGTATCGGCTGCGGGCTGGTGATCATTTCGCTGCTGACATCGGGGTCATAGAGATCGTATGCTGAAGGCGTCAGGATGAACTGTCAAAGGTACCCGGCGGGGTCTCACAGCAGCGGGTTTATAGGAAAGAGGAACTTCCATGGAAGAGAAAGTTTTTCAGCTGGAAAGCGACGGGCGGCGTCTTGACGTGCAGCTCAGTGAGGCTGCGGGGATCAGCCGGAGCCGGGCGGCGGCACTGATGGAGGAAGGATACTGCCTGCTGGCGGGGGAAGAGTGCCGCAAGGCCGGCACAAAGCCGCCGGCGGGACGGCCGGTGACTCTGAAGATCCCTGCGCCGAAGGATGCAGCGCCGCAGGCGGAGGATATTCCGCTGGAGATCCTTTATGAAGATGGGGATCTGGCGGTGGTTGTGAAACCGCGCGGAATGGTGGTTCATCCAGCGGCGGGCCACAGCGAAGGGACCCTTGTCAACGCACTGCTGGGGAACCTGGACGAACTCAGCGGCATCGGCGGTGAAAAACGCCCGGGAATCGTGCATCGACTGGATAAGGACACCAGCGGCGTGATGATGGTGGCCAAGAACGATGAAACTCAGGCGGAACTGAGCCGGATGCTGAAAGACCGGGAAATCGAGAAGCATTATCTTGCCCTGACAGAAGGGATGATGAAAGAAAAGGAGGGGATCGTTGAGGCACCCATCGGCCGGAGCCGGAAAGACCGAAAAAAGATGGCGGTGGATCCGGAAGGAAGGCCGGCGGTCACGAAATGGCGCGTCCTTACCGAAGGGCGGAACTGTTCGCTGCTGGACGTTCATATCCTGACGGGACGGACGCACCAGATCCGCGTGCATATGCGAAGCATTCAGCACCCGGTTTGCGGCGATCCGCTGTACGGATTTGAAAAGGGTGTAAAGGTTCCCTGCCTGATGCTGCATGCCCGGAGCCTCAGTTTTCAGCATCCCCGGACAAAAGAAAAAATGACCTTTCAGGCGCCCCTGCCCGGGGACTTCCTGAAAGGTCTGAAAACAAACGGGATCGATTTTACCGATTGATTTCCTGAAGATACCGATCCAGTGCGTCGCTGAGATCCGGCATTGGCGTGATCCCGTCCGGCAGCTTTGCGGCCAGGCGGCCATTCAGCGGTCTGCGAACATGAGACGGGAGATCGGCGTCATGTACAGGGATGACCTGACAGGAGACGCCGGATTTTTTCATGACCATTTCTGCGAACTCGGCCGGTGTGCAGGCGCCTCTGCTGTTGCGTGCGTGCCAGATGCCGAAGGATTCGGTCGCAATAACATCACAAATCACCCGGGCCAGGTCTTTTGACCAGGTTGGCTGTATGACACGGTCGCATGATAAAGTGAGGCTCCGCCTGTCCTGCGCCGCCCGCAGCACGGAACGGACGGGATCCTTTGAATTGCCGAAAAGGCTGCCGGTGCGCACAATATAGTAACGGGTCATCAGGGAACGGACGGCATCTTCCGCCTGAACCATGCTCATGGCGTAAACGTTCTTTGGCCCATAGGGAGCTGAAACAGGGTTGGGCCTGTCTCCTTCGCCGGAAAAAACCTGCGCTGTAGAGAGCAGGAGCAGCCTGGCTCCGACACGCAGTGCCGCCCGCGACATGGTCAGCGCGCCTGAGCCGTTCACGGCCGCGCAAGTGGCAGGCTCGGATGCGGCTTTGTCCACATTGGTGTAGGCTGCGCAATGAACAATGACGTCCGGAGCGTATTCATCGACAAGCCGGTAGACGGCTTCGCTGTCGGTGACTTTGAATTCCGGTGCGTCCGCGCCACGGCAGGAAATGCCCCGGCCGTCCAGCTGGCGCAGCACATCGCGTCCGGGCAGGCCGGATGATCCGGTCACCAGAACCTTCATAGGGGGGACCTCCCTTCGGTATCATCCGCAATCTCAATAGTCGCAACTCTGCCAGGGTTACCACCCGTTTCTTACTGAAAACAGTCCACTGGACTGTTTTCCGGGCGTGCGAAACCACTGTGGAGAATGCTCCTTTTCGATTGAATTCACCGCCGACGAAACTTCCGCCACCGGCGGTCGTCGGCGGTTCATCCCACAAATTCGTGGTAAATCGCGTGGATGGTCTGTTCGAAGTCGCTGTCGTTGACGCCGACGATGATGGAAAGCTCGCTGGAGCCCTGGTCAATCATACGGACGTTGATACGCGCGCGGCTCATGGCGTTGAAAAGCCGGGCAGCGGTGCCGCAGTTGTGCACCATACCCCGTCCGACCGTGGCGATGATGGACAGATTGTCGCTGACAGAGACACTGCCGCTGTCTTCCACCAGCTTTTCGATTTCGGACAGAACCTGTGAGCGGTGCGGCTCAAAAACGGAGCTTTGCACAACGACACACATGCTGTCGATCCCGGTCGGCATATGTTCAAAGGAAATACCTCTGTCTTCGAGTACCTGCAGCACTTTGCGACCGAAGCCGACCTCGCTGTTCATCATGCTTTTTTCGATGCTGATGACGCTGTAACCCTTATGTCCGGCGATGCCGGTGATGGTAGGTACCATCACTTCATTGGGTGCGTTCTTGCTGATCATGGTGCCGGGATGAAAGGGCTTGTTGGTGTTGCGGATATTGGTGGGGATACCGGCCTTATGCACGGGGAACATTGCGTCCTCATGAAGCACGGAAGCCCCCATATGGCTCAGTTCCCGCAACTCCTTATAGGTGATGGAGGAAATTTCCGCCGGGTTTTCGACAATCCGGGGATCCGCCATCAGGAAACCGGACACATCCGTCCAGTTTTCATACACGTCGGCATTCACGGCGCGGGCAACCAGGGCACCGGTAATATCGCTGCCGCCGCGGGAGAACGTGCAGACTTCGCCGTTCTTCTTCGCCCCGTAGAAACCGGGGACAACAGCGGATTTCCTGTCCGCCAGCCGGGCGGAAAGTTTTTCCTGGGTTGCTTCATCGTCCAGACGTCCTTCGTCGTCGAAAACAATCCCGTCGGCCGCGTCCAGGAACTCCCATCCCAGGTAATCCGCCATCAGCAGACCGCACAGATATTCCCCGCGGCTGGCGCACCAGGCACGGCCTTTGCCGGAGGCGATGCCGTCCTCCACTTCCTGCAGTTTGGCGGAAATATCCACTTTCAGATGCAGACCGCGGGCGATGGACTCGTACCGTTCCCTGATTTTGGCAAACTCATCGGTAAAAGGTTTCCCGTCGTTTCTCAGGGTGTGACAGAGATAGAGCAGGTCGGTGACCTTCTCATCATTGGAAAAGCGCTTTCCGGGAGCGCTGGGCACCAGATAGCGGCGCGTCGGTTCCAGCTCAAGAATACTGCGGACCTTTTTGAACTGCTCATCATTCGCCAGAGAACTGCCGCCGAATTTGGTTACAATACATTCAAGCACGGGATTCCCTCCAACCTGTTCCGTGTTTGGTACGCCGCAGCGCACCAAACTATATAATAAAGCCCCGGGATGGGTATTGTCAAATATTTCACAGGTAGGATGAAGCGTCGCTCATGGCCCGGGTGAAAGCCAGGAAAGTGATCTCGTCGGCGCCGCCTTTCCGCAGCGCTTCGGCACACCGCCGGGCGGTGGTGCCCGTGGTCAGCACATCATCCACCAACAGCACGGGGAAAGCGATCTTTTCCGAGGCTGCAAAAGCCCGGGACAGGTTTGCTTCCCGAGCCTGCCGGCCGAGGCTGGCCTGGGTTTTATCGTTGGCATTCAGACGGAAAAGAAGGGGGCGGCAGGTGAGATTCAGCCGGGCGGCCACCGCTTCCGCCAGAACTTTTCCGTGGTCAATGCAGCGCTCGCGGCGGCGGGTTTCCGGCATGGGAACCCAGGTCACGACTGTCTCCGGGGGAAAAATGATGTGGGGAGGTACCGGCAGAAGCAAATCCGCCAACTCGTCTGCCAGGCATTTTTCCGCACCGTGTTTCAGGCCCAGCACCAGCTGACGGGCAACACCGGTATGCGGCCGGAGGACATAAGCGTCCAGACCAGGCTCCAGTTCCTCACGCTCCCAGGCCATGACCATTCCGTCGGAGCGCAGCCGGGCTTCACAGTCCGGGCACAGGACACCGCCTTTTGAAACGCATCCGCAGACTGCGCATACCGCCCGCTCCGGGTAGACGATATCTTTCAGAAATGACCGCATCCGGGGCAGGAAGGAGAAAAAACCGCCGTAGAGAACCTCTTTCTTCATGGATTCTTCACAGCCTCCTGTAACATGAGCGACAGGGTCGTATAGCGCCTGGCAATATGATCGTTTTCCACCATACGACGGATGACATCCTCGCTGCCCACCAGAACCACCAGCTCCCGGGCTCTTGTCATGGCGGTGTAGAGCAGGTTCCGGGTCAGCAGCATAGGCGGACCGCCGATGACCGGCATGATAACCACCGGGAACTCGCTGCCTTGGGATTTGTGGACAGACAGACAGTAGGCGGGTTCCAGAGCGGAAAGCGCCCCCGCTTCGTAAACCACTTCCCGGTCTTCGTCAAAGAGAACCGTGAGACTGTTATTCTCCGGATCCACAGACGTAATGTATCCGACATCCCCATTGAAGACGCCGACACCGTCCTCGTAGCCGTAACGCGTTTTCCGGATCCATTCGAGGGAGTAATCATTCTTTGTCTGGATGACTTTATCGCCCAGACGGAAAATCGTTTCCTCGCGGGTCAGCTGGGGTTTGGAGGGGGAGGCGGGATTCAGCGCTTCCTGCAGGAGGATGTTCAGGGAATTGACACCGCATTCTCCCTTCCGGGCCGGGGCCAGCACCTGAATATTGCGAACGGAGAGATTTGCCGCTTTTTCGGGGGGATAGCCGAGATACTGCGGCAGACGACGGATGGCCAGGGATAGCACGGACTGGGCCGTGTCGGCGAAGGTGGCCTTGCGCTCAAAGAAAAAATCCGTGTTTTTTTCGTTCAGCAGGGGCATTTTGCCGCGATTGATCAGGTGGGCATTCATAACGATACGGCTGGTTTCGCTCTGGCGGTAGATGTCCGTCAGCCGGGCGCAGGGCACTGCCCCGCTGGAGAGAATATCGCCGAGCACGTTTCCTGCGCCGACGCTGGGCAGCTGGTCTGCGTCGCCGACCAGGATCAGGCGCGTACCCGGTTCGATGGCCCGCAGGAGGGAGCGCATCAGCATCAGATCGATCATGGAGGCCTCATCGGCGATGATGCAGTCCGCATCCAGCGGATGATCCGGATTTTTGGCAAAAGTCCCCTCACTGCCGCCGAATTCCAGCAGGCGATGGATGGTTTTTGCCTCGGCCCCGGTGGCTTCCGTCATACGCTTGGCGGCGCGGCCCGTCGGCGCGCAGAGCAGGACGACGTTTTCTTCCGAAAGCAGCTCGAGGATACAGTTGATGATGGTGGTTTTCCCGGTGCCGGGGCCGCCGGTGATCACAAAAACACCGGTCTCCAGCGCACGGACGATGGCTTTCCGCTGGTTTTCGGAAAACCGGATTCCCCGGCGCTTTTCAAAAGAGGAAACGGCCCGGACGGCGCCTGCAAACTTATCCGGACGGATGGCTTCCATCAGTTCCCGGATCCGCAGGGCCACTTCCCGTTCCGCACGCCAGAAATACGGCAGATAGACCCGCCGGCGGCCTTCCTCTTCTTCTTCCGCCACGAGTGCGGAAGAAAGCAGCAGAGAGGTTAGTGCCCGGGTGCACAGATCGCGGGGCACCTGCAGCAGGGATGCGGCGGTGCCGCACAGTTCGTCCTCCGGCAGGTAGACATGCCCGGCGGAAGCTGCGGCCTCCCGCAGTACATACTTCATGGCACAGCGGATGCGGCTGTCGCTGGTCGGTGCGATGCCCAGAGCGATGCCGATCCGATCGGCCGTGCGGAATCCGACGCCCTCCAGATCGTCGCACAGGCGGTAAGGGTCCTCCCGGACTACTTCCTGCGTGCGGTCTCCGTAGAACAGGGCGATCTGCATCGCAAGGGTGGGCGGGATTCCGTAGGATTGCAGGAAGATCATGCCCTTCCGGGCGGCCTCGTGTTCGCGGTAACTCTCGGCAATCAGGGCCATTTTTTTCGGGCCGATGCCCGGGATTTCCGTCAGCCGCTCCGGATGCTCGGAAAGAACCGTGAGCGTTTCTTCACCGAACTGGCGGACAATCTGGGTTGCGGTGGCGGGCCCGATGCCCTTGATGACACCGCTGCCCAGGTACCGTTCGATGCCCAGCAGCGTGGTCGGCGTCTGAATCTCACAGGAAACGCATTTAAACTGCCGCCCGTAGGATTTATGCTCGGTCCATTCCCCGAAAAACACAGCCTGTTCCCCGGGCCCCAGCGCCGGCAGCGTTCCCACAACGGTAACCTCGCTGCGTCCGGAGCGGACGGTCAGCACGGTCCAGCCGTTTTCATCATTGCGGAAAACGGTTCCAAGGATTCCTCCCTCCAGCTTTTCCATCCGGCGCCTCCTTTACAGCGTGGGTTGATACGGATATTATGCCATAGCGTTCCACGGAATGACAACGGGAACAAAATGATTTTCCGGAAGAAAAAACGGAAATGAACCGTTCAATAAACAGTTGACATCCGGAAGGGATGCGCATACCCTTGCAGGAGACACGAAGACGGAGGTGAGCGGCAATGAGCATTGCGGCATCCATTCTCAGCGGCATGCTGTTTGTTTCCGCTCTGGTACTGTTTCTGCGCGGCGCGTGGAAGGGTGGCCTGAAGGCGGAACTGAACTGCATACTTCGTGATGATTTTCAAACAAAAGAATACATCGCCGTATTGCTCCTCTGCCTGGGGAGCCTGGTGCTGCATGCCGCCGTGGCTTCCGGGATCCGGCTGATCAGCGGGAGAAACGATCGGCTGATCGACGCTTTCCGGCTGTACAGCGGACTGGACTCCAAACATTATTTTGACATTGCACGGTCCGGCTATTCCGTGACGAATGAAGCGGGAGAGATTCTGGATCTCGTGTTTTTTCCCGGATATCCGCTGCTGACGGGCATGCTGATGATGGTTTTTGATGAAATGCTGAGCGGCTATCTGGCCGCGTGGATTCCTTTCCTGATTGCCGGAGCGGTGCTGTACCGGCTGTTCCGCCTGGACTATGACCGGAGGAAATCGCTGAGGATCCTGCTGTGGCTGTGCCTGATGCCCGGGGCGGTGTTTTACAGTTATCCCATGTCGGAATCCCTTTTCCTGGCGGCGGTGGCCGGAGCGGTGTACATGGCAAGGACCCGCCGGTGGTTTGCCGCGGGGGTCTGCGGCTTTCTGGCGGCTTTTACGCGCTCGGTGGGGATCCTGCTGCTTCTGCCGCTGGGAGTGGAACTGCTGGAGCAGTACACCGGGAGGTTCCGGGAAGAACGGAAGGGGCTGATCCGGGACGTTGCGTGTCTGCTCCTGATCCCGCTGGCGCTGGGGATTTATCTGTATATCAATTTCGCGGCGGAAGGCGATCCGCTGAAGTTTTTGCAGTATCAGAAGAGCAACTGGCACCAGGAAGCAAGCTGGTTTTTCCGGACCGCGGGAACCCAGACGGGTTACGCGGTTCGCACGTGGACGGAGAATCCGATTAAATTCTGGGGCCTCTGGATGCCGAATCTGGCAGTGGGTTTCGGTTCTCTGCTGCTGATGCTGTTTGCCGGGAGAAAGCTTCGCCTGTCGGACGGCGTCTGGTTTTTCGCCTATTTTGCCGTTTGCTACGGAACCAGTTGGCTGCTGAGCGGACCGCGCTATATGGCGGTGTTTTATCCTGCGGCTATTCTTGCGGAGGAGCTTCGGATTCCGAAGACTGTGAAGATCATCGTGCTTGCCGTTGCGGCGGTGTTTTATGCGATCTGCTTCGGCATGCGGTGGAGCGTCTGGTAGGCAAAGGGGAAGGCCGGAGATCCCGTCTGAGTGAATCGAGTGAGTGAATCAGCGGTTTGGGGATTGTGTTTCAGGGTGCGGTTTGATATAATTTAATGGAACTGAAGGGAACAGGGAGTGGCGCGTATGAACTATATGAAGATTCTGCTGATCTATATGGCGGCGGTGATGTCGCTGGCTGTGCAGAGTACAACTGCGCCCGTGGAGACACCGGTTCCCACGCCCGAAGCCATCGTGGAGCAGCAGACGGGGGAAACGAAAACACCCGTTCCCGCGATCCCGGCGTTGGCACCGGAAACAGTTACGGAAACGCCTGTTCCGACACAGACGCCTCCCCCCGTACCGCAGATTACGCCGAACAAAAAGTATCACAACCTGAAAAAGGGAGACAAAGGTGCCGAAGTGAAAGCGCTGCAGGAGCGGCTGATCGAGCTGGGATACCTGCCGAAGGGCGCCGCGGACGGAAGCTACGGAAACCAGACCTATAAGGCGGTGCGCGCTTTCCAGGCCAATAACGGCCTGACAAAGGACGGCATTGCAGGAAGGAAGACGCAGACATACCTGTTTGAGAATCCGGATATCAATCCTTCGCCGGATCTGACGCCCACGCCGACGGACACGCCGGAAGTGACAGAAGCTCCGACACCAACCGCGACGCCGACGCCCACGGCGACGCCTACCGCAACGCCGACGGCTACACCGGCCCCGACCGAGAAGGCGACGAAAAAACCGACGGAAAAACCCACAGAGAAACCAACGGAAAAACCGACAGCGGCACCGACGAAAAAGCCGGCCGCAAAAGCGACGGCGAAGCCCACGGAAAAACCAACAGAAACCCCCACGAAAAGTCCCGCAAAAGGAACTGCAGCGCCGGATCGAACGGTCGGAGCTCCGGTGACCAGTGCCCCCGCAACGAAAGCGCCTGTATCCCGGCCGACCATGGCAGTGGAGGAGATCGATCCGGAGGAACTGCATTTTACGGAAACCGTTGGCAGCGTTGCGTATAATGAAAGCGGTGCGCCGTTGTCCTGGATGGCCATGGAGGACGGTGTTCAGGTGCATAAAAAACCGCGGCTGCAGCGCCGGGAAGGAAAGATCCGCGTCAGCCTGGACGACCTGGCGGACTGTCTGGAAAAATGGACGCTGAATGCCGAGGGAAACAGCGTTGTACTCGAAACGGAAGGGCATACCCTGGCGCTTCTGAACGAGGACGCCGGGATCGTCATGACCGTGGACGGCATTGAAATGCCGGTGGAAGCTGCGGACTTTGATTTTGAAGACGGACATTTCATCAGTGCGGATATTCTGGCAAAAGCACTGGGCGGTGAAGCGGAATGGGTGGAGGAAGAGAACACCCTGATGCTGAAAATACCAGAGAAGGCGAAAAAATGAGAAAAACCGCGGATCATGTCGGATCAGGCCGAAGAACTACCGGATCGTCAATTGAAATCGATACCATCTTCCTGTATGATATGTCAGACCCCGCGGGAGCGGAGATCAATGCGTAAGGAGGTGCTTTGCCGTGAAATCCGTCATGATTCGTCTGAGCCTGGTGGAAAATGTCAACAAGTTCGTCAATGTTGTGTCGCGCTATCCGTTTGAAATGGATTTGCGTGCCGGGCGCCATGTCGTGGACGCAAAATCAATCCTCGGGATTTTCTCCCTGGATCTGAGCCGTCCGATTACGCTGGATATCTACAGCGATGACTGTGACAAACTGCTCGAAGAAATCAAGCCGTTTGTCGAAGAATGACCGGGTACCACATGCCGCCGCAGCGATGCGGCGTTTTTTTCGGCTTTTTCGCAACAAAAAGCCGAACATTTCCATTCAAAATGCTTTGCAATATTCGGATATTCATGGTATACTGATTTGGAAACGAGGAAAAGGAGCAAGGAGACGAGAGCCATGGAAAAGGTCCGCAGAAACGAGCGTATGAGCGCTATCATGAAGATACTGAGCAGCGCGCCGAACCGTATTTTTACGCTCAGCAGCTTCTGTGAGATGTTCGGAAGCGCCAAATCCACGATGAGCGAAGATGTGGATTTGCTGCGCGAGATGTGCAGTCATTTCGATCTGGGTGTGGTGGAAACCGTGACCGGAGCGGCCGGAGGCGTGCGCTATCGCCCGGCCGTGAGCAGGAACAAGGCCAGGGAAACGATTCAGGATCTGTGCAGGAAACTGAGCGGCAGTGAGCGTGTGCTGCCCGGCGGTTTTCTGTACTACAGCGATATTCTGAGCACGCCGGACATTGTGAACCGGATGGGCGAGATCATTGCCTCCGAATATACGGAGGTTGAGCCGGACTTTGTGCTGACGATGGAAACGAAAGGAATTCCCGTCGCCTTTGCCACGGCAAACGCACTGGGGATTCCGCTGGTGATTGCCCGGCATTCCTCCAAGGTGTATGAGGGATCCGCGGTGAACATCAGCTATGTTTCGGGCAGCGGATCGATTGAAACCATGAGCCTGAGCCGCCGGGCGGTGAAGGAGAATCAGCGCGCCCTGATCGTGGATGATTTCCTGAAGGGCGGCGGCACGGCCAAAGGCATGGTGGAACTGATGCGTGAGTTTAACGTGACGGTGGCGGGGATGGCTTTTGTAATGGCCACGGTGACACCGGAAAAGAAGCGGGTTTCCGGGGAAAAGAGTCTGATGACGCTTGCTGTTAGGGATGGCGAGCCCGCGGAGGCCGTCGTTCGTCCGGCGGAATGGCTGATGGCTGATAACTGACGGCCGATAGGTGATTGTCGATGGTGGATTTGCAAAAGGGAGTCTGATTATGATATCATAATTTATTGGATATTTTCGGAAAGGAGGGCTTCGGGTGTATCAGATGAACCCGCCGCAGCCGCCGGCTGCCATGCCGCCGCAGCAGACGCCGCGCGATAGAAAACGGCTGAGCGTACCGCAGATCATGCTGATCGTGCTGACGCTGGCATTTGCCGCGTGGTATGTGATTACGTCACTGACACCGGAGCCTGCCCGATTCGCAAAGATTACCATCGATACGATCGGATCCCGGTACACGGGGGACTGCCTGATTGTGCGGGATGAAGTTCCTTATGACGCGGAAGGTCTGAGCAGTGTTGACTACGTTGCGGAAGAGGGAACCACTGTATACCGCGGGGCGACGATTTGCAACGTATATTCTTCCGGCTTTTCCACCCGTGAGATGACGACCCTTCAGGAATACCGGGATCAGATCAAGGAATACCAGATGAAGCTCCTGCAGTCGGAAATCACCACGGACACATGGATGGAAAAACTGGAGAGCGAAGTGATGACCCGAGCCCGGGAGGAACGGGAGATTATCGCCGGCGCCCGGGGAAATATGACCAACCAGGAAAAGCTGCTGACAGCGGCCATTCAGGCGCGGCAGAGCTATCTGCGCGAGAAATATGCCGACGATCAGCGGATGACCCGCCTGTACGACGACGAACAAAGCCAGCTGCAACGGATCAGCAGCTGGACGAAACAATACGTTGCGACGGGCGATAAGGCAGTGGTCAGTTTCTATTCCGACGGATTTGAGTACGGACTGACAACTTCGAACTACGATCAATTTACGCCGGCCGAGGTGCGGTCGATGATCAACGGTCAGAAGCCGAAGGGAGAAGAACTGGCCAAGGGAAAGACCACGATCTACCGGATGATCAAAGACGGCCGATGGTATGTGCTGATGCTGATCCGTGACAGCAACTGGAACCCGACGGAAGGCGCCGTTTACGACCTGAAACTGGAGAACTTTACGGACACGACGGTGCAGGCCGAGGTTCTCAGTTTCACCCGGACGGGCGGCGAACTGGAAGTTGTTCTGAGCGTGGAGAGCAGCGTGGAGCCTGTACTGTACGTGCGAGCCTGCACCGGCATCCTTGGAGACAGCGTTGCAAGTCTCTGTGTGCCTGCCCGGGCTATTTATACCCAGGACAATATGCCGGGGGTCGTTGTTGTGGACGGTGACTATGAATGGTTTATTCCGGTGAACGTCCTTGACAAGCGGGATAACATGGTCTATATCGCGGCGATTCAGCAGGGAGTGCTGGCCGAGGGACAGACGGTAAGGCTGTTCTGACGGAGGTGCGGTTGATGATGAATGAAGTTCGGGAAAATGTGGATCGGATCCGTCGGGAACTGGCAGAGGCTTCAGAGGGAAGATATCCCACGCCGCGATTGATGGCAGTGACAAAGACCCGGGGAGCGGAGGAGATTCTGCCGCTTGCCGAGATGGGGATTACCGAGATCGGAGAAAACCGGGTTCAGGAACTGAAGGCTAAACTGCCGGAGCTAGGGGACGCCTTCCGGATTCACCTGATCGGACGGCTGCAGCGCAACAAGGTTCGGCAGATTATTCGGGATGTTTGCATGATTCATTCGGTGGATCGGGTCGAACTGGCGGAGGAAATCAGCCGGCAGGCGCTGGGCGCGGGACTGCGGATGGATGTGCTGACGGAGATCAGCCCGGCGGGAGAGGAACAGAAGGGCGGCGTTGCCATGGAGGAAGCGGAAAGCTTTCTCCGGAAGATTGCACCGCTGGAAGGCATCCGGGTGAAAGGACTGATGGCCGTGATGCCGCTGACGGATGATACGGCTTATCTGGAAGGCCTTTTCAGCGGAATGCGGAAACTGTTTGAGCAGATTCGCGAGACCGCCATCCCCGGCGTTGAGATGGAAGAGCTGAGCATGGGAATGAGCGGTGATTATCGGCTGGCTGCCCGTCACGGAGCCACGGTTGTCCGGGTCGGAAGCGCGATCTTCGGCCCGAGGGAGGAGAGGATAAAGGAATGAGTCTGACGGACCTGAAAAATAAAATGATGCAACGGTTCTTCCACGGTGAAAAGGACGGCAACCGCCGCCCGGACGGGGGAACCAGCTGCTACCGGCCGATTCGCCGGAAAGACCAGGCGGAAGCACCGGCGCCGGAAGAAGCGCCGGCTATGACCTATATTCACACGGGATTTACCGGTATGAATCCGCCGGCCAACGGATTTGACACCGGGTTCGGAATGGAGAGTTTCGGTCAGCAGGCATACGGACAGCAGACGGCATACGGGCAGCCGGGGCCTTTTTCGGCGCCGGCTTATGAACCGCCGGCCACCGCGACCCGGCCGGAACGCGGATGGTTCGCGTCGCGGGAGGAAACGCCGGACAGAAACAACATCTCCTACATGCCGGGATACGCGCCGGAAAACAGCGCGGCATCGTTCAACCACGTAGAGCACATCCTGACGCTGACGGGACTCAAGAGCTGCTATGAAGCGATTGAGTGTATGAAAAACGGGGAAACCCTGATCGTCGAGCTTGGGGCGATTGCGAATGAAAACGAAAGCATGCGGTGTCAGGACATGCTGGCGGGCGCCGCGTTCACGCTGGGCTGCAGCGTGCGGATGCTGCAGGGTGCGCGGCTGGTGCTGATTGCGCCGGAGGGCGTAAAGATTCTGCCGGAAGAAGCGGGGAACCGGCCTGCAATGATGCCCCCGGTTTATGCTCCTCAGCCCATACAGGAACCTATTCCGAGACAGCGGGAACGCCGCAGCGGCCGGAACGCGGCGGACTGGAACGCTGCACGCAGCGGACAGATGGACGGCTATAACCCCTATACCGGCACCATGCCGGTGGCTGCCGGCAGTTACGGCAGCTTCGGGGGTTACGGATATTAATTCGGATTTGAAAGGAGAGCGGAACCATGGCAAGAATTACGGTTGAAGAGATTTCACGCAAGGAGTTTTCCTTTGCAAACAAGGGCTATAACCAGAAAGAAGTGGACGATTTCCTGGACGATATCTGCGATGAAATCGAACGAATGGAAAATGAAATCATGGATCTGCGCCAGAAGACAACGGTGGTGCGGAACGAAACGCCGAACAGCACTGTGAGCGCCGAGAATGAACAGAGCTTCCGGGAAGTGCTGGCCATGGCCGTTCAGGTGAAGGAAGAGACGATACGCAAAGCCAAGGAAGACGCGGAAGCTATTCGGGCGAAAGCGGAAACGGAAGCCACTGAGAAACTGGACGGCCTGAGCGACGAGCGCAAAGCGTTGGAGGCTGAGGTGGAGGCGCTGAAGAAAGCGGCCGCGGATTATCGCGCGAAGTTTGAAGCGCTGTTACAGGCACAGCAGGAAGCACTGGAAAAAGCTTCGGATTTATTCTGATCAGCCAGGCGGCGACGGCAGAGGAGTGTGTGAAGCATGTTTGGATACCGGCCGGACGGAAGAAGACTGAAGGACGTTGATCCGATTGTTCAGATCACTCCCTATCTGATGCCGATGCGCTGTGATGCGCAAGTGTTTCTGCAGCACAATCTGGACTATGAAAAAATGTCCCGGTACATTGCGGCAAAGAGCAGGGAAGGCGAAAAGATCACCTTCATGAACATCATTGTCGCGTCTTACGTGCGGGCGGTGGCGCATCATCCGGAAGTGAACCGCTTTATCTTCAACAAGCAGTATTACAGCCGCAATAACTGCTCTGTTTCTTACGTGGCGCTCAAGGATCCGCAGAATCCGGAAAGCGTGGAGACCACCGTGCGGATTCTGTTCGATCTGACGGACACGATTTTCGACGTTCGGGACCGGATGGATCATGCGGTGGAAAATGCCCGGGCAACGGAGGACGGGGACTTCGTGATCCGGCTGGCCAGGGCCGTGCTGAAGGTTCCGGGGGCCGCAACCTTTCTTGTGAACGGCGTGAAACTTCTGGACCGCTACGGGCTGATGCCCGGGATCCTGACGCGGGAGCTTCCGTTTTACAGCGGCCTGTTTATGACCAACAACGGATCCATCGGTCTGCCGAGCCCGCTGCACCATATCTATAATTTCGGCGATGTGAGCCTGTTCATGGGGATGGGCGGCGTGCAGAAGGAAGCCTTTGTTGAGGCGGACGGCAGAACCAGAATGCGACGGTGGCTGCCGCTGGGGATCACCGCGGATGAACGGGTTTGCTCCGGAGCGCACTATGCGGCTTTTTTTGCCGAGGTGATGCACAGCATTGCAAACCCGGAGGAGCTGGAGACTCCGCCGGAAGAAGTGAAGTTTGACAAAGACGTGGAATACCATGTGCCGAAAGTGGAGAAACAGCCGGGCTGACGCCCGGTTTTTTTACAGAATTCGAGATTTTGGGACGGGGAACGATGGGACGTGGGGATATTAAATAAAACTTTCCGGTTGATTGAAGACCGGAATATATTCTTCTTCGGCGGAATCCTTTTCCTGGAAGAAACCGGGGAGATCCAGGGCCAGCATGTGATCCCGGACCCGGCGGTATTCCTTTTCCGTTACCTTTCGCATGAGACCCGGGACGGAGACACCGGCAGCGGGAATATACTGGCGCATGAGGCTGACGGGGGTGCCGAACGGAAGGTTATCTTTGACCCAGGTAAGAAGTTTCATGCTTTCCCCGGTGAGACCGGGAAGAATCAGATGGCGGATGAGAACACCGCGGAGCAGGATGCCGTCTTCCGAAAACCGGTTCGGCCCGGTGATACGGCACATTTCCCGGATGGCGGCGGAGGCAGCCTCGAAATAATCCGGGGCTTTTGCGCACAGCTGAGCGGTGCGGGAGGAATAATGCTTCAGGTCCGGCAGAAAGACATCTACCACGCCTTCCAGCATATGCAGGGTTTCCACGGTTTCATAGCCGGAGGTGTTCCAGATGATCGGGAGAGGAGGACGCCAGAGCTCCAGCGCGTCCAGGATCCGCGGAACAAAGGGCGTGCCGGTGATCAGGGACAGCGACTGAACGCCAAGATCCGTGAGGCGTTTCAGCGCGTCGGAAAGCTCGCGGGGAGTGAAGGCTCTCCCCGCGCCGGTATGAGAGATTTCGCTGTTCTGGCAGTAAATACAACGGAGAGTGCAGCCGGAAAAAAAGACGGCCCCGGTGCCCCGGGTTCCGGAGATCGGCGGTTCTTCCCACAGATGGGGTGCGATCCGGGCAATGTGCATTTCTTCGCCAAGACCGCAGAAACCGGGGGATATCGCGCGGTCGGTACGGCATTGCCGGGGACACAGGGTACAGATCATGGCGGGCCTCCTTTTTGTTGGGGTTATTATATACCCAAAAGGGGGCTGTGTATACCTGTGGTATCGTCACTTTACGGTCGCGGAGTTTTTCGGTATAATATATTCGTGAAAATTTTGATTTTTCAGCGCAAAGGAGACGAAGCGTTTTGAACGAAGAGATCAACCGGAATGAAGAGAGGCAGGAATCGCCCAGGCGCCGCAGAAGAAGCGAACTGCATTCTGCGCCGGCGGAGGATACGATGGGCCGGACGATGGAAGTCCGGATCCCCGGAAAAGATGCTTTGCGGAAGAGCGCGGACAGCCGGATATCTTCGGATGAGCCTGCGGTGCAGGGTGCGGACAGCCGAATCCCGCCGGAAGCGCGCCGCATGACAGCTTCGCCATATGGTGCATCCGGCGACAAGACTCCGAAGAGACCCGGAACACGCCCGGCAAAGGCGGCGCGCCGGCCTGCGCAGGAACCCGGAAATATCGCATCTTTTGCAGCCCGCAGCACACGAATCGGAACTGACGGCTTCGACGCGGATACGCTTCAAAATGATTCGGGAAATCGGGAAGACCGTTCCTACGGATCGCAGAACGAAGCCACGAGTCGGGAGAACCGTTCTTTCGGAGCGCAGAGCGGAAACGCGAATCGGGGGACAAAAATCTACGGGCTGCCGGAGAATAAAACCGACGGGACCCGGGCTTTTGACCGGAAACGGATTTCTGTCGGATATGCCCCGGGACAGATGAAGATTGATCCCCGCAGATTGCGGGAAGCCGGACGGGAAGTTTACGGACGGGATATTTACAGCCGGGAAGCGCATGAGCGCGGCCCCCTGCAGGAGGGACGGACCGGAATCCGCCTGCCGGAGGATCGGGAGCTTCTGACGGACGACCGTCATCCGGGACTGTGGATTCTGACGGCACTGCTGCTTGTGATCGGGCTTGCTGTGATCGTGCTTCTGTCTCTGCCGAAAAACAATTCCGTACGGATCAAGGCGGCGGATGCGGTTCGGGTGGTCACCGCGCCGATTGAAAACCTTGTGGAACGGAAGAAACAGGAACCCGCTCGGATTGACGGTTTTACCGTTACGGGAAACGAGAAAGCCACGGCGCCGGCGGACGTCCTTTTCTCCGTTACCACCGGAACTGCCGTGAACGATCTTCGCCTGATTGACGAGGACGGCCTGGAAGTGGATACGGATCAGACCCGGGTGGAGAATACCGACAATAACTTCTGGACGCTGACATTCCACGTGAAGGACGGGTATGAAGGTCTGGTGCGGCTGCAGACACAGCGGAAAGGAGGGGCCTGGGAAGATACAGAATACACCGCAGACCTGAAGATTGCGCCGCCGCTGGCCGGCAGTGAAACACCCGTGCCGGAGAAAACGACCGCGGCGGAAGAAACCGCTGTGCCGGACAGGGGAGCCGAGAAACAGAACGGCGGCGAAAAAGAGGCGGTCGGAGAAAACAAAGGCAAGGAACAGAGCGGCGAAACAGCGGGACAAACCGAAAACAGCGACGGAACCGGAGCGGATGCTGAGGATTTCGGAGACGAAATGTGGGGCGTTCCCTGGGGAGGAACGCCTACGCCGGATCCGGATACCAAACCGACGGCGACGCCTGCGCCGACAGATACGCCGGAGCCTACGCCCGAACCTACGGCGACCCCGGCGCTGGAAGCTGAAGCGGATCCGGACGCCGACCCGTCATTGATCACAAACACAACGGTTTACGACGGATCGAAAAAAGTAAAGGATTATATGCGGGCGGCCAAATCGCTGATTCATATGCCGGCCGGCGATGACTACACGACGAAAAAAATCGGCGTGCTGACCTTCCGCGGCAATGCTTTCCGGCAGAACGCGGCGGTGGGCGAGGTTGACAATCCGGCTGGACTGGCGCAAATCTGGCAGGTGGAGGCGGGCAGCTCCCGGGGCGCCAGCCAGACCTTCTACGGATATGAATGGACCGGACAGCCGGCCATCGTGAAATGGAGCACACAGGTGCGGGCGGCTTCCAACATTGACGAGGACAAGAAAGCCAAAAGCGCCTTGCGGGAAGTGATTATTGCCGGCGTGGACGGCGTTATCCGCTTTATCGACCTGGAGGACGGCGTGCTGACCCGCGGTGCAATCAACATGGGTTATCCCATGCGGGGAACGCCCAGCCTGCATCCGGCGGGATATCCCTACATGAACGTGGGCCAGTACACCCGGAAGATGAAAAACAAGACCGGGAAAATCGGCCTTCGGCAATACAACCTTTACGACCAGAAGGAGATTACCCTGATCGACGGGCTGGACGGGAAAATGCACCGGGGGATCAACAAATACGGCAGTTTTGAGACCTCTTCGCTGATTGATCGCACCAGCGACAATATGGTGACCCTCGGCACCAACGGACTTTTGTATCTGACCAGTCTGAACACAGAGTTTGACTATCAGGCAGGTATCCTGAAAGTGAGTCCGGGCTCCATTGTGATGTCGTCCCGGGCCAAGGGAGAAAAAAAGGACGAACTGGTGGCGGTGGAATCGAGCCACGCCATGTATGACAAGTATGTGTTCTACGCGGACATGGGCGGCGTTCTGCGCTGTGTGGATACGAACTATCTGAAACCGATTTGGGCCGTGAACACGGGTGATTCGGTGATGGCGGCGGTTGCGCTGGATCTGAACGGAGACAGGGAACTGAATCTTTACACAGCGAACATGCTGAACAACCGGAAGAAGGGCCCGGCCCAGATCCGCCGGTATGATGCGCTGAGCGGGAAGGAAATCTGGACTGTTGAGATCGGCGTTGCGAAAAACACAAAAACCAAGGAAGACGTGGGCGTGAAAGCTTCGCCGGTGATCGGCCAGAAAAGCCTGAGTGAGCTGGTGTATTTCACGGTGACCGGACTGGACGCAGAGGGCCGGACAATGTTGGGCGTCGGAGAGGAAACAAAGGCCGCGATTGTAGCGATCGAAAAGGAAAACGGAAAAATCCGCTGGTCGAAGGGCCTGGGAGACCGGAGCGAATCTTCACCCGTGGCGGTTTACGACAAGGAAGGAAACGGCTGGATCATCCAGTGCGTTGAAGACGGAACCATTCTGCTGATGGACGGCCTGACCGGCGAAACAAAGGATGAACTGCAGGTCGAAGGAAAAATCAAAGCCTCTCCGGCGGTGTACAACGACATCATGGTGATCGGTACCACGGGGAAGGGAACGGAGTTTGTTTACGGGATCCGGATTCAGTAGGGGTTAGAGAGCGAGGGCTTGTTTATGGCGAAATATTTGGCGGCTTTGGATCAGGGAACCACCAGTTCGCGGGCGGTGCTCTTCACGGAAGACGGGCAGGTTGTTTCCTCCTATAACCGGGAGTTTCCGCAGCATTATCCGAAACCCGGATGGGTTGAGCACGACCCGAAGGATATCCTGGACAGCCAGATTGTTTCCCTTCGGGAGGCGGTGCGGCTGGCGGATATCAACCCGGCGGACATCGCGGCCATCGGCATCACCAATCAGCGGGAGACCACGTTCCTGTGGGACCGGAAAACCGGCGAATGCTGCGGGAACGCGATTGTATGGCAATGCAGGAGAACCGCCGGCATTGTGGACGACCTGGTGCGGGCCGGCCACGGGGATATGATCCGCCGGAAGACAGGGCTGGTTCCGGACGCCTATTTTTCCGGAACGAAGCTGAAATGGATGCTGGATTACTACAATCTCCGCGAAAAAGCGGAGAAGGGCGACCTGTGCTTCGGAACGGCAGACAGTTTCCTTTGCTGGAACCTGCTGGAAGACCGGCCCCACGTGACGGACGCCACGAATGCGGGACGGACCATGCTGTTTAATCTTCGGGAACAGGACTGGGATGAGGATCTTCTGGAACTGCTGGATATTCCGAGGGCATGCCTGCCCCGGGTGGTGGACACGGCGGGGATGATCGGCATGCTGGATCCGGCCATTCTGGGCTGCAGAATCCCGGTGACCGCCATGGCCGGAGACCAGCATGCCAGCCTTTTCGGCCAGGCCTGTCTGAAGACGGGGGATGTGAAGAATACCTACGGCACCGGCTGCTTTATGCTGATGAACACCGGGGAGATCCCCGTCGAAAGTCAAAACGGACTGCTGACGACCATGGCCTGGCGGATCGGCGGGAAACCGACCTATGCGCTGGAGGGAAGCGTTTTCATGGGCGGCGCCACGATTCAGTGGCTGCGGGACGAGCTGAAAATCATTTCCACGGCGGCGGAAAGCGAAGCGCTGGCATTGAGCGTGAACGGCACGGGCGGGGTTTACCTGGTGCCGGCTTTCACGGGGCTTGGCGCGCCGTGGTGGGACATGTACAGCCGGGGCACGCTGATCGGCATGACCCGCGGCACCGGACGGCCGCACATTGTGCGGGCGGCGCTGGAAGCGATCGCCTATCAGAGTGCGGACCTGATGGAGGCTATGGTAAAGGACGCCGGCCACCGGCCCGGGCGGCTGCAGGTGGACGGCGGGGCCAGCGCCAATGCCTTCCTGATGCAGTTCCAGGCGGATATCTGCGGGATTCCGGTGGTACGGCCGAAGGTGCTGGAAACCACGGCACTGGGCGCCGCGCTGCTGGCCGGACTGGGCGCCGGAGTGTTCGCGACGCCGGAGGAAACAACCAGGGCCTGGAAACAGGATCTGGAATTTACGCCCCGGATGGACGAGGCTACGCGGCTGCTGGAGATGAACGGCTGGCACAGGGCGGTGGAGCGGAGCCTCGGATTTGCGAAAGCGTAAACAAACGAGATCCTTGTGAACGTATGATTTTGCAAACCGCAGCGAGGACGATAAAAGACAGAATGAAAGAAGCTGAGAACCTTGCAGGAAAAGATTCGTAAACTGTTTAACAATGTCTGGAACATTCCGAATGTGCTGACGATGCTGCGGCTGATTCTGATCCCGGTGTTCGTGGTGCTGTTTTTCAACGGGCAGAAGATGGCGGCGCTGGCGGTGTTCTGCATTGCCAGCTTCACCGATTTCCTGGATGGCTTCCTGGCACGGAAACTGAACCAGGTGACCGATTTCGGCAAATTGTTTGACCCCCTGGCGGACAAGCTGATGGTGCTGACGGCGATGATCTGCCAGACGTTCTGGGGGCCGCTGCCCCTGGTGGCCGTGCTGATCGTTGCGCTGAAGGAGCTGGTGATGGTCTTCGGCGGCATGTTCATGCTGAGCAAAAACGTGGTGGTCTATGCCAACTACTACGGAAAGGCGGCGCAGGTGGGCTTCATCGCCTCGCTGATCCTGAGCTTTTTCCACGACAAGTTTGAGGAAGGCAACGTGAAAGTGCTGGGGATGACGCCGGACATTCTGCTGCTGTGGATTACGGTAGGCTTAGCCATCATCGCCATGATCGTATACGCCGTGCAGGCTGTGAGAACTATCCGGAAGAACGAAAAAGCAGGCAGTTAAAAAACGTACGCGTGAAGAAACGGAGAAAAGAAAACCGGCACGACGGAAACAGACTATAAGGAAACAGACGCGGGGAAAACGCGAACAAAGAAAACAAGTACTCAGAAAGCAAAAATGGGAAAGACAGTCACAGAGAAAACAAACAGAAGAACGCGGAGGCAGAAATGAGAACAGACGGAAGAGCGCCGGAACAGAAACGGCCGGTGAGTATTGAAACGGATTTTGTGCGCACGGCATACGGCAGCTGCCTGATTGCCACGGGGAATACGAGGGTGATCTGTACGGCCAGCGTGGAGGAAACGGTTCCTCCTTTCCTGAAAGGCAAGGGACAGGGCTGGGTGACGGCGGAATACGCGATGCTGCCGGCCTCCACCATGGAGCGCAAAAAGCGGGACGGCATCAAAAAGGACGGCCGGAGCGTTGAGATTCAGCGACTGATCGGCCGGAGTCTGCGGCAGGCTGTGGATCTGAAAGCCCTGGGCGAGCGGACGATTACGCTGGACTGTGATGTGCTGGAAGCGGACGGGGGCACCCGCACCGCGTCGATTACCGGCGCCATGGTGGCGCTGACCTGCGCCGTAGATCGGATGATCCGGGAGAAAAAACTGCTGATCAGCCCCATTATTCATCAGGTGGCGGCGATCAGCGCCGGCGTCGTCGGGGATACGCCGTGCCTGGACCTTTGCTATACGGAAGACAGCGGGGCCCAGGTGGACATGAACTTTGTGATGAACGAAAACCGGGAGTTTATCGAGCTTCAGGGCACCGGGGAAGGCAGGGCCTTCAGCGGGGAAGAACTGAACGTACTGATGGGCTATGGCATCAAGGGGATTTCCGAGCTGATGCAGGCCCAGCGGGAGGCCCTGGGAGACCGGGCCCGGCATATCGCTCCGAAGCCGCTGCTGCTGGTTGCCACGGGGAACGAGCACAAGCTGAAGGAACTGCAGGAAATGTTCCGGGACTACTATACGCTGGCCCCGATGTCCGCGGCGGGCTTCTTCGGCCCGATTGACGAGAATGCTTCCACCTTTGCCGGAAACGCGGCGATTAAGGCGGAGGCCGTGTGCGCCGCCACCGGATTTCCGGCGATTGCGGACGACAGCGGACTTTGCGTGGACGCGCTGGACGGGGAGCCCGGTGTGCTGAGCGCCCGATATGCCGGGGAGCACGGGGATGACAACGCCAACAACGACCTGCTGCTGAGCCGGATGCAGGGGAAAGAGGACCGGCGGGCCTACTTTATGTGCGCGCTGGCGCTGAAATTCCCGGGGAAGGAACCCTATATCGCGGAGGGGCGCTGCCCCGGCGTGATTCTGCATGAGCGCAGGGGTACCGGCGGTTTCGGCTATGATCCGCTGTTCCTTTATGAGCCGATGGGCAAGACCTATGCCGAGATGAACGAAACGGAAAAGAACGAGATCAGCCACCGCGCCCGCGCGGCCCGGGAAATGGCCGAAATCATGAAAAAAATCAGCGACGGAGGCAAGTGATCCCGGAAGATGCGAAAAAAACCAGAAACAATACACGAAAATCGCCGGAAGCCTTGACGTTCAAAGGATAATCAGTGTAAAATAGCAAAAGATTCCAGGCGATAACGGAAAAGAGGTGCAGAAAATGCTGCAGGACAACAGGATATGGGTTGGCACAAGCGCCGGCGGTCCTGTACATCTTCTGCCTGCCATGGCCAACCGGCACGGCCTGATCGCCGGGGCCACCGGCACGGGAAAGACCGTCAGCCTGAAGGTGCTGGCGGAAAGTTTTTCCGACCTTGGTGTTCCCGTTTTTCTGAGCGATATCAAGAGCGATCTCAGCGGCATGGTGAAGCCGGGAGTGCGCAGCGACAGCCTTGACAAGCGGCTGCGGGGCTGCGGCGCTGATCCGGAGGCCTTTGCATACAAGGCATACCCGACGGTGTTCTGGGACGTATACGCGGAGCAGGGCCATCCGATCCGTGCGACGGTGGAACAGATGGGGCCTCTGCTGCTCAGCCGGATGCTGAGCCTGAACGAGACCCAGAGCGGGGTGATGAATATCCTCTTCCGGGTGGCACGGGCAGAGGGATACGCCCTCCGGGATCTTCAGGATTTGAAGGCCATGCTGGTTCACATCGGGGAGAACGCGAAGGAATACACCCTGACATACGGCAATGTTTCTTCCGCCAGTGTCGGTGCGATTCAGCGGGCGGTGGCCATCCTGGAGGACCAGGGAGGAGATACCTTCTTCGGAGAGCCCGCGCTGGACATCGGAGACTGGCTGCGGGTGGCACAGAACGAAGACGGGACGGAACAGGGCGTGATCAACATTCTTTCCGCCGACCGGCTGTTCAACAACCCGACAATGTATTCGACTTTCCTGCTGTGGATGCTGACATCGCTGTATGACCGGCTTCCGGAGCGGGGAGACGCGGAAAAACCCCTGATCGTCTTCTTCTTTGACGAGGCGCACCTGCTCTTCAACAACTGCAGCCGGGCGCTGATGGAAAAGATTGAACAGGTGGTGCGGCTGATCCGCAGCAAGGGCGTCGGCGTCTACTTTATCACTCAGAACCCGGCGGATATCCCGATGACGATTCTCGGCCAGCTTGGGAACCGGATTCAGCATGCGCTGCGGGCTTATACGCCGCTGGACCAGAAGGCTGTGAAAGTTGCGGCGCAGACCTTCCGGACCAATCCGGCCTTTGACACGGAAGAAGCGATTACGACCCTGAAGACCGGTGAGGCGCTGGTTTCCTTCCTTGACGAACACGGCGCGCCCGGCATCGTCGAGCGGGCGACGATCCTGCCGCCGCAAAGCTTTATGGGTGCGATTGCCGCGGAAGAGCGGGAGCAGTGCATTGCGGAGAGTCCCCTGTACGGCGTTTACGAAGAAGCCGTCGACAGCGAGGGCGCCTTTGAGAAGCTGAGCGCGCAGAAAAAGGCGCAGGAGGCCGCACAGGCGCAGACGACGCAAGCCCCCCGATTCCTGCTGGTGAACGGCGTTCTGCGACAGGTTGTTCCGGTTGAACAGGCAAGAGAGTTTGTTCAGTACAATGGCAATTTGTGGCCGATCCTGTAATCCGGGAGCCACTGCATGCATAAAAATGTCCCTGTTTCCTCAACGACCCCTCTCGCGGCGCAGGTGAGCACCGCGCAGACGAACATGGCACAGACATTCAAGGTATTCGATCCCGCAACCGGAGAGTATGTGGAAAAAGAAATCCCAGGCATGACCCAGCCCGCAGAAGCGGTGCAGCAGGTTGCCGAGGCCGCGGCGCCGGTGATTGAGACCGTTGCGGAAGCGGCGGCTCCCGTGGTACAGGCCGTCGCCGAGACAGCGGCGCCTGTGGTGCAGGCCGCGGCTCCCGTGGTTCAGGCGGCTCCTGTTGTTCAGGCGGCGCAGCCCGTGGTGCAGGCGGCTCAGCCTGTGGTGCAGGCCGCGCAGCAGGCGGTGCCCACCATTCAGGTGCAGCCCCAGCTGCAGCAGATGCCTGTCCTCGTGCAGGATCCTGCCACCGGCCAGATGGTACAGCAGATGATGACTGTTCAGTATGATCCCGCCACCGGAACCTATACTCCCGTGCAGCAGCAGCCGGTGGATCCCAAGGTGCTTGCGGAACAGCAGAAAGCCGCCGAAAAGGCAAAGAAGGAAGCGGAGCGCGCAGCCCGCGAACAGGAAGCTGCTGAGCGCCGTGCCCGGGCGGACGAGCTTCGGGAAGAAGCCGCCGAACGTGCCCGCCGGAACGACTCCGTGGCAGGCCGCGTTAAGAACACAGCGATTTCCACCGCCACCCGTCAGGTGGTTTCCAGCCTGACGAAGAACGTTACCAAAGTAATAGACGATCTGATTGGCGGAGGAAAGAAAAAATAACACTATTTTTCACAGGAGGTATGGGTTATGAAGAAGCTGATGAAAGAGTTCAAGGAATTCGCGTTTAAGGGCAACGTGCTTGAACTGGCTGTGGCCGTGGTTCTGGGCGGCGCGTTCAACAAGGTCGTTACCGCCGTGGTCGACATTTTCCTGACGCCGATTCTGGAAGCACTGCCGAAGCTGGAGAACGGCGGAACAGGTTTCGTCGGAAGCCTGATTTCGTTCCTGGCCGTTGTGGTGGAATTCCTGCTGACCGCGCTGATCCTCTTCGCGATCATCAAGGCTTTCAACAAGGCCAAGGATCTTACGAAGAAGGAAGAAGCTCCCGCGGCTCCCACCACCAAGAAGTGCCCCTTCTGCATGAGCGAGATCGACATCAAGGCGACCCGCTGCCCGCACTGCACGAGCGAGCTGAAGGAATAAGCACTGAACATTTTCAGGCAAAAGAAAGAAGCGATCCGGACCGGACCGCTTCTTCTTTGTTTTCTTCTTACGCGTTACGCGATGGCTGCCTTCAGGGCCTCAACCTTGTCTTCGTGCTCCCAGGGGAGATCGATATCCGTGCGGCCAAAGTGGCCGTAGGCCGCGGTCTGCCTGTAGATCGGCCGCCGGAGATCCAGATCCCGGATGATGGCGGCGGGACGGAAATCGAAGACCTTGCGGACTGCCTCGGAGATGGCTTCATCGCTGTATTTGCCGGTACCGAAGGTATCCACCAGAATGCTGACGGGTTCGGCCACGCCGATGGCGTAGGCCAGCTGGATCTGGCAGCGGTCTGCCAGGCCCGCGGCGACCACGTTTTTCGCGGCATAGCGGGCAGCATAGGCCGCGCTGCGGTCCACCTTGGTGGGATCCTTTCCGGAGAAGCAGCCGCCGCCGTGGGGCGCGTATCCGCCGTAGGTGTCCACGATGATCTTCCGGCCGGTGAGACCGGTATCCGCGGCGGGACCGCCGTTCACAAAGCGGCCGGTGGGATTGATGAGGAACCGGGTCTCCGGGGTCAGCAGGGCGGCGGGCACGATCGGGATGACCACGTGCTTCAGGATTTCTTCCGCGATGGTTTCCTGGGAAACATCGGCAGCATGCTGGGCGGAGATGACGACGGTGTCGACCGCCACGGGTTTGTCGTCTTCATAGGCAACGGTCACCTGGGTTTTTCCGTCGGGATAAAGCCAGGGAAGCGTTCCGTCCTTCCGGACTTCCGCCAGACGGCGGGCCAGACGGTGGCTGAGAGCGATGGGGAGCGGCATGCGTTCCGGGGTTTCCGTGCAGGCATAGCCGAACATCATGCCCTGATCGCCGGCGCCGGTGTCAGTGGTGTCGCCGGAACGGGTTTCCAGCGCGTCGTTCACGCCCATGGCGATATCCGGGCTCTGTTCGTGAATGGCGGTCATGACGGCGCAGGTGTCGCCGTTGAAGGACTTTTCAGGGGCGTCGTAGCCGATGTCGATGACGGTCTTGCGGACGATGTCGTTGATGTTCACATAGGTGGAGGTGGTGATTTCACCCATCACGGTGATCATGCCGGTGGTCGCAAAGGTTTCACAGGCCACGCGGGCGTTGGGGTCGCCGGCCAGAATGGCGTCGAGCACGGCATCGGAAATTTGGTCGCATACTTTGTCCGGATGGCCTTCAGTGACGGATTCAGAAGTAAACAGTTTTCTCATTTGGGGCTTCCTTTCTGCATCTCTGCGGTCGTGGGGGATAAGAAAACCGCCTGGCTGCACACGAGCCAGACGGACGCAATCTTTTCGATTGGCCTTATCTGTCAGCGCTCCCCGGAGGGGTGTGCATGCGCTGCGGGATTTGGCACCAAGCTTTCTGCCGGTTGCCGTGACGTCATCGGGCCCGTCCCTCGGTCACTCGCGATAAGGTTTGCGGAAGTATGATACACATCCCGTGACGGTTTGTCAATAGTAGTACTTGCCTATTTCCGGCTTTATTTGCTA
>Ga0265298_10000899_pt1 | contig 44257 bp, 32 predicted proteins | sample AusTroGonzalo_MG_3_FD_193486 | JGI IMG/M metagenome (GOLD analysis project Ga0265298, IMG submission 193486) | Bovine rumen microbial communities from tropical cattle in Woodstock, Queensland, Australia - Gonzalo_01 | ecosystem: Host-associated > Mammals > Digestive system > Stomach > Rumen ... | reverse complement strand
AAAGCCCTCTGGGGGCTTCTGAAGCAGGAGGACCCGGACGTCTCGTACGACGCGGTCTGCATGCTCTATGATCAGAGCCGCCTGTATTCGGATGAGGTGAAGAAATTCAAGTTCAACGACGTGTCCCGCCTCGACCGGGTCGCCGCACAAGTCCGCGACTTCTATTTCGTCAACGATCCCGCCGCCGAACTCCCCAACGCCCAGCAACTCGTGGATGCGGAACCGTTCGGCACGCTCAGCCGAGTGATCGTGGGCCATGCCGTGCTCGGTCGGTTTGTCTGGGGGCGTTATCAGAAGAGAAGAAAGCAGTATCTGGAACAGGCATTTGCCATCTGGGTCGACAGGGCGAAGATCACGGAGGACAGCGCCTTCCTCTTCTGCGATTTCTGGTCGAATGATTATCCCTTGTCGGTTCGGAACTACGACCTGAGGGCGAAGATCGACGCGCTCGCCAAAAACGGCGCGCCGGAATGGCTGACGGAGTATCTGCGGGGCGATCTGGCCATTAATCTGGCCTGGGAATCGCGGGGCGGCGGCACGGCGCTGTCGGTCACAGAAGAAGGATGGAAAGGGTTCAATGATTACCTGAAGGATGCCGACCGCTATCTGGACCGCTCCATCAAGCTCAATCCGCAGAATTATCTGGCGTACCTCAAGAAGATCACGACCGCCATGGGGCACGGGTCGCACAAGCAGGAAATGGACAACTTCAAAAAAGGCATCGCGCTCATCCCGGACAGCACCGGCCATCTGTCCTACCTTCTCCGGTGCCTCATGCCCCGCTGGGGCGGCTCCATCCGCGAGATGAAGCAGCTGCTCCTGGAAGGCATGAAACAGGACGAGACCAAAACGGACGTCGCGCACGCTTCGTTCAATCATATCAGCAGTTTCATGTTCTACGAGGAAGGCGTGCCGCTCACGTTCCGCTCGTTCTACCTGGATTCCGTCGTGCAGGATTGCGGGGAACGTCTGTTCGCTCGGGCGCTGAAGAAATGTCCTGACGACGTTTATTTCCAGAACGTGGTCCGCTACGAACAGGCGTTGTTCTACCTGAACAGCGTCCGTTACCGGGAGGCGCTCGAAGCCTTCGACAAGATCACGTTCAAGGGGAAGGAACTCGAGAAATTCCTGTATGACAACAGCGTGCAGAAGTTTCAGACCAATTATCCCCTCTCTCCGGTCTTCGAGGACCCGAAAGCGGCATTCGATCTGAGGCGAAGCGCGGTCGCCCCGATCCTCCAGCGGATCGAGCTCAATTTCCTGAAGGAGGAAATCCCGCCCGCGGTCGCGCGCCGTCAGCTGCTTGCGCTGGCGGATTCCGAGGAGGCGAAGGCCGATTCCTCCATCCGGAATTCCCTGATCAACCTTGCCGCCATGTGGGGCGAGCCCGACGAAGCCGCCGAGAACTGGAAACTGGAGTCCAACCATTCCGGTCCCGCGTGGGCATGCGCCTGCTACAAGATGTCCGGCGACCGCCTGAAATTCTTCTTCGACCACGGATACGACGTCGACGCGGAGCCGCATTTCTTCCTCCGTGCCAGATATTATGCCGGATACCATCCGTCCACCGCTTTGGAAAAAGACAAATCCGCAGCATGCCGCAAAGTGATCAACGCCGAGGCGAAGAAACGCTGGAAATACATCACGGGCGAAGGCGATGATCCCGAAAACGAGATCACCGTGATATCGAATCCGTTGGCGATCGATCCCCTGATCGCCGAGGCGAGGAAGCCCGACAACAAAAAGCTCCTCGTGATCGAATACACCTCCCGCCACAAATTCTACTTCAACCTCAAGGGCGACTCCCTGACCATGGAATCATTCTACGGGCCGTTCCCGGCCGCCGTGACGGTCAACGGACAGTTGTGGAGCGATCCGGCGAAGCCGTTCCGCATTCCGTTCGCACCCGATTATTCGCACGGTTTCGCCATGATGACAGGCGGCGTGGCGAAATGGGAGACACAGGCCGTCTGCGACGGAAAGGACTGTGCGGAACTGCTCATCGTGCCCGGACAGGAAGAATATCTGACCTCGATCAATACGGTCGTTCTTATGTTCGACCCGGATCCTGCCCGGATCTCGGCGATGGAGGAAGCCGCGAAAGCTTCTCCCGCGGCCGGCTTCCTGATCCCGGTCGCCACCTCGGTGAAAACCGTGAATTCCGTCTCGTTCGACCCGGCGAAAGCGAAACCGGTCGAAGAGGGAAAAAAGGCGATCGTCCTTGAGGGTGTCTTCGACGGAGAAGGGCAGTTCATCTTCCGGGGGAACAGGGTCGTCTACCGGCACACGGCGTTCGACCGACCTGAAAAAGTCACGATCAACGGACAGCCGTGGAATGACCTGAAGAAACCGTTCGAGCTGGATTTCATCCCTGATTATTCCACGACGAACGTTGCCGAAATGAACGGCCGCAACGACATCCGGCTGGACTATTTCAGGAACAGGATGGAGCTGTACATTTTCGATTCGGAACCTTCCCGGGACGACTACCGCGTTTCCGTGTTTTTCGATGCCGTCAAAACCGAACTGGACCAGGCGGACCTGGAATGGATCAGGCTGGATAGCGCCACGGGGACTTCCAATCCGCAGAAAACCGTGAACGACGTTCCTTTCGACCCGGCAGGCGCGAAACCGGTTGAAAACGGGAAAAACGCAATCGTCCTCGAGGGCGTTTTTGACGGGGCCGGAACGTTCACCTTCAGCGGGAACCGGATCGTTTACAAGCATTCGACGTACGATCCCCCGGACAAACTCACGGTGAACGGCAAGGCTTGGGATAACCTGAACAAGCCGTTCGAGCTGGATTTCACCCCGGATTATTCCACGACGAACGTCGCCGAGATGAACGGCCGCGACATCATCGGAATCAAGTATTCCCAGGACAAAATGGAACTGGAAATCAACGATACGGAGATGTCCCGGGACAACTACCGCGTCTCCGTGTTTTTCGAGAAGGTCAAATAAAAAACAGGAATCGAGTCGCCGAATGGAGTTCTTTCCGGACGGGCTGTCCGGGCAGGAACTTCTCGGTTCATAAAAAAGGGCTGCCCGATTCATCCCGGACAGCCCGATCTTTTTTCAGGAAGGTTTCCGTTCGCTTTTCAGCTTTCGGCAAGTTCAAAGCATGTGTCCGAGCGGAACCGGACACTGCTTCAGCGCACTTCGTGTGTCCGAGCGGAGCCGGACACTGCTTCAGCGCACTTCGTGTGTCCGAGCGGAGCCAGACACTGCTTCAGCGCACTTCGTGTGTCCGAGCGGAGCCGGACACTGTTTCAGCGCACTTCGTGTGTCCGAGCGGAGCCGGACACTGTTTCAGCACACTCCGTGTGTGCCGTCGCGGAGCACGGCACAACCCAAGTGGAGGCTCCGCCTCCTCACTTTTTCAGTTTCGCGGAGAGAAGTTTTTTGATCTCGTCGGTCTTGGCCTCGTCGACGATCTTCTGCGTGACTTTCACGTTCATATTGAGGAGACGCTTGACCATGTCGACGTTTCCGGCGCGCGCAGCGAGCAGGATCGGGGTTTCGCCCTTCTTGTTCGGCAGGTCTTCCTTGGCGCTGTAGAAGAGGAGCTTGCGGACGGTCTCCTCGTCGGCGGTCTCGGCGCAGAGATGCATCACGGAGTTGCCGTCCTTGTCGACGCCGTTCACGTTCGGCATCTTGTCGGCGAGGAATTTCACGATCTCGGGGTATTTCGCGCCGGAGATCAGGACGGTCGTGCCGTCGTTCGCGGTGGCGGCGAAATTGGCCTTCTTGCTCACGAGGAACTTCACGAGCGCGACGTTGCCGCTGGCGGCGGCGCAGTGGAGCGGGGTCATGCCGTCCTTGTCGCTGAGGTTGATCTCCGCCTTCTTCTCAATGAGGAAGTTCACGGTGGACGCCTTGCCGCGCGCGGCGGCGTAGAAGATCGGCGTACGGCCGTTCTCAGCGATGGCGTTCACGTCCGCGCCTGCCTGAACGAGGTCCTTGACCATGTCCAGATTGCCGCGGGCGGCGGCCTGATGAAGCGGCGTGAGGCCGTCTTTCCTGGCCACGTTCGGGTCCGCACCGTAGGTCACGAGGCTCTTCACCATGTCATACGTGCCGGCGCGGGCGGCGTCGTACAGCGGGGACGCGCCGGTCTTCGCGATCTGGGTGCGCGGGGAGCACGCCCGGACCTTCAGCAGATAGGTGATGATGGCCTCCTGCTTTTTCAGGACGGCGCAGTGCAGCAGGGACATGCCGGCATTGTCCACGGCGTTGGGATCGACCTTGTTCTTTCCGGCCTTGTCGAGGTTGTTCAGGATGGTGAAATTGCCGCTTTCGACGCAGTAGAACGCGGGCGTGCGGCCCTTTTCGTCCTTCGCATTGACGTCGGCGCCGTTCGTGATCGCGTCGAACGCGCGGTCCCATTCCTTTTCCTTCAGGTAGCCGAACATCTCCTTGTTGAGGCGTCTCGTCTCGGCGCCTCTTTCGTACTCGGCGCGGAGTTCCGCGATCTTCTGTTCGCGGCGCTGCACGGCCTCGTCGCGCATCAGGACGCGCTTTGCGCGTTCCTCCTCGTCGATCCCTTCCTCGTCCGGGTCGGGCGTCTCCTCAAGCGGAACCATGGCCTCGAAATCGGGTTCCTTGTCGCCCGAGGCAACAGCCTTTCCTCCTGCGGATTCCCCGCCGAGGCCGCCTTCCATCGCGCCCGCCGCGGCGGCCATTCCGGCCTGCACGGCCTCCTGAATGGAGTCGGCGGAGATATTGAGGGAGACCACGGCGTCGTTGCCCTTGGTCTCGATATTCAGGGATTCCAGGAACTTGGCGGCTTCGTTCGGGTCTTCGCCCTCCGCCGGAGTCAGCATCGTCTTCAGGGATTCGAGCTGCTTCACGACCTCGGCGCGGGTGTTGTCGTTGGTGAAACGGATCGTCAGGAAAAGGTCAAGGGAACTGTCCGCGCCGGGAGCGATGCGGAAGACAAGCGCTTTCACGTCCTTTGCCATCTCGTCGGCATCGCCGAGGGAACCGGCCAGGGCGGCGATCTCCTCCGAACTGTCCGCGCGCTTCTCGATCTCGGCAGTCAGCTGTTTGAGGAACGAGGCGGCGTCAAGGGCGATCGCGAAAATGGATTCGTCCGCTTTCAGGGAGCGCACGAGCGCGGGCGCGGCTTCGACCGTCTCAAAAAGCGCAGGCTTCATGTCCATGTCTTCGCCGAGCAGGATCTGGACCTGGTCGTCCGGCAGGAAGGACACGAATCCATGGAACTTGTGCGGCTCGTCCTTCAGTTCGTAGACTTCCGCGCCGTCGAACTCGATCTTCTTGATTTCATCGCTGTCTTCGTCGGCCAGCAGGATCTTCTTCAAGTCGTCCGTCTGCCCCTTCGCGTTGATGACGAGTCCGCCGCGGTCGGCGGATTCGACGAAGAGGACCGCCTGGTTGTCCTCGTCCTTCGCATCGGCCAGTCCGAGTTCGCCGAGCATTTCTTCGAAGTTGAGTCCGAACGACTCCATCACGCCGCCGAACGCCGGGGATTTGAGCAGGGTTCCGAAGTTGACATAAACGACGGCGGACGCATCCGACGGCACATAGTTCGTCACGGGTTCGGCGCCGGACGCGGTGATCGCGGCAAATGCGAGAGCCAGGGAGACGGCTGCCGATTTCAAAGCAAGTTTCACATTCATTGTATCGCGTCTTTCTTTGGCTGAGGTTGAATTGTTAAGCGGAAAAACACGGGCGGCCGCATGGAGGCGGCGCGGGGGAAAACGCGCGTGTCTTTATTGGTATTATACAGCAAAAACCGCAAAAAAGCAAGCAGAAACGCCGAAAAAAACGCGTTTTCGCCGAAAAAATCGCGTTCCGCGGCGCTTTCCGGCGAAATGCAGGTCGGCTGCATGCATGTGGAAGCCTGGAAAAACGAGGGAATAAAACGTGTTTTTCGCACACACGCAGCCTCGGTAAAAGCGCCTCGTTTCCACTGAAACGTGAGGAAGGAACCGTTTATTGCGACAATCCGACTCCAAATCCGTCCTCTTCATTCACCATCCACAACGCCTTTCCGTATTCTTCAGTCATCCTCCTCTCCGCCTTTTCCGTGATTTCACGGTTTTTCGATTTGACTTTCCCGCAAAACAGGGTATTTTTATGTATACGCTATTTATCTAAAGTCGAAAAAACGATGCGAAACATGTCAGGGAGTACGGGAATGAAGCGGCGGAACAACAACGTCCGCCTCATGAAATGCCCGCCCCGCAGCGAACCGCGAACGCGTCCGCTTCAACTCGTTTTTCACACGGACTGAACCCAAGTTCCCGAATTCAACCGGAGCTCCGATCATGAACATACGCCACATCACCGCCGCAGCGACTCTGCTGCTCGCCGCCCTTCCCGCCCAGTCTCTCCGCGCCGCCGACGCCGAAGTCCGCGAGTGGGAGGACCAAAGCGTCAACTATGTGAACGTCGAGCCGATGCGCTCCGATTGCGCCGTTCCGGAGGTCGGGAAGGACGCCGTGCTGCTGAACGGCGACTGGAAATTCCGTTTCTCCCTCACGCCGGAGACGCGCCCGGTCGATTTCTTCAAGCCGGACTGCGACGTCTCGGGCTGGGATACGATCAAAGTGCCGTCCACGTGGGAGATCCAGGGATACGGCACGCCCCTCTACTCCGGCTGGGAATACCCGTTCAAGGTCGATCCGCCGTTCGTGACGAAGGAGCCGCCGCGCGAAAAGACGTCGTTCCTCGAGCGCAACCCGGTCGGCTCGTACTTGCGCGAGTTCGACCTGCCGGAGAACTGGCTGCACGAAAGCCAGGTCTTCGTGCGCCTGAACGGCGTGGCGTCGGCGTTCTACCTGTGGATCAACGGCGAGAAGGTCGGCTACGCCGAGGATTCGTTCAGCCCGGACGAGTTCAACATCACGAAATATCTGAAGCCCGGCAGGAACTCGATCGCGGTCGAGGTGTACCATTTCTGCGACGGCTCCTATCTGGAGGACCAGGATTTCTTCCGCTTCTCCGGCATCTTCCGCGACGTGGTCCTGTTCCGTACGCCGGACGTCGCCATCCGCGATTTCTTCCTCCGCCCGCTGCTCGATAAGTCCGACTACAAAACGGGCGTGCTCGACGGCGAGATCACCGTCCGGAACTACGGAAACATCGACGACGACCGCCGCCTGTACGGACTCCTGTACGGACCGGACGGCGCGCTGGCGTACAGCTTCTCCCTGCCGTTCCGCCTCATTCCCGGCGAGGAAAAGACCGTCAGGCTGAACGGCATCCGGTTCCCGGACGTGAAGGCATGGACGGCCGAAACGCCAAACCTGTACCGGCTTGAACTCGGAATCGAGAGTGACGTTCACAGGCACAAGCAGGACCTGACCGCGAACATCGGATTCCGCACCGTCGAGATCGGCCCGGAGAACCAGCTGCTGGTGAACGGCCGCGAGGTCGTCCTGAAGGGCGTGAACCGCCACGAGACGCACCCGGACCTCGGTCGCGCCCTCACGCACGAGGTCATGGAGCAGGACGTCAAGCTCATGAAGGCGAACAACATCAACGCCGTCCGCACCTCGCACTACCCGAACGACCCCTACTGGTACGAACTCTGCGCAAAGCACGGCCTGTACGTGGTCGCGGAGGCGAACATCGAGTGCCACGCGCACCAGGCCCTCACCGAGGACCCGAAATGGACGCAGGCCTACATCGAACGCAACATCAACAACGTCGCCCGCCTGAAAAACAATCCGGCGGTCATCATCTGGAGCCTCGGCAACGAAAACGGCTGGGGCGAGTGCGCCAACCTCGTCGCCGCATCGAAGGAGATTCGGAAAATCGACGACACCCGTCTCATCCACGCCTGCGAACTGGGCTTCCGCCCCGGCCTCACCGACATGGGCAGCACGATGTATCCGTCCGTTGACACGGTGGAGAAGATCGGGAAGGACCAGGAACATGCGAACTGGAACTGGCAGGCCCCTGAAAAGACCCGCGCGAAGACCGGCCCGTTCTTCGTCTGCGAATTCGCGCACAGCATGGGCAACGCGCTCGGCAACTTCAAGGAATACGTCGACCTCTTCGAGCGGTATCCGAACCTCATCGGCGGCTGCATCTGGGACTGGGTCGACCAGGACGTCCGCGCGGAACGCACGGAGGACGGCAAGTACAGGGCCGCCCCGTTCACCGGGTCCGCGCTCGCGTTCGGCGGCATGTTCGGCGACAACCCCGGCGACGGCAACTTCTGCGACAACGGCGTGATCTTCGCCGACCGCACGAAGAGCGCGAAGCTCCGCGAGGTGAAGCGCGTCTACCAGTATGTCAAGTTCTCGCCGGAGACGCCCGCCCCGAAGGACTCCAATCATTTCACCGTCAAGCTCACGAACAGCTATTTCCACAAAGACCTCGCGGGACACACGCTCGTGGTCCTCTACGGCGGCGGCCTCCGCGCGGGAAGCGGCAAACGCATCTGGAGCGCGCACCGCATCCCGACGCTCGCGCCCGGCGAGTCCGTCGTCATGAACTGCGCCTATCCGCCGCAGGTCGCGGGAAAGGACGAGGCCCCCGCCATGCTCCTGCTCGTCTTCGACACCCCGATCACGATCGGCACGGCGCGCCTGCTCACGCAGTTCAATTTCCTTGCGGAACGCGATGCGATCGACCTGCTGGACGCGGGCAGGCTTGACGAATTCCTGGACGCCTCCGTCGCCACGTTCTATGTGAACGGCGCGGCGTATGAAACGCCGGTTCCCGAAAAGAAATCGAAAAAACAGCCGTCCGAGCTGACTGTGAACGAGGATGAAGAGAACGGCATTGCGGTCAAGGGCGACGACTTCGAGGCCGGATTCCGCAACGGCAACCTCGTTTCGCTCGCCTACGGTGGCAAAGAGGTCCTGAAGGCCGCCCCGCTCCCCGAAATCTACCGCGCCCCCGTCGACAACGACAAGTGGATCTTCGACAAGGAGCCGGGGAAAAGACTGAACGCGGATGAGCCCGCAAGCACGCAAACCGCTCCCCTCGCATGGGAAAGGACCGACAGTGGCGTGGAAGTCAAGACCTTTGTTTCGTTCCGCTATCCGGGCGGCCCGGTTTATTCCGTCACGACAATCTGGAACATTGCGAAGGACGGCGCGATCTCCGTCACGGCGACCGCCAAGAATGAATCCAAGGAGACGCTCAACCTCTACCGCAACGGATTCTCCTGGACGCTCGACGGCGGCTACGACCGCGTCTCCTACCTCGGATTCGGCCCGCACGAGAACTACCGAGACCGCATGCACGCCGCCTGGTTCGACCGGTTCGACACGACCGTGCATGCCATGATTGAGCCTTATGTCAAGTCTCAGAGTTACGGCAACCGCGTCGGCGCGAGGAACGTGATCCTGTACGGCGGCAACGAAAAAATCCCCGCCGTCTCGTTCACTATTCTCAAGAACACCGTGCAGGACAAGGAAGTCTCCGGCGCGGAATTCTCTGTTTCCCCGTGGTCAGAGGACGAGATCGCCGCGGCCTACACGCGCGACCGTCTGCCCGTGCCCGGCAACAAGACCGTGCTGCACCTGGATTCCGCCGTATCCGGCCTCGGCGGCGCGAGCTGCGGCCCGGAACCCCTCCCGCAGTACAAGGTCCGCAACGGCGATTTCACGCTTCAGTATGTCGTCGCGCCGTACAAAGGCAAGCTGAATCGGAAATAAACTCCGCCTCAAGAAGAATGCGCCGGGAGCGTCCAAATCAGGATGCTCCCGGCTTTTTCATGTTTGAACGGAAACGGAACTTACTTTCGGCGTGGTTTGTTTCCGCCCCTTCGATTGCCGGATTCATCCCATCCGTTTTTCCGGTGTTCGCACCGAGGACGCTTTCCCTCGCTTTTACTGCTGTGCGCGGGTCCGGCGTCGCGGTCGCGCCGGAGCATGTCGCGCTGCCCGCGGCGTTCGGCGAGGCCCTTGTTGACCCGGATCGGCTGTCCGTCGGGCGTGGTCTCGGCGCAGTACATGGCGCAGCCCATGGTCATGGCGAGCGGGATGAAGTCCTGCACCTGCTTCGGGCTCCAGTGGTATTTCGCGAGGTAGCCGTCGACCACGCGCATGTGGCGTTCCGTGCAGCCGGGGAAGTTCGAGATGAAGTACGGGATCATGAACTGCTTTTTTCCGGTCGCGGCGTTCACGCGGTCGAAGACGTCCTTGAACTTGTCGAACACGCCCGCCTGCCCCTTCCGCATCAGGCGCAGGACCTCGCCGTCGAGGTGTTCCGGCGCGACGCTGAGCTGGCCGCCGACGTGGTCGCGGATGATCTTTTCGGTCAGGCGCGGCTGGATCAGCGCGAGGTCGAGGCGGATGCCGGAGTTGATGAAGACGTGCTTCACGCCGGGAATGCGCTTGATGCGGTCAAGCAGGTCCATGAGCGGCTTCTCGTCCGCGTGGTAGTTCGGGCAGATCGAGGGGAACAGGCACGAAATGCGGCGGCACATTCTGCATTTTTCCGGGTCGAAGGGGCCGTGTCCGTAGATGTTGCCAGCCGCGCCGCCGATGTCGCTGACTGTGCCGTGGAAATACGGCTGTTTCGCGAGCTTTTCGATGCCGCGCACGACGCTTTCCGGCGACCTTGAAACAAGGTGGTGGTTCTGATGCGACACGAGCCCGCAGAACGCGCATCCGCCGGGGCAGCCGCGCACCACGGGCACGGAGTCGCGGATCACGTCCCACGCAGGGATGCGCTCGGTATAGCTCCAGTGCGGCAGGCCGGTGAACGGCAGTTCACAGACGTGATCGAACTCGGCGGCGGTCATCGGGGGGCGCGGCGGCTCCACGAGCAGGATGCGGCCGCGCGTCCACTGGACCAGACGGCGACCGTTCCACGGGTTCATCTCCGACTCGACGGTCTTCGTCTGGCGCATGATGGCGTCCTTCTCGGCGGCGACCTCCTCGCAGGACGGCAGTGCGACGCACGAATCGTCAACGATGAAAGCCGCGCTCTCGCGTCCGCCGAGATAACGGCATGTGCCGCGGATGCCGTCGAGCGACTGATTCTTTCTGATGCGGTCGAAGATTTCGAGCATGGTCAATTCGCCCATGCCGTAGCACAGCAGGTCGGCCTTCGCGTCCACCAGCACGGACGGACGCATCTTGTCCTGCCAGTAGTCGTAATGCGCCACGCGTCGCAGGCTCGCCTCGACGCCGCCCAGAATCACGGGCAGCCCCGGAAACGCCTGCCGAACCAGCTGGCTGTACACCACGGAGGCATGCGGCGGACACAGCCCCGTCTTCCCGCCCGGCGAATACATGTCCTCGTGGCGCAGGCGTCGGCCCGCGGTGTAGAGCTTCACCATGGAGTCCATGTTGCCGCTCGCCACGCCGCAGCCGAGCAGAGGCCGCCCGAACGTCTTCACGCTGTCAGGATTCTTCCAGTCGGGCTGTGCGACAATCCCGACGCGGTATCCGGCGTCCAGCAGCACGCGCGCGATCAGCGGCGGCCCGAACGTCGGATGATCCACGTACGCGTCGCCCGTCACGATCAGGACGTCGATGGCGTTCCAGCCGCGCGCCTCCATTTCCGCGCGGGTCATCGGAACGAATGCTGTGAGTTCTTCGCGTGTCATGGTCTCCAGTGCGGCGGGTTCAGGTTCGAGAAATCGGGCGGATGATCGCTTTCACAAAAAAAATATACAGCGAAAACGTCAAAATGCAATCCCGCGAAGAGAATGCGCCGTGTCTCCCGTCCGCGCGCCCCTATATTATGAAAAATGCGGCGCGGAAGCCGCCTTTTTTTCCGTTCCGGGGTTGCCTTTTTTCCGAATACGGTGTATTTTATTTGTTTGTAATGAATTTTTCCACCTGAAAGGTATTCACCATGCTGACTCTTCTGATCGCCCTGATCGCATCGCTGCTCGTCGGAGCCGCGTCCTACCGCGGCATGCCGACTTCCGCCGTCGTCGTGATGATGACCGCGGTCTTCATCATCGTCCACCTCGCCATCTCGCTGCTCCTGCGCGTGCAGTCGAAGAAAATCAATGCGAAGCTCCAGGCGCTGATGCTGGAGATCCAGCAGAAGATTCAGGGCATGCAGAACCGCATGATGCACCGCCCCACCGGCAGCCCGAAGCAGATGATGCAGATACTGGAGCGCGAACAGCAGGCCGGTCTCGACCGCATGATCGAGGCCTTGGACATGTTCAAGCCGCTGTATAAGTGGAGTTTCCTCATGAAGCGCCAGGTCAACACCATGAAGATGGCGTTCCTGTTCCAGCAGAAGAAATTCGACGAGGTCGACAAACTGCTCCCGAAATGCATGTTCTTCGACCCGCAAAGCGTCACGATCAAGCTCGTCCGCATGTACAAAAACAACGATCCGAAGCTCGACAGGTTCTTCAAGACCCGCGTGCGCCGTTTCAAGGGCGACAACGCCGTCATCCCGTATGCCGCGTATTCCTGGATGCTCGTGAAGCAGAACCGCGTCGAGGAAGCCATCGCCGCGCTCACGGACGCCCGCAAGCAGACCTCGAACGAAACGCTGGAGAAGAACCGCGAACTGCTCATGAACGGCAAGGTCAAGCAGTTCTCCAACGCCCCGCTTGCAGAAGCATGGTACGCGCTCATGCTGGAGGAGCCGAAGATGCCCCGCATCCAGCAGAACGTCCGCTACCGCTGACCGTCCGGCGCGACCGGATTCAAGCCCGAACCTGCACATCATTCCGACCGCGGGAGACAGACATGGAAGAACTCGAATGGAAAGACTCGCTCCTCCGAATCCTCGAAAAGGATTCCCGGTACGACGCCCATGCGTACATTTTCATGAACAACGCCGTCTCCTACACCGTGAACAAGCTTTCCAAGCAGGGACGCCCCCTCGGCACGCGACATGTGAGCGGCGTCCAGCTGATCCAGGGCATGCTCGAATACGCGGTCAGCGCCTACATGTTTCTTGCGCCGGACATGCTCCGCTACTGGAACCTCCTCAGCGGACGCGACGCCGGCAACATCGTATACAATCTCATCGAGGAAGGCGTGCTCTCCGCCGGCCCGAACGACCGCATCGAGGATTTCGACTGCGTTCCCGACCTGATCTACGTCACGCAGGAGATCGTGCGGCGCAGCTTCGGGAACCGGCCCGCGGCGTCCGATCCCGGCCCGCTCCCGGTCATCGACGTCTGATCCGGGCGGCCCCCGCCTTGAAAACGGGAGACTCTCCATATGACTGAAACACCCCTGCCTCTGCTCGAACTCGTCCGCGAACACCGTCTCGCCAACGGCATCCGCATCTTCCTCTGCCCCATGCCCGGCGTCCGCACGGTCAGCTGCAACGTCTGCGTGAACACCGGAAGCGCGTTCGAGGACGCCGACCTGGGAAGCGGCCTGTCGCACTTCCTCGAGCACATGATGTTCAACGGCACGAAGAGCTATCCCGGCGGTTCGGAGATCGCCGACCGCGTGAACGCCTGCGGCGGCAGCCTGAACGCGTTCACCAGCCAGGACCAGACATTCTATTACATCAACCTCCCCGCCGCAAACGCCGTCGAGGGAGTCCGCATGCTCGCCTCCATGATGCGCGAGCCGCTCTTCCCGGAAGACGAATTCGCCCGCGAGAAGGACGTGATCCTGAACGAAAGCCGCATGCGGCTGGACAACCCCCGCCTCGCCATCTACGAGAACATGCTCGGCGAACTCTTCCGCGGCAGTCCGTACCGCGTGCCGATCATCGGATACGACCATCTGCTCGAATCCGTCACGCGCGACCGGATGGCCGCGTATCACCGCAGACGCTATACGCCCGAGCGCATGACGTTCCTCGTCGCCGGACGGTTCGATGCGGACGCCGTGCTCGCGGAACTCCGCGCGAAACTCGAAGACTGGCAGACGGACTCTTTCGACGACGTCATTCCCGCCCGCCCGTTCGCGCGTTCCGGCCGCCATACGGTCGAACTTAACTGGAAGGATTCGCTGGCGTATCTGGCGTTCGGATGGCAGCTGCACGACCTCACGCCGCGCGAGCATGCCGCTCTCCGCGTCCTGGCGTTTCTGCTCGACGACGAATCCGGACGCGTCTACCGCGCCATGCACATCGAACAAGAACTGATCGCGGATTCCTGGGCCGACTACCTGATATTCCAGGACGGACAGGGATTCTTCTTCACCGCGTTCGAGGGCGATCCCGCGAAGCTGGACGCCATGCAGGCGGGATTCCTCGACGTGCTCCGCGATTTCCGAAAGCATCCCGTCACGAAACGCGAAATCGCACGGGCGCGCGCCGCCGTCGAATGCGAGACGCTCAGCAGGTTCGAAACGCCGTCCGGGTTCGCCGGACTGATCTCCGGCGCGATCCGCATCAACGGCAGTCTCGACCTGCGCGCCATGTTGCGCGACCTCGATTCCGTCACGCCGGACGACGTCATGGACATCCTCCGCGCCATGCTGTCGCCCAACGACGTCACCTGCGTCCGCATGGCCCCCGAAGACGCCACGAACAGGAAGAAAAACGTCCGGAAAAAAGCCGCGCCAGCCCTGCCGCGTCCGTCCGTCGAGACCGCGAAATCCGGGCAGACCGTGCTGCTCCTGGAGGACCGTTCGCGGACGATGGCGGAAATCACGCTCGCGCTGCCCTGTGCGGCGGCGTTCGAATCTGCCGGAGAAAGCCTGTTCTCGCGCCTCGTCTCCGAAACCGTCTTCTGCGGCGCGGGCGCTTACGACGAGGTCAAGCTCAACGAATATTTCGCCGACTGCGCGATTGCGGCGGACTGCGCAACGGGCAACAACTCCATGTTCCTTTCCCTTCAGTTCCCGCTCAAAAGCTTCCGCCGGGCCGTCCGGATCGCCGCGCTTCTCGCCGCTGAGCCGGAATTCCCCGCCGACGCGGTCGAACGCGAAAAACTGAACCTGATCCGGGAAATCGAGAGTTCGCTGCTTCAGCCCGACACGGTCGCGTTCGCCCGCTTGAAAGAGCATCTCTTCGGCGCGGACCATCCGTACGGGCGCAGCCCGGAAGCCTCGCTCGCGGCGCTCAAAAAAGCAACGGCGCCGAAGCTGAAAAGCTTTTATTTCAAACGCGTGCTTTCCGCTCCGGCCGCATGTCTCGCATTTTCCGGCGCGATCACCCGAAAACAGGCCCGCGAGGCCGCGCAGGAAATATTCTCCGCCGGACGCTGGAACGCGCCCGCGCCGGAAAGGCCCGCGCCGCCCCCGATGAACAGGCCCGCGAACATCAAGTTCGCCCTGGAACAGCGCAACCAGGCGGTCGTGGCCTGCGGATTCCGTTCGTGCGGCGTGGAGGCCGCCGATCAGGCGTGGGACCTGGCGCTGAACGCGGAGAACGGCATGTCGTCGAAGCTCTTCAAGACGGTGCGCGGCGAAAAGGGGCTCGCCTACTGGACCGGTTTCGTCCGCATGTACGGATTCGGCGCGGGCGTTTCGGCGTTCGCCGCCTCGACCGCGGACGAACACGCGGACGAGGTGCGCGGACTGCTCCTCGACGAGTTCCGCCGTCTCGCGTCCGCCGGGCTTGACAAAGACGAATTCGAATCCGCCCTCGCCAGATGCAAATACGCCTTCGACGCCGCCCCGTCCGGCTCGCTGGCGAAACAGGCCGCGCTGGAACAGTTCCTGACCGGGAACGCGCTTCAGCCGTGGGTGCGACGCGAACAGCTCGACAGGCTCACGCGGGCGGAAGCGAACCGCCGCCTGAAACGCGACCTGGAGGGCGTGAAACCGTCCACGCTGATCGCATACGCCGACGGCGTTCCCGCCGACAAAAAAGCCGCGAAGAAAACGTAAAACGGACGTTTTTTCCGGCTTCCGGCCCCGTCCGCGTCAAAAAACGCAAAAAAAGTCACAAAAAAAGCCGGACTTCATTTGAAATATCCGCTTTTTGTCTTAAAATATATGGTGATGTTCTTTTTCGGGGGCATCGCATGCATTGCATATTCTGAATTCAAATAACTTTTCCGGAGGTCTCACCTGTTATGAAAGCCACGTTCCGCATCGTCACCCCCGCGGCCGCGTCCGCCGCGGTCGCCGCACTTCTCCTCACCGGCTGCGCCGACAAGCCAGTCCGCGTTCCAGGCGGCACGTTCGTCGAAGAACCTCTCCCCTCGAACGCCACCACCCGCACCGAGACCATCCCCGCCAAAGGCGAAAACGAACCCGAAACCGAGATCATTTACATTGAAAACGACGTTCCGGTCGGCCCGGTCGAGAACGAAAGCGGCGTCGGCCAGCAGCAGGGCGACGTCCAGCTTCAGCCTGTCGATCAGGAACAGGCGGCGAAGAGCAACGCGCCCGAAGGCTCCGTGGAATACAAGGTCGTGAAGGGCGACACCCTGTGGAGCATCGGCATGGTCTACGGCGTTTCAGTGGCCCGCCTCGCCGAGATCAACGGCATCGACGAGAAATCCACGCTCAGAGTCGGCCAGGTCCTCATGATTCCGCCGGACGCAAAGAACGCCGTCGGCAAGCCCGTCCAGAAGAAGCCGGAAGCGAAGCCCGCGACCGCCACGAAGACCGATACGAAACCCGCGACAGCGGCTTCCACAAAGGCTCAGCCCGTCGCGAAGGACGGCGAAACCCTCTACGTCGTGAAGAGCGGCGACAACCTCAGCATGATTGCGTACCGCCACCATGTGAAGCTCGCCGACCTCATCGAGGCGAACAAGGTCGATCCGAAGGCCACGCTCCGCATCGGCCAGACGCTCGTCATCCCCGCCGCCGGAAAGGCCGCCGCGACCTCGACAACGAAGTCCGCGACGACCGGCACGACGAAAACCGACACGAAACCCGCGACCACGACGAAGACCGACACGAAACCCGCCGCGACGGCCACGACGAAGACCGACACGAAACCTGCGGCCACAACGACGAAAACCGACACGAAACCCGCCGCGACGGCCACAACGCAACAACCGAAGGCCGGCGAAGGCACGGGCGGCATCGTCGAACCCATCGGCGGCGGCTCCATGGGCGGTTCCTCCTCGTCCGCTTCCACAGCGAAGCCCGCGACGACCACTTCGCTCCCCGCGCTCGATCCGGTTTCCAGCCTCTCCGACGCCGACGTCATCTCCGTGCCGATCGATTCCGAATCCACGCTTGAAGAGGTCGCGAACATCCACGACCGCAATCTCGAAGACCTGATCCGACTGAACCCAGAGTTCAAGCCTGGACAGAAGATTCCCGCCGGAACGGCTGTGAAAATGCCGCTTTTCTGAGCGAAGATTTCGCAAATATGCGATCCGCAAAGCCTTTTGCGGGTCGCTTTTTTTAAGACTTCAATCATGCTGTTCCATGGCTGAGCTTCACCCCTCCGCATCCGTTCCAGCCCGCTGGCGGTTCCTCTTCGCAGCCGCGCTCCCGCTTCTTTTCTTCGCCGCGATGCTGCATCTTTTGTGGCCGGTTCCTGACGCGGAACGGAAACCGTCTTCCGCCGAACAGGAACAGCCGAACGCCAGGCTCCGTCTGCAGGCGGCGGCCGTCGCATTTTCCACACGGAAACTTGACCCCGATATCGCGATCGTCACCGACCGGCCCGAAATCTATGCGCCGCCCCGGCCCCAGGCTCCGGCTTCCGATGCCGCGGCGCTGAAATTCTGGGCAAAAATGAAGAACGACCACAAAATCGAATTCGATTCGAACGCAGTCCTTCCGCGCGAGTTTCAGCCATTTTTCAATATCCCGGTTCTTGTCGATCTCCGGGATTCCGGGGCGTGGAATGTTTTCACGCACCCGAAACGCAGTCCGGAACGTTTCGACATGATCCTGCTTGACTGCGCGTTTCCCGACGGCGTCTTCTCGCCGGAAACCGATCTCTGGACCACTTGGACATTCTCGCGCCTGGCCCGGTTCCGCATGCGGCCCGGCGCAGTCTTCGCCGTCGCTCTGCCGCAGGCCAGGCCATCGGCCGCCGCCTGCATCCTCACCGCCATGAACAGTCTTTTCGGCAACGCCGGAACGTTCTGCTTCGGCGAACGCGTCATCGCGGCTTCCTCCGTATCGAATTCCGCCGCGGAACCGGAAAAGCTGAAGGATCTCTTCCGTTTCTTTCCGCGCAAAGCCGAAGAGATCGAACCGCCTGACTATTCTCTGGACGACATCAACGAAACGGCATCCGTCGCCGGGTATTATTCCATGGGAGCGTACGGCATGCCGGAGGACGCATTGTCCGTCGTTCTGCAGCGGGATTATTCCGGGGTTCCGCCCGCCCGTCTTCTGGAAGACTCCTATGAATTGCGCGGTCTGCTCGGACAGCATATCGGGCCGCTCGCGTATTCCAAAGCGGAATTTCTGCCGCGTCTGCGAAAACATCTTCCGGACGGCCTCCCGTACGGCACGCTCTGTGTTTGGGCGCTGGGGATCGCCACGGCAGTCTATCTGCTTCTACGTTACTTCATCTCATGGAAACCGGTACACAAACAGGCCTTTCTGGCGTTCGAGGACATGTTCTGCCTCACCGGATGCTTCGCGCTTTTCTGCATGGCCCTGCTGGATACGGCGCTGCCCCTGAAACCCCGCCTGATCGCCCCCTTCCTTTTTCTTTTGCTCGGGTTCTGCTTCCTGCTTGACTTCAGGGGAAAGACAAAATCCGCGTCGAAAAGACGGCGAATCCGCGTCGTTCTGGCCGGGTGCGTCTTCTTCGCCCTTGCGTTCTGCCTGGCTCCGTCGGAATTGACGACGACGCTCTTCTTTATCGCCGCTTGTTTTCTCGGAGACACGGTCGAGGAACGCTTCATGCTCCCGGTCCAGCCCGGACCGGCGATCCCGCTCGCGTTCATAATCGGCATCGTCGCCTCGCTGGCGATGTTCGCCGTGAGCCTGTGCTTCCCGTTCGGCCCGGTCGTGTTCGCGGCGGTCGTCTGCGTGTACCGCCTCATCCTCCCCGACTGAGGCGCTGTTTCAGGATGCGCGGAGTTTACTTGCGCCCGGCGGCGCGAAGCCAGCGGCGTTCCGGCTCGAATTCGACCGAAACGTCCGCAAATCCCGCCTCGATCAACAATGCGCGCAGTTCGTCGAGCGTCGGACAGACCATCTTCAGATGCTCCACGATCGCGAGTTGGCGTTCGTTCATCGCTCCGCCCGCCATTTCCAGCGCGGTCATGAACCAACCGCCCGGGGCGAGAACGCGCCGTATCTCGCGCAGTCCGGCGGCCTGATCCGGCCAGAAATACAGGCTCTCGACCGAAAACGCCGTGTCGAACGCGCCGTCCGCGAACGGCAGATCGGGCACGCCGCAGCGCAGGAACCTCATCCGGCCGGCCTTCACGAATTCTTCATTCAGCGACGATGCCGTCTCGACCGCGAGCGGGGAAATGTCGCACCCGGTCAGTTCCGCTTCGGGGAACCGTTCCGCCAGTTCGCGCAGAGCCGCGCCCGCGCCGCACCCCACGTCCAGCACGGACCGTCCGACCGGGATGCGCACGAATCCCCACGCCCGGAGCGGGCCGTGTTCGCGGTTCATGCGGAGGATCATGTCGCGGCCCGCGTCGCCCGCAGGGCATCCCGCCGTTTCGATCATCGAGAAGTCCGGTTCTGTCATATGGCGCTGTTCCGTATCGGTTGAAAACAAGTCTGAAGCGAAAATAAGATAGAGCGGACCTGCGCGGAAGTCAAGGGCGCGAACGAAAAAACCGTGTTTTTAGCGTGTTTTTTCGGAAAAGCGTTTGAAAAAACCGTGAAATGTGCTATTTTTTATGGATATATTTTTGCACGCGAACCAAATCCAACAATCATGGAGAACCGCAATGGGAAGACAGTATAACAAGCACGAGAAACAGGCCCGCCGCAAACAGTACCTCAAGCGCGTCAAACTGCGCGTGAAAGAGGCGATCAAGGCCGCCAAGAAGAAATAATCCGAGTTCAAAACCGGACATCCAGACATGGCGCAGATTCACCAGACCGCCATTATCGGAAACGATGTCGAACTCGCCGACTCCGTTTTCGTCGGCCCGTACTGCATCATCGACGATCATGTGAAGATCGGCGAGAACACCCGCCTGATCGCGCAGTGCCACATCTACTCGAACACCACGATCGGCGCGGGCAACGCCATTTTCCCGTTCGCCACGCTCGGCGCCGTTCCAAACGACTACAGCTATGACCCGACCCAGGGCGAATCCTTCACCCGGATCGGCGACAACAACATCATCCGCGAGGGCGTTTCCATCCATCGCGGCGCGCACGCCGGCACGGAGACGGTCGTCGGAAACGACTGCTTCCTCATGGGAAACGCGCATATCGCGCACAACTGCGTCATCGGCAACCGCGTCATCATGGCGATGTGCGCGCTCGTCGCGGGCTACGTGCAGATCGGCGACCGCGCGTTCATCTCCGGCAACACCTGCATCCACCAGTTCGTCCGCGTGGGCCGCTACGCCATGCTCTCCGGCGGGTCCGCCATCTCCATGGACCTGCCGCCCTTCATGATCGGCGACGGCCGCAACGGCGGCGTCCGCAGCTTCAACAAGGTCGCTCTTGAGCGCGCCGGTTATTCCCGCGAGGACATCCGCACGATCCATAAGATGTACGACATCGCCTTCCGCCGCGGCCTCAACATGAAGAACGCGCTGGAGGAGATCGAGACCACCCTGCCGCAGATCCCGGAAGTCAAGGAATTCGTCGAATTCGTGCGGTCCGCGAAACGCGGCGTCCTGAGCGGGGGAAGTTCCCGCCGCGCATAAAGAGAACGCAAAAGAGCGTCCGGCGGTTTTTCCGCCTTTCGGACGCATAGGAAACGGCACGTATCGCCAATGTGTGATGCGTGCCGAAACTGTTTTTAATCCGGGATCACGGCGCGGGCTCTGAAGCCGCGCGGAGCGGAACATATCCGGTATCCTCCACGAGTTTCTGCCCCTCCGGCGAGAGCATGTAGTCGACGATCCTCCGCACGTTTGCGGAGCGCGGGCCTTTCGTGACCATGTACACCGTCGCGACCAGCGGATAGGAGCCGTTGCGGATGTTCTCCACGGTCGGCGCGACGCCGTCGACGGAGAGCAGCTTGATCTGGTTGTTCCGCAGCATCTCGGTGGAGTAGTAGCGGAAGGAGAAGCCGAGGGCGGCATTGTAGTTCCGGTAGTTCGCGGTGTCGTTGATGATCTCGCCCATTCCGCCGAGCCGGTCCTCCTTCAGCGGCGGTATGATCGGCGTGTTCCCCATGAACTTCTGAAGCGTCGTCTGGCTGCCGCTCCCCTCGTTGCGCTGGAACGGGATGATCTTTGCGCTCTCCGGCGCGCCGACTTCCTTCCAGTCCGTGATCATCCCGCTGTAAATCCCCTTGATCTGTTCCGTCGTCAGGTTGTCGACCGGATTCTTCGCGTTGACGAAGAAGACGAAGGCGTCCATGCAGAACGGCGTCAGTTCGTATTCCGCCCCGGCGGCTTCCGCCTCCTCGCTCTGCTTTTTCGACGGAGCCAGCGCGAAGATCAGGTCGCGTTCCCCCTTCAGCAACTCTTTGTAGATGACGTCCGATCCGTCGGTCGCGACATACTGGGAATGCACCGCGGTTGCGTCAGGGTACATCCCCTGCGCCATGGCGGCGTAGATCGGGTAAAGCGCATACGCGCCGTTCAGACGCGGAAGGTCGCTTATCTTGTACCCGTTCTCGCCGCTGAACGCCAGGGAATACTCCGCCGGGATCTCCACCTTGACGAGTTTGTTTCCCTCCGCAAACGGCGTGTAATCACGCCAGTTCACTTCCTGTTTCATCACGGGAAAACGGTCGACCGTCCACCATGTATAGGCGCGGAATCCCCCGCCGACGACCAGAGCGACCGCGACAAGGCAGCAGGAAACGAGCAGGAGAGTCTTTGGCTTCCGTTTCGAGGCCGCATAGATGAACAGCCCGAAAAGCCCGACGGAAAGCATGTTCATCACGATGAAATAAAAGAGGCGGTGCGTCGTGTAGAAGGGGATCCCGACTACGGCGAAAAGCCAGAAATAACCAAGTGCGATCACAACAGCGATCGCAAAAAGCGCTTTCACAAGATCCAGGATCGTTTTTCCGACCTTCCTTAGTGAACCGAGATTCTCTTCCGACATGTGCGCATCCTTCGTTTTCCGGTTGATTCCCGCGCTGACTAATATATCACTCTTTTCCTTTTTTGCAAGCGGAGGGCAAGCCCTCCACTGAAGTAGTGTCCGGCTGCGCTCGGACACAAAATAGGTCTTATATTCGAGAGATTCGAAGAGGCTCAGAACTGGAATTCGCCCTGAACGGAGTCGGGCGGGTTCAGGATGGAGCGGACGGGCTCGAAGGTCTTGCGGTGGAGCGGGCACGGACCGTATTTGCGGATGAGGTCCGTGTGGAGTCTGGTGCAGTAGCCCTTGTGGACTTCGAACCGATACTGCGGATACTGTTTCGCCGCCTCCGTCATGAATAGGTCACGGGAGGTCTTGGCGAGGATGCTGGCGGCGGCGATGCTGGCGGACTTCGCATCGCCCTTCACGATGCTTTCCGAGGGAACGGGCAGCCCCTGCACCGGATTGCCGTCGACGAGCACGAAATCGGCGGAACGCGGCAGGCCCAGGACGGCGCGTCGCATGGCCAGCCAGGTGGCGCGGAGGATGTCCGTGCGGTCGATCTCGTCCTGGTCGACCATGGCGACGGACGCGAGCGCGGAGGGTTCGGCGAGGATCGCTTCGCGCAGCTCCATGCGCTGTTTGTGCGTGAGCTGCTTGGAGTCGTTGACTCCGGCGGGGATGCGGCTCCTGTCCGTAAAAATGACCGCCGCGGCGCAGACCGGTCCGGCGCAGCAGCCGCGTCCGGCCTCGTCGACCCCGGCGATAAAAGAAAACTCCCCGCCCCACTTGAGTTCGTGGACGAGGAGTTCGGAATTACCGGGAAGATAATCCATGCGGAAAACGCAGGATCACTTCGCGGCTTCGGCGGACGCCGCGGGTCCGAAGTACTTTTTCTCTTTGACGCGGGCGGCTTTGCCGATCTTGTCGCGCAGGTAGTAGAGTTTCGCGCGGCGGACATGGCCGTGACGTTCCACGGTGATCGCGTCGATGCGCGGGCTGTGGATCGGGAACACGCGTTCGACGCCATAGCCGTTCTGGAAACGGCGGACGGTGAACGTTTCGCGGATGCCGGAATTCTTGCGGGCGATGACGACGCCGGTGAAATTCTGGATGCGTTCGGTGGCGCCTTCAATGATCTTGGTGGAAACCTTGACGGTGTCCCCGATATTGAAGTCGGGCACAGAAGCCTTGCACTGCGCCTTTTCGATCTTGTCAATGATGTTCATGGTGGTAACCTCCATATGTTAATTTTTGTCGTTGATCAGGTCCGGTCGGACAAGGAGCGTCGTGTTCATGGATTCGGCGCGGCGCCATTGTCCGATTCTGGCATGGTTCCCGGACAGAAGCACGTCCGGAACCCTCATGCCGTGAAATTCGACGGGTTGGGTGTACTGCGGATACTCGAGCAAGCCGTTCTCGAACGACTCCTGCACGGCGGATTCGTCGTCGCCAAGGACGCCCGGCAGGAGCCGGACGATCGCGTCGACCATGACCATGGCCGCCAAGTTGCCGTTCGTGAGGATGTAGTCCCCGATGGACAGCTCCATGTCGACCAGCAGGTCGCGGACGCGCTGATCGACGCCTTCGTAGTGTCCGCAGATGAAGATCAAGTGCCGTTCGCCGGAGAGCGCGTGGGCCGTCTTCTGCGTGAAGCGACCGCCCGCGGGCCCGGTCAGGATGACCTTCGTCCCGTCCTGTTTCAAAGAACTCACCGCTTCGAAAAGCGGTTCCACTTTCATCAGCATCCCGGGGCCGCCGCCGAACGGCTTGTCGTCGACGGTCTTTCTCCGGTCGTGCGTAAAATCTCGCAGGTCGATCGCACGAATCTCGACCTTGTTTTCCCGCATCGCCCTGCCGGTGATGCTGCTCGCCAGCGGGCCGAAGAAAATCTCGGGAAACAGTGTGATGATGTCGATCCGCAGCGCCACGTCAGGCTCCTGCCGCCTCGACCTCATCGTCCAGGACCTCGACGCTCACGCGGCCTTTCGTGCGTCCGGCGGCGCCGGAGACGAGAGCGCGAAGCGCCATGATCGTTTTGCCGCTTTTGCCGATGATCTTGCCCCGGTCGCCCGGGCGGCACGTGATCTGGATCACGCTCCCGTTCTCGGCGGAAGCCGTGCGGACCTTCACTTCGTCGGGGTAGTCCACAAGCTTCTTCGAGATGTACAGCACAAATTCTTCGAGGTTCTGCTGCGAAGACGGATCAACGGTCGTTCTGGCTGCCGGCGCGGAAGAAGCGGTCTCTTCCTTTCCGCCGAACAGATTGCCGATAAAACTGAAAAATCCCACGGCCAATCTCCCGTATTGCACGGGCGGAGGTCAGACTTACGCCTTCTCCTCGCCCTTCTTGAACGTCTTTTTCTTCGTGTAGGGATCGGGCTGACCGTACTGCTTGGACTTGCCGGCTTTCGCGCGGTCGTAGATGTCCTTCACGGTCTCGCTCATGATCGCGCCGTTGCCGACCCAGTATTCGAGACGGGCGACGTCGAGTTTTTCATCGCTGCGGCGGGGATCGTAGTACCCGAGTTCCTCCAGCATGCGGCCGTCGCGCTGCGCACGGATGTCGCAGACGACGATACGGAAGCTGATCCAGTTCTTTCCGCCAGTTCGTTTCAGTCTGATCTTTACCATAACGGTTTTTCCTTTGTCTTTACCAGTGGTTCGACTGCGTCGTTCGACGCTCACGCGTTGTTCGCCTGCCGCAGTGCGCGTGACTCAATGCGGTGTAAAAGTCAATTAATATACAGCCATTTCCCGCTTTTTTCAAATCGAATTCCCGATTTCTTTCAGTCTTTTTTGCGTTTTTTTTTCGCGTTCCGGGAGGACAAGTCCTCCACCGATACAGTGTCCGGCTACGCTCGGATACATGGCAATTCACGCTGATGCGGTTTTCCTCAGAACCAAAAAGACAGGACCGCGCCAGCGGCGGCGGCTCCGAGCAGGAGAACGGTGGACGGCAGCTTCGTCTTCAGCATCAGGACGATCGTTGCGCCGCAGATCAGGACGCCCGCCGGGGAAACGCGGAACCCTTCGGGCAAAACGGGCCGTTCGAATTTGAACAGCGCGCCGAACGACTCCCACGGGATCGTCCGCGTGAAGACCGACATTCCGAAGAAGATCGTAACGGCGAACATGATGAGCGCCACGGCCGCCAGGCGCGTTCCCTTCAACATGCCTTTCACGAGGAACGTGTCCTTCCAGCGGTTGATGCCCGCCGCAGCCGAGCATCCGATCAGGACCGTCGGCGCAATCAGCCCCAGGGAAGCGGCCAGCGCGCCGAAGAAGCCTTCGTTCACGTATCCGACATAAGTCGCGGTGTTCAGGCCGACCGGACCGGGCGTGACCTGCGCCACGGAGCAGAGGTTGCCGAACTCGCTCATCGTGAGGACCTGTTCCTGATCGACGTACTGCGCCGTGAGCAGCGGGATCAGCATATAGCCGCCGCCGAAGCACAGCACGGAGAACTTGCAGAACTGGAAAAAGAGGACAAGGCAGTGATTCATTTCGCGTCGCCTCCGTTTTCGCGCGGTTCAACGGATGAGTCAACGGGGGCGGCGGTTTTCCCGCCGTCCGCGGATTGCCCCGCCCGCGCCAGGCGGCGCGTCTGCCACCACACATAACACCAGCCGAACGGAACGGCGGCAAGAATCAGCAGAGCGGGGCTCACCTTCATGACCGCCAGCGCGAAGAAAACCAGGACCGCGGCGTATTCCAGAGGGGTCTTCACGGAACGGCGGAACATCCGGCATCCGGTGACGAGGATCATGCCGGTCACGGCCGCGCGGATTCCGGCGAACACGCCGAGCAGATAGCGGTTTTTCGGGTCGAGGTGCGGAAAGAGCGACGCGATGATCAGGATAACCGTAAACGGAGGCGTGACGGCTCCAGCCGCCGCGGCAAGCGCGCCGGGCACGCCGCCGACCTTCATGCCGATGTACACGGCGGAATTGATCGCAATGATGCCGGGAACCGTCTGCGTGAGCGCGGTCATGTCCAGCAATTCCTCGCGCGTGAGGAGCTTGTACTTGACAACGAATATCTCCTCAATGACGGGGAGCATGGCAAGGCCGCCGCCGACCACGAGCGCGGTAATGCGGAAAAAGGAACAGTAGAGCAGCAGGAGGCGTCTGGCCCTGGAAAGCGTCTGTATCTCCATGCCGTTCCTCCTCGATCCTCAGAGCTTCACCCCGAACAGACGTTCCGCGTTCTTGTAGAATATCTGCGCGAACTGCTCTTCCGTCAGGTCCAGCGTACGCGCCTCGGCGATGCCGTCGCGGTGGGAAAGCGCGGGATAGTCCGTCGCCCACAGGACGCGGTCGACGCCGTGCGCCAGGATCATGCGCGTCACCTCGTGCGGGGGCAGTTTGAAGAAGGTGCTGGAGGTGTCGAACCAGACGTCGCGCCCGACGAGATGCTTCCATGATTCGTTCCAGACGCTGTAACCGCCCATATGCGCCGCGATGACATTTTTGAGGTGCGGGAAATGGTCCAGCATGTTCGCAAGGCGTTTCGGCGAGGAATGGTCGCTGGCGACGTCGCCGACATGAAACAGGATCGGCATTTCCGGCGGGATCAGCTCGTACAGGCGCATCATCTTCGGCTCGTCGATATAGAGCTTCTGGAAATCGGGGTGGAATTTCAGTCCGGTGAGCCCGATCTGCTTCATGCGCGCGAGTTCGCCTTTGCAGTCCGCGAAGTCGGGATGGAGCGAGCCGAGGCAGATGACCTTCGGGCCGAGCAGGGACGCGAGGTAATTGTTGAGGTTTATCACCTGGTCGGGACGCGTGGCGGACGCGAGGAAGACCGCCTTGTCGATGTGCGCGTCTTCGAGGGATTCGTGCAGGTCCGCGACCGTGCCGGTTCTGCGCCAGGGCTCATGGTAGTACGATTCGAGGGAAGCGACGACCTTCGGGGCGACGCTGTCGGGGAACACATGGCAATGGACGTCAAAATATTTCACGGCATCCTCCGGAACAAGGCATGCGGATACAAAAATGGCATCCCCAACGGGATTCGAACCCGTGTTACCAGGATGAAAACCTGGTGTCCTAGGCCTCTAGACGATAGGGACGCACGCTCGGAAAAAAGTATGTATTTAAAATAGCATGCCGGACTTTTTTTTCAAGCGCGAAACATGTTTTTTCCCGATTTTTCCCGGTTTTTCGCGCTTAACCGTGCGATTCGGCCTCGTGATGATGCTTCGCCTGAACACGCGTCCGCAGAGCCGCAAGGCGTTTCCGGCGGCGTTTCTCGATTTGGATCCGGTAGCCGATGACCATCTTCTTCACCACGACATAGGTGATCGGAGTCAGGACAACGGCCATGATGGCGCCCCCGACGAAAAACGCGAGCGTCAGGTCGCCGGCAAGGCTCTTCGTCGCGGAGACGAACTCGGAAAAGCTCGACGCATCCACAATATCTTTGAGCTTGAGTTTGATGTCCCCGTATGAGAAATCAAGTCCGAGCAGCTTAGCCCCTGCATAGCACTGCACGGGGTAGATGAAGAAGACGGTGATCTGGTTCGTGATGAACGTGCCGAGGACGGCGCCGATCTTGCTTCCCTTCAGGAGGAATGCGGTCGGGATGGAACAAATAAGCTGGCCGCCGATCGGGATAAGGCATCCGAAGAACATGCCGATGCTCCAGCCGCGCGCGATATACTCAGGCGAGGCTTTTTCCCGGACGATCTTGAAATAGAAGTTCCGCCACTTCCTTTTGATCCACTGACCGGCGCTCATCCCGAAACCATCCCCGTATCTCTTAAATGTTAATGTAGAATTTCTGCATTTCGGGTGCGCGCTGGGCGATGTTGACGAGGTGGTCGCCGATCCGTTCGAGTTCCCAGAGCATTTCGATGAAGATCACGCTGGCGTCGACGGCGCATTCGCCCTTGTTGCGGCGTTCCACGTGGACCTGCTCGTACTGCTTGGCCAGCTCGTTGATTTCGCGTTCGTTGGCCTCGGCGTCGCTGGCGACGTGCGCGGCCTCCTGCTGCTGCTCGCGGGCCTGTTCGGCCATCATGGCCTTGATGTTCTTCTCGTACTTATGGGCGAGTTTGTTCAGCTTGCGTTCGCCTTCCAGCGCGGACCGGATGCCTGCCTCGCTCTCCTTGGGTTTGTGGGAAAGCGCGAGTTTGACGTTGTTCGCCTGGGAACTCAGAAGCTCCCAAAGGGAATTGAGGTTGTCCTGCGCCACGTTGGACAGCTTCGTGTCGACCTTGGAAAGACGTTTCGTGAGGCGCATAATGTTCGCCGTGTGGTCGGCGATGCGCTCGGCGTCGTTGGTGCAGTGCATGAGCAGAGGGATCAGGTTGGACTGCGGATTGGAGAGGTGCTGGCGCGTGATCTGGACGAGGTAGTTCGTGATGTCCGACTGCATCTTGTCGACCTGCTGTTCGTCGGTCTCAAGCTGTTCGAATTCCTTCTCGTCGACGTGCGCGGCGCGGAAATGATGGTTGACGGCGCGGTCGATCATGCTCCAGGAAAGCTCGACCATCTTGCGTATCTCGATGATGGACTGCTCGATTGCCATGGCGGGCGTGCGGAGCAGCAGGGGTTCCAGCGTGCGCGTGCTGACCGGCTTGGTCTTGTCGCCGGGGATGATCGTTTCGCAGAGATGCGCGAACGGCTTCAGCATGGGCATGATGGCCAGGACCGTCAGGACGTTGAAGATCGTGTGCGCCATGGCGATGTGCCGTTCCAGGTTCTGCGGAACCGCGGCGAACGCGTCGCCCGGCGTGATGGCGTTCACGATGTACAGGAAGAACGGCGTTCTCTGCGCGCCGACGGGGATGTAGAGCAGGACGACCATCAGGACCGCGCCGAAGAAGTTGAAGAGGAAGTGCGCGAGCGCGGCCTGCTTCGCCACGCGGTTGGCCGTGAACGAAGCCAGGCAGGCGTTGATCGTGGTGCCGATGTTCGTGCCGATCAGGAGCGGAACGGCTGTGTAGAAGTTGATGAGTCCGGCGGCGGAGAGCGCCAGGATGATGCCGATGACCGCTGCGCTCGCGCTGACCACGAAGACCGCGACCATGCCGATCCCGATCGCGCCGAGGATCGGCAGGAACGGCATGAATCCGTCCGGCGTCCTGGGCGCGCAGTCGATCATGGAGAAGAGGTTGAGGAACGACGGGAAGGTGCCGAGGATGCTCATCTGCGTGCTCATCATGTTCATGCCGAAGAAGAGCATGCCGAATCCGAAGACCGCGTTGCCCCAGCCCTGCAGGTTGCGTTTTTTCGTGAACGTCATCAGGATGAAGCCGAGGGCGACGGCGGGCAGCGCCAGGCCGCTGAGGTTGAACGAGATCAGCTGCGCCGTCATGGTCGTGCCGATGTTCGCGCCGAAGATGATGCCGATGGCCTGCACCAGATTCAGCAGGCCGGCGTTGATGAAGCCGAGCACCATGATGGTCGTGGCCGCGCTGGACTGGATGACGGCGGTGACGAATGCGCCGGCGATCACGCCAAGAATGGAGTTCTTCGAGAAAAACTGAAGCACATGCTGCATCTTTTCGCCCGCGATGTTCTGGAGACCGCGGCTGAGGCGCAGCATGCCGAAAATCAGGAACGCGATGCCGCCGATCATGCTCATGGAGACATTGAACATGTTGATGCCGAGCAGCCGGGCGTCAAGGGCGCGGATGTAGATGCCGTGCGCCGGATCGGCGACCTCGATCGAGAAATGATACTCGCCTGTCTCCCCTCCGAGACGGACGAACGTCTGCGCCAGACCGTTTTTGTCGGTCCTGGCCTCGGGCGTGAGGACTTTCGGAGCGGATTTTCCGCGCGGAGCGGATTTGACGCTGAAATAGACGGGGGCGTTCTCGACGGGCTTTCCGTCGGCGTCGACAACCTTGATCGTCAGCGGATCGCCCAGGACTTCGTTCGTCATGCCCTGGCGTTCGGCGTTTTCGATCTTCGCCCCTACGATCATGCGGACAAGGACGGCCTTGTCCGGGTCGTTCAGAGGAATGATTCTGACATAATTGTCGCCGACTTTATGACCGGCGCGGATTTTCGCGCGGACGACGCCGACGACGTCGGACTCCTCCGACAGCTGCTCGATTATCAGGTCGGATCCGTCGGCCGCCTCGAATTTCACAGGCTCGCCGGACAGGAGCGGAAGTTTGCCCGAGGTGGACTCGTCGTCTGTCGCGCCGCGCACCTCCACGCGGATGTCCCGCTCGAAATCCTCGCCGGGAACCGTACACTGGTCGGCGCCGTAGACGACATCGAGACGGCCGATCTTGCGGGAATGTTCGGAGGCCCCGTCGCATGCGGAAAGCAGCGCGATCAAAAGAAAAGAGAACAGGAGAGAAGCGAGGCTGGAAGCGAATCTCATAAAGACCTTTCGGTTGTTTGGTTCCTTTGAGGATAATATAACACTCTTTCCGCAAAAAATCAAGTCTCGCCTTGAAAAAGCCATTAAGAAGGATTATATTATTTCCGAGTATGTTAACCGGAAGCCCGGATGCCGGAACGCGGATGATTCCGAGATTTTCAGTGGATCAGGCGCATCCGTGCGCGGGCGGGCATTGTCCGGTTTCCGGAAATCCAGCCAAACTGCATTTAAGGTCAAGCCTACATGAATTCGTTACGATATCTGGTCGCCACATCCATTTATCCGCTGGCGGCTTTCGCACTGTCGCTGATTCTGACCCGCATCTGCATCGCCGTTCTGCCGCGCCTCGGATACATGGACATCCCGAAGGGGAGGCACATTCATAAAGTCGCGGTTCCGCGCGCCGGCGGCATCGGTTTCATTCTCGCGTTCTGGATCACGATTTTCCTCTACACGGTAAAGTACTACTCCCTTTCAGGACTGCTTCAGGAGCCGATCGGACAGTTCCTGGTTCCTCTGGCGGGCGGTTCCGTCATCCTTTTCCTCATCGGACTGTACGACGACCGGTACGACATGCCGAGCGTGATCAAGCTCATATTCCAGATCGCGGCCGGCGTGACGCTGTACTATCTCGGCGGCGGCATCCGCACGATCTTCGACCACACGCTTCCGAACTGGTGCGCCCTCATTCTGACAGTGGGCTGGACGGTCGGCATCGTAAACGCGTTCAACCTGATCGACGGACTTGACGGGCTCGCAGCCGGACTGGCGTCCATCGCGTCCATCTGCATCGCCATCTGGACCATGATCAACAGCATCAATCTGCCCATGGCGGTCGTTCTCCTCATCCTCTGCGCGGTCTGCCTCGGCTTCCTGGTCTATAATTTCTCCCCGGCGCGCATTTTCATGGGCGATACCGGAAGCATGTTCCTCGGCATGTTCTTCGCCGCGACAAGCATGGACCAGTGCTCGCGCCCCGCTGTCACCGTGGCGGCGCTCCTTGTTCCGCTGGTCGCGATCGGCGTTCCGATCTTCGACGTGATCCTGGCGATCTGGCGCCGCAGCATCAGACGGTACGGGTTCCACATGCTCAAGGACAACATGGACAACGATGAAGTCGTGACCGAACTTGAAAACGGCATCAATTCGACCGGAACGATCCAGATCGACATCGCAATCAAAGATGAAAACGAAGGCCACGTGATGAACGCCGACCAGGACCATCTGCACCACAGGCTTCTGCGCGAGGCGAAAAACAAGACCAGCCGCGCCGTCCTGCTGATCTACGGCATCTCCGTCGCCTTTTCGATCTTCGCCATCGGTCTGACGTTCATCGGGTACAAGATGCCGGCGCTGGCGTTTCTGCTGACCATCATCGGCGTGTTCTTCACGCTCCGCCTCGCGAACGTCGAGCTGCTGGCCTCCATGAGCGTGGTGGCGCAGGGCGTCCGGTTCCCGCGGAAATCCTTCCTGCTCACCGCGATCCATCCCCTGCTCGACTTCTTCCTGCTGATGATGTCCTTCTTCCTCGTATACGGGATTCAGGAAAAGCCGATCCGGGCCATCTACCACCAGGGCGGCGTCGGGATCAGCATCCTTGTCACGTTCGTCGTGCCGTATTTCGTGGTCCTGATCAGTTCGGGCATCTACCGCACCTACTGGCTGCGTGCGAGCATCGAACGCTTCTACTCGCTGTTCAAGCTTCTGTTTCTGGGCGCATGCCTGTCCTTCATCCTTCTGAATGTCGGCGTCATGTCCGGCTGGTTTTTCGAAGGAGTCTCCAAACGGATGGTCACGATCATCTTCCTTCTTCAAACATTCTTCTCCTGCTCCTCCATCATGTTCGAACGGTTCGCGCTTCACTTCTTCGAAGGATACGCGCTGCGGTCCTACTACCTGAAAAACGCTCCGGAAGCCAAGCAGTACCACACCATCATCTACGGCGGCGGCCTGGGATGCCGCATGTACGTGAACAGCCTCTACAGCAGCCGTCATTTCTCGTGCGCGTTCCAGATACTCGGCATTGTGGACGAGGACAAGTCTCTTCAGAACCTGAACATCAGCGGATTCCGCGTGCTGGGAACCAGTCTGGACCTGGAAAAGCTCTACAAGAAACAGCGTTTCGACACGATCGTGCTCACCACGGCCAATGTCTCCGGCGAAATCATGGACAGGATCCGCACATTCGCGGGAAAACACGACATCCGGCTGACCATGTTTCTGGCGCAGGAGTATCCCGCCGACATGGAGCTGTTCAAAGAGCTGCAGGACAAGGCGATCCGCGCCCTTAACGAGGATAAAGCCGTCGGACAGGTAGAGCCGGAGCCCGGGAAATGACGCTGCATGAGTTCGGCGAAAATCTGGAGCAGTATTTCATCGAGATCATTCAGGAAAAACGCCGCGGCTCTTTCGACCGCATCACCTACGGTTTCCTGTTTCTGGCCTCCCGCTTCTACCGCCGCGCCGTCCAGTTCCGCCTCTGGCTCTACGAAAACCGCGTGATCCGCAACCACTCCATCGGATGTCTGGTGGTCAGCATCGGCAACCTCACATGCGGCGGCACGGGCAAGACCCCGGTCGTGGAAATCTTCGCAAAGACCCTGAGCCGGAAGGGCCGCCGCGTCGCCGTCCTGAGCCGCGGATACCGCAGCCGCGACAGGTCGTTCGTCGACAAGCTCCGCCGCAAGTTCGCCTCGCGTCACAACGTCGTTCCGCCGCGCGTCGTATCCGACGGAAAAAACCTGCTTCTGAACTCGCTTTCCGCGGGCGACGAGCCGTACATGCTCGCGACGAACCTGAAGGACGTGGTCGTGCTGGTCGACAAGGACCGCGTGAAATCCGGACTCTACGCCATCGAGGAGTTTCACACCGACACGCTCATCCTCGACGACGGCTTCCAGTACCTCGGGCTGCGTCCGCACCTGAACATCCTGCTTGTGGACTCCACGTCCCCATTCGGAAACCACCACGTCCTGCCGCGCGGACTTTTACGCGAACCCATCAAAAACATCCGGCGCGCCGACTATATCTTCCTCACGAAATCCGACGCCTCTCCGCGTCTGCGCCATCTGAAGGACTTCCTTCGCCGCCACAACCGCCGCGCCGAGATCATCGAATGCTGCCACCGCCCGAAGTATCTGGAAGACGTGTTCGACCGCGGCATCCGGTTCCCGCTTGAAATGCTCAAGGGGCTGAAAATCGCGTCCCTCTCCGCCATCGCGAATCCCGCCAGCTTCAACGCTTTCCTGACCCAACACGGCGGCGAGATCGTGCTGGAGCGCCATTTCGCCGACCACCACCGCTACAGCCAGCAGGAGATGATCGACTTCGTAAACAGCGCGAAAGCCGCCGGAGCGGAGTACATCCTCACCACGGAAAAGGACGCCGTGCGCATGCCGCGCCTCGACCGGCGCGACCTCCCGTTCCTCTTCCTCCGCATCGAGATCGACATCCTCAGCGGTCAGGAAAACTTCGACCAGTGCATCACGCGCATCTGCTTCCTGTGAAGCCGTTTCGCGGTTGACGGACGGGCTGTGAAACCGGCAACGGCAACGGCCAGGTGCGGAAAAACCGGCTTTTCCGTTTTTTTCTTTTCCATACTATAGGGAAATTGCTTGATTTTTTAGGAAAAACCAGTATATTAAATGGTTATACTTCCACACTCGACAAAAAAACACGCTAGAAAAAACGCAAAACAACTGCTAGAAAGGATTTCGCATGAAGAAATCTTCCGCGAAAAAGTACGTCTATCTGTTCGGCAAAGGCATGAGCGACGGCGACGCTTCCATGAATGAACTGCTCGGCGGCAAAGGCGCCAATCTCGCCGAAATGGCCAAACTCGGCCTCCCCGTTCCCGCCGGATTCACCATCACCACCGAATGCTGCGTCGATTATTTCGCGAACGGCCAGAAGAACCCCGCCGGCCTCGACGCCCAAGTCAAGACCGCTCTCGCACAGGTCGAAAAGGTCATGAAGATGACCTACGGCGACCCGAAGAACCCGCTCCTCGTCTCCTGCCGTTCCGGCGCCCGCAAATCCATGCCCGGCATGATGGAGACCGTCCTGAACGTCGGCCTCGCCACAAGCACGATTCCCGGCCTGGTGAAGCGCACAGGCGGCAACGAGCGCTTCGTCTACGACGCCTACCGCCGCCTTATCATGATGTACTCCGACGTCGTCATGGAAAAGGCGGAAGGCATCGAACCCGCCGAAGGCTGCGCGATCCGCAAGCAGCTCGACGCCATGCTCGACGACCTGAAGAAGGCCAAAGGATACAAGAGCGACACCGACCTCTCCGTCGCCGACCTGAAGAAGCTCTGCAAGGACTTCAAGGTCCGCATCAAAAAAGTCCTCAAGCGCGAATTCCCCGACGATCCCATGCTCCAGCTTCAGGGCGCAATCGGCGCCGTCTTCAAGAGCTGGAACGGCAAGAAGGCCGTCTCCTACCGCCGCATCGAAGGCATTCCGGACGACTGGGGCACAGCGGTCAACGTCCAGAGCATGGTCTTCGGCAACATGGGCGACACTTCCGCCACTGGCGTCGCGTTCACCCGCGACCCCGCCACCGGCGACAACAAGTTCTACGGCGAATGGCTCATCAACGCCCAGGGCGAAGACGTCGTCGCCGGCACCCGCACCCCGTTCCCGCTGAACAAGGAGACCAAGAACGAGCAGAACAAGCATCTGGCCTCCATGGAAGAGATGCTCCCGAAGACCTACAGGGAACTCGTCGGCATCCGCAACAAGCTCGAACGCCATTACCACGACATGCTCGACATCGAATTCACCATCCAGGACAAGCAGCTTTTCATGCTCCAGTGCCGCGTCGGAAAGCGCACCGGAACCGCCGCCCTGAACATGGCCATGGACATGCTCAAGGAAAAGCTCATCGACGAGAAGACCGCCGTCATGCGCGTCGCGCCGGCCCAGCTCGACGAACTCCTCCACCCGATCCTCGACCAGAAAGCCGAAAAGACCGCCAAGGTCCTTGTGAAGGGCCTTCCCGCCGGCCCCGGCGGCGCGGTCGGACGCATCGTCTTCAATTCCGAAGACGCCATGGCCTGCCACAAGAAGAAACTCGCCTGCATCATGGTCCGTGAAGAGACCAATCCGGAAGACGTCGACGGCATGCGCGCCGCAACCGGCATCCTGACCGCCCGCGGCGGCATGACCAGCCACGCGGCCCTCGTCTGCCGCGGCTGGGGCAAGTGCTGCATCGTCGGCGCGGCCGACATCCAGGTCGACGAAGTCAAGAAGACCCTCAAGATCGGCGCGAAGACGTTCAAGGAAGGCGACATGCTCAGCCTGAACGGAACCCGCGGTTATGTGTACGCCGGCGCGCTGAAGACCGTCGATTCCAGCGAAAACGAACAGCTCAGGAAGTTCATGAAGCTCGTCGACAAGTTCAAAAAGCTCGGCGTCCGCGCCAACGCCGACACCGCCGAAGACGCCGCCAAGGCCCGTGCGTTCGGCGCCGAGGGAATCGGCCTCTTCCGTACCGAGCACATGTTCTACGGCGGCAACGAAAAACCGCTTTTCGCACTCCGCAAAATGATCCTCAGCAGCTCCGCCGAGGAACGCGTCAAAGCCCTCAACGAGCTCTTCCCCTACGTCAAGAAGGACATCCTCGCCACGCTGAAGGCCATGGAAGGCCTCCCGGTGACCGTCCGCTTCCTCGATCCGCCGCTGCACGAGTTCGTTCCGCACACGAAGGAACAGCAGCTTGAGCTCGCCAAGTCCATCGGCATATCCCATGCGGAATTCCTGAAACGCGCCGACGCCCTGAAGGAAAGCAATCCGATGATGGGTCACCGCGGCGTCCGCCTCGGCGTCACCTATCCCGAGATCACCGCCATGCAGGCGCGCGCCATCTTCGAGGCCGCCGCCGAAATCATGAAGAAGGACAAAAAGCCCTGCCACGTCGAAATGATGATCCCCGTGACCTGCGATCCGAACGAACTCAAGGATCAGAAGAAGGTCATCGAACAGATCGCCGCGGAAGTCGCGAAGAAGGAAAAGATCAAGAAGTTCGACTACATGGTCGGCACAATGATCGAGATCCCGCGCGCCGCCATCCTCGCCGGCAAAATGGCCGAGGAAGCGGAATTCTTCTCCTTCGGCACGAACGACCTCACCCAGATGACGTTCGGGTTCTCCCGCGACGACATCGGCGGATTCATCAACGAATACCTCGACAAGGAGATCATCCCCGCCGATCCCTTCCAGACCATCGACCGCGACGGCGTCGGCTGGATGATACGTCACGCCGTCGAGGCCGGACGCGCCACCCGCAGGAACCTGAAGGCCGGCATCTGCGGCGAACAGGGCGGCGAACCGAAATCCGTGGAATTCTGCCACGAAGTCGGCCTGTCCTACGTCTCCTGCAGCGCATACCGTGTGCCCATCGCACGTCTGGCCGCCGCGCAGGCCGCCATCAAGGCCGAGACCGCAGCGAAGGCCGCAAGGAAGGCGAAACGGAAATAATATCCGTTCCTTTCGGATCTTGCCGGGGTGTCCGAACACGAAACGGACACCCCGTTTTCGTCTCGCCTCCCCCCTGCCCTGTTAACCAATCCATAACAATCTTCATCTTATGCAGTTCTCCGGCCATCCCGTTTCCTTCTTCTATCCCTGGCGTTTCCTCTCCCGCGAGCTCTACCGGTCCGTCATGGCCGATTTCCGCGACCATGGCGCGGACCGCCTCGTGATCGTGCAGGAATGGATGGAGCGCATCCTCTCGGACCACGTTTTTTATCTGGATTTGCTGGAAACGGTCCGCGACGCCGGGATGAAGCTTTTCGAGGTGCATGCGCCGAACGGTCCGCAATGGGACCTCTCATGCGTGTTCGAGGGGCGGCGCGGCCCGATGATCGAAGGACACAAGCGCGCGCTGTGCTACGCGGCGGAAACCGGATGCCGCACATACACGATCCACATCGGCGCGGGGCAGTACAACAGGTTCCGCATGCCCATCCCGAAACTCCGCGAAGCCGCGCTCCGCACGCTCGACGAGCTCGTTCCGCACGCCGAAAAGCTCGGGGTCGCGATCGCCGTCGAAAACAGTTTCGAGCCGCCGAACACACCCGACGAGGTATTGTTCCTGCTGGAGCATTTCAACTCGCCCTCGCTCGGCTGCTGCTACGACGCCGGACATGCGAACGTCATGGCGCCCGCTCCGGGCAAACGTCAGGAGCATTACTGTTCCGTCATGAAGGATATCTGGGACGGCCATGTGGTCGAATACCCGAATGCCCTTGATAAGCTCGCGCCGCACGTCGTGACCGCGCATCTGCACGACAACGACGGCTGCCGCGACGCGCACGCCCTGCCCGGCTCGGGCACGGTCGACTGGCCCGTCATCCTGTCCAAGCTCGCCGCCTGCCCGAGACTCGTCTCGGTTCAGTCGGAAGTGCATTGCGACCGCGCGGGAAACGAGGCCACGCCCGGCCGCATCTGCCGGAGATTCGCGGAATTATTCCGCTGACCGCTGACATCCCCCCTTTTTCCGCAATGGAATTGCACGGGGAACTCAGAACCAGCCCCAGCAGCAGATGCCGGCGAGGACGGTATAGCCGGAAAGCATCATCAGCGGCGTGTCCATGGAATGCGGAGCGAACGCCTCGGCGAACGTCATCAGCGGCGGGAGAATGACCAGCGCGGCGATGAACTGGCGCGCAGTGTCGAATTCGCCATGGAAGATGAAGATCGCGATCAGCGTGGTGAAGAAAACGCACGCACTGCCCTCGTAGGAACGCGTATAGCTGCGTTTGAAGTTCCAGGCCGGAACCGTGTATTTGTGCTTGCCGAAGTACTTTCCGATGGGCTCGGCGAGACCGTCGCCGATGCTCACCGCCAGCACGATGATCATGACCAGGTACGGCTCGTGCAGGGTATTCTCAAAAAGGTTCTGGAAGATGACGCTCAGCAGCAGGCCGGGGAGCAGGTTGCCGAGGATGATCCATTTCAGCGTATGCGGACGGTCTTCGGGGCGGTCCATGGAGTTGAACTGGAGCATAAAGAAACGGCAGTTCTCGCGCAGAGGCTTGATCAGCAGCAGGAAGGTCAGCATCACGAAGAGGGTCTCCCACAGGTGCGGCAGCAGGCCCTCGTGCTTGCCGAAGGGGTTGATCAGCGGGGCGAGGTAGGCGGCGAAATGCTGGAGCTTGCGCGTGTAATTGACCTTGAACTTGGTCGGGCGCGTGTAGACGATGTAGCCTTTTTCATCCGTGTCGCAGAATTTCCGGCAGAGAAGACCGCCGACCAGCGACACCGCGCCGACGATAATGATCTTGGTCAGGCCGAATGCGAAGAAATCACGGTCGATGATGCCCTTGCTGTCGTACCAGTAGGTATATACGCTCAGACCGATGAGGGCGTAGAACCACATGAAAAGGAAAGCGAGGTCGAATGTTTTTGTCCAAGGCGCATCGTAGTTGCCGTATTCCTTTTCGCCGCTCATGAAGAAAACTCCTTCGTTTTGATTGCCCGCGGGCGGAATTTCCGCCGATTTGTTTTAGCGATAAAATAACACGGAAAGGAAGAAAAATCAAGGCGGCTTTCCATTTTTTTTCCCGGCTTTTTTGAAAAAAGGACAGGAACTGAAACGGATAACCCGGCGGAGCGTCCGCGTGTTCTTCCTCTTCCCGTTTTTTTCGCTTTTTTTTCATATTCCGGCTTGACTTTTCCGCAAAACGGAGAAACAGTATTGGTGAAGCAATATCTTTCTTTTTCTCCCGTTCAACAGAAAGGATTCCGCGAATGAAAAAAACGTACGTGCTCGATACGAACGTCATCCTCCACAGCGCGCAGGCGCTGAACTCGTTTGAGGACAACGAAGTCGTCATCCCCATGACCGTGATCGAGGAGCTGGACAAGTTCAAACGCAATCAGGATGAACTCGGACGCAACACCCGTCAGGCAATCCGCCAGATCGACGCGCTCCGCCAAAAAGGTTCGCTCGCGAAGGGCGTCAAACTCGACAATTCCCCGAATCCGCGCAAGTGCGGCAGCCTGCGCGTCATGGTCAGCGAAGGGCGTCTTTCCGGCAGCTCCGACATGAACGTGCCGGACAACCGCATTCTGAACGTGGCGAAGATGCTCATGACCTCGGAAAAGCGCCCCGTGATCTTCATCACAAAGGACCTGAACCTGCGTCTGAAGGCCGACGCGCTGGGCATTCCCGTAGAGGACTTCGAATGCGAACAGGTCAACAGCGACGAACTCTACTCCGGCGTGCAGACGATCTCCGTCGCCGCCGACGTCATGGACCGATTCCACCGCGACGGCTTCCTCGAAATCCCGAAGGGCGTCACGCTCTATCCGAACGAATTCGTGATGTTCGCGGACAAGGCGAACGACCGCCATACCACCGTCGGCTGGTTCCGTCACGGCCGCATCGAGGTCCTCCCGAACGGCGCGGGCGAACACGTCGGCGGCATCTCCCCGCGCAGCCTCGAACAGCGCATGGCCCTGATCCTGCTCACCGATCCCGAAATCCAGGTCGTCTCCCTGGTCGGACAGGCCGGCAGCGGCAAGACATTGCTCGCGCTCGCCGCCGCGGTCGAACAGGCCGTCAACAACAACCTGTACGAACGCATCCTCGTGAGCCGTCCGATCGTGCCGATGGGCAAGGACATCGGCTACATGCCCGGCGGCAAGGACGAAAAGCTCGGCGTCTGGATGCAGCCTATCTACGACAACCTCGAATTCCTCATGCAGAACGGCGGCAAGAAGGACCCGCAGACCGTACGCCGCCGCCTCGACGACATGCGCCGCTATCACCAGCTCGAACTCGAAGCGCTGACCTACATCCGCGGACGCAGCATCCCGCGCCAGTTCATCATCGTGGACGAAGCGCAGAACCTGACGCCACACGAGGTCAAGACCATCGTCAGCCGCGCAGGAATGGGATCGAAGATGATCCTCACCGGCGACCCCGCGCAGATCGACAATCCCTACCTGGACGCTTCCAGCAACGGCCTTTCCTACCTCGTCGAGCGGTTCAAGTCCGTCGATCTGCACGGACATATCACACTGAGGAAGAGCGAACGCAGTCCGCTGGCCGCGGCCGCCGCGGCGAACCTTTAACCGACGCGCCCGCCACAGCGCCGCCTGCGACGCAACGTTAACTACAGCCCCTCCGGTCCGCCAGGGGGCTTTTTTGATCAAAAAGTATATCGTTTTTTCGAAAAAGCGATTTGCTTTCGAAAAAATGCGTGTATATTATTGTAAAAACGAACGAGTCTTTAACCGCATAGTCCAAACACAGAAAGGCCAGTTATGACTACTATGATGAAGACCCTTTGCGCCGGCGCAGTTTTCGCCACGGCCGCCGCGGCGTCCGCCGATTTCCACGACTGGGCGAAATCCCCGCCGATGGGCTGGAACAGCTGGGACTGCTTCGGCACGACCATCACCGACGAGATCGCAAGAGCGCAGGCGGACGCGCAGGAGAAATATCTGAAGGACGCCGGCTGGGAGTATTTCGTGGTTGACATCCAGTGGTATGAAGGCGGATCCCAGGGCCACGGCTACAGACGCGGCGCCGAACTCACCATGGACGAATTCGGCCGGCTCCTGCCCGCTCCCAACAAATTCCCGTCCTCCGTCGACGGCAAAGGCTTCAAGCCGCTCGCAGACTACGTCCACGCGAAGGGGCTCAAGTTCGGCATCCACCTCATGCGCGGCATCCCGAAACAGGCCGTCCAGCGGAACACCCCGGTCAAGGGCACGGAGTATCACGCACAGGACATCGCGAACACCCGCAGCGTCTGCGCATGGAATCCCGACATGTACGGCGTGGACATGAACAAGCCCGGCGCGCAGGCCTACTACGACTCCGTCTTCGAGCTGTACGCCTCCTGGGGCATCGACTTCATCAAGGTCGACGACATCTCCCGCCCCTACGACCAGGTCCAGCAGCTTGAGATCGAAGCCATGCGCAAAGCCATCGACAAGACCGGCCGCCCGATCGTCTTCAGCCTCTCCCCCGGCGACACCCCCGTCGCGAAGGGCGCGCATGTGAACCGCTTCGCCAACATGTGGCGCGTCTCCGACGACTTCTGGGACCGCTGGTCCCCGCTCTACGGCATGTTCGGCCGTCTCGACAAGTGGACCCCGTACCGCATCGAGGGCGCGTATCCCGACGCCGACATGCTTCCGTTCGGCATCATCGAGTTCCGCCGCCCCACCCGGTTCACGCAGGACGAACAGGTCACCTGCATGTCGCTCTGGTGCATCGCCCGCTCCCCGCTCATGCTCGGCGCGGACATGACCAAGATGGACGACTGGACCGTGAAACTCCTCACGAACAAGGAAGTCCTGGCCGTCAACCAGCGCAGCGCGAACAACCGTCAGGTCTCGAACAAGGGCGACCTCATCGTCTGGGCCGCCGACATCCCCGGCAGCAGGGACAAATACGTCGCGCTCTTCAACGCCTCCACGCCCGGCAGCCGCGACGTCGACTTCCTGAAGGCGAAATACCACAGCATCCGCATCGGCGGCGACGGCGAACGAGAGGCGCAGATCAAGGCCGACATCAGCGGCTCCAAGGCGTTCGCGCTCGCAGTCACAGACGGCGGCGACTCCATCAACTACGACCATGCCGCATGGCTGGAACCCGTCATCTCCGGCCCCGCGGGTTCCAGGAAGCTCACCGAGCTGAAATGGAAGAGCGCCACGCAGGGCTGGGGCGAAACCCGCGTCGGACAGACCTCCGACGGCCGCCGCATCGACGGCATCGGCACGCACGCAGTCTCCGTGATCATCTACGACCGACCCGAAGGCTACAACACCCTCACCGCGCGCGGCATCCTCGCCGACAACTGCGAGAACAGAGGCGGCACGGTCGAATTCCTCGTCCTCACCGACGAAGCGTTCGGAGCGGAAGCGAAGGATGAAGGCGAAGTCGTCGTGAACTTCTCCGACATCGGGATCGGCAAGCGCGCGCGCGTCCGCGACCTCTGGGCGCAGAAGGACCTCGGCACGTTCGACGATTCCTTCTCCCGGGTCCTGAAGTGCCACGCTGCGGGCCTCTACCGGATCAGCCCCGTCGAGTGACGTTGAATCCATGAACGGGGATGCCCCCGCTTCTTCAATAGCGAAAAAGATATGGCCGCCGGACATCCAACGTCCGACGGCCTTTTCTTTGCCTCAACTCTCCTCGAGTTCCGTGCGCCCGCGAAGCGGCGGATCGGCGCCGCTTGCAGTGTGCCGTTGCAAAGCAAAGCGCTGTTTCAGCGCCGCTTGCAGTGTCAGTTCACGGCGTCGACCTCGTCGGCCAGCTTCGCGCGGAGTTTGGCGAGCGCCTGGTTCTGAAGCTGGCGGACGCGTTCGCGCGTACGGTGGATCATCTGGCTGACCTCCTCCAGCGTCTTCGGTCGGCGTCCATCGAGACCGAACCGCAGCTGAATGATCTGGCGTTCGCGCACGTCCAGCTCGCCGAGGAGCGCAAAGAGCCGCTGCACGGATTCCTCGTCGCCGACGATGCGGTCGGGCATCATGGCGTTGCGGTCGGAGATCACATCCTCGAAACTGCCATCCTCGCCCTGCTGGATGGGAGCGTGCAGGGAGATCGTCTTCAGATCGGAGAGGCGGAGCGTGGCGACGGTGCGTTCACTGAGGGCGAGCGTGTCGGCCAGCTCGTTGTCCGTGGGCGCGCGCCCGAGCTGCTCCGTCAGCTTCATGTTGGCCAGCTTGATCTTGTTGATCTTTCCGGCGGACTGAACGGGGATGCGGATCACGCTCGCCTGGTTGGCGAGGGCGCGGCGCATGGACTGCTTGATCCACCATGCGGCGTAGGAGCTGAACTTCGCGCCCTTGGCCGGATCGAATTTCTCGACCGCGCGCACCAGGCCGAGGTTGCCTTCGGAGATCAGATCGCTGAGCGGCAGGCCGAACCCTTTGAAATCGTGGGCGATCTTCACGACCAGGCGCAGGTTCGCATTGATGAGCGTCGCGCAGGCTTCGTCGTGCAGGGTGCGGTCGCCGCTGTGAATCTGCGCCGCCAGGACCTTTTCCTGTTCCGGCGTAATCAGCGGAATCTGTCCGACTTCGTTCATGTACAGCTTCATGGAGTCGGTTTTCGCAACGATGCCCTGTTTCGCCACAACCTTCGCATTCTTCTTGTCCAGCTTCGGGTCCTTGTTCGCCCCGGACATGAACTTGCTGAGGTCGATTCCCGAAACGTCTTCCTCGTCCTCGATCAGTTCCGGCGCATCGTCGCGCGCGGTGAGATCGGACACGGGGGAATCGATCCTTACTTTCAGGACGACTTTCTTCGCGGCGCGGAACGCCGGTTTCCGGCGCGGCGCGGCCGTGGACTTTTCCGGTCCGGATGCCGGACGTGCAGTCGTCAGCGCAGGCGTTTCCGCCGGGGCTTCCGCGGCGGTCGTAATCTTGACCCAGAACGCAGGGGATGCAATCGGTTTCTTTGCTGCGGCGGCGGGTCTGGCTTGTTTCATATCATTCTCCTTATATGTTTAGCATGCCTCCAGCGAGGCATAAAAGACTGTTTTGACCGGCGGAACGCCGGAACGGGAGGCTTCTCCGCGGCCAGGCCGGACATTCCGTCGAATGACGCCGGATTGCGCTGCGAAAAAAAGACCTCTCTATATATAGGAACGTTTTCCGCATTTTTCCGGGCAAAAACCGCAAAAAACGGGTGTTTTTCGGTCTTTTTCGAGACTTTTTTTCATCCGGTCGCATTCTTTCTAAAAAACATTTCGTTGACTCAAAAGCAATTGCATCAAATCTTGAAACTTTTTTTTGAAAACATTAGGACATACACGAAAAAACACCCTGGAAGACATGCCGTTTTTTCCGCTTTTTTACGGTCTCCGGGCCGCCGCCGCATCATGGAGACGGAAAAAGCCCCCGCAACCTTGGAAGGCTGCGGGGGCCTGTTGTGGTTTCAGGCGAGGTTCAATTCACCTGTAACCGGTTGTTGCGAGGCTGTCACGCCAGAGCGGCGATGTTCTGCCAGG
>Ga0265298_10000898_pt1 | contig 44274 bp, 37 predicted proteins | sample AusTroGonzalo_MG_3_FD_193486 | JGI IMG/M metagenome (GOLD analysis project Ga0265298, IMG submission 193486) | Bovine rumen microbial communities from tropical cattle in Woodstock, Queensland, Australia - Gonzalo_01 | ecosystem: Host-associated > Mammals > Digestive system > Stomach > Rumen ... | reverse complement strand
CGACAAGCACTTTGAAGTGATCGTCCGCCAGATGATGCGCAAGGTCGAGATCGTGGATCCGGGCGACACCCGCTTCCTCCCCGAACAACTCGTGGACAAGCTCGAGTTCCTCGAGGAGAACGACACCATCTTCGACAAGAAGGTCGTGACCGACGCGGGCGACTCCGAGAACCTGCATCCGGGCCAGATCGTGACGGTGCGCCAGCTCCGCGACGAGAACTCCGCCCTCAAGCGCGCTGACAAGAAGACGGTCGAAGCCCGCGACGCCATCCCCGCCACCTCCAACCAGGTGCTCCAGGGTATCACCCGCGCCGCCCTCCGTACCAACAGCTTCATGTCGGCGGCTTCCTTCCAGGAGACCACGAAGGTACTCTCTGACGCGGCCATCCGCGGCAAGATCGACACCCTCGAGGGCCTGAAGGAGAACGTGATCTGCGGACACCTCATCCCGGCCGGTACCGGACAGCGCGAGTTCGACAACCTGATCGTGGCTTCACTGGACGACTACCAGAAACTCACGGCTTCTCGCAAGAAACTGTAAAACAGACGCTCCATGGCAATTATCCGTCCCTTGAGAGGTTTCACCCCGAAGATCGGAAAGAATTGCTTCATAGCCGAAAATGCTGTAATCATCGGTGATGTAACCATTGGCGATGATTGCAGCATTTGGTATGGAGTGGTCCTGCGGGGTGACGTGAATACCATCACGATCGGCAACCGCGTGAACATCCAGGACAACGCCAGCGTCCACACGCTCTACCAGCGATCTGTCACTATCATCGGCGACGACGTGTCCGTGGGCCACAACGCCGTGGTACATGGTGCGAAGGTGGGTAACAACGTGCTGGTGGGCATGGGGGCCGTGCTGATGGACAACGCCGAAATTGCGGACGGCAGCATCATCGCTGCCGGGGCCGTGGTCCTGAGCAACGAGAAGCTGGAGCCGGGGGTCTATGCCGGGGTTCCTGCCAAAAAAGTGAAAGATGGGTCGGAGGCTGTCACGGCCGCTGCCCACAAGAATGCCCAGGGCTATATGATGTACAAAGACTGGTATAAGTAATACAAGGGGTCTTTCGCTTCCATTGCTCCGGTATTTCAGCGAAAGATTTCCTTACAACTTCGAAAGCTTTAAGAGGACAGACAGATCCTCAGAAGAGGAGCAGAATTCAGTGGCGCCTTTCCTTTTGGAAGGCGCCTCTTTTTTGCCCAACAACCGCATCGCCTGGCGGGCGACGGCGGGCGCGGGGTTGACTACCGTGACGGACGGTCCGGCGAGACGCTCGATAACAGGCTGAAGGAAAGGATAATGGGTGCAGCCCAGCACGATATGGTCTGCACCGGCCGCAAGCATCGGATCGATGCAGCGATGGATCAGCGTTTCGACTTCCGGACCATCCAGAATGCCCTTTTCTACCGTTTCCACCAGACCCTCCCCCACATGTTCGATGACCTTGACATCGCCCGAGAAACGCGCCAAGGTATTCAGGTACAGACGTCCTTTGAAGGTACCGGCCGTCGCCAGCACACCGACAACCCCGGTGCGGCTGTGCAGGATGGCGGGTTTGATAGCGGGCTCCATCCCGACAAACGGAATGGTATAGTGCTCTCGCAGATAGGAAATGGCCGCTGCCGTGGCGGTATTGCATGCCACGACGATAAGGCTGCAGCCTTTCTCGAGGAAGAAATCGGTAACGGCACAGGCCCGTTCCACGATAAAAGAAGGGTCTTTCGGCCCGTAAGGGCAGTAAGCAGCATCCGAGAAATAGACATAATCCTCGTCCGGCATCAGCCGGACCAGCTCCCGCCATACGGAGAGACCTCCTACCCCTGAATCATAGACGCCAATCATATTCCAAAGGTAACAAAAAAAAGAGACGGCTGCAAGAGCCGTCTCTTTTCAGAGTGTCGAGGGATTATTAGTCGAGCTCGAACAGATCATAACCGTAGCCGAGGCTACCAGCGGAGACGTAGTACTGGACCATCAGGAAGGCGCTGTTGTCGTCATAGATACCACCTTCATAACCGTAATCGGTCACATAGGCGTCATCACCCTGCCAATAACCCAGGTCACGTACGCTGATGCCACCATAAGTGCCATAAGTCAGGCCGATCGCCTGCGGCTCGACGCGGATATAACGGTAGACACCGCCAGAGTCTTCGCCCACATAGCCATCAAGAATGGTGAAAACCAAACTGTACGTAGGGCCAAAGAGGTCCTTGAACCGGTAGGTACCCGGCTGGTCGTCACGCTGCTGGAGCGTAGCGGGAATGGTCGTGCCTCCGGCACGCTGGGCGATAGCTGCCTTCGCGAAGGTATAGCTACCGGTGGCAATCGTGTTCCACTTGATGCCGAAGAAGGTCTTCGATGCCATGTGTTTCACACCGCCGCTGACGGCCACGGCCGTGAGGGTGTTGTCACCACCCAGGCCTTGGGCCACGAAGTCGCACACCTGCGAGCCGTCAAAGCTGCTGGTCGTCATGGAAAGTTTCTGACCATTTGCGATCACATAATCGGCATAGGCCTCGGGGATCAGGTTGCGGGCTTTCTTGGTCTCGGTCTTCTCAACGAAGTAATAGACGTCTGTCGTTGCATCGTTCGCAGTGACGCGGACAGCCGTGTCGCTGTCGAGATCATAGGGAAGGCTCGGCTGGGAAAGCGTCATCACCACATGGGGATAGATGTCGTTTCCGGGCTCAGTGCCTTCCTGGACCGTACAAGAGGTGACCAGCAAGGCAGCCACAGCTGTGAAGAGGAGAATATATTTCTTCATTGCTTTCATGTTTTAAAGATTACCAAGTGTACTCGGGAGAATCAGCCGACGGTTTGATCGGAGTCGGGTTCTGCTCGCAGGCAGAGTTGTAGTTGGTCTCGGTCTGGACGATGCAGAGGGTCATCCACTGCGGCGGTTCGGTGGTATTCCAACGGTAGCTCTCCGGGTGGTTGGTACCAGGATAGCTGCGGATGACACCCTTGCGCAGACGCTTGATGTCGTACGTAGCGAAACCTTCACCCCAGAGTTCCACGCGGCGCTGCCACCAGCAGGCATTCTGGAACTTGGTCTGCTTGCCACCGTAGTTGTCGTAGGTAGCATCAGCATAGTTGAACTGCGGGTCACGGGTCTGGGCGAAAGCGGTCAGCAGGGCGACACCGTTGGCTTCGTTCTGCATACCGGCAGCCTCAGCCTCGATCAGCATCATTTCCTCGACGCGCATGATCGGAACAGCCACGGTGAAAGCCGCATACTGGTCGCTGTGCTCACCGCCCTTAGGACGGAACTTGACAGGCATACCGCCCAGGATACCGGAACCGGAAACCGTAGTACCGGTATTGTACAGACCAGCCGGGGAAGTCGAGTAAGCGGAAAGAGCCTCGATCTTGGCGTCCTTGGATCCCAGGTCGTCGATATCCCAGTCAACCCAGCACATCTTGCGGAAGTCGCTGTCGGGAATCGTGGAGAAGAGGTGGTAGTCGATACGCTTCGGGCCCACATAGTTGGACGAGTAGCCGCAACCGGACTCGGAAACCTCGATGATCATCTGGGAACCCCAGCAGGAGTCAGCATCGTTATAGATGATGTTCGGGTCATCGGGTTTGTAGGTCATGGCGAACATCCAGGAGGAGTTCGGCGTATTGAAACCGTCGGTCATGCTCAGGTACTGATCTCTCGACATCATCGTGTAACCGCTCTGAGCCATCTTGGCATATTTCTGAGCGTTTGCCCAGTCTTCCATGGTCAGATAGGCACGTGCCTTCAGACCGTAGACCACCGACTGGTCGGGGACATACTTGTCAGGACGGTTGTAGCCGTTGAGGAAGCCTTCTGCCTTATCCAAGTCGGAAAGGATCTGGGCCCACATGACTTCGTTGGTAGCACGAGGGTTGCTGGTCAGGTCTTCCAGCTGGGTTTCCTCGGTAATGATCGGTACGGTGATGGCGTTCTTGTCAACAGCGTAGGTGGAAGGGCAGAACATGCGGGCGAGGTCCATGTAGAACATGGCACGCATGGCATAAGCAATACCGGCACCGACTTCGTGGTCCTCGGTCGGGGCAGCCAGATACATGTTGATCACGTTGTTGCAGTTCTTGATCCACTTATAGTAGTACGTCCAGGGAACCTGGCAGACCGCATACTGCGGGCCAAGGCCGGTACCGCAACCATACCAGGTGCCATACCATTCTGAACCAGCGGTTTCGCAGACCATATCCTGGCCCATCACGTCGCGCTGCAGATAGAAGGAAGGATAACCGAAGTCCCACGGCGTAGAACTGGAATTACCATTGTAGGTAAACTGGCCCGTGAGCTGGCCGGTGATCGCATCGACGAAGTTGTCATACGCACCCGGGGCATTGGCAGCCTGGGTAATGGTGACCGTACTGGTCTGCGGGTCGATCTCCTGGATGCAACCCGTCGCAAGCAGCACGACACTGACGACAGCAATTACGATATATTTGATCTTTTTCATATTCTTGTTCTCCTCTCAAATTAGAAAGTCAACTGGATACCGCCGGAGATCGTACGCACCGGAGAGTAGACGGCCACCGTGGTGTTACCGGTATAGGAGTAGCGCGGGTCAAGACCCTTGCGGGCAGACCAGAACCAGAGGTTTTCACCGGAAGCGAAGATACGGAGCTTGGAGATGCCCGGAATCAGGTTCTTCGGGAACGTATAGCCGCAGGTGAAGGACTGGAAGTTCAGGTAGCTGGCGCTGGTGAGCCAACGGTCGGAAGCAGCCGTGGTGTACTGGTCACCATACTGCCAACGCGGAATCTCACTGCTGGTGTTGTTGACGGACCAGCTGCGGACCCAATCCTTGTGGAAGGTGGAACCGGCGTCACCGGCATCGGCGCAAGGGCTCATGAAGCCGGCGTAACGGGTATCGTACACCTTACCGCCGAGCTGATAGTCGAAGGTCAGGGAGAGGTCGAATCCGCCAGCGCGGAAGTTCGTGCCGAAACCACCGAATACCTTCGGCAGCAGGGAACCGAGTTCATACTTGGTAGCGACGTTCGGGTTGGTGGTCGTCGAGTCGAAGTTCTTGCCCGGCACGTTGGTCTTGCCGTTCAAGGAGTCATCCACCCAATAGAGGGCTTCGCCTTCGTCGTTGGTACCTGCATAGACAGCGCGGAACGCATTGTAGAGCGGGCCGCCGATCTTCAGCCACTGGCTGCTTTCGGTGAAGCCGTAGTATCCGTTCTCAGGATCGACGAGCTTGCTTTCAGGCAGGCTCAGGATCTTGGTCTTGTTGGTCGATGCATTGACGGAGACACTCCAGTCGACAACCTTGGTGCGGATGAGCGTACCGTTCAGTACGATCTCGACACCGAGGTTCTGGATGTCACCCATGTTGCCGTAGTAACCGCGGGCACCGGCGTGCTCCGGAACGGAGAGCCAGAAGAGCTGGTCGGTTGCGAGCTTGTTGTAGAAGTCGACGCTACCGGAGAGACGACCCTTGAAGAAGCTGAATTCAGCACCGATGTTCATGTTGGTCGTGGTCTCCCAGGTGATATTCGGGTTACCCAGTGCGGAGAAGGCCGGAGCCATCTGATAGGTGCTGGACGGGCTCAGCGAATAGAGTTCGATGTAGTTCCATCCACCGATGCCATCGTTACCCTGCTGGCCGATGGAAGCCTTAAGCTTCAACTGGTCGATCCAGGTAGCACCGGAGAGGAAGTTCTCCTTCGACATGATCCAGGCCGCACCGGCGGACCAGAAGTTACCCCAGCGGTGATCCTTGGCGAAACGCGAGGATGCGTCACGACGGAAGGAACCGGAGACATAGTACTTCTGCGCGTAGTTGTACTGGGCGCTGAGGAAGTAACCTTCCACATTGTACGAAGAGTTGTACGAAGAAGAGGTCACCTTGTTGGCTGCGGCGTTGATCTCGAGGATCTCAGGCGTGAAGATACCGCGGGCCGTGGCGGAAAGGTCGCGGGAACGGGTAAGATAGTATTCGTGACCCAGCATCACGTTGACGTTGTGGCTGCCGAACGTATCATAATAGGTAAGGGTCTGGATGTTGTTGGTACGGAAGGACGTGCTTTCTTCCTTGGAAAGCTCGCCGTTGACCGATACCTTCGGACCGTAGAGCGCGTTGTCGTAGTTCGAATAATTGGTCTGGCCCCAGGTCACGGTGCTGGTGACGTTCGCCCGCAGGAAACGGGTGATGTCGACATCGACCGTGAAAGTACCATTCAACTGGTTGCCACCTTGGTAAGCCTGGTTGTAGCGGTTGGAACCAAGCGGGTTACCGGTCTGCAGGAAGGCACGGTTCACCGGATAGTCGGCGCCGGCCACACCGTAGTCGTACTGCTCGTTGCCGTGTTCATCGGTGCGGATCACCGGAACGCCGTTTTCAAGGACACGCACGAACACCGGGTAGATCGGGGCGATCTGCGTGGTGTAGTACATCAAGTTCGTCGAACCCAGGCTGGTACCCATGTTCGGGTTGGAAGTACGGTTGGAGTGCGTGAAGCCGACGTTACCGCCGACCTTCAGCCACTTCTTCACCTGATAGTCAGCCTTCAGGCGGGCGCTCAGACGCTCGTAGCCGGAGTACTCGATGATACCGTCTTCATTGAGGTAGCCCAAGCTCGCGTAGAACGAGGACTTCGGACCGCCGCCGTTGATGCTCAGGTTGTACTCCTGGCGGAGGGCGTTCTTGTAAGCCATCTCTTTCCAGTTGTCAGGCTGGAGCCAGTAGGTCTCACCGTTGTACGGGATCGCGTAGCCCAGCGTGGCGGAAGGATTGAGCTTGCCGTCCAGGCCGATGATCTGCTGGCCGCTCGGAACGGTGTAGACCTGGTATCCGAGGTCGCTGATCATACGGGAGTTAGCCTTGACGTTCGCATCGGCTGCGGCCATGCCCTGGCCGTAATAGTACTGGTTGTACAGCTGTGCGTAGTAGGCTTCATAGTACTCGCCAGGATCGGTGATGGTCTCGTAGTCCTGCATGGAGCGGGAGTTGACACCCACCTTCGCCTCGAAGTTGACGATAGCGTCCTGCGAACGGCTCTTCTTCGTCGTGATGATGATCACGCCGGCGGCGCCACGGGCACCGTACAGAGCAGCGGAGGCCGCATCCTTCAGCACGGAGATGGACTCGATATCACTCTGCGGGATGTTCGAGAGGTTGGCCGGATACGGCGCACCATCAACGATGATCAGAGGATCGGTGTCAGCATACATGGAAGCGATACCGCGGATGTTCATCGAACCGGAACCGGCACCAGGCGCACCAGAAGCACCACGCATCTGCAGACCGGCCACCTGGCCGACCAGTGCGTTGGCGATGTTCGTGGTGGAACGCTTGGAAATCTCTTCCGATTTCATCACAGCCGCCGAACCTGTAAAGGCCTCCTTCGTAGTCGTACCGAAGGCGACCACAATGGTTTCAGCCAGATTCTCGGCATCGGTGGCAAGCATCACATTGTGCTGTGCTTTGCCATCGACAGCGACTTCCTGTGTCACATAACCGATGGACGAGAACACGAGGACCGCATTGCGCGGGACAGTAATCGAATAATTACCATCCGCATCCGTTGCGGTACCGGAAAGCGTCCCTTTCAGCTGGATAGAAGCGAAAGGAATACCTTCACCGGTGTCTGCATCGGTCACGACGCCCTTCACGGTGATGTTCTGTGCGAAAAGCGCAGTGGAGATCACCATCAAGAGGCACGTAACAAATAGTTTTGTCCCTTTCATAAATAAATAGTTTTAGGTTGTTTGGTGAATTAGTTTCAGTCCTAAATTTTAGTTTTGGCTACAAATTGTAAGCAACTTCAACAAATCGTTTAAATTTATATATGTATAATCCGTGTTCAAATTAACACATACCAGCTGCAAATTTAGAATTATTTTCTAAATGAATAAAAAAAATTACATAAAATCGCATCTCGGGCTTGCATCAACCCCATTTTGCCCCTATTATATACCATTCCTAGTTTAAATTTTATTAAAAAGTGTCTTTCCAAAAGGGAAAAAAAAAACAAAAAGGGGTCGGCCTGATAGACCAACCCCCTTTTGATGAAGAAAAAAGTGTTAGATGATACCCTGCTCGAGCATGGCGGTAGCGACTTTCATGAAGCCGGCGATGTTGGCGCCCTTCACATAGTCGATCGTGCCGTCCGGCTGGGTTCCGTACTTCACGCAAGCCTCGTGGATGGAGTCCATGATGAAGTGGAGCTTATCATCGACTTCCTTGCCGCTCCAGCTGATGTGCGAAGCGTTCTGGGTCATTTCGAGACCCGAGGTGGCCACACCACCGGCGTTGACGGCCTTGCCCGGGGCAAAGAGCACGCCATTGTGCTGGAAGAAGTGGATGGCGCCCGGCTGGCAACCCATGTTCGAAACCTCGCAGCAGCACCAGGTGCCGTTGGCCTTCAGTTCCTTTGCATCCTCTTCGGAAAGCTCGTTCTGGAAGGCGCAAGGGAGGGCGATGTCGCATTTCACGCTCCAGGCTTTCTTGCCGGCCGTGAATTTGGCCTTGCCCGGGAACTTGGTAGCCATGTCCTCGACCTTGTTGCGGTTCGAAGCACGCATCTCGAGCATGTAGTCGATCATTTCCGGGGTGATGCCGTCGGGAATCTCGCAGACACCGTCGGGACCGGAGATGGCAACCACCTTCGCGCCGAGTTCGCGGGCCTTGGTGGCAGCGCCCCAGGCCACATTGCCGAAGCCGGAGAGAGCCACGGTGCAGCCCTTGATGTCCTTGCCGGCCTTGTGCAGCAGGTTCTGGGTGAAATAGAGGGCACCGAAACCGGTAGCTTCCGGACGGAGGATGGAACCACCCCAGGTGGCACCCTTGCCCGTCAGGACACCCGTGTTGTACTCGCGGGCAAGCTTCTTGTACATGCCGTACAGATAGCCGATCTCGCGGCCGCCGACACCGACGTCACCTGCCGGGACATCCTGGTCCGGGCCGATGCACTGCCAGAGTTCGGTCATGAAGGCCTGGCAGAAACGCATGATCTCGTCGTTGCTCTTGCCGACCGGGTCAAAATCGGAACCGCCCTTCGCACCACCCATCGGGAGGGTCGTCAGCGCGTTCTTGAAAGTCTGCTCGAAGCCGAGGAATTTCAGCATCGAAGGCGTCACGGCCTTGTGGAAGCGGAGACCGCCCTTGTACGGGCCGATCGCGCTATTGAACTGGATGCGGTAACCGAGGTTCGTCTGAACCTTGCCGGCGTCGTCCACCCAGGTCACGCGGAAGGTGAAGATGCGGTCGGGCTCTACCATGCGCTCGACGATCTGGGCCTTCTCGAACTCGGGATGCTGGTTGTACACTTCCTCGATGGAGTCGAGGACCTCGCGGACAGCCTGGAGATATTCGCTCTCACCGGGATGCTTCCGCTCGAGGTTCGCCATAATTTCAGCTACTTTCATAGTTGGTAAAAATTATTGGATAAAATTGTTAAACGTATAGGTTTTAAAGTGTTGTCGTTATTCCACCGTCCAGGTGGCACCGCTGTGGAGCAGTTCGTCCATGCACGTGATCGGCGAGGCCTGCTTGACCTGCGTGAGCTGGTCGCGCACGCGGTCGTCATAGGTCGGCTCGTTGACCTGGCGGATGACGCCCAGGGCCACCGGGAAATCCGGATACTTCATGTTGATGAGCTGGTTCTGGATGGCGGTATCCTCAGCGTGGGCGTCGTGTACGAGGAGTTTGTCGACGGTGATGCCGTTCTCCCCTATCTTGACCACCTTGAGTTTGCCGTTCTCCAGCACCAGGCCCTTGTCCCGGTCCTTGCCGAAGATCATCGGCTCGCCGTGGCGGAGGGTGATGGTCCGGTCGGCCCGGTAGGTGCGGTCGGCGATCGTATTATGGGCGCCGTCGTTGAATATCACGCAGTTGGTGAGCATCTCGCAGACGGAGCAGCCGTCATGGGCGGCCGCGGCCACGAAGATCTCCTGGTTCAGCGCCAGTTCGCTGTCGAGGCTGCGGGCGAAGAAGGTGCCGCGCGCGCCAAGCACCAGCGATCCGGGCGTGAAAGGATTCTCGACGGTACCGTAGGGCGAAGTCTTGGTGATCTGGCCCAGCTTGGAGGTCGGCGAGTACTGTCCCTTCGTCAGACCGTAGATCTGGTTGTTGAAGAGGATGATGTTGATGTCGATGTTGCGGCGGATGGCATGGATGAAATGGTTGCCACCGATGGCGAGGGCGTCACCGTCACCGCAGGCCTGCCATACGGACAGTTCCGGATTGGCGACTTTCACACCGGTCGAAATGGCCGTAGCGCGGCCATGGATGCTGTGGAAACCGAAGGTGTCCATGTAGTACGGAAGGCGCGACGAGCAGCCGATGCCCGAAATGAACACCAGGCGCTCCTTGCTGTAGCCACGCTGCTCGCAAACCGTCGGAAGGGCGCGATGGATGGCCGCCAGGACGGCGTGGTCGCCGCAGCCGGGGCACCAGCGGACTTCCTGATTGCTCTTGAAATCTTGTGCTGTATATTTCATGGCGTTTCCTCCCGATTAAATGGCTTTGACGGCATCCACGATCTCCTTTACGATGAAAGGCTGACCCTGGACCTTGTTGTACTGCAGATAATTGTACTGCGGCAGCTTGGCGCGCAGGTAGTCGGCGAACTGGCCGCTGTTGAGCTCGCATACGAGGATCTTCTGGTAGCGGGCAAAGATGTCGGCCGTGTTCTTCGGCAGCGGATTGATGTAGTCGAAGTGGCAGAGGGCCACGCTCTTGCCTTCATCCTGCAGTTCGTGCAGCGCGGTGTAGAGGTGTCCGAAGGTACCTCCCCACCCTACGATCAGGGTTTCGGCCGTATCGGGGCCGATGACACGCTGCTCCGGGAGGAATCCGGCCAGTCGGGCGACCTTCTCGGCACGCTCGGCGACCATCTTGGCGTGGTTCTCCGGGTCGGAAGAAATGACACCGGCGGTGTTTTTCTCCAGACCTCCCACGCGGTGTTCCAGACCGGCTTTGCCGGGGAACGCCCACTTGCGGGCGAATGTCACGGCGTCGCGCTCGAAAGGCTTGAAGGCACCGTCGCATTTGTTGATCACGGGCGGCTTGATGGCCGGATAGTCCTTCATGGAAGGAATCTTCCACGGCTCGCTGCCGTTGCCCAGGAATCCTTCGGTGAGGAGGATGACCGGCATCATGTGCTCCATGGCGATCTTGCCGGCATAGAAGGCGGCGTCGAAGCAGTGGCTCGGCGAGTGGGCGGCGATCACGGCGATCGGGCATTCACCATTGCGGCCGTAAAGGGCCTGTGCCAGGTCTGTCTGCTCGGTCTTGGTGGGGATACCCGTCGAAGGGCCGCTGCGCTGCACGTCGACCAGCACGAGCGGCAACTCGGTGATCATGGCCAGGCCGAGGGCTTCGCTCTTGAGCGAGAGACCCGGGCCGGAGGTCGTCGTCACGGCGAAATTGCCGGCATACGCAGCGCCGATGGCGGTGCAGATGCCCGCGATCTCGTCTTCTGCCTGCAGCGTCTTCACGCCGAGGTTTTTATGGATGGCGAGTTCCTCGAGGATGGCCGTGGCCGGGGTGATCGGATAGGAACCGCAGAACAGCGGTCGGCCGCTCTTCTCGGAGGCAGCTATCAGGCCCCATGCGGTAGCCTGGTTGCCGCTGATGTTGCGGTACACACCCTTCTCCTGCTTGGCCGGCTTCACCGTATAGGTATTGGCGATGGCCTGGATGTTGGCGGCGTAGTTGAAGCCGTCGAAGAGCACCTTCTTGTTGGGCTCGATCAGGGCCGGTTTCTTCTTGAATTTCTTCTCCAGGTAGGCATAGGTATACTCGAGCGGACGGTTGAACATGAAGAAGCACATGCCGAGCGTGAACATGTTCTTGCAACGCACGATGGCCTTCTGGTCCATGCCGCTGTCCTTGAGGCTCTCCTTGGTCAGCGTCGTGATGGGCGAATAGATGATGTTCCGGTCCTCGATCTGCAGTTCCGTGATCGGGTCCAGGGTGGCGTAACCAGCCCGCTGGATGAGGGCTTCATCGAACGTGTCCGTATCGATGATGATGGTTGCAGTCGGTTTGGCCCATTTGGCGTTGGCGCGCAGGGCGGCAGGATTCATAGCCACCAGTACATCACAAAAATCTCCGGGCGTATTGACCTCGTTGCTTCCAATATGGACCTGGAAGCCCGAGACGCCGGAGACAGTGCCGTGCGGGGCGCGGATTTCTGCTGGATAATCGGGGAACGTGGATATCTCGTTTCCATACAAGGCGGATGCATCTGCGAACAAAGTGCCCGTCAGCTGCATGCCATCGCCCGAATCTCCACAAAACCTAATTACAACATCTTGTGTGTCAATTACTTTATGTTGCATAGGTTAATTTAAGTATAAAAGGATTAGTTGGTTTCAGTCAGCTGGGACGGTGCTACCTTCTCGGCCGGGATACCCAACTCCTTCTTCGCCAGGGGAAGCAGGTCGAGGCTCACGGCGTCGTCATGGTAAATGACGGAACCGGCAGAAAGGTCGAAGACATACACCAGGTTGTTGGCCTTGGCGATCTTGGTGAGCGCGTTCTGCGCTTTTTCGATGACCGGCTGCATCAGCACCTGTTGCATCTGTGCCATCTCCTGCTGGGCGGTCTGCTGGAACTGCTGCATGCGCTGTCCGAGTTCCTGGAGTTCGCGTTCCTTGGTCTCGATGACCACCGGCGCCCACTCGTTGCGTTTCCGCTGATACTCATTCACCTTGTTGTTGTACTCGGTTTCCATGCTCTCAAGGGTCTCGATCAGGTCGTTCTGGTAGGCCTGCAGTTTGACGACGGCAGAGTCGCGTTCGCTCATCAGGCTGATCAGTTCATTGGTGTTGATGTGTCCGAACTTGAGGTTCTGCGCCTGGGAAAGGGCGCCAAAAGAGAGTACACAAAATGCAAGAAGTACGATTTTTTTCATCTTTTTCAATTTAAGGTATGCAAATATACTATTTTTCACGATAACGGTCAATAACCTTCTGTGTCAGGTCGAGGGCTTCGTTCTTGTAGACCACGCCCTGCACGGCGGAAAGGTCGATCACCAGGTCATATCCTTCCGCACGGGCGACATCCTCGATGGCCTTGTCGACCTCGGTACGGATGGGACCCATGAGCTCTTCAGCCCGTTTTGCCATGATGCCGTCTTCGCCGAAGTAGATCTTCTGCTTCTCCTGCACCACGCGTTCCTTGGAGATAATCTCGTTCTCCGCGTTCTGGCGCTGCGACGCCGTCATGGAATTCCGGGTCGCCTGATAATTCTGATAGAGGCTCTCCACCTTGCCGAGTTCCGTCTCGATGGCAGCCTTGTATTTGTCGGAGAGCGCATCCAGCTGGCTTTGTGCAGCCTGGTAGGCCGGAATCGCTCCCAGGATGGTCTCGGTATTCACATAACCGACCTTCTGTGCGCTGAGCGGTGCGATGCACGCCAGCAGCACGACAAGGGAGATAAGGATTCTCTTCATGATTGTCCGATTAGAATTGTTGTCCGATCAGGAAATGGAAATGACTCTTGTCCTTGCCGGCGGGCGTATCAAAGCCGTAACCCCAGTCGATGCCCAGGAGGCCGACCACCGGCAGGAACACGCGCAGGCCCACACCGGCGGAGCGCTTCATCTGGAACGGATTGAAATCGCGGATGTTCGACCAGCTGTTGCCGCCTTCCAGGAAGACGAGCGCGAAGATGGTGGAACTGGGCTGCATGATGATCGGGTAGCGGAGCTCGACCGTGAACTTGTCGTACACGTTGCCGGAATAGGCGCCGTTCACATACGGCGTCAACGAATAGTTCTCGTAGCCGCGGAGACCGATCACCTCGTTGCCGTAGGTATTGTAGCCCGACATGCCGTCGCCACCCACGATGAAGCCCTCGAAAGGCGAGTAACCCCATTTCTTGTTATAGTAGCCCAGGTATCCGAACTGGGCGCGGGTCATCAGCACCAGGTCTCCCACCAGGCGGGAGTACACGGAACCCTTGAAGGTCCACTTATGGTACTCGATCCAGCGATAGTGGTCCTGGACCGACAGGTCGTTGTAGTTGATGTCTCTGCCGCCCTTGCGCATGAGCGACCACGGCGGGGTCAACTGCAGGGAGAAGCTCAGGTCCGCACCCTGGCGCGGGTAGATGGACTGGTCCGTGGAGTTTCGCGACAGCGTGGTCTGCCAGCTGATATTGTGCGAACGGCCCGTGGAATAGATGAAGTAATAGTTCCAGTCCTGCAGGTGATATGATTGCCAGTTGAGCGAATTGTACAGCACGAAATAGTTGTCCGGCCATTTCAGGCGGGTACCCAGGCCGATGGCAGCGCCATAAACCTCCATGAACTGGTTGTCGTTGAGCACCTGATAGTAATAGGTGGAGTACGAATTGGTCTGGCGCGTGAAGTAGGCCGAGATGTTGAGGGACGTCGGCTTCTTGCCCGTGAGCCATGGTTCCATGAAGTTGGCCGTAAAGGCCGTATAGTACGAACCGTTCGTCTGGAAACGGATCGACAGCGTCTGCGCGTCTCCGAGCGGGACGGGACGCCAGGCTTCCTTCCTGAAGAAGTTGGAAGTCGAGAAGTTGTTGAAGCTCACGCCCACCGTGCCCACGAACATGCGGTTGCCCCAGCCGCCGGACAACTCCAGCTGGCTGTTGGCCTTCTCCTGCACGTTGTAGGTGATATCGACGGTATTGTTGTTGCCGTTGGGTATCAGGTTGTATCCCTTTCCCTGCTCCACGGCGAACTCAGGATCAAAGTGGCCCATGGACGAAATCTCACGCACGGAGCGTTCGAAATCGGTTTGGCGATAGAGATAGCCGGGACGGGTGAAGACGGCGCGGCGCACCACCTTCTCGTTGGTGATGGTGTTGCCGCTGACGATGATGTTGTTGAACGTGGCGGGCTTGCCCTCCACCATGCGCATTTCCACGTCGACGGAGTCACCTTCGATGCACAACTCCACAGGCGTCACGTTGAAGAAGAGGAAACCGTTGTCGCGATACAGCTTCGCGACGGAGATATCCCCTTCCTTCTCACCGGAATACAGGCGTTTCTCCATGGTCACCACATCGTAGACGTCACCCTTCTTGATGCGGAGCACATCGTTGAGCGTCTCTTCGGAGTATTCGGCGTTGCCGGTCCAGGTGATGTTGCGGAAATAATACTTCTGGCCTTTGTCGATGACGAAGTGGATGCCCAGGCGGCCGTCCTCGGGGATGCGGTAAAGCGAATCCTTTACGATCTTGGCGTCGCGATAGCCCGCCTCGTTGAAAACCTCCAGCATCTTCTCCTTGTCACCGGCATATTCCTTTTCCTGGAACTTCTTGGACGAGAAGAGGTTGTACCACTTGGCGTCCTTGGTCTTCTTCATGGACCGGTCGAGCTTGAACTTCTTGATCTCGTCGTTGCCTTCGTATGTAATCTCCTTGACTTTCAGTTTCTTACCCTTATTGACATCGAAGGTCACACGGACCGCGTTGCGGATCAGTGAATCATTCGCCACCTCGACTTTCACATCCACGTCGGCATAGCCTTTCTCCTTGAAGTAGTCTTTAATGGTTTTGATGGAAGATTCTTTTATATATTCGGAAAGCGGGGCGGCGCGGCGCAGGTTGAGTTTCTCCTTGAGGTCGTCACGTTCACTGTTCTTTACGCCTCGGTAGTTCCACGTCACCACGCGGGGACGTTCCTGGATATCCAGCCGGAACCAGGCGGTATCGCGGCCGGCGCTGAGGGAATCGACATACAAGCCGACATTGGAAGCGGCGCCCTGCAGCCAGATGCGCTTGATAGCGGCGGAAACTTCTTCACTGGGAACCGTCACATTATCGCCGGGACGGAGACCCAGGACGGAAATCAACTGGTTTTCACCCAGATACTTGTTTCCAGAAACACGCACGCCGCCGACCACGTAGGAACGGGGCGCGTTGTAATCCACCTCCACCGGAACATTTCCTGTGTCCTGTGCAGCCGCAGGCAGTGCGAGGAACGCCAGGAAAGCCCCTGTCAGCGCTATCAATATCCTTTTCATCAAATCTATACCGAATAGACTTACAAAGTTACAAAATTATTCGACTTATTCAACCTTTCCGTACCTTCTTTGACGGTTGTTGAAATCCACAATGGCTTGTTCGAGGTCGTTTTTGCGAAAATCAGGCCAAAGTAAGGGCGAATAATAAAACTCGGTATAGGCCAATTGCCAAAGCATGTAGTTGCTGATGCGTTGTTCCCCGCTGGTCCGGATGAGCAGGTCGGGTTCCGGCACGCCTGCCGTGGACAGGTAGCCGGCGAACGTCTCTTCGTCGAGGGGTATCTCTTTCCCTGCCGCCAGCGTGTCGGCTGCAAAACGCCGGGCCGCCTGCACGATGTCCCATTTGCCGCTGTAGCTGAGCATGAGGATGAGCGTGAGCCCGTCGTTCGCGGCGGTCTCCGCCTCCACCTCGCGGATGGTCGACAGCAGCGACGGCGACAGGTGCGCGTAGTTGCCGATGACCCGGAACCGGACATGGTTCTTCATGAAGGTCTCGCGTTCACCGATCACGCACTTGAGCATCAATTCCATCAGGCCTTTCACTTCCTCGGCGGGACGGTTCCAGTTCTCTTCGGAAAAAGCGAAGAGCGACAGGTACTTCACGCCGATTTCCGCACAATACTCCGTGCAGGAGCGGACGGATTCGACGCCCACGTTGTGGCCGAACAGGCGCATCTTGCCCTGCTTCTTGGCCCAACGGCCGTTTCCGTCCATGATGATAGTGATATGACGAGGGATCTCCATATATATCGATATTATCGGTTTGTGTTGCGACGGTCCTCGCCCCAGAACAGCTTGGTCTGCAGGGCGTTGATAAAATTCTGGTCGGAGAGCGACACATAGCGCAGGCCATAGCGGCCGCGCGACAGGATAACCTTCGTCCCGGACGCCAGTTCGCAGGAACGGTTGTCGAGCGTAAGCAGCGCGCTCCGCTCCCGGGAATGGAAGGTGAGCTCCACAGACGAAGCCATCGGCACGACCAACGGACGCACGTTGAGGTTATGCGGAGCGATAGGCGCCAGAACCATTACCTCGGAAGAAGGCATCACCACAGGGCCGCCCACGCTCAGGTTATAGGCCGTACTGCCCGTAGGCGTAGCGGCCACCAGGCCGTCGGCCCAGTAAGTGGGCAACTGCCGCCCGTCGATGCACACGTCGACCGAGAGCATGCTCGCGCCACGGCGCTGCACCGACACTTCGTTCAGTGCAAACGGGTAGAAATCGCCTGGCAACTCGGGACATGTCACCCGAAGCAAGCTGCGCTCTTCTACGGTATAATCTCCGGCTAGCAGCGCGTCGATCCAGCGGTCGTCATCATCGGCACGGGCGGTCGTCAGGAAACCCAGATGCCCGGAATTGATGCCGGCCACCGGAATGCCGCGGTCGCGGATGAGCGTCAGTGCTTCCAGGAAGGTGCCGTCTCCGCCCAGCGACAGGAAGAGGTCGGTATCGGCCGGAAGCCCTTCCCACGAGAAGAAATCTTCCCGGTAACAGACCACTGTGGCACCTTTTTCGCGCAAGCGCTCCCGAAGGGCTTGAACTTTGCCGTCGTCCTGGTGATGACTGTCGCGTTTGTAGATGGCAATTTTCATAATTGAAGCCAAAATTATTAATTTTGCGCGTCATGACCAAATTAAGTGTTAACATCAACAAGATCGCCACGTTGCGCAATGCACGCGGCGGCAACATGCCCGACGTGCAGAAAGCCGCTGTCGACTGCGAACGCTTCGGTGCACAGGGCATCACGGTGCACCCCCGCCCCGATGAACGCCATATCCGTTATGCGGATGTCCGGTCAATCAAACCCCTGATTACCACTGAATTCAATATTGAAGGAAATCCCATTCCCAGCTTCTGCGACCTCGTGCGCGAAGTGCATCCCGCGCAGGTGACACTCGTCCCCGATGCCCACGACGCGCTTACCTCGAACGCCGGCTGGGACACGAAGCGCAACCTGGATTATCTCCGGAAGGTCTGCCGCATGTTCCAGGAAGAGGGTATCCGCGTGTCGATCTTCATCGACCCGGTGGTCGAAATGATCCGCTACGCGGCGGAAACCGGCTGCGACCGCGTGGAACTCTACACGGAAGCCTATGCCTCCGGCTATGCGGCGAATCGCGAGCAGGCCATCGCCCCCTACTACGAAGCCGCTTGTGAGGCCGTCCGGCTTGGACTCGGGCTCAACGCCGGTCACGACCTGAGCCAGGAGAACCTCCGTTATTTCCACCAGACCATCCCCGGCTTGCTGGAAGTTTCCATCGGCCACGCCCTCATCAGTGATGCGCTCTACCTCGGCCTGGAAAAGACCATACAAGCTTATTTGGGAGAGTTGAAATAATTTCCGTATATTTGCGGGTTACACGAAAATCAATAAACGTATCCATACAATGAAACACACCCCTTTAATCCTCAGCATCATTGCTTTCCTGGCCGCAGCGACCGCCCTCGTCCTGACGCTTACCGCACCGAAGAACCATCATAAGCCCGTCGAAAACGCCGACGGCATCCAGGCCGTCGCCGGTGACATCGTCTACATCCGCCTCGATACCCTGATGATGCAGTACGACATGTACAGCGACCTGCAGTCCGCCTTCGAAGCCAAGGCCCAGAATGTGGACAGCGACCTCAACAAGAAAGCCCGCAAGCTCGAGAGCGACATCAAGAATTTCGAGAACCAGATCAATAAAGGTCTGCTTACCCGTTCCGCCGCCGAGCAGCAGAACAACTCGCTCCAGCAGCGCCAGGCCAACCTCCAGAATGAGGCCGCCCAGAAGCAGCAGGAGCTGGCTGAAGAGAGCCAGGTGCTTATCAACCAGGTGATGTACGCCATCCAGTCGTACCTCGAGTCGTACAACGAGGAACACAACTTCGCAGCCATCCTCACCACCACCGCCGCCACCAACGTCGTGATCGTCGGTTCTCCGGCCCTGGACATCACCCAGGAGGTTGTGGAAGGACTCAACGCCGAGTACATCAAGACCCGCAACAGCAACAAGAAGAGCGAATAACGCTCCGCACCTCCCATGAAGCGCCTGGTCCTGATCCTTTTCCTCGCACTTGCATCCACCGCCCTCCAGGCACAGGATTACGAGGTGCCTGACGTGGTGATATCTACCGAAAAGGCGAATATCGCCGGAAAGGTCTATTTCCTTCACAAGGTGCTTCCCAAGCAGACCCGGTTTTCCATCTGCAAGGCTTACGGAGTAACGGAAGAGGAGCTCGCCGCAGCCAACCCTGACCTGAAGGACGGGCTGAAGGCGGGCTCCATTCTCTTTATCCCCGTGAAAGACAACGTCGTCCCGGTACAGGAAACGCAGCCCGCACAGCCTGAGCCCGCGGGCGACACCGTCACCACCCGGCAGCAGCCGGTCGGAGACGAAACCTTCGAGGACGACATGGAGAACCTCCAGGTGGTCCGTGTCATCGAGCACAACGTCCGCTGGTTCGAATCGGTCGCGTCCATCGCCCGTAAGTACAAGGTCAGCGCTGCGGAGATCCTCGACTACAACGGCTTGAAGGAATCGGACAGCATCCGCGGCAAGACCCTGCTCATCCCTATCGTGAAAGAACGTACCGCAGGATCGGTTGAAGAAGAACCGGACGATAACGAAAAGGCCGAAGAGAACGGCGAAGACACGGAAGAAGAGCCCATGCCTCCTGTGCGCAAGGTGCGCTGGTTCTCAGCCGACGAGCCCATCCACATCGCCCTTATCCTCCCCTTCAACGCCAGCGGAAACGCATCGGCCTCTTTCCTGAACTTCTACAGCGGTGCACTGATGGCAGTGCAGGAGCAGAAAGAAAAGGGCGCACACGTGATCCTCAACGTATATGACCTTGCCCAGGGCACCCAGCCCATCCTGGAAGATCCCAAGTTCGTGGAAAGTGACGTCGTAGTGGGCCCCGTGGAAGCCTCCACACTGGATCCTTTCCTTACTTTCTCCGACCAGAAAGGCGTGATCCTCGTATCGCCGCTCGACCACAAGGTGGATTCACTCGTGGACACCCACCCCTACCTCTTCCAGGCACCGGCTTCCGCCTCCACCCAGCTGGCCAACCTCATGGCCAGCGTACAGGGCCGCAGCCAGGGCCCGGTCTATCTGGTCACCAGTTCCGCCACCGGTGAGACCACGCTGGTCGCCCGCATGGAAGAACTGCTCCACAACGACGGCATATCCTACCGGAAGGTTTCGCTCGACGAAGTCCCGGACCTCGTGACAGCCGCCTCCCGCCGCGATCCTGCCCGCGTCATCATCGGCTCGGAGAACCGGAATTTCTCCGCCGAAGTAATCAGCGTCCTCAATGGCCTGACGAAGAAAGGCGTTCCCGTCCAGGTATGGTGCACCAACCGCGTGCGCAACTACGAAACCTCCGATCCGGACGCCCTCTTCAACCTATCGGTGCGCACCTCCGTGCCCTATTTTGTGGACTACGAGAATCCGGACGACAAAGATTTCGTCCTGCGCTACAGGGCTCTCTTCTCCACGGAGCCCGACGACTTCGCCTTCCAGGGCCACGACGTACTCGCTTATTTCATCGCATCGCTGATGCAGCAGGGCTCGGCCTTCTGTGAGCAGGCCGATCTCTATCCCAGGCAGCTCCTCCACTGCAACATGCACTTCGTCCGTGAGAACGAAAAAAGCGGATGGCGCAACCACGCCACCCGCAATCTGGTGTACGACAAGGAGGATTTCTCTATCGTAATAACGAAGTAGGGTCGAGATTCTTCTTCTCGATGTCCTTGAAGTAATTGACCGTGCCGACCTTGAGTTCCACGGTGGCTGCGTCGTCGCAGACGATGATGCCCTTCGGATGCATCTGCAACACGGAGATGGTCCACATGTGGTTCACCGCTCCTTCCACAGCATGAGCGAGGGCGCGGGCCTTGTTATGGCCGTTGGCTAGGATCATCACCTCTTCGGCGTCCATGATGGTCGCCACACCGACGGTCAGGGCATTCTTGGGCACCTGGTTGATGTCGTTGTTGAAGAAACGGGAGTTGGCGATGATGGTGTCGGTGGTCAGCGATTTGACACGCGTGCGGGAGTTGAGGGAGGAACCCGGCTCATTGAAGGCGATGTGGCCGTCGGGGCCGATGCCGCCCATGAACAGGTTGATGCCGCCGTAGGAGGCGATCTTCGCCTCGTAGGTAGCGCACTCCAGTTCCGGGTCGTCGGCATTGCCGTCGAGGATGTTCACGTTCTCGGCCGGAATGTCGATGTGCGAGAAGAAATTGCTCCACATGAAGGTATGGTAGCTCTCCGGATGGTCCTGCGGAATGCCGATATACTCATCCATGTTGAAGGTCACCACGTTCTTGAAGGATACCTTGCCGGTCTGGTAAAGGTGGATCAGTTCCTTGTAGGTGCCGATCGGCGTCGAACCGGTCGGGAGGCCCAGAACGAAGGGACGCTCCGGCGTAGGCTGGAATTCATTGATCCGTTTGACGATGTGTGCCGCAGCCCACTGCGACATCTTTCCATACGATTCTTGAATGATCAGGCGCATATTATTGGTATTTAATAGATTTGTTCCTTTGTAGCAGGACGCGGGCGTTGGCCAGCGCCTCGGGCGTGATGGCCTCGCCGCTCAGCATCCGGGCGACCTCCCGCAAACGGGCGTCCCCTTCGACAGGCCGGATGGCGGTACGCAGGCCCGCCGGCCCCGGCTCCTTGTAGACCAGCAGATGGGCCGAACCCTGGCTGGCCACCTGCGGCAAGTGCGTAATGGCGATCACCTGCATGCGCTGTCCCATGTCTGCGATCAGGCGGCCCATCTTCTCGGCCGCACTGCCGGATACACCGCTGTCAATCTCGTCAAAAATCAGTGTCGGCATGCCTTGGTATTCTGCCAACAGCGATTTGATGCACAGCATGATGCGGGACAACTCGCCGCCGCTGGCGCATTTGGATAGAGGCTGCATCCCACGGTCGTTGGCATCGAACAGGAAGCGGATGTCATCCGCCCCGTCCGCTCCGATCTCAGGACGCGCTTCCACCTGTACGGAAAAACGCGCCTGCGGCAACTCGAGAGCGCGCACCTGCTCCTGCAGGCATGCCGACAATCCCGGCGCCGCATGGACCCGTGCCGCATGCAGGGCTTCCGCAGATTGCTGGCACGCAGCCTGTCGTTCGGCAACCTTGGCCTGCAGCCGGTCCCGCTCCAGGCGGTCTTCCATCCCTGCACCCAGCCGGTCGGAAAGATCATCGCGCAAGGCGGTCAGTTCCGCCTCCGTCGATACGTTGAATTTACGCAGCAGGCCATGCAACTGGGCCAGCCGCGCATCTACCTCTTCCAGCCGCGCCGGGTCATACGGGACTTTCTCTCCCTCGAGGCTCACCTCGTCGCGGACATCTTTCAGTTCAATCCGGGCCGCATCGATCCGTGCACGCAACGGGGCGAACTCGGGAAAATACTGTGCCACCCGGTCGAGCGATGCAGCAGCCTCTTTCAGGCGTGTCACCAGCGATCCATCCTCCCCCTCGAACAATTGCTCCACCCGGGAAAGTTGTTCTTTGACGGCTTCGCTGTGGGCAAGGCGCCGCTGCTCTTCATCAAGCGCCGCCATCTCCCCCTCCCGCAGTGCAGCTGCATCGAGCTGGTTCCACTGGTATTCCAGGTAGTCCCGCTCACGCTCCGAAGCCGCGATCCGGGCATCAAGCTCGTGCAATGCCTCCTCAGCCTCTTTCCAATCTTGATAGGCATGCCCGTGGGCAGCTACCGCATTGCGGATGCCCGCATAGGCATCGAGCACCGTCCGCTGGAAATCCCGTTCCGAGAGCAACAGCTGCTGGTGCTGGGCATGGATGTCGACCAGCTGGCCCGCAGCCGCGCGGAGCGTTTCCACGCTGACCGGCTCGTCGTCGATGAATCCGCGCGAGCGTCCCTGCGGGGAGACTACCCGGCGAAAGATCCGCTCACTCCCCTCCTCTTCGAACACAGCCTCCACAACGCAGTTGCGTCCGGGATCCTGGAGCACGGACACGTCACTGCGGCCGCCCAGCACCAGGGACAGTGCACCGAGCAAGATGGACTTGCCGGCGCCGGTCTCACCCGTAATAATGACAAGACCACCCGGAAGCACGATATCCAGGTGATCGATCAGGGCATAGTTCTCGATGAGGAGACGCTTGAGCATCAGAAAGGGCTACTCGGCCTTCCGGTAGTAAATCTTCCCGTCCTGGAACTCCTTCGTAGCGATGAGAACCGGCTTGGGAAGCCGCTCATAATATTTGGAAATCTCGATCTGCTCGCGGTTTTCAAATGTCTCTTCAAGGGTGTCGGCATAGTTGGTGAACTCTTCCAGCTTGTGGTTGAGCTCCTGCTTGATGTCGGCGGCGATCTGGTTGGAACGCTTGGCGATGATCATCACGCTTTCATACACATTGCCGGTCGGAGCGGCGAAGTCCGCCAGATTCCGGGTAATGGTGTTCGTAGGCACCTGGGCGATTTTCTGGTTATCCATTCTCGTTATCTTGTTTCAATATTTTCTGAACTTTCTGGTACAGCGAATCGAGTTCCTTCACGTACTTGGATTCAGGATATTCGCTCACCAGGTTGAAATAGTCGTCCACGAAGACGAGGTAGCGTTCCCGCTGCTTGGCGGGAATACTGTTGAATGCGTATTTGTAGGCCGACATGGCCGTATAGTAGAGGACATCCTCGCGATACCGGTTGTCGGCGTTCTCCTTGAGGACGTTCTTGAGGGCATAGTGGGCGGCCTGGTAGTCTTCCATATGGTAGTAGAGCCAGGCACCCTTGTAGGCTTTGAGCTCCAGGCGGTCGTTAAGATCGTCCTTCATCTTGAACACCTGGTCGTAGTACTGGGACTTGGGGTTCTCGATCATGAACACGTCCATTTCCGAGATGGCGCGGTAGCTGGGCATCGGGTCGAGCTCATAGCGATACGTACTCTTGTAGAGGCAATCGAGCCGGATGAACTTCGCTTCTTCATTGAACGGGCTCATCGGGAATGTCGTGATGAACTGCTCGAGATTGCTCTCCGCCGTGACGTAATCGCCGTAGCGATAATTGCTCAACCCCCAGTAGAACTGGCAGGTATCTTCCTGTTCCGTGCCACGGAGCGACATCGAGAGCGACTCGAACGTCTCTGCCGCCTTGGCATACTTCCGGGCTTCGAAGAGTTCGAAAGCCATCTTGTACTTGGCTTCCATGTCGTTGCCTAACAGTATGGCATCATACTGGGACTTGCAGGAACCCAGCAGGAGAAGGGCGGAAAGGGCCGTGAGGAAGAGTTTCGTTCGCATCATCTAATCTTTTGACAAAATATATCTTTCAGCATCCAGGGCCGCCCGGCAGCCGCTGCCGGCAGCCGCGATGGCCTGGCGATACTGCGGATCCTGCACGTCGCCTGCGGCGAAAACGCCTTCCACATTGGTGCGGGAGCTCTTGCCGTCGGTCACGATATAGCCGTTCTCATCGGTGGTCACCCACGCTTTGAAGAGGTCGGACTGCGGATGGTGACCGATGGCCAGGAAGAATCCGTCAATGGGTTTCTCGAACACTTCGCCGTCTTTGCGCACGAGCCGTACGCCGGTTACGCCGCTGGCATCGCCCAGGACTTCCTGTGTCTGGCATTCCCAGAGGATCTCGATGTTTTCGGTCCGCATCACGCGCTCCTGCATGGCCTTGGAGGCACGCAGGACGTTTCGGCGGACAATCATGTAGACCTTCTTGCAGAGATGGGCCAGATAGGTGGCTTCTTCACAGGCAGTATCTCCGCCGCCTACCACTGCAACATCTTTGCCACGGTAGAAGAAGCCGTCGCACGTGGCACAGGCGGAAACGCCGAAGCCCCGGAATTTCTCTTCGCTGGGCAGGCCGAGATACTTGGCCGTCGCGCCGGTGGCGATGATCAGAGTGTCGGCGAACAGGGTTTCTGTCTCGTCGACGGTCACACGGAACGGGCGGCTGGAAAGGTCGACGGCTGTCACATAGCCGGAACGCACGTCGGCGCCCAGGTTGACGGCCTGTGTGCGCATGTCGCTCATCAGCTGGTTGGCGTCGACGCCTTCGGGATAGCCGGGAAAATTCTCGATAACGGTAGTGGTCGTGAGCTGTCCGCCGGGCTGAAGTCCTTCATACAGAATAGGATGGAGGGCGGCTCTAGCGGCATAGATCGCTGCCGTATAACCGGCCGGGCCGCTACCGATGATCAGGCATTTCGTCGTATTGCTATTCATAATCTTCTTTGAACTTGCAAAGTTAGTTATTTTTATGATACTTACGACTTATTACGCGCTAAATAGAACTCGAGGCGCTGTTCCCAGACCAAAACGATCGACATCGCCCAGCGGGCCAGGAGCATGATCCACCAGACGGCGCCACAGGCGGACAAGAGGAGCAGGTCTTCGAGGTTGCTGTGCGAGATGCAGATATGGGTGTCGAGCAGCAGGACGTCGCGGTGGCTGACCTCGCCCCGGTCCATCTCGTCGAGCATTGCGGCGGCGCCATAACCCAGTCCGATGATGTTGGCCACGATCCACAGGAACACCGTGTTGGACGGCAGGCCGAAGAGCTTCATCAACGGACGGAATACCTTCGCCAGCTTCTCCATGGCGCCGAATTCGCGGAGCAAACGCTGCAAGATATTGAGCGAATAGATGATGCCGATCATCATAAGCACCAGTTTGAGGGCGGAAAGGAACCACTCCCGAAGGGTGATCCAGAAAGACAGCTTCTCCCCTGCCGCTACGGCATCTACGGAGAGATTGACGGATCCGGGCAGGATCAGGTTGAGCACGATACCCAGGACGAAGGCACTCAACGTCCGCACGATTACCATCCGTACGCCGCTGGCGCCGGTCTTCTTCAGCACCGCCGTCTCCAGCACCATGGAATGCGAACACATGACCATTGTGCAGAGGATGGTCAAGGCACGCCAGTCGAGCTCCAGGGTGGTCATCACCGCGATGCACGAATAGACATTCACGAAATAGCCCGACACGTAAGCCAGCGCCGCGGCACCCGGCAATCCGAAGATGCGGAACACGGGGCTCACGGCATTCGAGATCCAGGGCAGGATGTCGAAATACTTGAGCAGCATCATGGCGAATGACACCGCCACGGTAATCTTGATGATCCAAATGCACGTCTTCGTGGTAGAAGGCAGCACTTCCTTCACACAGCGCACAATCCGGTCCTTGGTTTCCTGTTTCATCGTTCCTGGTGGCAAAGCAACTGGATTTCCACCCTGTCGAGATGCAGGCCTTCGGGCAGACGGGCCTTCACGTGCGACTCCACGGCCTGGCGCAGGGCCTCATCCTGAAAATCCAGTATCTCGTGGGTGTCCTGGCGGTAAAGGTGACAGTGGTCTCCGGTATTGACGTCGAAATACATCTTGTTGCTGAAACTGGGCCGTTGCACCAGCAGGCCCGCTTCCGTCATGGATTCCAGCACATTATAAACGGTTGCGAGGGTCATATTCCCCCGGGCGCCTCCCAGCTGCTGGTACACGACGTCGGCCGATGCGTGGCCCAGTGCACACATGGCCTCGTAGATCTGCATCCGCTGCGGGGTCGCTTTGAGGCCGAATTCATTGAGCCGGTTCTTGGTATCTTCCATGGTGCCGCAAAAATATTTATAATTGTTCTAAATTGCAAGAAATTAGCTGCACCGGGTATCCGCTTTTTCCGTATCTTTGTTCACATGAATACTACTCTCCTTTCCCTGTTCGCCAGCTGCCTGCTGTTATCTGCCTGCAGCAGCCAACCCGCCGGGCCGCAAGTGGTGGCCCACCGCGGCTACTGGAAGGCGGAAGGCGCCGCCCAGAATTCCATCGCATCCCTGCAGGCCGCAGGCCGCATCGGTGCCTACGGCTCCGAATTCGACGTCAACCTGACGGCCGACGGAGCGCTCATCGTCAACCACGATTTCACCTTCAAGGGAATGACCATCTATGAAACCCCGCTGGCCGACCTACGCCGCAACACGCTGCAGTTGAAGAACGGCGAGATCGTACCGACCCTTGACGAATACCTGGAAGCTTCGCTCGCCTACCCCGAGTTGAAATTGGTGTTCGAGCTCAAGAGCAAGGGCGATCCGGATTACGAAGCGGTGGCCATTCCCGCCAGCATCGAGGCCATCCAGCGTTATGGCGTAGCCGAACGCGTGGAATTCATCTCCTTCAGTCTCAGCGCCTGCGAAGCCTTCGCTCGCCTGATGCCGAAGAACCGGGTGGAATACCTGGGCGGAGAACTCTCTCCCGCTGAAGTGAACGCAAAGGGCATCAATGGCATTGACTACCACTACTCCGTGTTTGACAAACATCCGGAGTGGGTAGCGGAAGCACACAGCCTGGGAATGATCGTCAACGTATGGACGGTCGACAAGAAAGAAGACATGATCCGGATGCTCGACCTGGGCGTGGACCATATCACCACCAATGAACCGGAACTGGCCCAGCGCCTGATCGCAGAGCGGAAAGCTACAGCGGGTCCACGTCAATGATGATGGCCGTCCGGCCTTTGAAGTCCTTCTCGATCCGGTCGATCCGATCGTAGAAGGTACGTTTGATTGTGGCCAGGTTTCTCGTACGCGGCATCTTGATCCAGCATTCGGCGATATGTTCGCCGGCCACGACGTCGACCGCCGGGGTGAACGGACCGGCTATATCAGTGAATCCGGCTGCCTCCGCGGCTTCCCGGACCAGTCGGCTCACATTCCAAACCCGGCCTTCGTATTTGTCTTTGACCGTAATGGAAATCATCCGCACGAACGGCGGATAGTTGAACTGCCGGCGCTCAGCCAGAAGGTCGGCTGCAGGCTCTCCTGAAGGATGCAGCAGCCGCTGGATGACAGGATGCCCGGGTTGCGCCGTCTGGATCACGATGCGTCCCTGCCCACCGCGCCTGCCGGAACGACCGGTCAGCTGCGCAATCAGCTGCGCGGCCCGCTCGTCGCTGCGGAAATCCGGCACGGCGAAAAGGCTGTCGGCATTCAAGAGCACAACCAGCGCAAGATTCTCAAAATCAAAACCTTTACTTACCATCTGCGTCCCTACCAGCACATCGATACGGCCAGCTGAAAAATCGCGGATCATCCGCTCCTGAACGGTTTTGCGTTGCGTGGTGTCAGCATCGAAACGCTCGATACGGCGACCCGGGAACGCGGCCTGCAGTTCTTCTTCAATCCGCTCCGTACCGGCACCCCGTTCCACCAGCGCCACCTCATCGCAGGAAGGGCAACGCAAAGAATAGGGACGGTGATAGCCGCAATAATGGCAAGACAGCTGGTTGCTGAACTTGTGGTAGCTCAGCGTGACGTTGCAATGCGGACAGCGAACCGGCTCTCCACACGCTTCACACTGGACGACAGGCGCATACGCACGGCGCGAACGGAACACCATCACCTGCTGTCCCGCTTCCAGCACCGCTGCCATCTCCTTGAGGAGCTTCCGGGAAAAAGAACCCTCCATGTTGTGCAGGCGCTGCTCACGCAGCGTATCGATCACCTCCACCTCAGGAGCTCCTCCGCCATAGTACCGCTGCGGCAGCTCCGCCAGCACGAATTTCCGCAACTGCACATTGTACAGCGCTTCGCACGATGGCGTGGCACTGCCCAGAATCACGGCGGTTCCCTGCCGGGCAGCCAGCATCAGGGCTGCATCACGGCCGTTGTAGCGCGGCGCCATGTCATCTTGCTTATAAGAGCGGTCGTGTTCCTCGTCCACGACGACCAGGCCGAGCCCACGGAAGGGAAGGAATACCGCAGAACGGGTACCCAACACGATACGGGGCGTCGGGTTCCGGCGAAGGGTGTCGATCGCGCGATAACGCTGTGGGACGGTGGTTTGGGAATGATATACCAGCAGTTGGTTGCCAAATACGGCTTCCAGGCGCTGCTGGAGCTGCTTCGATATAGCGATCTCGGGCACGAGATACAGTACGTCCCGCCCCTGTCGCAGCTGCTCGGCTGTCAGATGCAGATATATCTCGGTCTTGCCGCTGCCCGTTACGCCGCGCAGCAGCACAGGCTTGCCTGCCGCAAAGCCTTTCCGCACCTGCGACAGTGCGGTCTCCTGCGCTTCGGAGAGCGTCTTCAGCGAATAATCATCAGGAATGGCCGGTTCTTTCCTTCGTTTACTGTCCGGCTTGCTCGGCTGGGCCACAGCGCGCTGCAAACCAGTATTATACGCAGCCTTGAACACTTCTCCCGGAGTACAGAGATAGTAATCGGCGATATCTTGCCAGAAGGCCATTTCCGCGCCCGTGACGCCAGGCTTATCGACCTGCGCCGCCAGCACTTCGATGCCTGAAAGAGAAACCCCGGCCGGGGCGCTGTCACAAAGCCGCGTCACTACGCCGAGTACCCGATGTCCGCGCAACGGAACCTGGACCCAATCCCCCACCAGCACATTCCATCCCTCCGGCACCCTGTAACTCAAGGGCTCCCGCAGCTTCAGCGGCAACAGCACATCGGCGTATCTCTTCTCCACAGCCATAATCGTTCGATAACTGTACAAATTTACGAAAACACTTCCAAACAGAAAGCGTCACAAACAATAAAGGCTTGCCATTAGCAAGCCTTTATTGCGTGGTGCTGGGAAGAATCGAACTGCCGACACATGGATTTTCAGTCCATTGCTCTACCATCTGAGCTACAGCACCGGATTGGGACTGCAAAGGTAAGGATTTTTTTTATACTGCAAAAAAATATTGCATTTTCCCGCTTTGTCATCCCAGATCCTTGACCAGCTTGTGGATCATGCGCATCTGGTCGGGGATACGGATATGCTGCGGGCATTTGGGCATGCATTCATTGCACATCACACAGGCAGAAGCGTCCGAGCCCTTAGCCAGCTTTGCGTAGCGTTTGAGGAATTCCTTCTTCTTCTCCTTGAACGCCTTGTCCTTCTTGTTGGAAGGATCCGGCAGCTTCAGCTCGTCGCTCAAGCCGTTATAAACCGCGAACACGCCCGGAATGTCCACGCCGTGCGGGCAGGGCATGCAGTAGCGGCATGCCGTGCAAGGGACGTGTGGATTGGCGTTGTAGAGCTTTGCCAGTTCCATCATGTAGTCGTTATCCTGCGCCGTGAACGGTTTGAAATGGCTGAACGTGTATACGTTTTCCATGAGTTGCTGCATGTTGCTCATGCCGCTGAGCGTACACATGACACCCGGGAAGGATGAAGCGAAGGTCAGTGCCGCGCCAGCCGGGGACAGATGCGGGAACCGTTGGGAGATCTTGTCTTTCAGGCCCTTCGGCACATTTGCCAGCGCCCCGCCACGGATGGGTTCCATGATGACGGAAGGAATGCCTTTGGCTTCCAGCATCTTGTAGAGCGTCTCTGAATCGCAGGGCTCGTCACTGTCTTCCAGCGGCATGTCCTTCCAGTCCACATAGTTGAGCTGGATCTGAACGAACTCCCACTTGTACGGCATCTCCAGCAGCGTCTTGAGTGCTGCATTCGAGCCATGGAACGAGAAACCGAGATGACGGATCACACCTTTTTTCTTCTGCTCCAGAAGCCAGGGCAACAGTCCGTTATTCTTGAAACGCGTATTGAAATCCTCCACGCTGCCAATCGAATGGAGCAGGAAATAGTCCACATAATTGGTCCGAAGGTTCTTCAATGAACGGGCAAACATGTCCTTGCAAGCACCCAGTTCCGCGTTCGAGAAGTTCGACATCTTGGTAGCCAGCAGGTAGTCCTTCCGGTTGTGACGGCTCAGGGCCTCGCCCGTCGCGCGTTCCGAATCGCCATAAGCCGGCGCGGTGTCGAAGTAGTTGATGCCGTGATCAAGCGCGTAATCAATCATCTCATTGATGGCCTCCTGGTCGAGCGGAGCACGGCGGCCGGCGCCTTCTTTACGCGGAAAGCGCATGCAACCCATGCCCAGCAGGCTGATGCTCTCGCCACCCAGCGATTTCCAGGTGCGATGAATGACCTGGTCACCCTTGGCGGGCTCAGTAAATTTCCAGTTCTGGGGCAGTACGCCGGAAGCGCGCAACGGCGCGGCAAGGCCGGTACTGGCAGCCAGGCCGGCTCCGGCCAGCATCATGGCCCGGATCGCATCCCGGCGGTTCATCTTGTTGTCTTTTTCCATATTGATATTATTTTATAGTTTCAAACCGATAGATCGTATTCTGGAGATAGTTCTCGCCAGGACGAAGCACCGTGGACGGGAAGGCCGGATGGTTCGGCGAATCCGGGAAGTGCTGCGTCTCGAGCACCAGGCCGGCATCCGGGCGACCGCTGAACACCTGCAGGCCCGGCTGGTCGGTATAGACCTTCAGCACGATGCCGGTAGCCGGCTCGCAAAGTTCGAGGGCCGGCTCGCCCGCCGCACCGCGCAGTACAAAATTGTGGTCGAATTCCGGGGTTACCGGTTTCCCTTCCCGAAAATCGAAGGACGTACCGTCGACCGGCGCAATCTCTCCCGTAGGGATCAGTTCCGCATCGACGGGCGTATAGTAATCCGCGTTGATTTTCAGCCAGTGCGTGGTGGTCAGTCCCTCCCCGTCCCCGTGGAGGTTGAACCAGGCATGCAGCGTAGGATTAAGAATGGTGGGGGCATCGGTCACGCCGGCGTATTGCAGCACCAGTTCATTCTTGTCGGTCAGCGTGCAGAGCACCGACAAGTCCAGGTTGCCCGGATACCCCTCTTCTCCGTCGGGCGAGAGATACGACATCAGCAGCGTACAGTCAGACAGTTGCTGCAATGTCCACTCTTTCTTATCAAAACCGGAAATCCCGCCATGGAGATGGTTTTCACCCTCATTCACAGAGAGTTGCCAGGTATACCCATCCAGATCGAAACGGCCTTTGGCGATCCGGTTCCCATAGCGCCCCACGATGGGTTGGCGATAGTCCCGGTCCTCCGCACAGGCTGCCGCATCGGCACACCCCCAGACCACGTTCTTGAAAGAACCGTCCCTGGCTGGCACCTCGAGCCGCAGGAGTCGTCCGCCCGTGGAGCAGAAAGTGGCTTTCATGCCATTTTCATTCTGAATCACCACAACTGTGGGCTCCTCCACTTTCTTGCCGGAACAACCCCAGAGCAATTCCAGCGAGAGAAAAGCCGCGCAGAATATTTTGAATATCCTCATAGAATTCGTACTTTTGATAGATAAATCCAAAGGTATGAAAAAATCTTTTCTTTTCTGCATCCTATGCTGTATATCCTTTTTGAATGCATCGGCACAGGCATGGCAGCCGGCCGGCGACCGCATCCGCACCCCCTGGGCTGAACGGGTCGACCCCACTGCACCCCTTCCGGACTATCCACGTCCGCTGATGGAGCGCGCAGAATGGGTGAACCTCAACGGTTTATGGGACTATGCCGTGCTGCCCGTCGGACAGGCTTTCGGGCAGGCCGAAGGACAGATTCTCGTTCCTTTCTGCATTGAATCCAGCCTCTCCGGCGTGGGCAAGACCGTCGGCAAGGACAACAATTTGTGGTACCGTCGCTCATTCACCGTGCCCAAGCGTTGGAAGGGCCAGCGCATCCTGCTGCACTTCGGTGCCGTAGACTGGAAGGCTGACATCTGGATCAATGGCGTGAAGACCGGTTCCCATACCGGCGGCTACACGCCCTTCAGCCTGGACATCACCGACGCGCTCATCGCTGGAGAGAACACCCTCACCGTACGCGTGTGGGACGGCACCGATACGGGCTATCAGCCCCGCGGCAAGCAGGTGAGCAAGCCCAGCGGCATCTGGTACACTTCCGTCACGGGCATCTGGCAGACTGTATGGATGGAGCCCGTACCCGCCCAGCATATCGCAGACTTGAAAACCACCCCCGACCTGGACAACGGATGCATCCGCGTGCTGGCCTGTGGCGTTCAGGAAGGCCTCATTGAAGCCCGCCTGCTCGACGGAGGCAAGGTCATCGCTACGGCCCGTGCCATCGCCGGTACGGAAACCGAGATCGCCGTCCCGGATCCGCACCTGTGGACACCCGACGACCCGTTCCTCTATGGACTGGAAGTCGTTTTGCTCAACGATGGCAAACCGGTCGACCGGGTGCAGAGTTATTGTGCCATGCGTCAGGTCGGTGTCAAGACTGGTGCCGACGGCATCAAGCGCCTCACCCTCAATGGAAAACCTCTCTTCATGTATGGCCCGCTCGACCAGGGATGGTGGCCCGACGGCCTCTATACCGCCCCTACCGACGAAGCCCTGGCTTTCGACGTTCAGAAAACCAAGGATTGGGGATTCAACATGATCCGCAAGCATGTGAAGGTGGAACCGGCCCGCTGGTACTACCATTGCGACCGCCTCGGCATCCTCGTGTGGCAGGACATGCCCAGCGGCGACCTCCATGGCGGCTGGCAGAACACCCGCTGGTATGAAGGCACGGAATTCGTCCGCAGCGCCGCTTCGGAAGCCTGCTACCGCAAGGAGTGGAAAGAGATCATGGACTACCTCTACAGCTATCCCTGCATCGTGGTCTGGGTCCCCTTCAACGAAGGCTGGGGACAGTTCAAGACAGTGGAGATCGCAACCTGGACTCAGCAATACGACCCGAGCCGGCTCGTCAACTCCGCCAGCGGCGGCAACCATTTCCTGGGTGCAGGCGATATCCTCGACCTGCACAATTATCCCCAACCCGACATGTACCTCACCGATGCGAAGCGTGTGAACGTACTGGGTGAATACGGCGGTATCGGCCTCCCGCTCGAAGGCCATCTCTGGACGCCCGACCGAAATTGGGGTTATGTCAAGTTCACCAGCCCCGCCGAGGTCACGGCCGAATATGTGAAGTACGCGAAGCAGCTGCAGGGAATGATCGCCCGCGGTTTCTCCGCCGCCGTCTACACGCAGACCACCGACGTGGAGATCGAAGTGAACGGCCTGATGACCTATGACCGCCGCGTCGACAAGGTCGACATCCCGCGCATCCATGATATTAACCAACAAGTAATCAATACTTTAAAATAATGAAACGTTCATTATTAGCCATTACTGCAGCATTGCTCGCCTTGACGGCTTGCAACACACACACCGTGACGGTCCGCTACGACATCTTGACCGTCGATATCGATTTCCCTTACAGCGAAGGCAGCCAGAACAAACTCACGCTCAATGCCGAAGTTCAATTCCCGAACGAGGGCTTCAGCGAAGAGGGGCTTCCGCGTGCCTGTGAAGCCATCCGCGTGGCTTGTTTCGGTGAAGAATACAAGCATTTCTCCGGTTCTCTCGAAGAACTCGGCGAAAACTGGCGGGACAAATGGCATGAGGACTATATGAGCACCAATGCCGAAATGCTCAAGGAAATGAAGATGAGCGAAACGGATGCTCCTTTCCTCAATTGGGGCGTCGAAATCAAAGGTTCGTTCGGCGAATTCTATCACGACAGCCACATCAACTATAAGGTAGAGTCCTACCAGTATCTGGGCGGTGCCCACGGTACAACCGCCGAAACGCCCATGGTCCTGGACTTGAGTACCGGAGAAGCGGTCCATTATAACATCTTCACCGGGAATACCAGCCACGCCCAGCTTTGTTCCCTGCTCGACAAGCATAAATTCGACGAGATGGACATTCCCAAAGACGTCGACAAGAGCCAGGTCTTCTCCGCAACGACCATCGAGCCGAGCCAGCATTTCTCTGTCGACGATGAGGAAGGCATCTCTTTCTACTACCAACCCGCCGACATCGCTCCCTCCGTCTTTGGTGTCATCGAAATCAAGATTCCTTGGGACGAGCTGCAGTAATGCTTTTCATCTATGGAAAAAAGGACACTGACCATTCCCTACGAAGAATACAGCTCGATCGAGGAGCTGCCTCCGGAAGACCGTGCGTTGCTGGAAGCGGCCATAGATGCCACCAAGGGCTCTTATGCGCCGTATTCCCATTTCAATGTGGGATCTGCGGTTCGGCTGGCCGACGGGAGCGTGGTGAAAGGGGCCAACCAGGAAAACGCTGCCTATCCTTCGGGGCTGTGCGCCGAGCGCACCGCTATGTTCGCAGCAAGCGCCCAGCATCCGGGTGTACCCATGGAAGCCCTGGCCGTAGTCTGCGCGCGCGACGGCTCGCTGATGATCAATCCGGGCTCGCCCTGCGGCGCCTGCCGGCAGGTGATGTCCCAGTACGAGCGACTGGCCATGAAACCCCTGCGCATCATTCTGGGCAGTGGCGGTCCTGTCCTCGTCTTCACCGGCGTGGAATCGCTGATGCCTTTTATGTTCAATGATTTGTAAAGGGATGAAATCCTTCAGGAAAGGGCACGAAAAAAGGGTAAGCTTGATATATCGCACCGCTACAACCACCTACCCTTGCTGCCTTCCGACCCTGGGGGAGTTCAGTGGGAGCTGGTCGTATATGACTTACCCCGGCACAAAGGTAATACTTTTTTTGAATAAATGAACCATCGTCCCAAGATCTGCATCGGACTTTCCGGCGGCGTCGATTCGAGCGTGGCCGCGCTGCTGCTGAAGCGGCAGGGCTGCGACGTATTCGCGCTGTTCATGCAGAACTGGCATGATACCACCGGCACGCTGCACGGCGAATGCGAGTGGGAAGAGGACCGGTCCGTCGCCGAGCTGGTGGCCCGCAAGATCGGCATTCCCTTCCACTTCGTGGACCTGAGCGACGTGTACCGGCAGCGGGTGGTGGATTACATGTTCGCTGAATACGCGAAGGGGCGCACACCGAATCCCGACGTGCTCTGCAATCGGGAGATCAAGTTCGACGCCTTCTGGCAGGCCGCGCGTGAACTGGGCGCGGATTACGTGGCGACGGGCCACTATTGCCGCAAGGACAGTTTCACGGCGCCAGACGGACATACGGTGTACCGGATCCTGGCAGGCAGCGATCCGAACAAGGACCAAAGTTACTTCCTGTGCCAGTTGTCGCAGGAACAGCTCGCCACGGCACTCTTCCCTATCGGAGACATCACCAAGCCAGAAGTGCGCCGTCTCGCCCGCGAGGCGGACCTGCCCAGTGCCGACAAGAAGGACAGCCAGGGCATCTGCTTCGTGGGAAAAGTGGACCTGCCCGTATTCCTGCAGCAGCAGATCAAGCCGCGCGAGGGCGACATCGTCGAAATCTTCCGCGACTTTTACGAAGGCCGGCCCGTGCCGCAGACCATTGAAGAAATGGCTGAACCCATCCGATACAAGCGGGGAGACGGCAAGGTCATCGGCCGCCATATCGGCGCACAGTATTATACCATCGGTCAGCGGAAAGGCCTGGGCATCGGCGGCCATGCCGAGTCTTCCTTCCTGATTGCCAATGACATGGAAAACAACCTGATCTTCGTGGGCGAAGGACAGGACCACCCCGGCCTCTACCGCCGTGCCCTGCGCATCCGCCCCGAGGAGATTCACTGGATCCGTCCGGACCTGACCATGGAACCGTATACCGAACGACGCTACAACGTCCGGATCCGTTACCGGCAGCCTTTGCAGGGTGCCGTGCTCCATCACCGTCCTGACGGACTGTATATCGTTTTTGACGTGCCGCAGCGTGGCATCACCCCCGGCCAGTTTGCCGTCTGGTATGCGGATGACGGGGAGATGGTGGGCAGCGGCGTTATCGACAAATAGCTCATCGCGATGAAGTCTTTCGAAAAACTGTTTCCGGTATTTCTCCTGTTGCTGGCCATCACGGCTTGCGAACCCATCGATCCCGACGGGGGCAATGAGCCGAGCAATGCCGCCAGTATGACCCGCTTCACGTTCCCTTCCTCCCTCAATCCCGGCATGAGAACGACGGCCTCGGCGACACGTGCCAACGAATATTATTTCATCACCGTGCCGGAAGGAACCGACCTGACAAAACTGGTACCTGAGATTACTGTCTCCGAAGGGGCGACCGTTTTCCTGGACGGAGCGCCTTTCGTTCCGGGCACGTCCCACGACTTTTCGGGCAACGTGCAGATGGTCAAGGTAGTGTCGCAAGATGGCTCCCGTACCTCCAGCTACCGCATCTGCGTGAAGACGGGCGACAATTACATCGACCAGAAGGTGTATGCCTTCATGAACGATTTCAATATTCCTGGCGTCTCCATCTCCATTATGAAGGGAACGGAAGTGGTCTATTCGTCCGGCTATGGCTTTGCCGTGCAGGAAACGGAAACGCGCTGCACCCCAGACCATCTCTTCCGCATGGCCAGCATCTCGAAGCAGTTCTGCACCATGTGTATCATGACCCTGAAAGAAGAGGGACGCCTGAAACTGGATGACACGGTCTTCGGGGAGAATGGCATCCTCAAGGGCCTCTACCAGAACGTGACGCCCTACCACGAAAGCATCACCATCCGGCACCTGCTCAGCCACAGCAGCGGCATATGCAAAGGCCTCTCCGACCCAGCCTTCACCTGGTCGTACCGTATGTATGACAACGGATCCCCCGTGCCCACCGACACCCTGATCCAGCGCACGCTCAACGACCGGCAATATCCGGACTTCGATGAGGGCATAGAATGGTACGCCGGTGCGGCATACAATTATAGCAACGTGGGCTACTGCATCCTCCACCGTATCGTGGAGGTGGTCAGCGGGAAAGATTACGAATCGTACCTGAAGGAAGATGTGCTGTCGAAGATGGATATCACTGACACCCATATCGGCGGCTATTACGACGAGCGGCGCAGCAACGAATGCGTGTATTACATGCAGGACGGCCGCGAAGGCTACAGCAACCCGCTTCGGGAACTGGCCGGTGCGGCAGGCATCATTACCTCCACCAACCAGATGATGCGCATCCTGACCTTCATGGACGGCGACGACACGGTGCCCGACATCTTCAGTTATGAAACGCTGCAGGAAATGTATTCGCCCTACCCGTACGCCGCAGAAGATTACAAGCGCTATGGGCTGGGGTGGCGTCTCAACCACAGTACGCTGTTTCCAGGCGGCCACTACCACGGCGGCAATCTTGCCGGAACGGCCACGCTCTGGGCGGGCGGCACAAACCAGCATATGAACGGCGCCTTCATCTGCAACTCCCGTGCGTATAACAAAATTGACGGCAGCACCTTCGACACCTGGATGTACGTGCTGCTGGATGAATTCATGAGGCACTTCGAATAATGCAGCAGCGACTGGCCATCGTCGGCGGCGGTCCGGCAGGAATGATGGCGGCCATCCGGGCCGCAGAAACGCTCGGCGACGGCGCCCGCGTGGTGCTGTTCGACAAGAACGACCGGCTGGGCCGCAAGATCTATCTCACCGGCAAAGGCCGCTGCAACATGACGAACCTGCGCCCCTGGGAAGAATTCTCCACCCACCTGTATCCAGACAAGGGTTTTCTCCGGTTTGCCTTCCGCGCCTTCTCCAATGAGGCGTTGATTCAGTATTTCGAAGAAGAATTGGGAGTGCCGACCGTCACGCTGCAGGGGCAACGGGTCTATCCGGCTTCCTTGGTAGCCGGTGACGTGGCACGGGCCCTGGAGCGGCGCGTGCGAGAACTCGGCGTGGAAGTGCGCTACGGCACGACCGTCCGATCGCTGACCGAACTGGCAACATTCAGCACTGTGATCATCGCTACAGGTGGCAAATCCTATCCCGTGACCGGATCGACCGGCGACGGCTATCGGTTCGCAGAAGAAGCTGGGCATATCGTAACGACCGTTTTCCCGAGCGAAACGGCCCTGCTGCCAAAAGACTATGACCCCGGCCTGCCAGGTCTGGAAATCAAAAATGCCGGCCTTCAACTGTACGTGGACCGCACGCTCGTGCAGCAAGAACAAGGCGATTTCAACTTCACGAACGACGGCCTGGAAAGCGGCATCGCCTACCATCTCAGCCGACGTGCCGTCTGGGCCTTGATCAATGGCCAGCGCGTCGACATCGTCATGGACCTCAAACCGGCGCTGACAGAAGAACAGCTCGCCAATCGTATGAAACGGACGGAGCAGCCAACGGTCGTGCGCAGGCCTGGTGAAGCGGCAGGTTCTTTAAACCGGAGATGCCTCGACGGTTTAAAAGGTTCTGACGCGCGCCGGAAAGGACCGTTGGCAGCGAAGGTATTGAAGGCCTGTTCCTTATTGCCCGAAGCCCTTATCGATCCTTTTGTGCGTGCTCATCCTGGTCTGACGGTCGAGAACCTTCCATTGGCTCTCAAGGAGTGGCGTTTCCAGATTGTCGACTACAAAGGCTACGAACGCGCCGTCGTGACAGCTGGCGGCGTAAGCCTCAAGGAGATCGTTCCCAAGACGATGGCCTCTCGCCTGCGTCCCGGCCTGTACTTCTGCGGCGAAGTGCTCGACCTCGACGGCGACACCGGCGGCTACAACCTCCAGATTGCCTTTTCCACCGGCGCCCTGGCCGGCGTCAATGCCGCAAAATATTTGCTATCTTTGTAAGGATGAAACGGATTCTGTTGCCGACCTGCCTGCTGTTCTGCGCCGTCCTGGCGTGGGGACAGAAGATGACGCGCGAACAATATGTCGAAAAATACGCCGGAATCGCCGTGCGCGAAATGAAAGCCACGGGTATCCCCGCCAGCATCACACTCGCACAAGGCTGCCTGGAATCAGGCAACGGCAACAGCACTCTGGCCACACGGGCCAACAACCATTTCGGCATCAAGTGCCACAACAACTGGACCGGCAAGACCTTCCATCAGGACGATGACGCGAAGAACGAATGCTTCCGCAGCTACCCCAGCGCCGAAGAATCGTTCCGCGACCACAGTGACTTCCTGCGGTACCGCGACCGCTACGCCTTCCTATTCGACCTCGAGCCTACTGACTACAAAGGATGGGCATACGGACTGAAAAAAGCCGGATACGCCACGGCACCCGATTATGCCACCCGACTCATCAGGATTATCGAAGATGAAGAACTCTGGCGCTACGACCAGCTCGACGAGCAGGCACGGGAGGCATTACCCCCCACCCCGATGCAGGCTGAGGTCAGCACCACGTTCAAACCCCTCCCCGGCCACAAGTTCTACACGGCCTCGCTCTCCCGCGAGATCCGCACCACCAACGGCGTTCCGTGGATCCGGGCACGGGCCGGCGACACCTATGCCGGCCTGGCCAAAGAATACAGCCTCTTCACCCGCGAACTCCTGAGTTTCAACGATTTGAGACGAAAACAGTCCCTGCAGGAAGGCGAGATCGTGTACCTGGAAGCCAAGAAGCGTGAGAGCGCCCCGAACCTCGAAAAGCATGTCGTGGAAGAGGGTGAGACGCTGCGCCAGCTCGCCCAGCGATATGGCGTGAAGATGAAGATGCTCTGCCAATACAACAACCTGCGCCCCGGCGATCCGCTTGAACCCGGTGCCATCCTCCTACTCCGCAATCCCCGATGAAAAAGAAAACCCGCATCCTGCTGCTGGTGGTAGTCCTGGTCGTGCTCACCGGTACATTGGCCGCCCTCAACTTCTACGGTACTTTCTACTACAACAATGTCAAGCCGCTCGAGAAACAGCCGGACATCCGCATTCCCCGCGATTTCACGAGCGAACAGATGATCGATGCCGTGCTGAAAAGCGGAGCGATCGACAACCCGAAGACTTTTCTCCGGACGGCGAAATTCATGAAATTGGAGGACCAGTTCACGCCCGGCCTGTACCGGCTCAAGCCCGGCATGGGCAACAAGGCCATCGTCCGGATGTTGGCCAAGGGATGGCAAGTACCGGTCAGGCTGGTGATTCCGGGCTACTTCCGCAGCCTGGACCGCTTCGCCGACTTTCTGGGAGAGCAGTTGGAAGCTTCAGCGGAGGATTTTTCCAAAGCGCTGAACGACAGAAATATCGCTGCACAATATGGATTCACGCCTGCCACCTTCATCGGGATGTTCATTCCCAATACCTACGAAGTGTGGTGGACCCTGACGCCGGAAGCCTTCATCGAACGGATGCACCAGGAGTACCTGAAGTTCTGGACGCCGGAACGCGACGCCAAGGCCGCCGCCATCGGACTGAGCCGGCAGGAAATCAGCACGCTAGCCTCCATCATCATCGAAGAAAGCAAGTACGAACCCGAACTGCCCCGCATCGCCGGGGTCTATATGAACCGGCTGGAGCGAGACATGCCCCTGCAGGCCGATCCCACCGTCCTGTTCGCCATCGGCGATCCCTCCTTGAAACGGGTCCTCAACAAGCATCTTGAAATCGACTCGCCATACAATACCTACAAGTATGCCGGGCTTCCCCCGGGGCCCATCACCATGCCGCCGGTATCAGCCATCGATGCCGTGCTCAATTACGAGCACCACGGATATCTCTATTTCTGCGCCAAGGATACCTTCGACGGCACGCATGTCTTTGCCAAGACCTTGTCGGCCCACAATGAAAATGCCCGCCGTTACCAGCGGGCATTCAGTGTGCAACAACGCGCTAAGGCAGGTCAGGGAACGCCCCGGACCAGTTTTTGACAATCCGTAGCGCTTCCTGGAACTCGGGATCCTCTTCGCTGTTGATTACTTGCCAATAGGCCGTCATGCCCAAGGCTCTTCGCGCCAGCAGGGCTTTCAACCGCGTCTTCAAGATGGGCGTGCACTCAGCCAACTCCCCTTCCGCTTTCTCTACCAGGCCTTTATCTGCAAAGAACCTGATCATTTCGTCGAAGACGGCCGGCTCCATCTGCTCCCATTTCTGGAGGAATGCCGGCAGGTCCTCTACCACAAGCTCGGACCGGTGCTGGTCAGCATAACCGTACACGAACTGCGTCAGGAGACCGCCGCTGATGGCCCGCACCAGGTAGCGGTTGATGCCGGTCGTATCGTAAGGGATGAAGACGTCGGGCAGGATACCGCCGCCGCCATAGACCGTCCGGCCCAGTTTCAGGGTCTTGTATTTCAGTGAATCTGGCAGCGCGATGCTGTCGAGGCTGAACGATTCGCCCCGGGCATACCGCTGGTTTGCCTGTTTGAAATAGTCGTCCCGGTGGCCTTTGGTATACGGAGCCTGCACCACACGTCCACACGGTGTATGGTAGCGAGCGACCGTCAGGCGCATCTCAGAGCGGTCCGGCAGCGTGAACTGCTGCTGGACCAGTCCCTTGCCAAAGGTCTTGCGTCCCACGATGACCGCACGGTCCCAATCCTGGAGGGCACCGGAAAGAATTTCGCTCGCGCTGGCACTGCTCTCGTCGACCAGGACTACCAGGGGGCCTTCACGATAAAGGCCGGGACCTTTCGCCACGTCACTCCGGTCGACGCCATTCCCTTCCGTCCGGACGATCAACTGCCCTTCTTCCAGGAACAGGTTGGCCAGGAACACGGCCACATGCATATAGCCTCCCCCATTGCCCCGCAGGTCAATGATCATGCCTTTCGGCCGCGCAGGAGCGACCTCACGCAGCGCATTGATGAATTCCTCACTGGTATTCATCGCAAAGCGGCTGAGTTTGATGTAGACGATGTCCGGCTCCGGCTGGTAGGCGGCATCGATGCTCTCAATCGGAATCGTGTCGCGGCGGATGACATAATCCTGCAGTTCGCCTTCCCGCAAGACCGTCACGCCCACCAGGCTTCCTTTCGGTCCGCGCAACCGCTTCCGAAGGTCGTCCGCGGACAATCCCACGCCGGCTACGGTTTCGCCGTCGACCGAGACGACCTTGTCGCCGGGCCTGATGCCGACGGCTTCGGAGGGGCCGCCGACAATCACGGCCTGGACGGTCAGCGTGTCGAAAAGCATCACATACTCGATGCCCACGCCCTCAAACGAACCTTCCAGGTTCTCATTGGCCGACTGCACCTTATCGGAAGGGATGTAGCTCGAATGCGGGTCAAGCTGCCCCACCAGGCCTTCCAGCATGGCATCGATCGCCTTGTCCATATCGATGGTGTCCACGTAATGCGTCTGGATGAAATACAGCGCACTGGCGAGTTTTTCAGCATTGCGCAACATCGAGTGGTTCTGCGCCTGCAGCGGCAGCAGGCCCATCAACAACAGGAAAAGGATACAGAATCGTTTCATACTTCAAATATTTTTCCTTCCTCAGCCAGATAGGATTCAGGGAATACTTCGCGCGCCTGCGACAGGAGCACGCCCAGATCCTGATACCGCGAAGAGAAGTGACCGAGGACCAGTTTCTTCGCGCCGGCGGCGGCAGCTACCTGCGCCGCTTCCCTCGCCGTGGAATGAAACATTTTGTGTGCCAAATCCACATGTTCATCCGCAAATGTGGCCTCATGATAGATCAGATCGGTGCCGCGCAACCACTCAGCCTCTTCCGGAAAGACAGCCGTGTCCGAGCAGTAAGCAGCCGACTGTCCGGTCTTGAGCCAGCAGATGCGGTAGCCGAAGCAGTCGATGCGGTGCTGCAGCGGAAAGGCCCAGACAGCGCAGTTGCGCAAGGAGATAATCTGCTCCGGCTCCTTCATCGTCAAGGGGATGTGATGGATCTCATACTTCACCCCTTCCCCGAAATGGCCCAGGAAGAAGTGCAGCACGGACGCAAAATCCCGCGGCGCATAGATGTAGAGCGGCGCAGTGCGGCCGTCCAGCGCCATGGTCGAAAGCAGTCCAAAAATCCCGAACAAGTGGTCCCCATGCAGGTGCGAGATCAGGATGTTGTCGAGACGCGCCTTCGATATCTTGAAGCGCTTCAGCTGCACCTGCACGTTCTCGCCGCAGTCGACCAAAAACAAGCGCCCATGCAGGTTGAATACGTGGGCGCTTTGATGTTGGTCAACCATCGGGCGGGCAGATGCCGTTCCAAGGGTTGTCAGGGTGTAGTTCACTACTTGCTCGCTTTTTCTTCGGCTTCGAGACGGCTCTTGAGGTCGGCCAGGTCGGAGATGTCACCGAGGGTGGTCTTCTCGAGATTGTCTTTCAGTTTACGGACGGCCTTCTGCGTAGTGTTGGCCTCAGCGTCTTTCTCGCGGGCCTCTTTCTTGGCCTCTTCGCGTTTCACCTCTTCGTAGGTACGCGTGTGCGAGAGGGTGATCTTCTTGCTACCCTTGTTGAATTCAGTCACCTTGAACGGGAGTTTCTCACCAGCCTGGGCGGTGGTGCCGTCTTCCTTCACGAGGTTGCGGTTCGAGCAGAAGCCCGTGACGCCCTCTGCGAGGGTAATGGTGGCGCCTTTCTCGACCAGCGCGGTCACGGTACCTTCGTGCACGGAACCCACGCTGTAGGTGTTCTCGTATTCGTTCCAAGGATTCTCCTCGAGCTGCTTGTGGCCGAGGCTCAGGCGGCGGTTCTCCTGGTCGACTTCGAGGACCACGACCTCGATCGGTTCACCGATGGAGGTGAACTCGGACGGGTGTTTGATCTTCTTGGTCCAGCTCAGGTCGCTGATATGGACGAGGCCGTCGACACCTTCTTCCAGTTCCACGAACACACCGAAATTGGTGAAGTTGCGGACGGTAGCGGTATGCTTCGAGTTGATGGGATATTTCTCGTTGATGGTAGCCCAGGATTCGGTTTCAGCTGCTTGA
>Ga0265298_10000897_pt1 | contig 44287 bp, 37 predicted proteins | sample AusTroGonzalo_MG_3_FD_193486 | JGI IMG/M metagenome (GOLD analysis project Ga0265298, IMG submission 193486) | Bovine rumen microbial communities from tropical cattle in Woodstock, Queensland, Australia - Gonzalo_01 | ecosystem: Host-associated > Mammals > Digestive system > Stomach > Rumen ... | reverse complement strand
CTTTCGAGTCGTTGTCGTAAGTGTAGGGAAACGACTGCACGAAGGTCATGGCGAGGTTCACCTTGTCGAAGTCCGTAAAGGCCCGTTCGGAAAAGCGGTCGGCCAGCTCGCGGATGAAAGGCCGGTCGTAGTCGGAGAGGATGAAGCTGTAGAAATTGACGGGCGTTTCGGCGTTCTCAATCTTGTAGTGATAGGCCAAATGCTCACGCTCGTTTTGGTAATAGTCATACAGTTCCTCGCTGATTTCCAGCTCAATGGAATAGTTTTTCCCATTGCAGTCCCAAGAATGCCGCACGGTGAACCAGCCATCGGTTTGAGCCGAGGCCGACACGGTGAGGAGCATTAATATTAATAGGTGTATGGGCTTGCGCATGGGGATTTCGTTTTCCCCAATGAAACGGTGGATTTTTGGAAAAATTGTTTCATGCCATCGAGTTCGTCATTGCGAGCAAAGCGAAGCAATCCAGTGAACAGGCTGAAATAATAGCCTTATCGCTGGATTGCTTCGTCGTAACCTCCTCGCAATGACGCGAATCATTTACCCCAATAATGGAAGTCTTTCACTTCTTTCAGCAGTTCCCTAACGGCGGCTTCCAACTGCTCATCCTCGCCTTTCGCCATCTTCTCGGGCGTGTTGCGCACCTTGACATCAGGTTCCAACTGGGTGTTTTCCAACCAATTGCCTTGCTCAGTACGGTAACCCACTACGGGCAGACCGAAATACAGCGACGGGTCTTGCAGGGTTTCCCAAGTCACGCTCGACATGGTACCGGGCACGGGCATTCCGACGAGGCGACCCATCTTCTTGTACTTGTAGACCCAAGGTGTGCCGTGTGCGTTGCTGTAGTTGGCCTCGCCGATAATCATCACCGAGGGTTTGTTGTAACGCCGCGACGGCATCACGCAAGCCACGCTGTCGTTGATGACTTGTTCGAGGTATTTCTCGCCGCTGAAGAGGATTTCGATGTCCTCGTGCAGACGACCGCCGCCGTTGAAGCGTGTGTCGATGACGATGCCGTCGCAAAGGTTGTATTTGCCGAGAATTTGCGAATACACATCGCGGTAGCTGGCATCGCCCATGCTGCGGATGTGGACATAGCCCAAACGCCCGTTCGACAACTTTTTCACGGTCTCTTCGTTGTGCTTCACCCAACGCTCGTAAAGCAGTTCGTTCATTGCGCCGTGGCTGATGGGTTTCACAGTCTCGTCCCAAGTCTTTCCGCCGTCGGAAAGGGTCACGAGGACGGTTTTCCCGCTCTTGTTGTTCAGCAGGGGATAATAGTCCATGCCTTTCGTAATCTCCACGCCATCAATCTTTTGGATGATGCAACCCGCTTTCACCTTTGAGTTTTTCTTGTCGAAGGGGCCGCCATCCACTACTTCGTCGATTTTCAGGCCGTCGCCTTTGTAGTCGAGGTCTAAGAACACACCAAACTCAGCCGTGGCATCGCCCTTGCTTGAAGGACGGTAGCCCGAACCCGTGTGTGACACGTTCAGTTCGCCCAGAATCTCGCTCAACATTTCGCTGAAGTCGTAGTTGTTGTTGATGTGCGCGAGGAAAGGCTGGTAGGCTTCCTTCATCATTTCAAGGTCAACGCCGTGATGGTCTTTCATGAAGAAACGTTTCTCGGTTTGCAGGAACACATGGTTGAACATGTATTCGCGCTCGGCGGCGAGGTCGAGTTCCATGGTGGCATCGAATTTAATCGATGTCGATTTGCCACCCTTGTCCACCTTTTGCAAATTGCCGCCCGAAAGCAGGAAAATGTTGTCGCCGTTCACGGCCAGACGTGCACCGCCTTGTCCCATCTTCTTCAAAATCTTCATTGACTTTTCACGCACGTCGAGTTCCCAAAGGTCGTAACCCTTCTCAAACGAGGTCATGAAGTAGAACTTCTCACCATCCTTCGACAAAGCCATGCCGCTCAAGTTCGACGACATGGGCGTCAGACGAATGACACGGTCTTGCAAATGCTCCAAGTCCACCTCTATCTTCTTGTCTTCCTTATGTTTATCCTCTTTCTCGTCCTTTTTGTCATCTTTCTTGCCTTTTTTCTTGTCGCTCTTTTCGTCCTTTTTCGCTTCGTCTTTCTTGGTGTCCTTGCCGTTTTTCTCGGTTTCCTTCAGCAGAGCGTATTCCTCTTTGCTGAGGCGGAATTTGTCGTATGCTTCTTGATTCAAGAAAGCGATAAAAGCATCCCTTTGGCTGCCCCAAGAGGCATGGGAGCGCATACCATATCTATCTGAATTATAGATAATTGCATTGCCATCCAACACCCATTGCGGGTCGTCGTCGAAATAGGCGCTCTCGGTGATGTTGTACATCTTCTTGTCACCGTTGGCCGATACAATGGCGACATCGGAATAGGGGTCGCGCATGTGGGTAATCATGGTCACAGCAAACCATTTGCCATCGGGCGACCATTCATAACCTATACTACCATAATGTTGCGTGCCATCGGTGATTTGGCGCACTTCCTTGGTTGCTATATTATAGACTTTCAGAATGTTACGGTTTTCTATAAAAGCTATCTCCTTGCCATCGGGCGAATAATCGGCATTGCTGCGCTCGATGCCGTCATTCGGGAACAGCGGTTTTTCGTCAATCAAAGTGGCGTAGGCAAAGTTGAAGTCTTCCTTGCGTGCAATGGTGGCTTGGTAGAGGTTCCAATAACCGTCTCGCTCCGAGGCATAGACCAGTGTGCGGCCATCTTTCGAGAACGAAGGGCTACGCTCAGCCTGCGGCGTGTGCGTGATTTGCTTGGTGGTAGCATATTCGTCCACACCCGTGACAAAGACCTCGCCGCGTGAGACGAAAGCAATCAGTTTGCCATCATTGCTCAACGAGAAGTTACCTGCACCCTTGAAGTCTTGTTTCACCAGTTGTTCCGATTCTTGGTCGTTGACGATTTCGATGCTCACCTTTTGTGGCTCACTGCCAATGCGTTGCGTGTAGATTTCGCCCATGTAACCATAGCACAACAAGCCATCGTTGCTGACCGAAAGGAAGCGTACAGGATGCGTCTTAAAGTGCGATACCTGCTCTACTTTTTCAAGGTCGTCGGCAGGGGCTTTGTACACGTTGAAACTGCCATTGTTGCGCTCACTCAGGAAGACGACATCCTTATAACCAGGCAGATAGCGCGGGTCGCGGTCTTCGCCGACATGGGTCGTCAAGATGGTGTGGGTCTTTTTCTTGGCGTTGTAATACACGATATCGCGGGCCACAGACGACACATGATGCTTGCGCCATACGTTCTCGCTGCCCTTGCGGTCGTAGTAGAGGAACGACTTGCCGTCCTTGTCGAACGACATGCTGCATACGGGCACGGCCACCACTTGCTCAGGTCGACCGCCGTCGGTGCTCACCTTATACAATTCTGTAATCCAACCCGACGCAAACTGCACATTCTCAGCCGCTTTTTGGATTTGTGCTGAGAAATAGATTTCCTTTCCATCGGGCGAGAAGGCCAAAGGAATCTCAGTGGCTGAGTTGGTCGTAATGCGTTGGGCCACGCCACCTTCAGCGGAGACCAAATAAATGTCGAAATTGCCGTTGCGGTCGGTGGCAAAAGCAATTTGTTTGCCGTCCGGCGACCAAATCGGGTCGGTGTCGTAGGCTGCGTTCGTCGTGATTTGCAGAGCTTTACCGCCGTTGGCATTCACCACATACACGTCACCTTTGTAGCAAAAGGCAATTTTGTCGCCTTTTGGCGAAATCACGTTGTCGCGCATCCACAAAGGCTGGGCTGTCAGTTGAAACGATGCCGCTGCGAACAGGGCTAATAGGAATAGTTTTTTCATAGGATTATTTTTAGTAATGATTAGCAAAAAAGGACAATTTGCAATAGCAACAAAAGAAATGGGAAATATCTATGCGTTTATTTATCCGAATAATGCCCCCGCATGGAAAGCACCATTACAAGAATCGCTTTTTGCTGGATTTCATAAATGATGCGGTCTTTATGGTTGATTCGGCGAGACCAACAACCTGCTAAATCGCCAGTTAATAATTCTGGCTTCCCCGTGCCTGTAGTGGGGTGTTCAGAAATTTCCGTCAAAAGTCTGGTAATCTTCCGTTTTGAAGAAACATCGCCGTACTCTCTCCACCACTCTAAATCCCGTTGGGCAGTCTCAGTGAATTTCAGTTCCATAAGTCTTCCACCTTGATAGTACGGCATTTCCCTTCACGGGCTTCTTGTTGGCTCCTCTTTATTTTGGCCACAAATTCAGCATTGTACGTCTCTTCCTCAACAATCTTGACCGCATCTGAGGCCTTAATTAGGCTTATTAATGCTGCAGCGAACTTGTTCCGTGGATTGTATTGCAGTGTTATGGTTTCCATTTTTGTATTATTGGCTATTACGTTGCAAAAATAGCTATTCCCGTCGAATTATGCCACAAAAGAAACTGAAAAACAAAATTGTTATCACTTTACGCCAAACAACAACACCATTTCCCCTTCCAAAAACAGTTCCAACTGGTCGCCGATATGCACTTCACCAACTCCTTGTGGTGTGCCTGTGAAAATGAAGTCGCCTTCTTGGAGTGTGACAAAACGCGAGATATGGGAAAGGATGCGGTCGAAGCTGAAAATCATGTCGCGGCTGTGGCCTTGCTGTACCCACTCGCCGTTGAGTTTCATGCCGAAGGCGATGTCTTCAGGATGTTTCAATGCACTGATTTTCTTGAAACTGCCCATCGGAGCGGAATGGTCAAAGGCCTTGGCGATTTCCCAAGGATGGCCTTTGGCCTTGCATTGGCTTTGCAAATCACGGGCGGTGAAGTCGATGCCGACGGTGAGGGCGTCATAATACTCAGCAGCCTGTAATTGAGTAATGTTTCTCCCTGATTTGCAGATGTGTAGCACCAATTCAGTTTCGTAGTGGATTTCCTTGCTGAAATCGGGATAAGGGAACGGCTGGCCAGCTGGCAACAAGGCCGTTTCAGGCTTCATGAAAAACATCGGCTCGCTCGGCAAGTCGTTGTCGAGTTCCTTGATGTGCGCCAAATAGTTTCGCCCTACGCAGATAATCTTCATGGTATTCAGTGTTTTACCTTTTTTCCACCCATGCGCAAACGGATGGCCGTCACCACCTTTTTTGTGTAGCGCGGGAAGTCGTTCTTCATAATCCAATCGTAATAGGCAGGTTCCTTGCGGAAGATGTCCTCCACACGTTGACCTTTGTACTTGCCGAACATGAAAACCTCTTTGCCATCCTCGTCGAAAATGATTTGGCCGGAAAGGTCGGCGTTCTTGTGGTGGGCTGAGAACTCAGCCAATTGCTCCATATTATTAACTGGCCCTTGCGAGCGTTTTCCCCTTGCATCCTCATAATCAACACCTTGGTAATGGTCAAGCATGGCGCGAAGCACATCATAAGTGGCTCGGGTGTCGGTCATGGCACCATGGGCACCCTCCAACTCGGCATGGCAGAAGAAGCGGTAGGCTCCCTTCAACGTGCGTGGCTCCATCTTCATGAAGATGTTCATCACGTCGATGAAACGGCGGTCCTTGAGGTCGAAGTCGTAATCGACGCGAAGAAACTCCTCCACCAGTAGGGGCAAGTCGAATTTCAGGATGTTGTAGCCCGCGAGGTCAGCATTGCCGATGAACAAGGCAATCTCCTTGGCCTTTTCGCGGAAAGTGGGCTTGTCGGCCACCATTTCGTTGGTGAAACCGTGCACCGAAGTGGATTCCTCAGAGATGGGCATTTCGGGGTTGAGCAGCCACTCGCGCTGTTCCTCCTCGCCGTTCACGTTGATTTTCAGTACACTCATCTCCACAATGCGGTCGTGCGAAGTATTGAGGCCCGTCGTCTCAAGGTCGAAAAAGGCGATGGGGCGTTTCAAGTTCAGTTCCATATTGTTTGTGGTTTTTGAATGCAAAAATAACACATAAAATGCTCCATCATTCATTTTTTTCTTACTTTTGCCCCACTTTTCAAACAACAAAGAACACGAGTTAGACATCTAAATTATTGAAAGACAATGATGGAAGAAAATGAAATGAACGGCAAGGGAGGTTTGTTCTCGAAGGCCGTGAAAGCAGGAAAGAGGACTTATTTTTTCGATGTGAAAGCCACGAAGAATGACGAAAAGTACATCACCATAACCGAAAGCAAGCGCCGCTTCGATGACCAGATGAACCAGTTCTTCTACGAGAAGCACAAGATTTTCCTCTACAAGGAAGATTTCGAGAAGGTGGCCAAGGGACTGACCGACGCCATCAAGTACGTCGAGACGGGCGAGCTGCCTGAAGACTATTACGACGAGCCGGAACCCGCTCCGCGCCGCTATGACAACGTGGAAGGCGAAAGCCGCAACGAGTCCCGCAACGAAATCGACAGCGCCATCGACAAGTGGTTTGACGATTTGGACAAGTAATTTTTCCGAACAAATGAGACACAAAGGCTGCGAATCGACGCGGCCTTTTTTGTTTTGCAGAAAACTTATCAACACTTTGCCGTTTTGTTGATAACTTTCACGGCGCAGCGGCAATATTTCGGGGCAAAATACGTACTTTTGTAGCGCAAAATCAGATTGAAATGGGCAAGATCATAGCGATTGCAAATCAGAAAGGTGGCGTGGGCAAGACCACCACCGCCATCAACTTGGCGGCAAGTTTGGCCGTACTCGAACACAAGACCCTCCTCATCGATGCCGACCCGCAGGCCAACGCGACTTCGGGCGTAGGCATCGACCCGAAAAGCGTGGAAACCAGCATTTACGAGTGCATCATCGACGAGGTGGACCCGAAGACCGTCATCGTTGAGACGGAAACGCCGAACCTGTTTCTGCTACCTGCCCATATCGACTTGGTAGGTGCTGAGATTGAGATGATAAACCTTTCGGAGCGTGAACAGATGATGCGGAAATCGCTGGCTCCCATCAAGGATGAGTATGACTTCATCATCATCGATTGTTCACCGTCATTGGGTCTGGTCACTGTCAACTCGCTTACCGCCGCTGACTCGGTCATCATCCCTGTGCAGTGCGAATATTTTGCCCTTGAAGGTCTTGGCAAATTATTGAATACCATTAAGATAGTGCAAACCCGCCTCAATCCCGACTTGGACATTGAGGGCATCCTGCTCACCATGTTCGACACGCGCCTGCGTCTCTCGAAACAAGTGGTGGAAGAGGTGAAGATGCACTTCCAAGACATGGTGTTCAACACCATCATCAACCGCAACACGCGCTTGAGCGAAGCCCCGAGCTTCGGCAAGACCATCATCATGCACGACGCGGGCAGCACTGGAGCCATCAACTACCTCAACCTTGCCCGCGAAATCCTTGAAAAGAACCATATCACAACCCAAAACGCCTGACCATGCCTGACACGAACAACAGAAAAGCCTTGGGCCGCGGTCTCGCCCAGATCCTCGGCAGCCCCGAAACCGACATCACCAGCAAAGACATTAGCGGTGATTTTGTGGCTGGTGCCATCGCCGAAATCGATGTCAACCTCATCGAGACCAACCCCTTCCAACCGAGAACCGAGTTTGACGAAACGGCCTTGCGCGAGTTGGCCCAATCTATCAAGGAACAAGGTGTAATTCAGCCTGTTACGGTCAGAAAGTTGGGCTACAACAAGTATCAGCTTATCTCCGGAGAGCGCCGTTTGAGAGCTTCCAAGATGGCTGGACTCAGCACAATTCCAGCCTTTATCCGCGTGGCCAACGACGAACAGATGCTGGAACTAGCTCTCATCGAGAACATCCACCGCGAAAACCTCAATGCCATCGAGGTGGCCATTTCCTACCAGCGCCTCATTGACGAATGCAACATGACACAGGAGGAAGTGAGCGACAAAATCGGGAAGAGCCGCAGTGCCGTGGCCAACTTCTTGAGACTGTTGAAGTTGCCCCCTGAGGTGCAAATCGCCATCCGCGACGGCCACATCAGCATGGGTCATGCCCGCGCCCTCATCAACATCAGCGACAAGGAGCAGCAACTCAAGCTGTTGCAACAGATTATCGAGGACGAGATGAACGTGCGTCAGACTGAGGAATTGGCCGACAAAGCCAAGAACAGCGGCAAGGAACGCAAGCAAACCAACTTCATCCCTGAGCATTTCAAGAGCAAAATCAAGACATTGTCGCAAACGCTCAACACTAAAGTGAAGGTGAAGCGTAACGTGAAAGGCCAAGGCAGCGTCGTCATCGACTTCAAGGACGAGGCCGAGTTCGACCGCATCATGGAACTGTTCAACAACAAGTGACGATGTGGCACCGCTTCTTGCTTCTCATCGGCTTCGTTGCGCTCATCGGTTTTCAAAAAGCTGAAGCGCAAGTTGTGGTGTTTGACACGGTGGGTAATGCCGTGATGACCGCAGACACCATCGTAAAAAGCTCAAAACCAGCAAAAACGGCGAAAGCGAAGAAACCCCATAGCCCGAAAGCGGCCACCATCATGTCGGCCTGCCTGCCGGGATTGGGCCAGATTTATAACCGCAAATGGTGGAAAGTGCCCATCGTGTATGCGGGATTGGGCGGCATCGGTTACATGTCCTACAGCAATTATTCTGAGTACAACTCCTACCTTCACGCCTACGAGTTCAAGACTGGCGACCTGCCTGAAGGCGTGACCTTGAGCCAGCACGAGTTGGATTTGGCCAACAAGTATTCCGACAGCCAATTACAGACCTACAAGGAATCGTATCGCCGTAGTTTTGAACTCTATACCATCATCTTGGCGGCTTGGTACGGCCTGAATATCCTCGATGCTTGCGTGGACGGGCATCTTTACAGCTACGACATCAGCGATGACCTTTCATTAAGCATCGACCCGTATCTTCGGCCAATGGAAACACTTGTGCCGATGCCGCAATATGCCCAAGCCGGGATATCGTTTAAACTGAATTTTTGACTATGAAAATCGCTCTCATCGGATACGGAAAAATGGGCCACGAGGTGGAAAAAGCCGCCCTTGCCCGCCAGCATGAAATCGTCGTCACCATCGACAACGCCCATGAATGGGAAGAACGCCTCGATTTGTTGAAACAGGCCAATGTCGCCATTGAGTTCAGTCAACCCGACCAAGTGGTGGCCAACATCAACCGCTGCTTCGACCTGCACATCCCGATTGTGGTCGGCACAACGGCTTGGCAAGACCACTTCGAGGAAATCAAAAAGCGTTGTGTTTGTGAAGGCCAAAGCCTTTTCCATGCGCCTAACTTCAGCATCGGGATGAACATTATGTTCATGCTTAACAAGCAGTTGGCGCATTTTGCTGAACGTTACGGCTACAAGCTTTCCCTTTCAGAAATCCATCACATCCACAAGTTGGACAAACCCAGCGGCACCGCCGTGAAGTTGGCCAAAGACATCATGTCCGTCAGCCGCGACTATTCGGGCTGGAGCATTGACGAGCCTACGGAACGCACCTTGTTTATTGATGTGAAGCGCGAGGGTGAGGTCTTCGGCATCCACAGTGTGAAAGCAGAATCCTATGCCGACCGAATCACGCTTACCCATGAAGCCTTCAACCGTCAGGGCTTGGCTGCGGGAGCATTGGCCGCTGCGGAGTTCCTCATCGGGAAACATGGATGCTTCACGATGGAGGATTTGATGCGGGGATAAGCAGGGACTTACGTCGCCTGCTTATGGGGCTGTCGTCCCTACGGGACTGTTGCGGGTCATTATTCGATGACGATTTTCTGGGTTCTCACATCATTGCCATTAATCAGGCGGAGGATGTACATGCCAGCAGGGATTCCCGCTGTAGGGACACATTGAATGTGTCCGCCATAGGAAACCACCACGCGCCCCATCAAATCAACAACCTGTAGGGACACATCGTTTGCGTCCGCAATACCCGTAATAATGATATTTCCATTGCTGACAAACGCAAAGGTCTCTGAGCTTGTCGAAGGGCCGTCCTCAATGCTGAACACCAATCTAAACCGTGAAGCATAGTCCGTTGTCTTAGCCTCAAAATTATAGCTTGGCGTGGTCAAAAGGTCGATGTTGGCACCCGTCAGATTGTCAATGAGATGAAGATAATTCATATCAACGTTCTCAGTGTCGATGCGGAGGGTGTAAATGCCGTTCTCTGCAGCCTTGAAGCTGACAGGCATCTCGCCTTGGCCTTTGCTGCGCACCACCGCCATCTCCCTGTTGCCTTGCGGAACATAAAGCTTAGTGCTTTCGGGATTGAGCATGAACTTGCCAAGCAGGTGGCCTTCACCGAACACGATGAGAACATTGTCAGCTTCCGAAGAATGGGATTTTACACCCGAATTGCCACTGACACTGAGGTTCAAAAGGCCATTGTCACGTTGAACGGTCGTGGTGAAGCTGACAGAGGGGAGGCCGTTGGAGGCTTGCACGAAAACACCTTCCATCGGGGCGATGGCACCCGTGGCGGCGGTCAGGGCGGTGCGATTGGCATTCATCCTATAGAAGGGCACGTTGCCTTCAAGATAAGCGGTGCAAGGGAATGGGTTGCCTATAAGGTTGAATCCGGCAAACTCGGCATCAGCATCCAACACAAGGCTTTTTTGCACTTCAGCATTGCTGGGACGCAGCGTGCCGATGAAAAGGATAACAACATTGGCGCTGTTGGCGTACAGGTAGCCGTCGGTGCTCGCCAAGGTGAAAGGCTGTTTTTTGTAATTGCGCCATTCGAGGTCTTCGCATTGGTCGAAACGATAAAGGTCGTAATTGCCGCTGAGCATGATATCAGGCAGACTGGTTTCTGCAATGGGTGAGGCCATCAGATACCAGCCATCGTTTGACGAGTAGGACTCAATGCTTTTTTTCATCACAGCCTGCACGCCAGAGGTACCGTGTACGAGTTGTCCGTCGTCTTCAATGATAAGATGGCTGGCTTCAGTGCAGGTCGCCGTTCCCGTGACGGTGAGCGTGGCACCGCTGTGAACTGTATGCTTGTCGAAGGGGAAGAGGTGGGCGATGGTCTCGCTTTCGGTGTGGTCGTATTCCTCGCTGCGGATGTACAATTCCACTTTTGCCATATCACTTGTGCTGGCATAACAACTGAAAATGGGAGAATTGTTGTTAGGATTATAACGGAGGTTGTTTCTGGTGTTGTCTCCTTGGGCGACAATTGTGGCCGTACCGTTGGAGGCAATCGAAATACTCCATTCCCCATTGGCATTATTGGTAACTTGGGTTTTCAGATTATTACTGCTGCTACTTGCTGCATAAAGATAACCGCCTGTGTTGTTATAATTGGCATCGAAAAACGTCCAAGCGTTGGTTTGTCCGCCCAAAGTCAGTTCGCAAACCGTTGAGCCAATACTTGCAATGACACCGTTGGTAATTGTCACCCCTACACCCGCGCGGTTATTGCTGTTTTGTGTGGTTCCAAGGGCTTTTCCCGCAGCGGTGTTGACAATCAGATAGGTTCTTCCGGCCACAAGTTGGTCTGTTTTGGTAACTAAATGGTACTCTTGTGTGTAAGGTGTGCCCACATACACAAAACTTGCCGTAACGGTAACGTCGCTTGAGGGCATTTCAAACTGATCTTCAACCACATTTACAAGGTCGCCAAAGGCATCGGTGACCATCCATTGGGCAAATGTGTAATCCGCGTTGGGCGTGGCCGTCAAGCTGATAACATCGCCTTCCACAGCTTGGTTCTGGCTGGCAGTAATGGTGCCATTCTCGACAGCCACCAGCGTAATGGTGAAGAGCTGTTTCCATTGGGCATAGAGGGTGAGGTCGTTGAGTAGGGTGACCGTAGCCCCGTCGAAGTAGGTGGTGCCTGTGCCGTCGGCAGCGGTGTTCCAACTGTCGAAGGCATAGTTTTCACGAATGAAGATGTTGGTCTGCAATGCTGTAGGCTCAAACTCGTTCACGGTCTGCGTTTGCGTTGAATTGCTGCCTTCATTGGATTTGAACTGGATGGTGTGAGTGGGGGTAACGATATTGCCTGTCTTTTTATAAAGTTGGATGGGCTGCTGTTGGGAATAGGTGTCAGATTTGAAATAACGGAAACGGTTTTGGCCATTTGCATTATTGAATCTCATCACAGAGGTGTTGGAGGTAATGATGACGCTGTTGGATTCATAGGAAAGAGTGTTCAGGGAGGCTGAATTCCCAAAATTGATTTTGTTGGATCCGTTAGTCCCATAAATGTATTTCCCGTTGTTTGTTCCACCGTTTACTTTGATGGAATAGCCACCAGACATTGGAGCGATGGTAATTGAAACCATGTTGCCATTCGCAATGGTGTTGTCGGTGATGGCTTGTTCTGAATAACAATTGGCCTCGTCCACTCCTGTCCAAACATAAGCCGAGGTCTCATTGTTTTCATACACCAAGAGATACTCGCCGCTCCAATCCGTCGGTGCAGCCGTGACCTTTACGAAGGAATAACTCGAAGGCTGTGCGAACGAGGCCGACACCGTAACGTCGAAAGCGGGCATGGTGAAGGTGTTGCTTGAGCCGGAATAGACGATGGTGTTGATGTCGCCAGTCTTGTAAACATAATAGGAATACAGGTCGTAGCCATTCGCTGGGGTGTTGCTGAGGGTGATGGTGGTTCCCGATTGGGCACTGCTGGGGCTGGCGCTGATGCTGCCGTGCGAAAGGCCTGTGGCGCAGGTAATATTATATAAGGTGGTATTCTGAACGAATGTTGCGCTGACCGTGACGTTGAAGGAGGGCATGGTGAAGGTGCCGTTGCTGCTCACCGGAACGGTAGTGTTCGTGTTTCCAGTTTTATAAACGTTCCAACTGCCGAGCATATAGCCTTGTGCAGGTGTGGCGGTGAGGCTCACCATAGTACCTTCCACGGCGGTTGCAGGTACCGAAATGTTGCCATGTTGTACACTGGCACAGGTGATGTTGTAGGTGACGCCTGTCCAGCCTTCTTCCCAGATGATATGGGCATATTCCGGGTGGTCGATGAAGGGGTTGCGGTTGCCTTGGATGCCATACACTACATTGTTGCGGTCGATTTCCTTTTGGCTGACGGGGTCGTTGTCGCTCCAGTCCAGCAGCATGTCAATGGCCCAAGGCTTGATGACGGACTTGGTCGTCATGCCGCTGCTGCCCCAGTCGGAGTCCTCACCGTAGTAGCGCACGCTCATGTACATGATGGCGCGGGCAAAGTCGCCTTTATACTCGTCGATAGGCTCAAACACGGTGCCTGTATAACCCAATGAAGACTTGCAAGTTCCCAATTTTGAGCCGTTTTGCGAGGTCCAGGTGGCCGATTGCACTTCGCCAAAGGGGAAGTTGCTTCTTTGGGAGTTCACAAAGCCGTCGGTGGGGAAGATGTGGTGAAGGTCGGTGGTCGGCGTGCTGGCGTTGTTGAACCAGCTTTGCGGCCAGGAGTGCTCACGGTTGAAGCAGTCGCCTTCCTGCGCGTATTCGCCGCATTGGTCACCGTCATAATAACTATAAGTGTAATTGGCTCCGTCGGAATACATGTCCCACACCACGTTGTTGCCTTTGTTGTCGGTGCTCCAGAAGGCGCTCCAAATCTGTTGGTAGGAGATGGTGGTGTGCCCGTCGATGATGCCGTGCAAGGCGATTTTCAGTTCGTCGCCAGTCTTGCCAGTGGCATCGTTATAGTAGCCGGACGGGATTTGCGCTCCCATGCGACCTGCTGTCATGACAAGCAGGAGCAACAGGACGCGGTACAGGTAGTGTTGTTTCATAGTGTGCCTTTTTTGTGGCTGCAAAGATAAGGAATCTTGGCCAATTGAGTGGTTTTGACCATAAAAAATGTGGAGACGGCGCAAACACCGTCTCCACAAAAGGTGATGGCGTTAGAGAGAGACGGTGCACACCGCCTCTACCCTACTACGTTTATTAGTCCTCCTTGCGTTTTTTGGCGACGAGGTAGGCTGCACCCATTCCGAGCAGCATGGCTATGCCGCTGCCCAAGGGGGCATCCTGATTGTCATCCTGCAGGTGATAAGGCAGGCCTGGTGTCATCAGGGCCGAGCCTTCTCTGTTGTAGAATGACTCACTGGAGACGTAGCCGCGTTGGAAGAGTCCGCCGCCGTTGTTTTCATTGCTGAACAAGGCTTGCTGGGCGCTGGCGCCAAACGCCACGCCGAGGACGATTGCGATTGTTAATACTAGCTTTTTCATATTTCTATTGATTTAAAATTCAAAACTTAAGATTAAAATTATTGGATCACAATCTTTTGTGTCCTAACCTCATTTCCGTCAATTAAGCGGAGGACATACACGCCAGCTGCCATTCCAGCAGTGGACACGCGGTTCGTCATAGTTTCATTGACGATGACATGGCCCATCACATCGACGACCTGCAGAGTGACGTTGTTCGAAGTATTGACAATCCATTCGCTACCGTTGAAGAAAGCGAAACTGTTGCCATCTTCGCTCTCGTTCAAGTTGTTGGCGCTGAATACGAGGCGGAAGCGCGTGGCATAATCTGTTGTACGGGCCTCGAAACTGTAGCTCGGAGTAGCCAGCAGGTCAACATCAGCACCCGTCATGTTGTCGATAAGGTGGAGGTAGTCCATCTCTACGCTCTCCGTGTTGATGGCAAGGGTGTAACTGCCATTTCTGTTAGCCTTGAAGTTGACGGGCATCGCACCTTCGGCTACACTACGCACCACGGCGTAATCGCTGCCGTCCTGTGGGATGTATAGCTTGGTGCTGTTCTCATTGATTTGGAATTTGCCGAGTGTTGCGCCACCGTCAAAACGGACAATGGCGTTGTCAATCATTGTGCCTCGTTCGCCACTAACCATAATGCTAACTTGGGCGATGCCTTTGGCGTTGCGTGAAGCAGTGAAAGTGGCAGTTTGGACAGTCTCAGCAGCCTCAACAAAGACACCTTCCATAACAGCGACGTTCGTGGATTCTGTAGAAGCACTCACTTCACTACCGTCGCTATTCAGTCTATAGTAGGGCATATTCAAGGAAGCAGCGGTGCCGAAAGGATTGCCGATGAGGTTCCAGCCTTTGAATTGAGCGTTTTCATCATAAGTCAAGTTTACAATGCCGCTGCCCTCATAAGGCATGCCAACGAATGTAAGCGTGACATCTTCGGTCCTGGCATAAAGGTAACCCTTACCTGGAGTGAGATAGAAAGCATTAACTTTATAGTTGCGCCATTCGTCATCTTCTGATTGGTCGAAATAATAGAGGTCAGATGTTGCATCGGTCATGCCCGTAACATTGGCGGGATTCAATCCGTAAACAGGAGAGGCAATCAGGTAATAGCCGCCTTCGCTTTCGCCATAACCAGCGATTTCCTTTTCGTAGGTAACGGTGGTGGTGACTTTCTTGTAAAGCGTCAAAGCACCGCCCGTTTGGGTCGAGTAGCAAGCGAAACCGTAAGTGCTATTGTTTCTCAGATTGGCATTTTTCCTATCCTCAGCGTTGAATTTATTAACAAACTCGAAGACCTCAGTTCCTGTAACAGTCCAAAGAGCCTTGTCGTCAGTGCCGTCTGCCAACATCTGAGCCTTGTTATTTACACCCGTACCGGCAGCGTAAGCATTGGCTTCAGCATTGTAGAGGGTCCAATAATCGCCGTTCGGAGCGATATGCCAAACAACGGCAGCATCATTTGTGGCGATGACATCGTTTTCAGGCTCCACATCCGCAAATTGCAGTCTGCCACTTGTAACAGTGGTATTCATGGCTCTGCCATCATAAACTATCAGATAGTCGCCTTCGATGAGGTCGCCAGTGAAGAGGGCGTAGTCTGCCATTTCAACAGGTGTCACATAAGCGGCCTGCGTGACGGTGACAAGATTGGAATAGACATCATTGGCTTCGTTATCCAAACCGTAAACCTTGAAATAAGCGGTGCGAGCCTCGCCAGTGTTGGCATCGATGAAGTATTCAACATTCAAGTTGCCATCGAGGTCGACGACAAGCCAATCGTATGTGGCAGAGGTTTCACCGTCTTCGGCAAAGAACTGCACTTCGGGTTCGGCAGTGAGATCAATGTTATTGTAAGTCACCGTAATCGTACCTTCATGTTCTTCAGCGTCAACGCTGACTCCGTAAGTGCTGAGGGTGATGGCAGGCGTGTAGTCAGGTTGCGCCAGCGCGATGTTGCCCAAAGCCACATTACCATTGACCTTTTCCGTGTAAATCCACTTGATGTAGCGGACATCTTCGCCCAAATTGTCGAAAGATTCGTTCTGAGTGTTTCCAAGTTCGGTGTAGGTTGCCAAGTCATTGTAGGTTACGCCATCAACGGAGGTCTGCACCGTAAAGATGCCGCTGCTGAAACTGTTGCCCTTAATGTCGAAGCTGAGTGTACCAGGAGTTCCCTCAAAGTAAAGGAGCAACCAGTCGCCCGTACCATCGAACTTCAGTTTGGGAGCACTACTATAGTCGGTACCAAGGCCTTCTTGGGTCAAACCATCAGTACCTTCAATGTCGGCGCGACCGCCGTCGAAACTGAAGGGCAGTGTTGCCACGGTAGGAGCCACGTATTCAGCTTGCGTAACAGTCACGAGGTTGGAGTAGACAACGTTTTGCTCTGCATCGTATCCATATACCTTGAAGTAAGCCGTACGGGCATCGCCGTCGTTGTCCAAAATGACACAGCGTACTACATAACCTTCATCATTGGTTCCCGTTACACCAACAACAATCCATGGATAATCACTTTGTTCTTCGCCTTCGGCATCATAGAACTGCACACTGAAACTTTGGTAGTTTTCAACCACGATGTTTTCGTAAGTGAGAGCCAAGGTTTCTATGTGGACACCATTCACTCCAGTAGCACCCACATTGACTGTGGTGGGAGTGATGATAATAGAGGAAACGACAGGAGTTTCTATTTCTTCATAGCTTTCCATCATTGCAGTGAAGACCGCATTATTGCCCGTGCCGCTATATCCTGTGAAGAAGCCGTGAATGCGCACGGTCTTGTTCAACAAAGTCTCCAAATCTGCCGCTTGTTGCTCAGTCGGATAAGAAATTCTGATTTGGCCTTCACCAACGGCTACTTGGTAGTAGTTACCAGATTTTGCAAGAGTTCCCTCAAATTGGAAATAGTCGCTCAAATGATTGCCTTCGGTATAATCCGGAACTTCAGTAATAACCATATACTCAGGCCAATCGAAAGTGAATTCTTCCGCCTCAGCGATTGTGGCGTTACTAGTGAATTGAATGACATGGCCATAACTACCCGTCGTACCTGTAATTTGCACGAAGTCGCCCATTTGTTGGGTCGGGGCAGCATTCAGATACGTATAAACAAGGCCCGTACCATCGCAAATGATGAAACCTTTAGCGCTGGTAGCCACAACCATACCTCTGACGTGGTAATCAGCACCAACCTCGGTGATGTCGGAAATATTGTTAATTATATTCGGGTTACCCGCTTGGGTGACGGTCACGTTCTTGGTGACTGTCTCATTGTCGCCATAGGAGTAAGTGAGAGTAACCGTAGCGGTGCGTTCAGCGGCAGCTTCGTTAGTCGTGCAGGTGAACTGAACGTTGTCAGTGCCAACCGTGCCAAGAGTGAGCCAGTCGCTTGGGGTGGCAGCCGTCAGCGTGCCAGCTGGGTCAGGCTCGTAGTTGATGGTGTATCCGATTATGCCATCAGTGACATTGTAGGCAATTTCAACATTTTCAGCAGTGATGGAAGGATTCGGCGTGCCAGACATCGACCAGGTTATGTCTATTTCATCAAGATACATGGCACCGCTTGCGGAACGCAGACCAATGTAGGTATAACTGCCTGTAATATTCAACTCAGTACTGGTGCCGTAAACGATGGTACCCAGCAATTCGCCTTGGGTACTTGTATTATAAAGATCGGAGGCAGATTCATAGGGCGAAAAGCTTCCATACACATTCAAAGTACGACCTGCTGACGTGTTGCTGTTCCAAGCGACAGTCACTTTCGTAACGATGCCTGCAGAAATGGTGGTGACAATACCAGAGCTATTATTATTGCTTCTCAACTGAATGGCATCGTTTCCGCCTGCAGAATTACCAGCATAAACAGCACCAGAAGTGCCGGTCTTGTCACTCCAATCAGAATAATTCGTACCTGTTACACCGATAAATGCGTTGTTCAGCACATCAACCGTCTCGTTGCTTTCTTCCCATTGGGCATACAAATCAATGTCAGCATTAATGTTTTCAATCACATCACCAGGCGAGTAGCTTTCACCTGTGCCATTCTCGTTGGTGTTCCACTCGGTGAAGGCATAGCCAGGGTTGGTGAAAGTGTTGTTGGCTACGGTAACGTCTTCGCCTTCGTTATAAGAAACCTCAACAGGATTCGTTCCCGTAACATTAGGATAATATGTTACAGTGTAGGTGCTCACTTGAGTGAAGTTTGCCGTAAGAGTTGCATCGGCAGTACCCATAGTGAAAGTTGTGTTGGCACTGGTAGCATCAGCTACGCTTGAGCCTTCACCAGTGACTTCCCAGCCGCTGAACTCATAACCAGTGTTGGGAGTTGCTGTAATGTCTAATACTGCATTTTCGGCAATGGAGGCAGGGCTGGTGTAAGTGTCCACAGTAACGGTGCCGGCTTCAGCAGGATTGGCCCCGAAAGTGAGAGTATGGGTGACAGCGGTATGAGTCAAGGAAATGATTTGACAGCCTTGACCAAACTCGTAAGTCGAACCATATTTAGTCAGATTACCATAAACCACAACAATATCGCCAACTAAAACGTTGGCAGCTTCATCACCCACACAACGGTAGGCCTGCAGGAAATCCTCGTCGCCAGCATTGTCCACCATATTGAAGGTAATGTTGCTATATTGTGAACTATAGGCAGTTGGGATAGCTGAAACGATACCTGTGGCATAAACACCTTGTGTTCCAGCACCGGCATCGATGGCAGCGCGGGCTTGTGCCACGGTGTAAGGATTGTTTTGCGAGCCAGGACCGTTGGGATTACCGTCTTGAGTTACCGTAACGTGTTTCGTGGCAGTTTGGTCGGTGTTGTAGGTGTAAATCAGCGTGACATCAGCCGAACGAACAGCACCTTCATTGACGCTGCAAGTGAATTCGGTTCCTTCGGCACCAAAAGTCAGCCATTCAGCCTCGGTGGTAGCCGTCAAGACACCGTCGTCAGCAGGATTGTTGATGGTGTAGTCAATGGTACCACTTGTAGCATCGTAAGCGATTTCCACATTGCTTGCTGTGATGGAAGGAGGTGTGACACCACTACCATCAGACCACGTGATTTGAATCTCATCAAGATACAAAGCTCCACTTGCGGAACGGATGCCAATAAAGGCATACTCGTCTGTGATTTCAAACTCAGTGGTTCCCTTCGCAATGGTACCAATCAAAGTGCCAGCATTGCTGCCGTACAAATCCGATGCTGCTTCATAAGCAGTGTTGTTACCGTAAACATTCAGAGTACGACCATCGGCAGTGTTGCTGTTCCATGCGACAGTGATGTTGGTCACCATACCAGCAGAAGTAGTGGTCACGATACCAGAATTGTTGTTGTTGCTTCTCATCTGGATAGAGTTATTGCCACCGGCGGTGTTGCCTGCATAAACTGCACCTGAAGTGAGAGTCAAGTTGCTCCAACTTGAGTAAGTAGTGCCTGACACACCGATAACATCGTGGTTAAGCACATCTGTTTGCGCCCAACTTAGGCCGCAAGTCAGCAGCAAGGCTGCCAACAGGATTGTAAACTTCTTTTTCATCTTTTTAAAGTTTTAAGTGTTTGTGAATTTGTTGTTTTCTTGTTGTTTTTCGTCAACAAAGGTAGAGAAATAAAATGCTCTTGGGCGAAGCTCAGAAAAAAAGCGGAAAGATTTTTTTCAACAGAGGGTGTTGATAATATGTTAATAATTTGGGAAACAAAACAATATGGGAAAGAATGTACGGCAAAGCGAGGCCTCATTAACCAAGTAAATGAAAAAACACCTATCTTTGCACGTCTTCACAGAAAGACAACAAAAACGACATTTGATGACCACACCCCTACTCATAGTCCGCGACCTGCACGTGTCCTTCAGCCGCGAGGGACAGTGGAACGAAGCCGTTCATGGCATTGATTATGAGGTGTTTGCGGGTCGCACCTTGGGCATTGTAGGCGAGTCGGGGTCGGGCAAGTCGGTGAGTTCGTTGGCCATCATGCGCCTGCTCAACGAAAAGACGAGCCGCATAGAGGCCGGCGGCATCCTCCTCGAAGGCGAAGACATCAGCCGTTTCAGCGAAAAACAGATGGCCGACGTGCGCGGCAAACGCATCGCCATGATTTTCCAGGAGCCGATGACCTCGCTCAATCCTGTTTACAAATGCGGCTTCCAAGTGTCGGAGATGATTCTGCAACATGAAAAGGTGAGCAAAACGACGGCCAAGGCACGCGTTATCGAGCTGTTCAAGCAGGTGATGCTGCCGAGGCCCGAGGCCATATACGACAGCTATCCACACGAACTTTCAGGCGGACAGAAACAGCGCGTCATGATTGCCATGGCCATCGCCTGCCATCCGCAACTGCTCATCGCCGACGAACCAACCACCGCTTTGGACGTCACCGTGCAGTTGGAAATCCTGAAACTGCTGCGTAAACTACAGTCTGAGACAGGCATGGGCATGATTTTCATCACCCACGACCTTGGCGTGGTGGCCGAAATCGCCGACGACGTCGCTGTGATGCATAATGGTGAAATCCTCGAACGCGGCACCGTGGCCAACATCCTCAGCCATCCGAAACACCCTTACACGCAAGGCCTCCTCGCCTGCCGTCCGCCCTTGGGCATCCGCCTCAAGCGGTTGCCCATCGTTAAGGAGTTTTTGGACGGCCAATGGCAAGGCGGCAAACAACAGATTCTGAACGACTTGCAAATCCACCCTGAAGAACGCCAGCGGCATTTGGAGCAACTTTACAGCCAGCCGCCTCTCCTGAAGGTGGAAGGCCTGAAGACTTGGTATCCGCTGCGAAAAGGTTTATTGAACAAGGTGTATGGCCACGTGAAAGCCGTCGACGAGGTGAGTTTGGAAGTCTACGAGGGCGAAACCCTCGGCTTGGTGGGCGAGTCGGGATGCGGCAAGACCAGCCTCGGACGCTCCATCCTGCGTTTGGCCGAGCCGACGGGCGGGAAGGTTTGGTTCGACGGCATTGAGGTGACTGCACTGAAAGGAAGTGCCTTGCGCGATTTCAGGAAACAGGCGCAAATCGTGTTCCAAGACCCCTACTCTTCCCTCAACCCGCGCCTGACCATTGGAGCGGCCATCGCCGAGCCGATGCGGGTGCATGGCTTCGAACACGACTCGGCCAAATTGCGCAACACCGTATGCGAGCTATTGGAACAAGTCGGGCTGCAAGCCGAACATTACAACCGCTATCCCCACGAGCTTTCGGGCGGACAGCGACAGCGCGTGTGCATCGCCCGCGCCTTGGCTGTCAACCCGCGCCTGATCATTTGCGACGAATCGGTGTCGGCCTTGGATGTCAGCGTGCAAGCTCAGGTGCTCAACCTGCTCAACCGACTGAAGGAAGAGCGTCACCTTACCTACATCTTCATCTCCCACGACCTCGGTGTGGTGCGCTTCATGAGCGACCGTGTCGTGGTGATGTACAACGGCAAACCCGTGGAAATCAACGATGCCGATGCGCTGTTCGACCATCCTCAACAGCCCTATACCTGCAAATTAATTGACGCTTTGCCTGGAAAAAAGGCTTTTATTGCCAAATAATTTGTACTTTTGCCGCCCAATTTTCACACACATTAATACATAATTCAATGACAGACAACGAAAACTCTGGCAAGCGTCCGCGCACCAGAATTGGGGAACCGGAAGAGTTCCAACAGAGAAAGACCTTCAAGTTTTATCACCGCGAGGGTGACGAAGAAGGAAGAGAAGAAAGAAGCTTTGGCGACCAGCCGAGAGGTGAACGCCGCTTTGACGACCGCCGTGGCGACCGCAAGTTTGGCGACCGCCCGCGCAGAAGATTTGACGACGACGAGCGTCCAAGACGCAGATTCGATGACGATGACCGTCCAAGACGCCGTTTCGATGATGACGACCGCCCGAGACGCAGATTCGACGACGATGACAGGCCGAGACGCCGTTTTGACGACGACGAAAGGCCGCGTCGCCGCTTCGATGACGATGACCGTCCACGCAGAAGATTTGACGATGACGACCGTCCGCGTCGTCGTTTCGACGATGACAAACCGCGTGAGCGCCGTTTCCATGACGACGACAGACCGCGTCGCCGCTTTGATGATGATGACCGTCCGCGCAGAAGATTCGACGACGACCGTCCGCGTGAGCGTCGTTTCCATGATGATGACAGGCCTCGCGAACGCCGTTTCCATGACGACGACCGTCCGCGCAGAAGATTTGACGACGACCGTCCGCGTGGCAACCGCCGTTTTGACGACCGTCCAAGACGCCGTTTCGACGACGAAGAGGAGCCGCGCCGTGGCCGCAAGGGCTACGTCAGGGAGAAAGACCCGATGTATGACCGTCCGAAAGCCACTGGAGAAATCCGCCTGAACAAATATTTGGCCGACTGTGGTATCTGCTCACGCCGCGAAGCCGACGACCTCATCAAGGCCGGCTGCGTCATGGTGAACGATGAAGTCATTACCACCATGGGCTATAAGGTGAAGACCGAGGACAAGGTTGTCTATGGTGGCCAAACCCTCAACCGCGAGAAACTGCGCTACTTGCTGCTCAACAAGCCCAAAGGCTACATCACCACGTCCGACGACCCGTATGAGCGCGACACGGTGATGGAATTGGTCAAAAACGCCTGCCCTGAGCGCATCTTCCCCGTGGGCCGACTTGACAAGTCGACCACCGGCTTGCTGCTGTTCACCAACGACGGCGACTTAGCCAAAAAACTCACCCACCCGAGCAGCGAAGTCCCGAAGCTCTACCATGTGGTGTTAAATAAAGCCTTGACCAAGAACGACATGCTTCGCATCGCCGAAGGCATAGAGTTGGACGACGGCCCCATCTCAGCCGACGCCATCTCCTACGTGGAGGGCGACGAAAGCAAGAAGGAAATCGGCATCGAACTCCATTCGGGCCGCAACCGCATCGTGCGCCGCATTTTCGAACACCTCGGCTATGAAGTGGTGAAACTTGACCGCGTAATGTTCGCCGGCCTCGACAAGTACAAGCTGCCTCGCGGCGAATGGCGTTTCCTCACCGACTTGGAAGTGGTCAATCTGAAGAAGTTCTGAGTTTGAACGAAATCACTAAACAATTCATCAGGGAACACCTGAACGACGATGTGCCGACACTCGCCTTGAAAAAGGCACCTGTCGGCACTGATTTTCCATTGGCGTTGCGCCAAATTGAGGCACGACAGCTACTGCAAAAGAAAGCCCCCGAATGGAGCACCAACGAAGAACTGCTCTTCCCCGCCCGACTCTCTATCGAGCAATGCTCCTCGGAAGCGACGGCAAAATACAAGTCCGATTTGGTGGAAGGCGACACTTTCGCTGACCTGACCGGCGGTTTGGGCATCGACACCTATTATATATCACAGCGTTTTAGGCATGGCGACTATGTGGAAAACCAGCCCGAACTCTGCGCATTGGCGCGGCACAATTTCGCCACACTTCAAGGCCCAATTACGGTGTGGAACAAAACGGCAGAAGGCTTTCTAAACCATTGCAGCACTTACGATTGCATCTACATCGACCCTTCGCGCCGCGATGCCTACGGACGCAAGACCGTCAGCATTGGCGACTGCACGCCCGATGTGGCAGCCCTGAATGGCCTTCTGCTCCAAAAAGCTGAAACCGTGATGATTAAGCTCTCGCCCATGCTTGACCTCAGCCAAGCCTTGAAGGAACTGCATGGCGTGAAAGACATCCACGTTTTGGCCGTGGCCAATGAATGTAAGGAATTGGTTTTCAAGCTTGAACGCGGCTATTCAGGTCAAGTCAGGATGCATTGTGCCAACCTGTTGACCACCCAACCCGTCATCACCTTCACCCCTGACGAAGAACACGATTGTCCGCTGAAGTTGACCGACGGCCTTGGCCGCTACCTTTACGAACCCAACACCGCTCTGCTGAAAGCTGGTTGCTTCAAGCAAATTACAATGCTTTACGATGTACGCAAGTTACACAAAAACAGCCACCTGTACACGTCAGAAACGCTAATTCCTGACTTTCCAGGACGCATTTTCGAAGTGGAAAGCATGGAACCTTACCATAAAAAAGCGTGGCGAAACCTTCTATCCGACCTTAAACAAGCCAACCTTGCCGTGCGCAATTTCCCGCTCAGCGTGGCGGAGCTTCGCAAGACATTGAAAATCAACGAAGGCGGAGAGAATTACCTTTTCGCCACCACCCTGAAAGGCGAGGAAAAAGTGCTGATCAGGACAAAAAAAGCCGCTTCTTCCGAAGCGGCCAACAAAACAAAATGAAAAGAATTTTACGAATGATTCCAATAATGGGAATGATTTTTCCTATCTCTTGTCCGGAATACCAAATTTAATCCACCAAGTCTGGTCATACTTTGTCTTGATGGCCTTCTTGACCTGTTTGGTGTGGCCTTTCAGGACATCAAGTGCGGCATGCGCTTCATCGCTCTTTTTGCGAAATTCATCATGAATTTTGTCCAGTTCAGCCGAAATTGCTTCCAAACGCTTGCAATCGTCTTCCATTTTTTGCAAGGTGGCTTCGTCAACACCCGATTCGCGGCCCAAGCGATGGTTTCTCTTGACGCCTGAAATGATGAGTTTTGATTTCTCAAGTTGGTCTTTAAAAATTTGATACATAATATTTTGTGTTGTATTAGTTGAACTATAAATTACTTTTTGGTTTGCGGTTGCAAATGTAGGAAAAAAACTTCAAGATTGTCAACAGGAACAAGGATTTTCACGTGTTTTTTTTGTTTGTCGGCCTAAATTGCCACGTCTGCCGAGCGAAACAGAAAAAATCGTATCTTTGCGGTCTTAAATCGAAACGCGATGTACGCATTGTTCAAAAAAGAAATCAGCAACTTCCTCAGCTCGCTCATCGGCATCATGGTCATCGTGGTGTTCCTGTTGATTACGGGCCTGTTTCTGTGGGTGTTCCAGAGCGACTTCAACGTGCTGAACTACGGTTATGCCAGCCTCGACAGCCTGTTTATCCTCGCGCCGTGGGTGTTCCTTTTCCTCGTTCCGGCAGTCACGATGCGCAGCTTTGCCGAGGAAAACCGAACCGGCACCATCGAGCTGTTGAACACCAAGCCCTTGTCGGACTGGCAAATCATCTGGGCCAAGTTTCTCGCCAGCGTAGCTTTGGTGCTGTTGGCGCTATTGCCCACACTTATTTATTATATCTCCGTCTACCGCTTGGGACTGCCCGTCGGCAACCTCGACTCGGGCGGCATCTGGGGGTCCTATATCGGGCTGTTCCTGCTCAGCGCGGGCTTCGTCAGCATCGGCATCTTTTGCAGTTCGCTGACCAACAACCAGATATTAGCCTTCATCCTCTCCGTGTTCCTTTGTGGATTCCTGCTGATGGGCTTTGAATTCATCTATTCGCTCTCGCTGTTCGGCAAGGTCGACCTGTTCATCCAGCAGCTCGGCATGAGTGCCCATTACAGCTCACTCAGCCGTGGCGTCATCGATACGCGCGACGTACTGTATTTCCTCAGCGTCATCGCTTTGTTCTTGAGTGCAACGAAACTGGTTCTCGCGAGCCGCAAATGGTAAAAAGGAGGCAAGCATGGAAAACAAACGCAAGAACATGAAAAGAAGCCAAATCATCGCCTTCCTCATTACCGTGGTGATTGTGGCCGTTGTCAACGTGATAGGCAATTTCATCTTCACCCGCTTCGACCTGACGAGCGAGAAACGCTACACCCTTTCGCCCACCACGAAGGAAATCCTCAACAATTTGGACGACTATGTCTATTTCAAGGTCTACCTCGAAGGCGACTTCCCGGCTGGATTCAAGAAATTGCGCCGCGAGACCAAGGAAATGCTTGACGAGTTCCGCGCCTATAGCAAATACATTGACTATGAGTTCATTAACCCTTCCGAAAGCAGCGATGCCGCGGAACGCAACGAAACCTATAAGCTTCTCTATCAATCGGGCCTGAACCCGACCGACATGGTGATACGCAACAGCGACGGCTCCTCGAAGCAGATGATTATTTGGCCAGGGGCCTTGGTGAGCTACCGCAACGACACCGAAATCGCCATTGACCTGTTGGAAAACCAAAACGGGCAGTCGGATGAAGCCGCCCTCAACGCCTCGATGCAGAACTTGGAATTCCGCCTCATCGACGCAGTGAAGAAGGTGACCCGCCTCCAGAAGCCTTATGTTGCCTTCATCGACGGCCACGGCGAACTGGGCGAGCAAGAAGTGTACGACATCACGCAGACGCTTTCGCAGAACTACAATGTCAGCCGCGTCACCATTGACGGCAAAATCGACGCCCTGCTGCACCGCACGCAGAACGAGGAAAACGTGAAGGCCTTCACCACCTACGATGCCATCATCATCGCCAAGCCCACGCAGCCCTTCGACGAGCGCGACAAGTTCCTCATCGACCAATACATCATGCACGGCGGCAAGGTACTCTGGCTTGTGGAACCCGTCATAGCCACCATGGACAGCCTGCAAAACCAAGAATCGACCATCGGCATCGAGCAAAACCTCAACTTGGACGACATGCTTTTCAAATACGGTGTGCGCCTCAACCGCAACCTCCTTTTGGACCTGACCTGCGCCTCCATCGTCATCCGCACAGGGCAGGTGGCCGGACAACCGCAGATGGAATACTACCGTTGGTTCTACTTCCCGCTGCTCCAAGCCGCCTCCAACCATCCCTTGGTGCGCAACATGAACGCCATCAAGGCCGACTTCGTCAGCTCCATTGAGGCCACCACTTCCGCCGAAGGCATCAACCAAATCCCGCTGCTGAAGACCTCCGACTACACCAAGATTTCAGGCACACCTGTCTTTATCAGCCTTTCCATGTTGCGGCAGACACCCGACCGACGCTTCTTCCCCTCCAAAGGCCAAAACACCGCCTATCTGCTGAAAGGCACATTCCCCTCGCTCTACGCCAACCGCATACCGCAGGAAATCATCGACAGCCACGAAATGCAGTTCATGGACGAAAGCAAGCCCACCGCCATGATTGTGGTGGCCGACGGCGACATCATCCGAAACCAAATCGACCTCCGCCGCAAAACACCTTTGACCCTCGGTTTCGACCAATACACGGGCAACACCTACGCCAACAAGGAGTTCATCGAAAATTGCATCAGCTATTTGGTCGATGGAGAAGGTTTGATAGACATCCGTTCGCGTGAGCTGAAAATCAGGCTTTTGGACATGGCAAAAATCAGCAAGGAACGCACGAAATGGCAGCTCATCAACACCTTGATTCCCACGGCACTCATTATTGCCTTAGGCTTCGTGTTGGCCTTCATCAGAAAGAAAAAATACAGCAAAAAATAACTTATAATGAAGAGAAACAACAAATTAACGATTATCCTCGCGGCAGTGCTCGTCGTCATTGCTGGCGTGCTGATTTGGAACAACCGATACCTCTCTACCATTCAAGGCAAGGATGCCGACTTCATGATTTGGGACACTGCCACCGTCACCAAGTTCTACCTCGCCGACCGTTTCGACCACGAGTCGCTGTTGGAGCGGCAAAACGACGGCAGTTGGCTTCTCAACGACACCTACAAGGCCCACTCGAAGCAAGTGAAGGAATTCCTCACCACCATGTACAAAGTGCGCATTAAAATGCCCGTTTCGCGTGCCAGCCACGACAACATCGTGAAACAATTGGCCGTGAACAGCACCAAAGTGGAGGTGTATCAGACCGTTCCTCGCATCAATTTGTTCAACCGTGTTAAGTTGTTCTACCACGAGAAGCGCACCAAAGTGTTCTATGTCGGCGATGCCACCAAGGACAGCAGCGGTACCTTCATGCTGAAAGAGGGCGCCGAGAAAGCCTATATCGTCCACATCCCCGGGTTCCGTGGCTTCATCACCACCCGATTCACCGCCAATCCAGACGACTGGCGCGACCACGCTATCTTCAATGCCACCCTTGCCGACATCAAGTCCGTCGAAGTAGAGTTCAACCGCGAGCCGCAATCCAGCTTCCGTGTGGAGAACATCGGCAGGCACGAATACAAGCTGACCCGCCTTGCCGACGGCACTTCCTTACCCTACGACACGCTCAAGGTCATCAACCTGCTTTCCTCGTTCAGCGACCTTCGCTTCGAAACGCTGATGAACAACATCATGTCGCAGCACCGCATCGACTCCATCACGCAATCACCATTCCTTCAAAGGATTACGCTGACCAAAATCGACGGCTCTGTGACACAGGTGACCACTTTCGAGAAGCTTGTCGTGAACAAAACCATCCAAGAAATCCAAGGGCTTTTGGATGAAGACGGCAACCCCTCCGACCCCATCGACCACGACCGCATCTACGGCCTCACCAACGACGGACAAGACTTCGTGTTGCTGCAATACTATGTCTTCGACAAAGTGCTGCACCCGCTCGATTATTATGAAGCCGGCCACCCGATTCGTCCCGACGGTGTCGAATTCTACGAAATCTTCGACTGAGCGCATGAAAATCCTGCTTCTGGCCATCGGGAAGACGGACGAGGACTATTTGCTCACCGGCATCAAGAAATACGTGGGTCGGTTAGGGCACTACGTTTCGTTCGAGATGAAAGAAATACCCGACCCGCGCAACCGCAAGACCCTAAGCGAAGAACAGCAGAAAAAGGCTGAAAGTTTCTTGATATTGAGCCAGTTGCAACCTTCCGACCAAGTCGTGCTTTTGGACGAAAACGGCAAGTCTTTTTCTTCGACAGCCTTCGCCGAAAATCTTGAAAGACAGATGTCTTCGGGCATTAAGCGGCTTGTGTTCATCATCGGCGGTCCTTATGGCTTTGCGCAAGATGTTTACGACCGCGCCAACGCCCAAATGTCGCTCTCTCCCATGACCTTCAGTCATCAAATGGTGCGGCTCATCTTCGTCGAACAACTTTACCGCGCCTTCACCATTTTGAAAGGAGAACCTTATCACCACCAATAAAAAAGAAAAACATGAAAGCACTAAAAACCACCCTAATCCTTTGTGCAGCAATTTGTTGCCTCGTCTCCTGCAAGAAAGAAGTCGACATGACCCTCAAGCAAAAGACCCTGTTTGAGAACGCCGACATCCACGATATTGAAGTCGTTGATGCCTGGCCAGTGCAGGTCGTTTATGATTCGGTCAATACTTTTGTGGAAGTGGAGTATTCCGCCTACTTGGAGAACTACCTGAAAATCAACATAGATGGCAGCAAACTTCATGTCGGATTCACGGGCAAGGTCTATGCCGAGTCAGGTTCCGTTTTCAAAGCCACAGTGCATACCTCCGCAATAGAAAACATTGAAGTCAGCGATGCCGCAACACTTGCGTTTGAAGGCACTTTCATGGGCGACAGACTGAAGGTCACTCTTGACGATGCCTCTGTTTGTAACGGCCTCGTCTTTTCGGGCGAAGAAAGCGAAATCAAGATGGAAGCTGCATCGCTAATGACTGGTTTTCAATTTGTTGGCGAGAATTGCACAGCAACATTGGAGGACGCTTCGCAGTTCAACGGCGAAATCCAAGCTTCGGAATCCGTCACCATTTATCTTTGTGACGGCTCGCGTTTCGTGAACAAAGGCGGCCTCACCCAACAAGCCAGCCTTCATCTGACCGACGCCAGCCTGCTCAACATGGCTGAAACCCAAGTCAACACGATGGAAGTCGAGTTGTCGGGAGCTGCAGAAGCCACGGTACACGTCACCGATAGAATCAGCGGCATACTCACCGAGGCCTCCACCCTATATTATAAAGGCCATCCACAGCTTGAGGTCGACTGCTCCGACGGCTCGCAACTCATTCCCTTTTAATTTTGGCCTGAAATTTGTAAGTTTTCGGCGCGTATTATCAAAACAAACTGAATTATTACTAATTTTGTCAAAAATTTCAACGCAATGAAAAAGACCATCCTTTTGTGCACGGCCCTCCTTTTTGCCGCCGTCGCTTTCGCCCAGTCCAACCTCCCAATTGACCCAAAGACGGAGAAAATCACCTTCCGCAAGGTCATCAACACTGTAGGCACTGAAGATCAGGTGTATAACCGCATCTTTAGCGAGTTCATGAACTCCTATTACAAGAGTCCTGCCACCATTCTCCAGCAGAATGACGGTCGCACGATGAAAGGCAAGCATCAGCTCCAGTTGGACAACGGCGACCCCGTAAAGTCGAAATGGCCCTGGATTACCTACCGCTTCACTATTGAGGTACGCGAAGGCCGTGTGCGCTACACCCTGACCGATTTCATGCAAAAAACCCAAAGCAACCATCCCTGCGAAGAATGGATGAACAAGGAAGACCCGCTGTACCAGCCTGTTTGGGACAGCTATTTGGACCAAATTGTAGAATTTGCCGAGGATTGGGGCAAACAATTTGAGGAGAAACTCGTGCCTCAGCAAGTCATCGAAGAAGAGGAATGGTAAACCAACATGGCCACTCGTGAACGCATAAAAAAAGGCTTTTCCAAGCTTCTCAAGGAAGAGAAGTTGAAGCTGATTGCCAACTACTTCGAGAACCCAGGCGAGGTCATCAGCCTGCTGAAAAGCTACTGGCACGCCGACTCGAAGCAACAGCAATTGTTTGACGAGTTCAGCGAGAACACCATCACCAATTTCTTCATCCCTTACGGCATCTCGCCCAACGTGACCATCAACGGGAAAGACTATATCGTCCCGATGGTCATTGAGGAAAGCTCCGTTGTCGCGGCGGCTTCGGCTGCCGCCAAATTCTGGGGCGACAGAGGCGGTTTCCATGCCGAAGTCATCGATGTGCGCAAGGTCGGACAGGTGCATTTCGGCTGGAGCGGCGACAAAGCTAAACTCATGGCCTTGTTCCCGAAAATCGAGGAACGCCTGTTGGCAGACACCGCCTCCATGACCGAAAAAATGAAAAAGCGCGGCGGCGGCATCCTTGGAATGCGACTCATCGACTACACCGCGCAAATCCCTGACTATTACCAGATTCGTGTCGAGTTCGGCACGGGTGATGCGATGGGTGCCAATTTCATCAATTCCGTTTTGGAGCAATTTGGCCACAGCCTGCAAGACTTCTTCGCCGAACAAAACGACCTGCCCGAAGAGCTTCGCAAGGTGGAAATCATCATGACCATTTTGTCGAACAACACGCCCGACTGCCGTGTGAAGGTTTGGGTGGAATGTCCTGTCAGTCAACTGGACGGCATCGACGAACACCTTTCAGGCGAAGAGTACGCCAAGAAGTTCAAGAAAGCTGTCGACATTGCCCACATCGACACCGACCGCGCCACGACGCACAACAAGGGCATATACAACGGCATTGATGCGGTCGTCATCGCCACGGGCAACGACTTCCGCGCCGTGGAAGCCGCCGGTCACACGTTCGCCTCACGCAACGGACATTATGAGAGCTTGTCTTCAGTCACAATTGAAAACGGCATTTTCCACTTCGAGTTGGAAGTGCCGATGGCTTTGGGCACCGTCGGAGGCCTCACAAGTCTACATCCTCTTGCCAAGAAAACTCTTGAACTTTTGGGCAATCCCACCGCCCCCGAACTGATGACCGTGGCCGCCACAATGGGCTTGGCCAACAACTTCTCCGCCGTGCGCTCCCTGACCACCAAAGGCATCCAAGCCGGTCACATGAAGATGCACTTGAACAACATCCTCAACCAATTGAATGCCAGCGAAGAAGACAAGAAAAAGGCGCGGGAATACTTCAAGGACAAGACGGTATCGTATGCGGCGGTGGAACAATTCTTAGACTCCCTGAAAAAATGAGCCGCTACTACTCACACGGCAAATTCCTTTTAACCGGCGAATACCTTGTTTTAAAAGGCGCTTTGGCCTTGGCCTTGCCGTTGAAATTGGGACAATCCTTGACGGTAGAGACGGTGTGCACACCGTCTCTACAATGGAACGCATACCAGCCCAACGGCCCTTGGTTTTCGGTTACCTTGAACGCTGAAACCCTCGAAATCCTCGATTGTGACGACCAACCCAAGGCCGAAAAACTGACACAAATCCTGAAGGCTGCCAAACGATTGAATCCCAAGGCTTTTGAAGGAAACGGACTGAAGTTTACAACCCGCCTCGATTTCGATACCAACTGGGGCTTGGGCAGCAGTTCCACCTTGATTGCCAACCTTGCTCAATGGGCCAACGTGAATCCTTACGAACTGCTGAAGCTGACCTTCGGCGGCTCAGGCTATGACCTCGCTTGTGCCACGGCGAAAGGACCGATTTATTATCAACTGGCTGGTCTGGATTGCTTCGTTCCTCGCAATGACGCAAAGCAGCAGTCAGAGCCGACCCCAAAAGTTGAACCTGTAGATTTCAACCCTCCTTTCGCCGAACACCTCTTTTTTTTCTATTTAGGCCAAAAGCAAAGCTCCTCCAAGGAAGTCAAGGCGTTTTTAGAAAAAACAAATCCCGTTGATTTACAGAAAGATATAGAAGCTGTTTCGGACATCAGCCACTCAGTTCCCAAATGCGAGAGTTTGAACGAGTTCGCCATGCTCATGCAATGCCACGAACGCATCATCGCCCGCTGTATCGGGCAGGAACCCATTCAAAAGCGCTTCCCCGACTTCGAGGGCGTTCTGAAATCCTTGGGCGCTTGGGGTGGCGACTTCATCCTGGCTGCAACGGAATGGCCTGAAAACCAAGTGAAAGAATATTTCAAATGGAAGGGTTTGGAGGTAGTGTTCAAATATAATAACCTCGTGAGGTAAATCTAAGAAGATTTTTCTACTTTTGCGACAATGAAACCCGTTTTTTGGATAGGATTAGTATTCGCAATCGGTTTGGTGGCTTGCAAGCCCACACCGCCACCGCCCGAGGAGGACATGCTCTATCGCGTAGAGTGCTTTTTCCAAAGCAACCCCGATAGTGCCATGCAAATCCTTGACACGCTGAACCTTTCGGTGCTTTCGGAGAAGGAACGGGCGCATTACTGCCTGCTGCGGGTCAAGGTGAAAGACATGGCAAGGCAAAACGACGAAGAGTCCGATTCACTGCTGCAAGTGGCTGAAAACTACTTTGTTGGGAGCAAAGAGAAATATTTTGAGGCAACAACCTACTTCTTTCTGGCACGACAAAGCACCTGCAAAGGTGAAGCGCGACAAGTCATCCTCAACTACCGGCAAAAAGCCATGCAAAGCATCGAGCAGTGCCAGCATGTGGACGAACGCCTGATACGCTTCTCCGAAACGCCAATCAGCGAGCAAGACAAGATTGACCAACTCAAATACGCTATCCACCAGAAACTCGGCATGTCATACGGCAGCACGGGCTACAATGAGGAAAGCGTGGCCCACTTGAAGGCGGCATTGCAATATTATACTGAAAAACAAGATTTTAAACAGTGCATGATAACAACCTATCCCTTGGGTTTGGCCTACCTTGCCTTGGAAGAATACGACAGTTGCCAAATGTGTTTCCAAAAAGGCCTGCGCGACGCCCAAGTCTATGGCAGCTCCGACGATTGCGTGTTTTATTACATTTGTCTTTCCATGTACTGCATCCAAAGGGTTGAAAAACAGGCGTTTTCAAACGAAGAAGAACGTGAGCAACTGCTCCACCAAATGATTGACGAAAGCCGTGAGGGGTTGTCGCTCTTAGGCAATTCCACTGAAAGCGCTCACAGGAAAGGCCTGCTTGAAAACCTGGCCGAGGCCTATTATGAGCTTCAACAGTACGATTCGTGCATCTATTACGGCACCCAAGCCTTGGAAATCGAAGACCACGTTTTTTATGACAATCCTTTGCTCAAATGGCTTTTCTATTCCCATAAAGCCTTGGGCGACAGTGAGCAAGCTATTCTCTATGCGGAAAAGATGCTCCTCGTGCAGGAAAAAGAATCGGAAGACCAAAGAGCCGCCGCTGAGGTGAAAAGCGAATACGAAAAACAAATGGAAATCAGCCAGTTGAAGGCCGAGCAGCAGTTGAAGCGGTATAGACTCTATTTGGGGGTGGCGCTACTTGCCATGGCTTTGCTGGTGGTGATTGTGTTGGTGCTCCGTTACCGAAAAAACAAGGAATTGGAAGCCTTGAAGTCGCGCGAAGCACAACTCAGGCTGCAAGGCGCCTTGGAAAAAGCCACACTGCACTCGTGGCAAGTGCTTCAACAGCAGGCTCTCGCCATTTACCAATCGGAGCAGAAGGACAAATTGAAACAAATCCTCGAAGCGTTCGACAAAGCCTATCCACAGGCCAAAAAGAAGTTGCAGACCGTTTGCCCCGACCTAAGCGAGACCGAGCGCAACCTCGCCATTCTCACCCTCCTCCGTTTCCGCTCAAAAGAGGAAGCCAACCTCCTCAATTTAAGCGAAAACACAGTCAGAAAATACCGTTCCACATTGAACAAGAAGCTGGATTTCAATCTGTTTTCCGACCTCGTCGGATGAAAAAATGTGTACTTCATTGTTTTATAACTCGCTGTTTATTAAAAGATTGCAATTTTGTCAAAACAGAAAAATGTGTACTTACCTTACACGCTTGGATTCTTGGCGGAATTTTCCTATAATTTTGTACTTGCCCTTGGGAACTAAGCGTGACTAAAACCTAAAACAGCAATACAATGAAGAATCCAAAGCTTTACGCCCTGCTTGCGGCCCTTTTATTGATGGGCGGGTGGAAACTGCAAGCACAAGAGTATCCACAAGACCTTGATGTCATCTACCGCTCAGACAGCGTTTATGTCGTTAACGTTAGAAGCATCGACGAAAACACTTTTCTTGCCTTCGGCGGAACTTATGCAGGGAGCCGTACCATCATGAAAATGACCTACGATGGCGAAATCCTTGATTCCATCGGCTTGCCTGTCACCCGCATGGAAGACTGGCGACACGGTAATTTCATCAATGGTAAATTCCGTTATGTGTCGTTCGGACTGGAAGAAAACGACACCTTGCCTTTGCTCTGCGTAGTGGATGTGGACCTTGAAGACCTTTCGCTGACTTACACGGGTTACGATTGGGAAGGCCTTGACTTCAACCACCCTTCACAGACGTTCCTTTACACAAACATGATATACTCAGTTTTCTCAAAGGACGGCAGTTTAACAATATCATATCCTGTTGACAGTCTTTGGATGATTGACCAAAAGGAATCCATGCATTTGGTAAAGTTTGACAACGAAGGCAATTTGGTAAAAGAAAGGGTGTTTCAAGATTTTAAAGCCACTTTGACCAACTTTTTCTTCTCGACACCCGATTCCTTGGGATATCGTATCATTTTGGCGAATCCCAATCATTACGCATACGACTGCCACACTTTGGATGCCGACCTAAATACACTGTCCATTGTTGAAGACGCAGGATTGGTCTATTACTCCACTCCCCATATTAACAATTATCCCTGTTATTGCATTAGCGAAACTCCCTGTCTTGTAAACCTCAACCCTTACAACGGACGCAGCTATTCAATTGGTAGTGAAAGCCTTGCGCAGGATAAAAGTGAGATGGATGTCGTCATGGGCGTGTATGACGAGGATTTCAACCAACTGAACTGGTCATGGGGCCTCACCAACCCAAGGGGCAATGATGAAGGTTTCGGCATGTGTTTTGGAGCCAACGGCGAGATCTACATGCTTGGTTGGATGGACATTAGGACAAATACCAAACCCTGGAATCTATATGTTGGTTTGGTGGACGAAAATTTGAACAAACTGAGCGAAATCTATTATATTCCACAAGGTTATTTTTTAGGTCCTTTGGACATTGCCGTCTGCCCGACAGGAGGCTGTATCGTTTGTTCCAATCGCGCCAACATGTCCGATGAGGCCGATTATTGCATCTTCAGAATCACGCCAGAGGACTTCGTGAATGTCGAGGAGGCACATTCGCATGGTTTTGCGCTTGCCACGGCCTATCCCAACCCGGGCCAAAGCACCCTCAACATCCGCACAGCCTTGCCCAACGCTCAAGTGGAAATCTATGATTTTACTGGAAGACTGATTTACAAGCAAGAGATTACAGAAAACATCACTCCGATAAATGCTGAGAGCTGGCCTTCGGGGACGTTTGTTTGGAAGGTGGTTGCCGATGGTAAAGCAGCGGAAACAGGGAAATGGATAAAACAATGACAAACTAATGCGTCGCTTCGCGTCATTGCGAACGCAGTGAAGCAATCCAGACAAATTGTCCTCTGGATTGCTTCGTTCCTCGCAACGACGCAAAGCAGCAGTCAGAGCCAACCCCAAAAGTTGAACCTGTAGATTTCAACCCTCCTTTCGTCGAACACTTCTTTTTTGTCTATTTAGGCCAAAAGCAAAGCTCCTCCAAGGAAGTCAAGGCGTTTTTGGAAAAGGCAAATCCCGTTGATTTACAGAAAGATATAGAAGCTGTTTCGGACATCAGCCGCTCAGTTCCCAAATGCGAGAGTTTGGATGAGTTCGCCATGCTTTTGCAATGCCACGAACGCATCATCGCCCGCTGCATCGGACAGGAACCCATTCAAAAGCACTTCCCTGACTTCGAGGGCGTTCTGAAATCCTTAAGCGCATGTGGCGGTGACTTCATTCTGGCTGCAACGGAATGGCCTGAGAATCAAGTGAAAGCATATTTCAAGAGGAAAGGCTTGGAAGTGATTTTTGGTTATAAGGATATCGTGTTGTAACCGTTTGCAAGTTTTTTGCTATTTTTGCCGTTGATACAATTATAAAAAACATGAATAGGACATACAAAATCAACCTAAGGAAAGAAGAGGAAGGAGGTTATACAGTGTTTGTACCTTCTTTGCCAGGTTGCATTACATACGGAGAAACCGTGGATGAAGCTATAGATATGGCTAAAGAAGCCATTGAGCTTTATATCGAAGAGTTGCAAGACAGGGGCGAGTATGTGCCTGATGATAGTAATATGCTGGAATACTCATTGAACATTATGGCTGTATGAACTTGAGTCCTAGATATTTAATTGAGCTACTTGAAGAAAATGGTTATATCTTCAAGAGGGCAAAAGGTTCACACCAAGTGCATTATAATCCTATCAATAACAAGACTATTATTGTACCTTATCACAACGGCAAAGACTTGAAGAAAGGTACTTTTATGGCTATTTTGAAACAGGCTGAAATTGGTTAATTCAAGTACTATCTGTAATGCAAAACATCTGGTTAAACGAGGCATACAAAAGCGAAGTGCCAAACGACTTTCAAGGCCGAGTGGGCTGGCGAAGCCCGTCGAACATCGCCTTGGTGAAATATTGGGGCAAACGAGGCAAGCAACTCCCTCAAAATCCGTCGATTAGCTTTACCTTGTCGGAGTGTTGCACCGAGACTTTCGTCCAATACGAGAAAGCGGAACGTTTTGGCTTCAAGTTCTTCTTCGAAGGCCAAGAGAATCCAGCTTTTGGTGCAAAAATCGAGAAGTTTCTGCTTGACAACCAAGCGTTTTTCCCGTTCATCAACCAACTGAATATGAAGGTCGAGAGCCGTAATACTTTCCCGCATTCCTCGGGCATCGCTTCCTCGGCCTCTTCGATGAGTGCGTTTGTGATGTGTTTGTTAGAGATAGAATCTTTGCTAGCCGGCCCTTCGACAAGCTCAGGGACCTTGGATTTCTGCAAAGCCTCCTATTTCTCTCGTTTGGCCTCGGGAAGTGCCTGCCGTTCGGTGTATCCCAAAATGGCACTTTGGGGGGCAACAGAAGCTTACAATGGCAGTTCCGATGAATATGCTGTCCCGTTGGAAAACGATATACATCCTGTTTTCAAGACCTTCCGCGACAGCATACTGATTGTCAGCGGCGAGAAAAAATCCGTTTCCAGTCGTGCAGGACATGGCCTGATGGAAGGTAATCCTTATGCTCCAGCACGTTACGCACAAGCCAACGAGAATATCAAAAACTTGCTTGCTGCCTTGAAATCGGGCGATTTGGAGACCTTTATTAATATCACCGAGTCGGAAGCCCTGCAACTCCACGCCTTGATGATGTGCTCCAATCCGTCCTTTATCTTGATGAAACCCAACACTTTGCGCATCATCGAAGCGGTCAGAAATTTCCGAAATGAAACCCAAATCCCGCTGTGTTTCACCTTGGATGCAGGCCCGAATGTGCACTTGCTCTATCCCGATAGTGAGGCTAAAAAAGTGGAAAAATTCATCAAGAGTGAATTGGTAACCTATTGTAACCAAGGCCGTTGGATTGCTGACCATGTGGGCGACTGGCCAAAATTATTGATGTGATGAGAGGCCGATACTATAGCAAAGTCATCCTTTTCGGCGAATATTCGATGATTTTCGATGCCACCGCGCTGATGATTCCGCTGAAACGCTTTTCGGCGCAATGGCAATTCCCGCAAAGCCGAAACCTCTCCACTTCTCTCCAATCCAACCACAGCTTGAAGCGGTTTGCCGAATATCTCGCTGAAAATGAAACGCTTGCCAGCACTATTGACCTGCCTTCGCTAAAGAAGGACCTTCATGACGGCTTGTTTTTGGCCTCCAATGTGCCTTCTGGTTACGGTTTGGGCAGTTCGGGGACGTTGGTCGCTGCCGTCTACGACCGTTATGCCGTGCAAAAAACCGACGATTACCTGCAACTGAAAACCCTTTTCGGCCTGATGGAGAGCCACTTCCACGGCAGCAGTTCCGGCATCGACCCGCTGCAATGTTATCTCGGCCAACCGTTCAAAATCACCCCTGAAAGCGTGCAATTGCTTTCGGATGACTTTCTGAAACGAGACATCCATATCTGCTTGATTGATACAAAGATAAAGAGCAACACCAAGCCTTTGGTCAACCATTTTAAGGCACAGCGCGAAAACCCCGACTTTTTGAGCCGTTTCCAAACCGAGTACGTCCCCCACGTAACGACCTGCATCGAAGCCATGATTCAGGGAAATAACGACCTGTTTTTCAATTCGTTGAAACAACTCACCAAAGGCCAGTTGCAGTTTTTGCGCCCGATGATTACCGACAACACCTTATCGCTTTTCGAGGCCGACCATGACTTCCATTTCGGCGTGAAAATCTCAGGCTCGGGCGGTGGCGGCTATGTGTTGGGCTTTACTGACGATGTTCAGAAAGCCACGGATTTGCTCAAGGATTTTGAGGTCATTTGGCTGTAATCTAACTCCGTAAATCAAAGATTTTCTATCTTTGCAGCCCCAATGTCAGCCCTGAAAAATATAGAATCCTGTATTGAACGCTCCATGACCACGGTCATAGACTTCTTCTATCCGCCTTTCCGCAAATTCCTTAGCCTCGAATTGTTCCGTTATGCGGCTTGCGGCGGCTTGAACTTGGCTTTGGAATGGGTACTGTATTATGTGTTTTACCATTTCGTCTTCAAAGGCCAAGTCTTCGACCTCGGTTTCATCGCTTTCACGCCTCACATCGCGGCCTTCATTTTCAAGTTCCCCATCACCTTTTTGACAGGCTTCTGGATGGCGCGCCACATCAGTTTTTCAGGCTCCACCTTGCGCGGCAGGACGCAGATTGTCAGATATTTGCTCGTGACTTTAGGCAACATCCTCCTCAACTATATCGGCCTGAAGCTCTTCGTCGAGGTGCTTCACATCTGGCCGACAATATCGTATGTCATCATCTCCATCATCTGCGTGACGTTCAGCTACCTGAGCAACAAGTTTTATTCGTTTCGGAAAGAAAAACAATCATAAAAAGGTCCACGGTGTGAAACCATGCTTGATGTTCATTTACAGTGACGAATGAAGCACGAGAATATGGCCAAGCTATTTGGGTCTGTCTTGAACATGTATTCAGGATGCCATTGAACGCCCCAGACGAAACGCTTGTCTTCCATCCGAGCCGCTTCGATGATGCCGTCTGGCGCAACGGCCATCAATGTCAAATCCTCAGCAAGGTCTTTTATGGCTTGATGATGCAACGTGTTTACTTCGATATTGTCCTTGCCCAATAGCATTCTAAGACCTCCGTTCAGCACGACTTTATGTGTTGGGGCATTGTATGGCTTGCCTTGCCTGTGTACAATTTCCGAAGGATGCTGTGAGGGAAGATCCTGCCAGAGCGTACCACCCAAAAACACATTGATAAACTGGAGTCCCCGGCAAATTCCGAGGATGGCCTTGTCGGATTGCAGGGCTTTCGACAACAAGAGCGTTTCCAACTTGTCGCGTTCCGGACAAGAGCCAACATCCTGCCCACCTGTAAACAGAAATCCATCGCAAGTTTCCACAATACGGTCTGCGTCTTCTTCTGCCATTTCAAGGGGCAAGATGACTGGGAGACCTCCAGCAGCCTTAATGCCATCCAAATAATCCGGCAACATCCAAACACTTTTGCGTTCTGCATCCCAAAGAGGAGTAACGCCTATAATCGGGTTTCGTTCCATGCCGCAAAAGTACAAAAAATGACACTTCCTAAATTGTAGGCTTTAATCAATCAACTATGGATCCACTTATTGTTTCGTCAGATATCAGATTTTCAACTAACAACCTGATTGATCCACTCTTCCAAAAAGAACGGTTAGGTTACTCATCGACTTATATTTTCCTGAAGGAAGACGAGCATCTTCTTTAGGGAAGACTATAAGAACGATACCATATATAATGGAACCATCAACGTCTCACCGTCTTTTCGCAAATCCTTGGTATATACCAGATAACGGTGCAATATTTCCGACGAGAACTTCTTGCAGAATTCATCAAGCGAAACATGGGCCTTGTATCCCGACGACTTCACCTCTATCGGACAAAGTTTGTTGCCACGCGATAAAAGGAAGTCGATTTCATAGTTATGCTTGCCTGATGGTGTCGGCCATGTATGGTAATACAACTCATTGCCTCCAGCTTTCAGCATTTGCGCCACCACGTTCTCGTAAACATACCCCAAATCGGCACTCAACTTGTCGGAAAGCAGCTTTTGATAGATGATGTTTTCTGTCACATCCTTGTCCCAAAACGCCAACGAGATGAACAAACCCGTATCACCTACAAACATCTTATAACGGTCTTTGTCCTTGTGCAATGCCATTCCCACCGATGGATTGTTTGCATGGTACGCGAAGTTCACACACAGGCTATCCTCCATGTCCTCCAACAATTCATCCATGTCAGTGTATTCCGCACTTCGGCCCAAGACGCTCATCACCTGATAACGCGAGGCATTCTTCGCAAGTTCCGAAGGTATGGCTTTAAACAGACGCGCGGATTTTCCGGAAGGATCAATCTTGCGAAAATCCTCTGTATAAAGATCTATGATTTCACGTTTGGATTGGTCAACCTCGCTCAGGTTGTTTGTGCTAAGATAGGTGTTAACTGCCTGCGGCATTCCCCCAACCAACATATACAGCCTGAAGTCGCGCAACAATTGTCTGGCAACCTGGTCGCCGACAGAACGTTTGTTCTCAAAGGCTTCCTTCAGCAATGGAATAGTTACCTCATCCCCCAAGGCCCAACGAAATTCCTCGTAATCCATAGGATACATTGTGATGCGCGTTTCCTCACTTGGAATAGTGATGCCCTTAGTGTTCTTCTTAATCGACAAGAGCGACCCTGTCTCGATGTAGTCATACCGATGGTCTTTCACCATGTATTTAATGGCTTGCCTTACCAGCGGAGCATTCTGAATCTCATCAAAGATTACGACAGACTTGCGTTCCACCAGCTTCACCTTATAAATGAATTGCAACTGGAAGAAGAAGTTGTCAAGGTCGGCAATGTTCTTCACGGCTTCCCACACTCCCTCTGGTGCATTGGCAAAGTCAACGATGATATAGGAAGTGTACTCTTTCTTGGCAAACTCCTCGGCGATGGTCGATTTCCCCACACGACGCGCCCCTTTGATTAGCAGTGCCGATTTGCCGTCTTTGGTCCGTTTCCAATTCAGCATCTTATCGTACAGCTTCCTCTTGAAAATGCGAAATTCAGCATCCATACCTCAAAATGTTTATTCGTTTCGGATGCAAAAATACGCATTTATGTAATAATCTCAAGATGTTTTTCCGAAAAACATGTAGAAATCTCACTTTTTACTTTTCTAATAAAACATCATTATCGGAAGGTAATCTTCTTTAAAAAAAAGGAATTATTTGGGCAAACTTTTGGGTAACTTATTGTTTCAAAACAAATCAAATAGTTACTTATTTGAACACAAAAAGAGGCTATCAGTTATCCTGATAACCTCTTTAATTTATTGATAATCAGTTGATTAACTAATCAATACTCATCCTCATTGAAAAAGAAATCGTCCTTAGAAGGATAATCGGGCCAAAGGTCTTCGATACGTTCGTATATTTCGCCTTCGTCCTCCATTTCCTGAAGGTTCTCTATGATTTCTTCCTGCGCTCCGGTACGCAAGGCCCAATCCAACAACTCGTCGCGGGTGGCCGGCCATGGAGCGTCTTCCAATTTTGAGGCTAATTCCAGTGTCCAATACATGATATACTTGTTTAAATTTGAGGGCGCAAAAATACAAGTTCTTTTTGAACTAGCAAGGGGTTTTTAATAAAAATAACAAATTTTTATTTGTTTGATTCCCAATTGTTTTCGTCAACTTTGTCTAAAAAACCGAAAAATCTGGCCAAAACAAAGAAGTAATCCGACAGGCGATTCAGGTACTTCAAATCGACCGAATCTATTGGGTGTTGGGAAGCCAAACGCCAGCCCTGACGCTCGGCGCGACGGCACACCGTGCGGCACACATGCGCATGACTCGCCTTCAAATTTCCGCCCGGAATGACGAACGATCTCAACTCGGGCAGTTGGGCGTTCATCACGTCGATTTCGTGCTCCACGAATGCCACGTCCTCGGCGGTCAAAACGGGAATCATCTTCTTCACCTCGGAGTTTTCATCCAAGGCAAAATGCGACTCGATGGTGAACAACTTGTTCTGAATCGTGTCCAAAACGGATTTCAGCTCGTCGGTGATGCCTTCCTGATCGTAAAGCACACCAATAAAGGCACTTAGCTCATCGACGGTGCCGTAAGCCTCCACCCTATCGTCAAATTTCGCAACGCGCAAGCCGCCTATCAATGAGGTCTTGCCTTCGTCGCCGGTTTTTGTATAAGTTATATTCTTCATATTTCAGGTTTTTCTGGATTGCTTCGTCGTTCCTCCTCGCAATGACTCAAAAACGTGTCAATGTCACTTGCAAGCGAATTGAAGCAATTCATGTTCTTTACTCAATATTTAAGTACAAAATCTTGTTTCTCAATGCCTTCGCGGAAGAAAGCCATGCCATAACTGTAAATGTCCATCGTCAGGGTGACGTCCTCGCGAGCCTTCATCTGCTCCCAAGCCTCCTCAATATCGCGGTTGCGGTGGATGCCTTCAAAAAGAAACACGGAATCTTCAGTTTTGTGAAGCAGGCAATCATCGAGATAGTCCCAATTGTCATCCCCAAAAGCATCAAAGCCAAAAATGACCAAACCCGTATTGAGCTGTTTGAAACGCTCCGAATCGAATTCGGCCGGTTGGATGAGACTCACATTGACAATGCCCATCGAGTTCATAGTATCCAGGAAATCAGTAGATTGCTCAAGATGGACTTTGGTCTGCAAATTACCCAAAGCCAACGCTGAGGTATCCATCGCGCTGAGCGAGCCGAACGACACCACGGAATCAGGCTCAAGGTAGTGCACAATCCGATAGAGGAAGCGGCTCTGCTTGCGGCGCCAACGGTTTCGCATGGGTTTCTTATCCAGCAAACGGCTGATTCTCAGCATCAAGTCATAGTCGCGGTTGGAGCCATGGTCGTAAAGCACCTTCTTCATGAAATCGAACACGAAAGGCGAATGTATCTTGTATTCACTCTTGCGCTGCCACAGGTATCTTAGGTAACTTCCAACCATAACTCATTCGTATTGAACCTTTTGCAGATAATACACCGTTCGTCTCGGCTTGGGTTGGGTGCTGTTTTGGATGATTTGGGAACCAAAAATGAGGAAACGGCTGCCATACCATCTCGCGATTTGTGCAAAATACTCATCTTCCACATAATCAGCACCATGAATCGGGGCAATTTTCTCGTTTTGTTGGGTCATCAAGGCCTGACCTTGCGCGTCGAACGACATATAGCGCAGGTTGTTGCGATAGGACGACGCCACCACCAATTCGTCATGGCAAGCGCCCTCTGCGGCATGGGAAAAGAGGTCGTAGGTCAGCTCATTGTCGAACTTCACGGACTGCTGCCATTGCAAATTCCCCTCATGGTCGAAAGCCAGCAGCACCTCGCTGAAGAAGTCGTAGCCGTCGAACACGGTGTAGGTGTAGGGATAGCCGCCGTAGTAGCCGTAATAGCCATAACTCATGCGAGTTTCCGTGTGGTAACAAGGCATAAAGGCCTCCGCCGAAAAGACGGTCAAGTCTCCGAAATCAGTCAGGCGCGGCGTGAGGAACTGGAA
>Ga0265298_10000896_pt1 | contig 44291 bp, 67 predicted proteins | sample AusTroGonzalo_MG_3_FD_193486 | JGI IMG/M metagenome (GOLD analysis project Ga0265298, IMG submission 193486) | Bovine rumen microbial communities from tropical cattle in Woodstock, Queensland, Australia - Gonzalo_01 | ecosystem: Host-associated > Mammals > Digestive system > Stomach > Rumen ... | reverse complement strand
TTGGAACGAAATATTTTTCAACCGGGGCGGATACGATGAATTGATGGATAAACTAAAATCGCAATTATATGTCAACTAACAAACCTATAAATGCGCCGGTTATCCCCAACGCCGTAATGTTGGATGCGGTAATTGGCGAAATACAACAAGGATTGGTCAATAATCTTTCGTGGTTGGATGCGGCGTTCGGACGCGCCCAACGTCTGACAAAAAACATTGAGGGCAAACGCATTGTTACCCCGAACGTCTATTGCGGCGGATGGAACGGCCACGGCCCCAACGATTATATTGAGGTATCGCCGGACGCAAAGATTGGCAATTTTTCATATTTCGAGGTTGACGACCCGCAAACGATAGACCCGGAACCGTGGGCGCGGCAAATCAAAGCACCGTTCGGTTTGATTGTTTGGTTTGACTTGACCCGTGTTTATGGTTCCCGGACAAACAGAAACACCGAAAAGATAAAATCGGATATTTTGCATATCTTGAACGGCCGGGCCGATTGGCATTTGTCACACGGCCGGATAGTTATTAACAAGATATACGAACGGGCCGAAAACATTTACAAGGGTTACACGTTATCGGAAATTGACAACCAATTTTTGATGCATCCGTTTGCCGGATTACGTTTTGAGGGACTTTTGGAATTTGACGAATTATGTTACCAATCGGAGAATTTGTAATGTATTGCGCGGTTATCGCATTGGTGGCCGCGTTCCTGTTATCATTGGCGGTAAAATGGGGATGGTTGGAGTGGATGCAAGTTCACGCCCCGAATGATTTTTTGCACGAACTATTATCGTGCAAATTCTGTTGTTCATTCCATACGGCAATGATTATTTCTTTATTTTTGTGCATGGCAACCGGCCATTGGATATTATTGGCCGCGCCGATGTGTACAACGATTATAACACGGGAACTTTGGTAATATGACAACAACAAAGATTGGAAACCATACGGTCGAATATTACGATGCGATTGATGAATTACCCATCGTGCGGTTCCACAAGTACCAAAAATTGTTACTTATTGATGCGGGCGTGGGTTCAGATATTGCGGCATTCGACCAACGGATTGAAAAGACGCGCCGTTTTCTGATGTTGGGGCAAACCGAAAAGGCCCAACAGGAATTGGAAAACGTGCGCCAATGCGTTTATATGATACAAACAGGTATGAACACCCAACACCGGGCGTTCGCCGCGTTGGTTGCCAAGATAGACGGCAAGAAATGCAACGATATGTCGGATGATGCATTGGCGAAAGTAACGCAAATGTTGTCAGATGTACCCGTAAAAGAGTTGGCCGCCCAATTGGATGCGGCCAAAAAAAAAATTGACGGGGAATTAATGTTGTATTTCCCGGCTATTTTCAACGATTCCGAGGTTAAAGAATATTACGACCTGTTGAAAAAGCGGACGTTGGAAATTCTCAAAGGAATTACGGATGGTGTTGCGGAACCCGTTGCGACGCAAGCGGTTGAAAAGTTGACAACATTGTTGATAACTTATTCCAACCCCAAGTTATTCACAGGTCCCGAAAGCGTGGAAATACAATTCGACCGTCAGTTTGAAAATTTATGTTTGGTTCTGTCCGAACAATTGCACGTCAAACCCAAGGATTATTCCGTTTTGGAGTTTTACAACGCATTCGATTTCGTGAAAGAACGTAACAAACAGGCGGAACGGGCGCAAAAGGCGGCCCAAAATCGAAGATAACGACCGGGGACGTACAAAGTACCATCCGGTAAAAGATAATTGATTACACGGCAAATTTCAAGAAAATAACATTATGGATAACCCGAACCCCATATACTATAAAGATTTAGTCACGCCCGACGATTCAATTACCACATTGATAAAACAATTGGATGAATTGATACAGACTTACGACGGCGCGAAACAAAAGATACAGGGCGCGGCCGCCGATGTTGCAAAGAGTATGAAAGACGTATCCGGCGCAACAGAGGAACAACGCAAACAAATCCAATTGGCAACCGAGCAATCGGACAAATTGGTTGCGGAATACCGGGACGTAACGAGTGCGCAATGGAAAGCAACCCAAGCGTTCGCGGAAGCCACGGCCGCCAAAAAGGAATCGTTACAGGTTGACAAACTGATTACCCAAATAAATACGTCGGCCGAAGGTTCTTACAACAAGTTATCCGCCCAATACCGTCTGAATAAAATTCGATTAAACGAAATGTCGGCGGAAGAACGTACCGCCACGGAAGAGGGCCGCAAGTTGGAAGCCGAAACAAACGCCATTTATGAAGAAATGAAGCGTTTGCAAGAAGCAACCGGCAAACATACGTTGAACGTCGGTAATTACGCGGATGCGGCCAAGGGTCTAAAACAGGAATTAACGTCATTGACCCAACAAATGGCGTTGATGAAAGTAAACGGCGAAGATAATTCGGCCGAATACCAAAAGATGGCGGAACGTGCGGCCCAATTGAAAGACGCAATGATTGACGCACAAACCGAGGTAAAGGCGATGTCGTCAGATACACAACAATTGGATGCAACGATGGGTGCAACATCCGCGTTATCCGGCGGTATGGGTGCATTCAATAGCGCATTGGCATTGACCGGTTCCAATTCGGAAACCGCATCGGAAGCACAAAAAGGTTTGGGCGCAACAATCGGTATCGTATCCGGTGCAACCGTTATTCAAAACGCATTACAAAAGGAATCGAATTTGATGGTGGGTGTTGGTATCTTGCAATCGAAAGCATTGGCCAAGGCGGAAGCATACGAACGTTTAGTAAAGATTAAAGGCACGGCCGCAACCAAAGGCGCAACCATTGCACAAAAGGCGTTCAACATCGTTGCCGCCGCCAACCCGTATGTTCTATTGGCCGTTGCGCTGATAACCGTTGTTGGTGCATTGGTTGCATTTGCCGCCGGTTCCAACAGGGCGTCAAAGGAACAAACCAAGTTAAACAAATCATTGGCCGCCCAATTGGATTATTTGGAAGCCATTTCGGAAGCGCAAAAACGCGTATCCGATGAACGCATACGTTCCATTCAAGATGAATTGGATATTGCCAAGGCACAAAACGCATCCAATGAAGAAATCCGGGCGTTGGAAGATAAGATATACAACGAACGCGTCAAGGCACACGCGCAACAAATGGAGAATTACAAAACCCAAATTGCGCAACAGACGGTCAACCAACGCAAATTGGAAACATTGCAAAAGACATTGTTACAATTGCAACAGGCCCAAGCCGCCGGAAAGAATCGTTTAACCGTTGACGTGGATTTGGACGGTAAGGTTGAACGCCCAAAGATTGATAAGGCCATTGAAGCCGTGCAAGGCCAAATCGACAATTTGGGCCGTTCTGTTGATATTGCCGTTGAACTGAAAACCGAGGGTGCGGACATTGCCAAGGAACGCGCCGTACAATTGGCACAACGAAAGAATGAAGCAAGGCAACAGGCCAAGACCGAAACCGACATATTGCGCCAATCACAGGATGCACGAATTGCGCTGATTCAAGATTCATACAAGCGTGAACAAATCACGTTGAAAGCCGCCGCCAATCGTCAGATTGCCGACATAAAGACCCGTTTGGAAACCGAATCCAATTTGACGGTATCAATGCGCAAGCGTTTGAACGAACAGATAAAGGCTATACAAACCAAGTATTACCGCGATTTGCAAGACTTGCAAAACGAATATACATTGTTGGGCGTGGCCGCCATCCGTGAAACAGAAGATTTGCAAATTGCGCTGATGGCGGACGGGGCCGCAAAGCAACGCGAAGAATTGCGCGTTTCGTATGAACGTGAATTCGAAGATATTAACAATGCATTGGCGACCGAACGGGATTTGACCGAAACCCAACGCGAAGAAATGTACAAACAATTGGAGTTGTTGGCCGACAAATACCGCAAGGATATGGCGGAATTGGAAGCCGGAATAACCGTTGACCAATTGAATGCGGACGCAACCCGTTTGCAATTGCGTTTGGATGCAGTCAAAGAGGGTTCCCAAGAAGAAATCGAATTGCAAATTGCACTATTGCAAAAGCAACGCGAAATTGAATTGGCCGAAAATGCGCAAGCCGCCGAGGATGTACGCCAAAGCGAAGCCGACATAAACGCCAAGTGGGATGCAATCATATTGAAACAGACAACAGAAATGACCAAGAACCGGGCATTGATGTTGTTGGATGCGCAACAGGAATTGAACGCATCCGAATTTGATTTGTTGGACCGCAACGAACGTCAAAAAACGCAATTCCAATTGCGGATGGAAAAGGAACGGTTGCAAAAGATATTGGATTTGGACGCCGAAGCCGGTTTGAAAATGACCGAACAGGAACGCCAAACCATTGTCAATACCATTAACGCCATCGAAAAGGAATCCAAGCGTTTGCCGTACAATAATTTGTATGAATTGTTGGGTATCGGATTGGATAACGAGCAACAAAACGCATTGAACACGGCCATTTCATCCGTGAAAGATTCCATTGATTCTATCATTGAGAGTTGGAACCAAGCCGCCGACGCCGCATTGGAAGCCGCCAACGCGCAAGTTGACGCCGCACAAAAGGCGTTGGAAGCGCAAATCGAAGCACGCAACGCCGGTTACGCCAATGAGGTTGAAACGGCCCAAAAGGAATTGGAATTGGCCAAGAAAAACCAACAAAAGGCGCAACAGGATAAACAAAAGGCACAACAGGCACAAGCGCGTATAGATACATTAACGCAAATGTCGTCATTGATTACCGCATCGGCCAACATTTGGTCCGCAATGGGTGGTATTCCGATTGTCGGCCCGGCATTGGCAATCGCATCAATCGCGGCAATGTGGGGTTCATTCGCGTTGTCAAAGGTAAAGGCCGCACAAGTTGCCGGACAAACCGAGCAATACGGCGAGGGAACCGTGGAATTATTGGATGGTGGTTCGCACGCATCCGGCAATGATATTGATATGGGATACAACCCCAAAACAAGGAAACACCGTCGCGCCGAGGGTGGCGAATTCTTTGCAGTTATCAACAAGCGGAATTCGCGCAAGTACCGCAACATCATCCCGGATGTAATCAATTCGTTCAACAATGGCACGTTTGCCGACAGATACCAACGCGCCAACGAAAATATGGATGGTTACGCGTTCAACCTGTTTGGGGCCGGTACGGATGTTTCGCGTATCGAAAAAGATGTATCAGCAATGCGTAAGAATTCCGACACCGTGCGGTTCGTGGACGGTCAAGGCAACACCATTGTAAAGTACAAGAATTTAACCCGAAAAATATTGAATTGATATGAACCCAATATATCGGTTTTTTCTCAAAATAGGAACCGGGACGCCGCAACAGGTGTTCCCGGTTTACGGCAATGATTTGACAAAAGATTTTGCCCGTGAAACGTCGCAAATGTATTTCCGTGCCAAACTATCCGGCAAACTTAAATTTGTGCGTGACGACTTTGATTTAATCAATGACGCGGCGTTTACATCCCGTTTCGGATTGACAATTGAAATATCATACGACCGTGGCGGAACGTGGGCCGAATATTGGGCCGGTTACTTTTACAAAACGGATTGCGAATTCAATGCCAACGATAAACAATGCATTGTAACACCATCGGTTGATGATGATTACAACGCACTAATCGAAAATCTTGAAAAGGAAGTTGACATAATCGCGGCGGCCCCGGCAATGACACCCGTAAAATTGTGGAAACGTCCGATTATCCAAGTTTACGTCCCGGGCCAAGATGTAGTTGGTTGTGTTATGAACGGTATGTATTGGGAACAGACGTGCGACGTTGTGGATGATACAACCGCATTGAACAACACATACAAAATGCGCCGTTTAAAGGGCAAACGACTTATAACAACGTCGGGCGATTTGTCTTTGCATTTCACATTGGATAGCATACCGGGCGATACTGAACAATATACCGAATGGTCGGACGAAGATACCAATTATAAATTCTGTATGGTTACTTACGGCGGCGGACAATATTTTTACGAAATCCGAACAATTGACACCGATACGCCGATATATCGTTCCGCCGCATTGGGAACAGACAGAACAGGAACATTCGTATTGGCGGAAATTGACGGTACGGGTAATGTTATTGCAGATATTTCCGATTTGGTTGTGTATGCGCGTATATTGTTTGCCATTCCCCGTGTTCAATGGGGAACAGGAACACCGACATATACCGATTGCGAGGTGTTGCCCGTGAATGATTTTACCAACAATCAAAATTACGGTTATGCGTTGGCATTGGGTAGCGGATTTAGTAATTTGGTTGTTATATCCAACGAACATACCAATACACCAACCGAATGGGGCAAGTATGAAGATATGTATTATTCCAAAGAAGATTACCCGCACCGTGATAAGATGTACCCCGCATCCCGTAAGGCGTGGGCGTATCTGTCAATTTGGGTGGATATTGAATCGTTTTGGGATAAACCGGGAATATGGAGTAAGAATTCAAAAGAATACATCATACGCGATTGTTACGCATTGGATGCGGTTATATCCGCAATGTTTACGCAATTGGGCGTTAATCTGACATTCGCCGCAACGGATACTTATTCGAAATTCCTATATGGTAGTTCCGGGATAAAGACAGATGGAACCCGTTTGTTCATAACTCCGAAATCAAATATGTTGGTCGGCGAATATGATTCGGCCGCGAGGGTTGCCAAAATCACGTTGAAAGACATATTTGATATGTTGCGCGATGTGTACCGTTGTTATTACTTTGTTGAGGATGGCAAATTACGCATTGAACACGTCAAATGGTTTATGAACGGCGGCGATTATGACACAACCCCGGGCGTGGGCCGTGACCTTACAACGGAAATCGTGACGCGTAACGGCAAACAATGGGCGTTCGACACAGAACAATACAAGTATGACAAACCGGATATGACAACACGTTTTGAATTCGGTTGGATGGATGAAGTGACAACCCCGTTTACGGGATACCCGATTGATTGCGATTCGGGATTTGTCAACAAAGAGAAAATCGAAGAAATCAAAGTAAACCAATTTACGACTGATGTTGATTATATGCAAGTTTCGCCCAGCGAATGTTCGATGGATGGATTTGCGTTGTTCGCTTGCAATGCCGATACCGAACAGGGATGGAATCTTGCGGTTGTTCCGATTGTGGATTATGTCAATGATATTACATTACAAAACGGGTATGTATCATTTTGGTATCTGCAAAAGACGTTCTATATATACGATATGCCGACGCAAAATTGTTCAGTCAACGGCGATGGATTGGGCGTTGTAGGAACCAAAAAATACAAGACGCAAGAAGTTCAATTCCCGTGCCTGTACGATGTTGATTTGTACGAAACTATAAAAACAACATTGGGCGATGGAGAAATCGAAAAAATTAGTATAAATTTGTCAAGCCGCAACGGGAAAGCGACATTGAAATATTTGGCACAACCTATTGTATGATACCGAATAATAATTTATCCGTGTTGCCGTGGTACACGTCCATTGAGCAACAGAACGCCCGCAAATGGTGGGTTTATGGTCGCGTATATCCGTTGTTTACCCCGGCAATGTTTATGTTGCCGTTCCAAATAATGCGTGAACACCGGGAAAGTCTGCAACGAATGCCGTTTGACCCAACGATACACCCGTTTTATATTAGTGGAACCCCAAGCGTTTGGACTGATACCAACCCGGATATTGGTTGCGTCCTGTTTGATGTATCGCAATTTCAAGGTAAACAGATACGTTTTAAAAAGGGTTCCCACGGAATTGATTACACATTCTTGAAATCAATTGATGATATTGGCGATAGAGTGCAATATGCAACAGGTTATACACAAGAAGTTTCCGTAAACACGGACGTTACTTTAACTATTCCTAACGATGCAACATTTGCGTATTTTTTAAGCCAATGGGAACCGGAAGAAATAGACGTAATGACACCAACCCGCGTGCAATCGTTCAACATATACGACAAGAACGGCGAACCATTGGGTGATTATACCCCAAATATCACGCCGTATTTATCCATCAAACCAATTGGCGCGATTGATGTAATTGTGTTCCCCGGTAACTTTCCGATATTTACGGCATTCGCCAATGGTCAGTATTACGCAAGAATATCCGATGGCACGCAAACGTGGTATTCGGAAATATTCACGGTGGTAAATGACATCGAACCGTATTTGAAAATCGAATGGTGGGATACGGAAGATTTCATAATGGATGCGGGGGCCATCGTTTACAAGAATCCGGCATTTCATAATGTTTTGTATTTGGATTCAGACTTGGCCAAACCCGAATATCCGTTCGAAGAAGAGGGCGAAACCCGGGATGGTTACTTTTTCCCCATTAAACAGATTTCGGAAAAACATTACCGGTTCAAATTCTTTGCATCCGAATACCTGTTGGATGTAATGCGATTTATCCGGATGGCGGATTATGCCCGCATTACCTATCACGGACAGACATACGAATTGGATACGTTCTTAATCACGCCCGAATGGGAAGATAACGGGGACGTTGCAAGCGTGGAAGCCGAATTCGATACGGCAACGGTGGCAAAGAAAATCGGACGCGGGTACGTTGTACCAACGGGCGGTAATTTCAACAATGACTTTAACAACGATTTCAATAACGATTAAAACATACGATTATGGCCGGAAATTATGCACAATTATTGGATATTATAAACAATCCCACAAACCATTCGTTGCCCGCGTGGGATAATAACGCAAAACAGATTGAGGGTGAAACCATCCAACAATATTTGCTTACTATTATTAATTCGCTTACCGTTGGGTATCAATTTATAGGCGTTGCAACCCCAAGCACAACACCCGGAACACCCGACCAAAATGTGTTCTACATTGGCGGTGCGGGTACATACGCCAATTTCGGTACAAGTATAACCGTAAGATTGGACCAAATTTGCGTTTTCGCGTGGAATGGTTCATGGACTAACACACCGATTGAAATTGCCAATTCGGGATTTGTGAATGTGAATGATATAAACGGACGTTCAGCCGCTTACGAAAGCGCAAGCGCGGCCCGTTCAGCCGTTCCAACGGCATACCGCAAAAGCGGATTGAATATTACCTATCTGTTAAGTACGGGTTGGGTAATTGACCAATTCTTTGGCGATGATGTGGATGATTGGACGGTTGCCGATAATTGGAAAACCATTGGGCCTGTTTCTGTATCACAAAATAGTACAGGCGGATATGATATAACCGTTGGCGGTTCGGTTGCTAATGTTGCACAACAAGATAATTATCCAAGAACAAGAAATGAAGCCAAGAACGATTTTGCGATTTGTGATGAAGAAAACAACGCAATAGTTATATTTAAGGATGGTCATTTAGAAACAAAAAATTTCAATTCCGCTAAACTAATACTTAACCAATTGGGTTATGATTTTGCGATTGCGGATGAAAACAGTTATGGAATAGTTAAATTTAAGGATGGTCATTTAGAAACAAAAAATTTCAATTCCGCTAAACTAATACTTAACCAATTGGGTTATGATTTTGCGATTGCGGATGAAAACAGTTATGGAATAGTTAAATTTTTGGATGGCCACATTTTAACGAAGAATTTCGATTCCAGATTATTCCAGAATAAAATAACGAAAAAAAAGGTTTCCATTCTTGGCGATAGTATAAGCACATATCAAGGATATATGTATTCTCCCGATGCTTATTGCGCTTATCCTCAAACTTGGATGGATAATGTGAATAATACCTATTGGATGCGTACTATTTTACGTTTCAATGCAATATTAGGAGTTAATGATTCTTGGGCAGGTACTATGGTAAGTAATACGCAACCAACCGATTCCGGCCAATATGGCCCCAACAGGTGTTTATCATCGCAAACAAGAATTAACCATTTAGGAGAGAACGGAACACCGGATATTATCGTGGTTTATGGTGGAACAAATGATATAGGCCAACAAGTTGAAATTGGCACATTTAACACCGAAAATCCAATAAATTATACCGATGCCCAAATTGCCGCATTGCCTGTTGCCACATTTGCCGATGCGTATCGTGCAATGCTTATTAGATTGCAAAAAACATATCCAACTACAAAGATTGTGGCAATAATGCCAAATTACATAAATAGTTCTTTGGACCATTATATTAGTGATGTCTTGGATGAGTATATTGAAATGGCGAGAACTATATGTGATTATTTCGGTGTCAAATATTTGGATTGTAGAACTTGCGGAATAACTTTGTTTAATAGAAACACTTATTTAGGCGATGGAATACATCCAAATTCGGATGGAATGGAATTGATTTCCGACCAATTGGTAAATCTATTAAAAACATTATAAACATCTTAAATTAAAACTATTATGGGAAAGAAACTTATTATTAATGGTGCTGATTTTTCTCAAAATGGTATCTTGTTGCGTAGTTATATTATGTCTAACGATACTGAAATGGAATCAGCAGATGTAGAAATTGTTTTAAGTGCAATGGGTTGTGGTTATGCAAACCAAACGGAAATGCGCGGAAAAGAATTACTTGGTGTAAGATTAAATGTTGCAACCGCAGGTTCAATGCGTATATTCAAAGCCACAGGAACTTCAATAACTGATATTGTGTCAAGTTCTCAAATGACATATCTAACCACAATATCAACGCAAGAAACTGGAATACAAGATATTGAATTTGATGAACCAATTATTTTGTCAGACAACGAATTTTTGATTTTCGGTGATGGCGATAGTGCAAGTTTGGATTCGCTTACTTGGTATTATAATGAATCGTCACCCACTAATGGCGGTTATCAAATTGGTACGGTAAATGCAGGTATTCCCGAACCAAGTATATTGTTCAGATTGGCGGTTGCTTTATTCTACTAATCCACAATCATTGCGTTGTGGGTATGCTTATTAACTACAATCGGTTTGTATTTATATTATTGATTATACGAACAAAAATGAAAAGAACAATACAAACAATCATCGGTGCAATCCTGTTAATGGGTTGCACCCTTGAAAAAGACAACGGATTAGTTGATTTCGTTGTTGATTACAGGTTAGTTGAAAGCAATTCAATGTATGCCACAAAAGCGGTAACGAATGAAGATATTTTGTTTGCCATATCGCAAACATTACCGTCAACCGTGCAATTAGTGTTCAAGAATAGCGCGGGCGCGTCAACGGTTGTCAATTCCGGGGAACGCACAAAGTTAGCCGCCGACCATTATTCGGTTACGGGTTCTTATATTCCGGGTTCGTTGGGCGAAATCACAACCGATGTCAAATTTACCGCAACGCCGTATATTACATTTTACGCATCATTGGATATTGTGCAAGGTGTGGGGAATTACACGGTAAATGGTACGTTTAAATCCTTTGCGCTGACAATAGATTATGACGAAACGGCCAAAGGTTATTACAACGAAAACAAGGAAATACCATTTCAAAAGTATGATGATTTGGGAATCGTGTATGTACAGGGAATGGCGAACAATAAGGAATTCACGGTATCGTTAGTTCCGGCCAATACAAAGTATGAAGAAACGGAATTCAGATTTACCGGGAATTCCAACACAACGAAATACACATACGTTGAAAACGGTAAATATTACAAGTTGCACCCGGCATTGATGGGAAGCAAAGGAAGCGTTGTTGAACTTGGGTTCCCGGATTTCACAGAGGGAACCGTAAAAGAATAAAGCGATGATAACCGCAAAGCATTTCAAAGAATCAGAATTCAAAAGATGTACGCCCCCGTGTTCATTACAGGATATGGCGCAAGGCACGATAAACCGATTGGATACGGCCCGCGACATTGCGGGCATTCCATTCGTCTTGAATAGCGCATACAGAACGCCCGAATATGAAATTGCACACGGCCGCAAGGGTACATCATCCCACACGTTGGGCCGGGCCGTTGACATCCGTTGCAATGATGTTGAAAACCGATACAAGATTGTTGAAGCATTGCAACAAGTGGGATTCAACCGCATTGGAATTGCCAAAACGTATATCCACGTTGACGATTCCCCGAAACACAAACCGTATGTGATTTGGACTTATTAACCGAAACAGATATGATACAGAAGATTAAAGATTGGTTCGGCAAGCGCAAGCGCGAAGCCAAACAAAAACGATTGGTTGAAATTGCCGTGTATGCGGAAAAATACGCGGATGTTGTCGTAAAGCAACTTTCAAAGGAAATGCGATTTTCCGGCAAACAGGCAACAGACGTGGCCCGGGTAATATTCACGGCGATTGTAAACGCCACGGATGGTATGTGTTCGCCATACGTTGCACGCCATACGCCGTATGATGAACCCGAAAAGGGACAATAAGGTTTCAAGGCCGTTCGGCATACTTTGAAATCGTTATGGCCAACCCGTCAGCAATGGCGGGTTATTTTAATTTTTCCGTGAAAACTATAATATAACGGATTTATATTTTACTTTTGCAAAGACAACTTAAAACAAATACTCAATAGTTTATGGAAACATCAATTTGGGTTACGATTGCAACGGGTGTGTTATCCATTTTTGCCGGTGCGGGTTTTTGGTCGTGGATTAAAACCAAAGAAGATAAAAAGAAAACCCCATACGATATGTTCCGGGACCTGTTAGCGGAACAAAAAAAGTTCTACCAAGAACGGAACGCGGATTATGAACGGGAAAAGTTGGATTCGGCGGAAAAATCATCCGTGATTATGCAAAGCCATTTTTGCAAACACAAATTCAAAGACCCGAATATTATTTGCCCGGTTGACACGGCAAATGATGAACGATTGAAAAAACGATGTGAACGTGTTGGGTATAATTGCCCGTTAGATAACAAAGAAAATGACGATGAAAAATAAAGGGTGGTGCATTTGAGTAAAACGAATTATCAACAAACAAAAACCAAAGGAAAATGACAAAAGAACAAGCGTTGGCAACAATTGCCGAAAAGATTGCCGGACAGGGCAACCAAGTTGATTGCGGCGGTGCGTTATCAGAAATTTTGAACGCATTGGTAAACGGTGCAATTGCCGTTGAGGTCACAGACATTACCGCCATTGATGGCGCAATCTTGGATTCGCTGAATGTAGGCGATAAGATTGCAAAGGTAACAGGCAAACAAAAACACCTGTACCAAGTATCTTACAAAGGCGATGGCGTCGGCGAGGGCATTTGCCTTACTTACGTTGCCGCCGGATTGGTTGAAACCGTATCATACGATTTCACGGCCGATGGTTGGGTGTACAATTCAACCGACAAATGGGAAAAGGAGTAATCCCGGAACCCACGAACAGACACGGGGCGCAATGCCCCGTTCTTTTTTAATGGCTTATGGTAGCATACATATTGATTTTGGCCGCGTTCTGTTATATAGCATATACAGGCGGCCGCCACAAAGGATTTACGGAATGTTGGAAACAATGGGTAAAGAACGATGAAAAAGTACATAACGATTGCGATAATAGCGTTGGTAACGCTGATGGCGGTTCAGATATACAGACAGGACCGCAAGATTGAGAGGTTGACCGATGAACTGGACCGATATAAAGGTAACACGGAAACGTTGTTGTCAGACGTCAAGACATACCGTGTGCGCGATTCATTGAGTGCGGCCCGGGTGCAATCGCTTGAACTGACGATGAAAGAGTTTGAACGATTCCGGGCCGATGATGCGGCGTTGATAAAAGAGTTGAAAAACAAGAACCGCGATTTGTCGGCCGTCAATAGCGCACAGGCGCAAACGATAATCGCGTTGCGTTCCATCCCGAAAGATACCGTTGTTATCCGGGATTCGATAAAGGTTCCGGCCGTGGCCGTTTCTTGCGGCGATGAATGGTACACGTTCAAAGGGTTGTTGACCGAAACGGAATTTACCGGGACGTTGGCCAACCGGGAATCGTTGAAAGTTGTTGAATCTGTCCGTTACAAAAAGTTCCTTTGGTTTAAGACAAAGAAGATAAAGGACAGGCAAACCGACATCGTTTCTTTAAACCCACATTCAACGATAATCAACGTGGAATCCGTGGTTATTGAAAAATGACTATATTTGCGATACACATATAAGGTTTAGTAATTAAGGTTAGTAATTGGGAACGGCCCGCGTTGTGAAACGCGGGTTTTTCTTTATATTTGCAATTGATAATCCTTTTTATAAATATATTAGACAAACAATTGAACCGCATTGGCCGCGATGGTTGATGCGGTTTTGCGTTTAAGGCTATTTCTTTGCGTTCTAACGGCCCCAAATTTTCAGACGTACAAGTTACCATAATGGAAAAGATATGCGATTGTGCGCCAAATTCGCCCGAAATAACGGAAAGTTTGCCCGGATGTTATAATGGTACGCGTGCGAATGAACAAAGCGGGCGCGAATTCGCATCCGGTCCCGCTTTTTGATTATGAAACATCCACGTTTGTATGCCCCAAAGATACGCAAAAAGGCGAAAACAAAGAAAAATCGCATTTTTTCGAAAAAAAATAATCAAAAGTTATTGCACAATAAAAAATAATACCGATATTTGCAATGTGGTTGATGATGAAACCACGACGGACGCGGCCGGTTCCGCGAACCAAAACGAAACAGAAATGACAACGTTAAAGTACACAACCTGCACAATCAACCGCGAATTCAAAATCAAGGTATCCGGCGTTTTCGAGGGTAAGAAAATCAACACATTGGTTGGCGTATCCGGATTGATTCGTTTGGTTGCTGACATTGAATTAACAAACCGTCTGTTGGACCGCGCTTTTAATTCCACAACCGATTCATGTGTTTGCAAATTGCGCCGTGGCTTGAAAGTATCATTTTACGTTTATTGAATAAGTATTTATAAATCGCACCGGGGCGGTTCCCGGAAACCTAAAAATCAAAGATTATGACAAAGTTTGAAATGATTAAAGCGATTGCAACGGGATGCAATTCAAATGCAAGTGATGAATATTTGAAAAAGGTTGCATCAAAAAAGAGTTATAAGGATGTAGAAACCGCATATTTGTACGGAAAGAATTATGAAGATGCAAAAGAATGGCGGTTTGCTTACAATATCATAACACGCGGAATATACGAATAACAAACCGGGCCGGGGCAACCCGGCCACAAAATAACAGGCGATATGGATTACAAGAAATTTGGAAGAAACAAGAATTGGACGTTTTTTCAACCCAACCCACAGGATAAAAACAACAGGAAAGGCGATTGCCATATTAGGGCCATTGCGGGTGCATTGAATTGTTCGTGGTTAGATGCATACGAATTGATGTATGAAGCGGGCCGCAAACGTTACGATTCAATGAGTGCGGACAACATCGGTTATGTATTGGAAGAACACGGATTCGTGCCGTGCAAGGTTTCCCCGTACGACAAACCAACGGTTGATGAATTCGTAACCGCACATCCGACAGGAACGTTTGTGTTGCGTTTGGCAATGCACGTTGTTTGCGTCAAGGATGGCCAATTTTGGGATACTTGGGATTGTGGTTGGAAAAGCGTTTACAGGTATTGGGAAAAGATATGAAAAAGCATATATCAAAACGCGCCATCGGATTAACCGCAATGGCGATGATGGCGGCCGCCGCCAATCCGTATTTCAAGTTGGAAAGGGAGTATAAAACCACAATGGATGCAAAGCGCAAACAACGCATACAGGAAATGGCATTGCGCAACGCGATAAACAAACAACGCATCCCGGAACACGAATACATCATACACGGCCATTATGTGATTGCAAAGAGCCGGAAAGATGCGATAAAGATTCTAAAACATAAAGGGTTTTTGAAATGAACGAACAGGATAACCCCATCATCGAACAATTAAAGGGAATGACGCAATTAAAATGGGGCCGGGAACAACAATCGTATTACGAACAGATTGTAAAGGATTGCCGCCCGGTCCAATGCGAACGTATGCGTGACGTTCTGACGGCGAAACAACTTGAATTCATCAAAGGGTTTTACCACGCCCAACAAAAGCAATGTTACAGGAACGCGGCCGAATTGGTGTTTTTGATGGAACGGGCCGATTGGTTGTTCCCGGAACCGGTGCGATACATTGAGGGTTACGCGTATTATCTGTTCCCCATCGAACACGCGTTCGTCAAATACGGGGACCGATATATTGACCCCACGTTTGAACGTGCGTGCCATTTGGACGTGCGCAAAGAATTGTACGCATCGTTGATTGAGTTGGAACCGGATATGTTGCGGCGTTACCTGTTGGAAACGGGCCATTACGGGAATTTGTACCAATACGATTATTGGTTAAAGCACGAACCGATACGGGCGGCCGCGATTCGCAAGATGAATGAATAATCAACATCAAATAATAACGATATGAAAGAATACATTATTACGGAACAACAATTGAAAGAAATTACCGATTGGATTTCCATATTAACGATTAAAGGTTTTCCGAATGGAACGTGTTTACCGCAAGCGTTAGAAGATAAACGATTATGCAAAGATGGTTTGGATTGCGAGGTTTGCAAACGAAAATGGTTGAAATCTTATCAAAACCAATTGTATAACAAACAGGTTAAAGAATTAAAGAAAAATGGCGAACCGAACAGAAAACCGGATTTTGAGGGTATGATAATTCGCAATTACCTTAAAGATTGTTGGCAATTTTGCGATGGAGTAATACCCACGGAAAAATGTATAAATCCCGATTATATCAATGTTGAGGTATTTATCACAAGTAAAAAGAAATGAATAAAACCGCCCCGAACGAATCCGGGGCGGCCGTCAAAATACCGATACAGGCGATATGATGGTAAAAAGACGATGCAAATATAGGAAATTAGCGGTAATTAGTGGTAAATTTCCCCAATTTCATTTGCGTTTGTCTTTTTCCCTGTATCCGGATGCGTAAATTGCGCGGGCCTGTTGTTCCGCTTGCGCCCGGGTGGGATAAACTTTACCCGTGGAACCCCATTGATACCCGCCGGGTACTCTTTTAACCGGCATAACTGAAAGATTTTATTGGTTTACGCCACAAATATAACCCGGTTTGAACGTGTTGTGGGTGCGATTCAGAAAAAAAGTTGCATTTTCAGTAAAAATAATAAGTAAAAGTTATTGTGGAATAGAAAAGAATACCGATATTTGCATTGTCAGAGGTTGACAAACGGACCGGGCCGGTTCCCGGAACCAAAATTCGAAACGATATGTTTATAATTAAGATTAACGGTTGCGACAAATGTTTGGTAAACAAGCGCGAAACATATAAAAATCTGTCCGCCGTCAACAAGGGTCGCAAATGGGCCGGTTATTGGTACGGTCAAGTTTTAAGCAAGGGTTGTTTGTTTGCCACCCGTGAAGAAGCCGAAAAAGAGGTTGCAAGACTTTCACAATTAAAGAACTTGGGCAACGCATTCAATTGCAACGAATTCACATACGTTATTGCAGAAGCAAACAAGTAATTATCCCGGCCGGGGCAACCCGGCCATTGCCATTTACCGATATGCGATACAATTACATAAACCCCAAGAACAACAAAGAAGCGCGAATACAGGAATTCCGCAACGATTACGGCCAAACCTTTTACGATGTCTATTTCGAACAACGTTACTTTACCAAAGGTTCGTTCGAAGATGCGGAAACCATTATGACAACCAACGGTTATGTACGCAAGGGATTCACGGATGATATGGGCGTAACGCGCCACGCAATGGCCCGGCAACAGGTCGAAAACCTGTACAAGCGTTTGGATGATTTTATTGCCGATTGCACGTTCGACGAATACAAGGTCAACGAACAGGCGTTCACGGCGATAAAGACGTTGTTACATCAACGTATGCAATAAGACGCAATCGAAGAAATTAAATCGAAAGTTATTGCACACAAAGAAATAATAACTAACTTTGCAACACCGACCCGGCGGGTTCCGGGACTAAAAACAAGCGATATGAAAAAATTTACATCCTTTTATCTGATGGCAAGTTTTATACTTGCGTGGTGCGAATCCGAAAAATGGTGGTGGTATCCGGTCGTTGCCGCCAACCTTATTGTCAGTTTTCTATTGTTCAAAAAATATAATCCCGAATACGTCTTATGAGTGATTTTGACGATAGAAGATTGGACGCGGAATTTGACCGTTATATGGATAACCGCACGCCGGAAGAAATCATCGAAGATGAATCGGCCGATTTCGAAAACGACATCCAAGAAGCCGCCGCGAAATATGAAAATTTGGATTCTTGGGCCATTGAGAATGTTTTGGAAAATTATATTGAGTTCTTGAAACAACAACGATTGAGAAGAAACGGAATTATTAACAACAACAAAACCAAAAGTGAAATGACATTACGAATTAATGAAGCGTTGGCCCGCGCAAACACACAGGGCAAAAAGGTGTTCAAAAAAGATATTGCCGCAAGGTTGTGGCCGGATTCAACCGCCATTGCGCAAAACGTCAATATGACCAATTTATGTTGCGGCAAGACACAAAAGATAAACCCGGATTGGGTCGGTGTAATTTGTGAAATGTTAGGTTGCACGGCCGATTTCCTGTTTGGACTTTCAAACGATTAAATTATGAAATATCAAAGTTCATTGAATCTGTTTTGGGCCATCATTTGGGCCGTGGTATTGGGTTGCGCCATCGTCGCAATCTTTTGGCAACCGGCATTGTTTGCCGTAATCATTTTGTCCGCAATCAACTTTGGAATGTTCTTGCGCGAATACATACAAATAATGAGAATCAACAAAAAGTAACATACAGGCGATATGGAAACAAAAGACACGACAAAAGAGTTGTTCCCCGGAATGACCGTGGAAGAAATGACGGCGTTGTTTTTCAATGCTGATGCGTTGAAAGAACCGCCATTCCGTCTATATCAATTGAATTCGGACGGACACCGGTATTATTACAGATTCAACGAACAGGGCGAACCCGAATTTTACCCGTCCGTGACAACGTTGTTGAAACAGGTAATGCCGACACCGCCCGCGCTGATGGATTGGATGATTGCGAACGGCAAAGATGGTTCAACGGAAAAGAGGGATTTGGCCGCCGCATACGGAACGTTCATGCACGCCCAATTTGAAACGTTGATAATCAACAGGCGTTACGATTTTGATGCAGTCCCGGCGGTTCTGTACGATTACATGGAATTAAACAACATCCCGGAAAAGGTGTTTTCGGAATGGGCCGTAAGAGTACGCAAAGATGTGTTGGCATTCGCGCAATTCATCCGTGATTGGAACGTGGAACCGTTGGCCGTGGAAATCGGTTTGTATCATCCCCATTTCAAGTACGCCGGATGTTTGGATTTGCCATGCAGAATGACAGATCCCAAAACCGGGGACCGCTTCGCCGCCATCGTGGATTTCAAAAGCGGACGCAAAGGATTCTTTGAAGAACACGAATTGCAGTTGCATTTGTATATGCCGATGTGGAATATATGGTTTCCCGAATTGCCCGTTACCCGCGTGTTCAACTTTGCACCCAAAGATTGGCGCGTGAAACCGACATACAATTTGAAAGAACAAACGGATTCCGTGAACGCAAAGAAGTTACCTTACCTGTTGAATTTGGCCGCCATTGAAGATGAAAAGCGCGACAACACAATAACCGTTGTCCGGGGTCAGTTGGATTTGGATTCGGGCAAAATCATGGATAACGTTTTGAATCTGTCATTGGCCGAACTGATAAAGACAAAGAGGGACAAAAACGATACCCCGGAACAGGCGGCAATTGCACCCGAAAGCAACGAACAGGAAAACAACGCGGATTCGGCCCCGAATAAGGCCACAGGACGCGCCAAAAAGTCCGGGGTGACCAAACCCACATCAAGCGAAAGAAAATCGGTTACAGGGCAAAAAAGCAAAAATTTACTTGATTCGGAACCGACCCCGGAACAGATTGCCGAACAAGCGGCAAAGGATAATTTGTTGAACACCGAAATTGAACTATAATGAACGGACGTATATACAGGCCCGAACAGGGGGCCGAAATGTTGGAATTGCCCGAAATCGGGCGTTTACATATCGGCATGAAAAGCGAACGCGGGTTGCCCCAATCTATTGATTGGTTCCGGGCAACCGGCAAATACGCCGGGATGTTCCATAACGCATACGGGGAAAAGCCGCAAACCATCCAAATAATATTCCCATCGGATAACGCGCAAGCGGTTTGCAACCAACGTTACGAATACAGGGATAACGCGGGCGCGTTGGTTGCCCGTGGCGATGGCCGGACCTTTGAGGTTTGGAACGGCAAAGTATATGCGCCGTTTTCCGTTGAAGAATTCCCGGATATAATGGAACAGATTGCCGCAAAGAATCCCACGAAAAGAGGTGCGGACAATTGGGATGTGGCATTAACTATGCGTTTTATCGTTCCGGCCGTTCGCGGCGTTGTGGGCGTGTGGCAATTTTCAACGAAAGGCAAAGCAAGTTCCGTTAAGAATATTTGCAATTCCTTTGATGGCGTGCAGATGATGCGCGGAACCGTCATGCAAACCGTGTTTGATTTGTCGGTACAATTCGCCAAAAGCAACAAGCCAAATGACAATTCACGTTATCCGGTAGTTTCTCTAATTGCAAATGATACCCGGATTGAAGAAATACGGAAAGCGATTGCCCCGAAAGAAAATTTATCATTATTGTTGCCAAATAAAAACGAATAGTTATATTTGCACCGACATAAAGTATTGACCGTCACCAATACGATAGGATATAAACGGCCGGGTTTAACCAGCCAAAAGATTCCCGATATTTGGTGTGTGACGGCCCAAATATCGGGGATTTTATTTTGTTATGGTATATCAATTTGATACAGATGTAGCGGCCCAATATGGCGTTGATGAAGCCATATTGATTCATAATTTGTCATTTTGGATAATGAAGAATGAAGCCAACGGCAAACATTATCACGATGGCCGATATTGGACATATAATAGCATTGAAGCATTTACAAAGTTGTTACCATTTTGGACTGCAAGACAAATACGCCGTATTTTGCAATCATTACAGGATAAAGGCGTAATCATTACCGGGAATTACAATACATCCGCGTATGACCGCACAACGTGGTACGCATTCAGTGATTCGTATTTACAAAACCGTCCCGTCCATTTTACCGAAACGTCAAATGGAAAAACCAAAAGCGGCAAAACAAATAAAGATAGTATTGAAGAAATAAATACTAATACAAATGATAAACCAAATGATAAACCAAATAATGCCGCCGTTGGCGGTTTATTCCCGGATGAACCCGAATTTATTGAAGCCGAACAGGATTTCAAGCCAATAACCCATACGCATCCGCGCCGTACATCGGAAAATTTATGTACCTTTGAATGTTCACGTTACAATGATATTGAACTATTCCAAAAGGAATTTACCGGGCCGGAATTCGCCAACGTGGATGTGGTTTATTATTACCATGCCGTTGCCGATTGGTCCGCCGGAAAGGGAAAGAAGATGCGCGATTGGATAGCGACCGCCCGCAACTTTATCCGTTCGGATATGGAAAAGGGCAAATTGCATACTTTGAACAACAACGGCGGATTGTCCGCCGATGCAATTGAATATTTACAACAGATGTCGGAATGATGGAAACAGGAGTTGCAGTTTACAAGCCGGAAAAGGCCGTTGATGTTCGCCGTGAAATGGCCCGCCAACCGCAAGTCATGGCCGCGTTGGGGCCTGTTGAAAAATCCGTGTTTTTGGCAACTATCGCCAAAACGATTGACGAATACACGGATGCGGAATTGGCGGTTGATGTGGCAAAGGGATTAAAGTTCATTGCCAAAGATGTAGGGTACAGGGCCGCAAGCGATTCCGAATTGAGTTATTTGGGCGTTCGGATTTGTGAAATACTGAAAAGGCATTACGGCGGGTTGACAATGCGCGATTTCCGCATGGCGTTTGAAATGAGCATAACCGGGGAACTTGACGAATTTCTGCCAAAGAACCGGGACGGTTTCGCCGACCGCAACCATTACCAACAATTCAACGCCGAATATGTGTGCAAGATATTGAACGCATACAAAAACAAGCGGGCCAACATACTGAAAAAGGCGTATGACATAAACCCGGACCCCATCAATGACGAAAGGAAACGCCAATACATGAATGATATTCGGCAAAAGTGCATTGATTCTTATGCGTATTACAGGGTAAACCACCGTTTGCCCGTACAATCGCCAATCGCCGATATGTTGCAATACGAAATGTTGGTATCTGTCGGGTTGGCCGTTGACATTAAAGTTACTGATGAAGATTTACAGGCCGTTTTGCAACGTGAAATACGCAAGTTGACAACGAATTTGCAGTTGGCAGAATTGCGCCATTTGAAAGATGCGGGAACTGATGCGGAATGCGTACAGGTGGGCGCGTTTGAATTGGCCCGCCGGAACGCGCTAATGAAATCTTTTGAAAAGATGAACGCCGATGGCGTGGTATTGTCGGAACACATAAAGTTTGAATGATATGGAAAAGAATATACCGGATTTTATACAGGTTGGCGGCGTAAAAATTGATGTGGTTAATGTAATGCGTTGTGTGGACAACAATTTGGGTAACTGTTGTGTGGCCGAAAGCAAAATTGAAATTGCCGATATATGGGATAAAGACAGGCAACAAAGCGATGAAAGCAAACGCAACACGTTTTACCATGAATTGGTACATTGCATATTAGATACAATGGCCGAATCTGATTTGAGTAAAAACGAAAAGTTTGTATGTGTCTTTTCATCCCTGTTGAATGAAGCGATGGCTAATGCAGTTTTTAAAGTTTGAATGATATGGAAATTAAAGGTACGGTGCATTGTTTCTTTGAGCAATCCGGCACATTCAAAAACGAATTTATCAAATTGGGTATTCCGGCGGAAGATTGGGATATTCAAAACAATTTCGGCCAAACAGACCATACGAACGATTTGTTTGCAGAAATTGAAACGGCCTATTCGGGGGGGTAAGTTGCTTTGATAGTATGAATGAAGATGATTTGATTATGGCGTTTTTCCCATGTATATTTTTCACGGGTAGTTCAAATCCACCATCATTTAGGTTGGATTGCATAAATTATAGAAAGTTATCAATGAAAGAAACTTTTGATACAATCATAAAAAGGGCAAATGATAGGAACTATTTATACACTTTGTTGTACAAATTTGTTGCTATTGTCATGATTAGGGGATTAAGATTAATAATTGAAAATCCTTATTCAACATTACATTATTTGCACAACAACTTCATTCAAGAACCGTCTATAATAGATAAAAATAGACGATTAAGAGGGGACTATTTTACAAAACCAACGGGATTTTGGTATTTCAATTGTGAACCAACACATGGTCAATCATTCCAAAAACCCGAAAAGGAATTAACCATAAGAACTTGTAAACCAGCAAAAGAAAGTGGATTATGTAGTGAGGAACGTTCCATGATTTCCCCGGATTATGCACGCAATTTCATTCATGATTTTATATTGGGAAAACCGCAAAAGATGTCACAATTAAACCTTTTTGAATGATGTTGATATGTGCAACGTGTGTACACCGACACGATAATTATGGCGTATGCCCGGATGCGTACATAATCATTCCGGGCGATTGCATCAAGGAAAAAACAAGTAACATTTGCAAGCGATACGAAAAAGATGGAACAGAAGATTAAATGCGATGTGTGCATCGGGATAGACCCGGGAAAACTTGGTGGCATAGCCGTTTTCGTTCCGGGGCAACAGATAAAGACAATTAAAATGCCAAAGGATATACGAGATTTGCGCGATTTCTTTGCGTATTACGCGGAAACATACAAACCCATCGTGTTTTTGGAAAAACTATCAGTAAGGCCCGATGATATTACACCGGGAACCGATGGCAAACCGAACATGGGAAAGTTGTTCCGCATTCAAAAGATGATGGCCAATTTTGAGGTGTTAAAGGCATTGATTGAAACGGCGGGGATTCCGTATGTAATGGTGCATCCGATTCATTGGATGAATAGTTTGAAATTGCGTGTTAAGGGAGTGAAAGAGGAAAAGCGCGACCGCAAACGCCGTTATGCGGAAAAGGCCGCGCAATTGTACCCCGGAACCAAAATAACAATGTGGAATGCTGATGCAATTTTGATATGTCATTTTGGAAGATGGGCGTTAATCAATGAACAAAGTTGGGTAAAGGCCAATTTGCCGAAAGTTGAATACGATAAATTGTTTTAATCTTATATTATATGGCGTATTATGCAAGAAAACAGGGGTTAGAAGCATACAGGTATGCAAAGACCCAAAAGGACACAAAATGTTTTATTTGTGGTGACCGGATAAACAAAGGTCAAATGAGATATGCAAGCGGTGTTCTGTCATTATGTGAAGAATGCGCAATGTGTTGGGAACAAGAGGGCGGAAGATTGGGTGATATATCAAGAAAAAAAGTTGAACACGATAAATTGTTTTGATATGAAAGTGTTTATAATATGTTTGATTGTGTTCGCATATTTTGCGATTGGAAGTATTATTGCCGGATTAGAAATAAGATGGGGTTTGATTGATGATGAAGATGATGGCGGTGGAATTATTGCCGGATTAACAATACCTTTTTGGCCTATTGTTATTCCAATATCCATTGTAATATGGGGTTGTATAAAATTGACAGATTGGGTTGCTAATGACAATTCCAAAGAATAAACAACATGGAATTACCGAAAATTGCTAAATTACAGGATATAACGCCGGAACAGGCCGCCGAATATATCCGTTTTGTGGCAACATTACGCCACAATCAAAACCGATGGTTCCGTTTCAAAGACCCATCCGCGTTGAATCTGTCAAAACAGATGGAAAAAGAGTTGGATGCATTGAACGGGCGTTTATTGAATCCTGTTACGTCATTGTTTGATTAAATACCGGGCGATATGGGAATTGTAAATTTTAGAGTTGAGGGGATGATATGTGTAACGCCGTGTCCTTTTGGACACAATGAAAAGGTGTTTTCTTATGGTTGCAAAAATTGTCCCTTTTATGATAGGCAATTAACCCGTTCATCAATCATTTGCAATTGCAATGTTGATGTGAATAAATTGCCACAACAAAATGTTGAACGGCCAACCGATAAAAAATTAGAATTGAAATGGCGCAAATGCAAAGCCGGATATAAGTTCCCATCCGATGCAATCGTTATTCCGGATGATGAAAGAACCACAGACCGTGACCCGCGTTTGGTCCGGTGCGCCGTGTGGGATTCCAAATACATATTGGTTGATGAATTAAAGAAACTACCTGTTGACAATGGTTGATGCATACGTTAAAAAGATATTGGGCGGTTATCGCATAATGTGCAAACGCGCCAAACATAAATGGTGGTTCGAATTGGGCCAACACAAAGAAACGGACAAAGCATTTGCCCGGGCGTTGGCCAACGGAACCGTGAATTGGTATCCGGAAATAAGCGACCCGCAAAAAATTTTGCAATTTTCCGAAAAAAAATAATCAAAAGTTATTGCAATTAAAAAACTATACTTATATTTGCATCGGATTCAGTTGTGAATCCAACGCACCGGGGCGGTTCCCGGCACAAAGACAAAGCGATATGAAAGCAAAGCAGAACAAAAACGGCGAATGGACAATCACAGGTATTAAATCCAACGAAATCGTTGCTATTTCCGAAATGATACAATTCGGTAAGGAATGCGAAATGGGATATGGCTACCACATTGAGGAAATGAGAGCAAAAATAAACGATATACGCGACCGCGAAGTTTGGAGTAAATGCACAAGATTGGAATTCCTGTTGCGTTGTCTTTCGGACGAAATCAATAAATAAAACATTGCGCCGTGGTGTAACGGCAACACACATCACTTTGGCTGATGTATTCCCGGTTCGAATCCGGGCGGCGCATCAAGGCCCAACAGCCTTATAATTATTTAAACATAGATGATAATCACAGGGGCGAAACGTTGCGAAACGCCCAACCCCGAAAATGGCTTTTTGGCGAAATTGGCATACGCGTGAATCTCAAACATTCATCCCAAACAGGGGTCCGGGTTCGATTCCCGGAAAAGCCACAACAGATTGGCCGGTTAGTCTAACGGTTAGGACACGGGATTTTCATTCCCGTAATGCGGGTTCGATTCCCGCACCGACTACAAACAACGGACCGGGCCGATTCCCGGAAACTTAAAAACAACACATTATGATTTACAAAATTGTTTTATGCCCCGGCGGTTTGGAAGATAACATCGTTGATGGAAGAATTTTCCACGACCACGCAAAGGCGGTTGAATACGCAAAGCAAATCAAAGCAAACGACCCGGATTTGGCGGGCGTACAGGTAATGCACGAAACGGCCGATTATGAAATTGGTTCTTTCCGTACCACAAAGATTGAAAATGTTTAACTAAATACAGGCGATAAAATGTACATTAAGAAATTGGAACTTTTGAACTTTCAAGTAATCGAAAAGTTCAATGCCGAATTCAACGGCAACGTGTATTTCATTACAGGGGACAACGAATTGGGTAAATCCACGTTGTTAAAGGCAATCGGCGCATTGCTGACAGGCGAACGCGACGATGTATTACGCAACGGCGCATCCAAGGGTTTCGCCAAAATGGTGGTTGGCGATGATGGCGAAGAATTCGACGTTTCATTGTCATTCACAGAGAACAACCCGCGTGGTACGCTGACCATCAAACAGGCGTCAACCGGTATGCAGACAACCAACGTATCAATGTTGCAACGAATATTCGGATACCAAGATTTCGACGCCGTGGAATTTTCCCGTTGGTCCGAAACGGCCGACGGCCGCCGCAAACAAATCGCGGTTGTTAAATCCCTGTTGGCCCCGGATGTGCGCGAACGCATCGAAACTATTGATAAACAGGTGGCCGAACTGAAATCCGAACGTACCGGCGTGAATCGTGACGTTAAGACATTCGAAACGCTGATGAACGAAAGCCGCGCCCGTATGGATTTCAACCCGGAAGAATACAAAGATACTATTGATGTATCGGATTTATTGCAGAAGCAACAGACCAACGCCGCGTTGATTGAAAAGGCCAAGACGGTACGCGCCGCGTTGCAACAGAGAACCGACCAATTGGCCGCCATCCCGGACCGCAAAAAGGCCATATCAGACGAACACAATACCGCCATTGCCAATGCTGAACAGGCGTTGAAAGAAGCGCAAGAAGCATACCGAACCGCGATGGATGCGGCGCACGCCAAATTCGATGAAGATATGGACGCGTTGGATGCAGAGGTTAAAGACATTCAGACCCGCAAGGCCAATGCCGAAAATTGGCTAAAAACGTATGAAGAAAACAACCCCGAAAAATCGAACATCCCGGAAATGTTGGCCAATGCCGAAACCCACAACAAGCGCAATGCGTTAGTGGTTCAGTATGCCGAAAAGAAAAAGCAATACGACGACATAAAGGCCAAGGCCGACAGGATGGACAAACAGATATTCGAACTATCCGACGAACGCGCCGAACTGATACAGAACGCCGAATTGCCGATTGCTGGGTTGTCATTCAATGAAGATGGTTTGGTATTGAACGGTGTTCCGTTCGTTCCCGGTAAAGTTTCCGATTCACAGACGATGGAAATTGCCGCCAAACTGATTATTGCATCGAATCCCAAAGTAAAGGTGTTCCGCATTGCACGCGGCGAATCATTGGGTGCAAAGCGTTTGGAAACCATTATTGATATTGCCAAACGTAACGGGTTCCAAGGATTCATCGAACAGGTACAACGCGGCCAAACTGAAATGATGGTTGAAGAATACACCGAAAAGTAAAAAAGACCCACGCCCCGGACACGGCATTTGTTTAATCCATTTGTCGGTTTGTGCGTCCCTGTCCGGGGCGGGGTTTAATATACAGGATATGAAACAGGATTTGCAAGAAAAGATAAAGCAATGTAAGGCGTTGCAAAATATGACCGTCGAAGATGTCATAAAAACCGACCGGTTCCGTGACAATTTGGCGGCTTATTGGACGGCCCAAAAAGAGGACCGCGAAGCCATACGCAAATCGTATGAAGCAATGCGCAAAGCCGGTGGCGCAAAAGGTATGAAGATACCCGCCCATCCGATAGACCATTTGCGTAATCTGACCACGGACGATTTGGCGTTTTATTACATTCAGATATTCGCCAAGCGTTGTTTGTTGCCCGCCGCCCAACGTCTGTACATTCAACAGATATGCGGACAAGCATACGCGTTGACCGTGGCGCATTATGTCGTTGACGAATTCCCGGAATTGGAATCCGAATTGTTACCCAAGAAAAAGGCGAATTGATATGACAACAGAAGAAATGCACGAATACAACAAAAGACAAGCGATAAACGATTTATCGTATTGGTCGGTTTGCACAACGGAATTCACGATTGAGTTGCGCAAGTTTATGACAAAATGGCTTGGTAAGGCATACGAAGCGGGTTTCAAAGCGGCAAAAGAGGGACAATTATAAATAGATAGTGTTATGAAAGCGGACAAAATAAGCGAATCCGGAACCATCGGAAAAGATGGCAAATTACGTTTACCGATGGACCGTTTGAATGCGTGGTTTGCATCCCATTCGGGCGAACGCATAACGGTACGATTTGAAGCCGCCCCGCAACATTCAACGGCGGCCCAAACCGCATATTATTACAACTACATCGTACCCACCATTACCGCCGCGTTGTATGAACAACAGGGAATCCGGAACACCGAAAAGAATACCGACCGATGGTTGGTTGCGATGTACCCGGGCGATACGACCGAACGGGTATTGGGAACGTGCGCCGACATATTGGAAGCACGCGAATTCGACAAAAACCAAATGTCGGATTTTTTGGAATGGTTAAAGCAATTCGGCGCGGAAGAACTTTCCGTTTACATTGAGGACCCAAAAACAATTTGATATGACATTCGACGATATATTGGTATTCGATACCGAAACAACAGGATTACCGGACCGCAAATTACAATGGTTCACGGATTATATGGAATTTCCGCACGTCGTACAACTTGCGTGGATAAATCAGTTTAAGGCCGAATCCCATATCATCCGCCCGGATGGTTGGGAAATTCCCCAAGAAGCAACAGACGTCCACGGAATCACGATGGAACGTGCGTTGAAAGAGGGCGAACCGTTCGCATACGTCATTGATAAGTTCATCGAAGATTGTTTGGAATCCCGTTTGATTTGCGGCCACAACATTTACTTTGATACATCCATCATCAAAGCCAACATTTTGCGCGAACTTGGCCAAGAATATTACAATGCCAACAGGGTTGAAGATGCATTGTTCAAAGGCAAGCGGATTGATACTTGCCGTTCCACAATGAAATGGGTTGACGCAAGGATGGCCAACGGCCGTATGAAATTACCCAAGTTGGAAGAATTGTATTCAAGATGTTTTCCGGGCGAAACATACCCGGCGCACGACGCGTTCGAAGATGTACAGGCGTTGCGCCGTTGTTTGCCTGTTCTGATAAAGAACGGATTGGTTGAACTAAAAATCAAAGAATATCCGGAACCCGAATCAGAGGGCCAAAAGGCAAATGCAGACGAAAATTGTACGGAAACCGCGAGAATTGCCCCACAATCACACGAAACGACCGCACCCGTACAAACTAACGTTGAAGCCGAGAAACGCCCGCAAATCGAAAATTCGCCCAAAATAAGTGAAATTGAAACCCAATTGTTGAACGAAACCGAATTTTGATATGGAATACACCATCAACGGATATGTTGCCCGGGATAAGAACGGCAATTTGTACATATACGATAAGTTGCCGAAACGCAATCGTCAAAATGGGTATTGGTACACAAACGACCCATACGATAAATTCCACGAATTACCCAACGATTGGTTCCCGGAAATAACGTGGTCGTCCGAACCGCTATTGGTTGACGTAACCTTTAATTCATAACGATATGGCACAAAAGAAACAAGAAACAATCACATTCCACAACACCCCAACGTTTTATTTGGAGTACACAAAGAATTGGTTGGCACACAAACAAAAGGAAAAGGCGAACCCGGCTGAATTGGCCATCGTCGAAGATATTAACAAGTTGGTCGAAATCGCCGTTGGCGTATTGACCCCGATACCGGCGGAACCGGAAAACAAGAAATCAAATTAATTATGGAAGAAACAATCAAAAAGCCAAGCGAAGAAAAGTTCAATTTGTCAAAAGTAAAGTTGTTGCCCGATGGTGGTTTGCAAGCCACATACCAAGTTACGGAAGAAATCGGTGGCGAACTGACCATTACAGATTACCAAGCGACAATCAACCGCGACGTACACCCCGATTTGCAAGGTTTGTTCAAGGATTTGCGCCAAGTGGTTGCCCGTGTATTCAACATTACATCGTTTCTGTCATTGTTGGAATCTGACGATTTCAAAATGGCGGATTCCAAGTTGGCCAAGGCCCGTTCATTTGCTGATGAACTGATTTCGAAAATAAGCGTGCGCGGCGTGACGTGGGCCGGAACCGGGGACAAAATCGGCGTGGTCATTACATCCGTATTCGAAACCCCGAACGGCCTTAAAACCTGTATCAACACCCCGTGCATAAAGTTGGCCAACGTTTCATTCGGATTTGAAGAAGAATTGGAAACCATTACAAAGGCAATCCAATCCGAGGTTTACCAATTCATATTCAACGGCAAACAGGCGCAATTGTCGTTGTTTGGCGACCAATCAGACGCGCAACCCGATAACGGCGACGAATAAATGGAACCGATTGCGATTGATACCCGGGCGGATTATGACTATTGCAGAACGCAAGGATTCGAGCCATTAAACGACCGGCGTTTTGTAATGGAACACCGCTTGCGGGTATCAATACAACGGGAATTGTTTGGGACCGGACACACCGCGGAAGAAAACGAAAGATTTTACCGTTGGTGTTGGCAACATTCGCCGCACGTCTGTTCCGAATGTATGAAGCCATTAAAGGAATATTCGGCCGTTTACATATCCCACAATCTGACCCGGGCGGCGTTCCCGGAAATGGCGCACGACCCGCGCAATATAACGGTGTTGTGTTTTGAATGTCACAACCGGTATGAACACCGGCCGACGCGTCAGAATATGCGGATATTCGGTATAACAGAATACACTAACGAACAATTAAAAAAAGAATATGAAACCGATAAAGTTTGATGGGGCGAATTGCATATATGGTGCAAACCAACCCGAATATATGCCATTGCCCGCGCAAGTTGGACCAAATGGCGAGGTATTGACGTGTTGGAAACTTTCGCCGGAAGATTTGAAAAAGATAAACGAAACCGGTGTTATATGGTTATCAATGCTTACTTTCAAACAGGCGTTACAACCCGTTTTGTTATCTGTTGATAAAATAGAAAATCCGGAATGAAAGATTACACGGAAGCGGTACGGCGTTCCATCCGTAAGGATTTCGCCAACGCGAACTTTAAGAAACTGACAAAGGCCCCAAAGGTGGCACACCCAAAGGATACCAAAAGGGTTTTGGAACTAAACCCGGATTGTCAGTATTTCAAATATCGTCGGTTCTTTGAGAAACATTTGGTACGTCTGTTGCGTGCGTCAACGGTTGGCGGAACGTGGGTTGAATTCGTGAACGACGGGGACCGCAAACAATTGAACGATGCGGCCGGTTGGTCCGATTTGAAACGCGAATATCTGTTGCAAGGCGCGAAATTTGACGATTAATTAACCTATAAGTTTATTTTATGAATATTGCGATTCTAAAAGGAAATTGCGGGCAAGACCCCAAAATTACCAACTTTGACAATGGCGGTAAAACCGCGCAATTCAGTTTAGCAACAACTAAACCCGGATATACAAAACAGGATGGAACAAAGGTTGAACCACGCACACAATGGCACAACATTGTGGTTAAAAAGGCCGGTTTAGTAGGTGTTTGCGAACAATATGTAAAAAAAGGAACACCGGTATTGGTTAGGGGCGAAATAGAAACCCGCGATTACCAAGATTCTAACGGACAAACCCGATATATCACGGAAATAATCGTTGAATATTTGGATGTATTAAACGGTAAGAAACCCGAACAGGCCCCGGCCCCGCAACCCGAAACAGGCGACGCGCCATTTTAATTATGGACTTTAACGAATTATTCGATACACTAATAAACCGGATGGTCACGGCAAGCGAACAAACACGGGATGATATATTAAGCGGAAAACGCACATATCCATTACCGGTTTGCCGTTGGGCCATCGGCGCGAAACTGATGGAATCCGGCTACCCGTCAACCAAGGTTTCAAAGGCGTTGGGAATTGACCACGCAACATTATTGTATGGAAGAAACAAGATAAAGAACATAAAGAATAAGTTGGGTTGGACTTGGGAAATTGAAATCATTAACCGATTTGAACAATTATGCAGTTAGACAAAAAAGATTATAACCCCGAATTGCACGACAAATTCAAAGGGTTAAGCGTCAAACAACCTTATGCGTCATTATTAACGCGGGTTGAATATATAGACGATAACGGGGAACGTCACGCCCAAAAATCTATTGAAATTCGTTCAAGGAATACGACATATCGCGGCGACGTGTTGGTTTGTTCAAGCGCAAAACCAATAATACCCGGCCATCAATCCGGCGTTACTTTGGGATTAGTGGAATTGTACGATGTAAAACGTGTTGAAGATTTTACCGCCGACGATTGGAACGCAACTTGCATTCCTGTAAATTTACGTCCAAAAAAGGGTTGGGGATGGATGATGCGTAACCCGCGCCCGGTTGTGGAAATGCCTGTATCGGGCCAATTGGGTTTTTACGATGTTGTTGTACCCAAAGGAGATATAACGTGTTTCCCGCTTGCAATGGCATTGGGAAAAGACGGTTGGGATATTGTCAAAAACAAAATCAAAAGTTGATTATGGAATATTGGAAAGAAAAGTTGACATCGTGGGATTCCGAATTGTGTGCAATGGTTGAATCCCTAACGGAAATGCCGTGCAAGCCAAAGAACGGCGGCGACCATTTCTTTATCGAAGCGGATTACACCAAACACCACGACCCGGATTATATTAATGCCATTTACAATGCCATTGCGGGCCGTGTGGGAAAACGTCTGATTGAAATAAAGGATGATGCAGAACGCGAAACGCTAATTGCACGCATCAAATTCAAAGAAGATAACACCATCGGTTTTCGATACCGCGAAAATCCGGGCAAAGAGAATCCCGAAAGCGGGCAAACGTATTGCCACAAATTGGAAGAAATAAAGGCCGTACAGGTATGCCCCGACAATGTGGATAGACTTTTGGAGTTCATCGGAAACGGGGAATTCGAAAAAGAAGCGGGGAAAACAGGCACGTTCCATTTCTTGAACGCAAGCGGTTCCGTTTGGGCGCACGCGGCCGAATCCGATTATATCGTGTTCGTGAAAGATGGATTATTCAAGGTTGTATCAAAAGTGGAATTCCAAAATGAGTACGAACCGAAATGACCCGCCCAAGGTTGAGGGCAAGAAATGCCGCCAATGTTGGAATTGCCTAAATCCCCAAGGCAACGCAATTTGTTCGCTGACAGGTAAACCCATCAACCCGGATTCCCCGGCCTGTATGATGTTGATTGAAGATTGAACAAACCCCGGATGGAGTAAAAAACCATTCGGGATTTGCCGTTAAATAATATTTGCGTACATTTGCCACAACAAAATATCTTAATTATGGCAACAAGCGATAAAGGGAAAATCGCGGCCCCAAGAAAAAAACGCGAACAATGGACCGACGAAAAGGTTGATACAATGTGCAAGGCGATTGCCGAGGGTAAAACGTATGAATCGGCATACAAGGCCGCACGGGTTGCGAAAACCGCGTTTTATACACATTTGAAGAACGATACGGACTTTAAGAACAGAGTTAAAAAGGCCGAACAGGAATTCAACGAATATTTCGATGCAAATATCGTTTCCATATCCAAACGTTCGTTGGCTGAACTGATAACCGGGTACGAATGGGACGAAATCACAACCGAAACCATCCCGGATAAAAACGGCAAAAAGATAATCAAAACCAAGACGGTACACAAAAAGGCCGCGCCCAATACAACGGCCGTTATCTTTGCATTGTGCAACCGCGACCCGGAACATTGGAAAAACAGGGTTGAACAAGACATCAACGGCAAAATCGAAACAGAATCCAAACAAACATTGTCATTGGCTAACGTATCCGACGAATTGTTGGGTAAAGTGATTGACGCGATAAACAACAAGTAATATGGCATTCGGTCAGATTAACGGCCCGAATAACGGCGAAGATGTAATCGTTATCCATTTGGGTAAAAACCTAACGGATATACAATACAACGTCGTGTTGAAATCCATTGTTGCATTTATGAACACCCGATGGCCCAACGTGGCAACCATCGGTAAAGACAATTGATTATGGATAAACAGGAACCCAAATTAACGAACGGTTGTTTGTTTTCCGCATTGATGTACGTTTTTATATTCATCGTGTGCATTCTGTTATGGGCGGTAAAACAAAACCAATAAAGCCGGAACACACTTGCGGCGAATGCAAGTTGGGCGAAGAAATAAGGAAACATTGGAATATGGCATTGGATGGCCATTACATTTGTGTACGTTGCCCGCATTCAACCCGGGCGCGTCTGAAATCCGAAACCGCTTGCGAACATTTTAAAATGAATTGATATGAAAATATTGGAAATGCCTGTTATTTGGGGCAAAAAATGCATTATAACATACGATGGTGACGGTATTGTTGCATTGGATATAGAGAATGAACAACCCCACGTTGGTTATATCCACGATTTGGTTGTTGCTGAATCCCAACGTAAACAAGGAATTGGCACGGAACTATTGGAAGCGGCCATTGATGAAGCCGAATTAAAAGGATGTAACAAGGTTGTATTGTGGTGCGAACCGATAGAATGGTTACACCAATGGTATGAACGCAAAGGATTTGTCGAAACTGAAATTGGCGAATATGGTTATGCCCGTATGTTGAAGATTTTGTAACTATTGGTCGGAATTTCGGGAAACCGGTATCGAAAATTCCCGATAAAACACCAAAACATATATAACGATTGGTCGAAATATGGACGAACAGACAATGCAAATAACGCGAACTTTGACGCAACACCCGGAATTGTTCTTGCAAGAGGGCGCACGGCGGCAATTGTTATGGTTCGCCCAATATATGCAACGTTCATTCCAACCAACCCCGTTCCATAAAGCGTATTACAGGGTATTGGATATGTTCGCCAAACGTCAGATTAAAAACCTAATCATACAGGCCCCGCCCCAACACGGCAAATCGCAAGGGTCAAGCCGATTTTTGCCCGCCGATATGTTGGGCCATTTCCCGGATTTGAAGATTGCAATTTGTTCGTATGCCGCAACCATTGCAAAGGATTTCAACCGTGACGTGCAAAGGTTGATTGATTCGGACGAATACCGGGCGATATTCCCGGAAACCCAATTGAACGGTTCAAACGTTGTGACAATCGCCAACAACTATTTGCGCAATTCCGATGTGTTTGAAATAGTAAACCACACGGGTTCATTGCGCGTTGTGGGCCGTGGCGGTTCTTTGACATCAAAGACCGTTGACGTGATGATATTTGACGATTTATATAAAGATGCAAGCGAAGCCAATTCACCACAGATACGGCAAACGGCGTGGGATTGGTACACAAAGGTTGCACGAACCCGTTTGCACAACGATTCGCAACAACTGATTGTGTTTACCCGATGGCACCCGGATGATATAATTGGCAAAATCATTGAAACGGAAAACGTCATATTTGCCGAAAAGTGGTCCGATTTTGACAACATCCCGAACGGTGCGTGGGTGTTGGTCAACTTTGAAGCCATAAAGACAGGCAACGCAACGGAATTGGACGAACGGGAACCGGGAACCGCATTGTGGCCCGAACGTCATTCGTTGGAACGTCTGTTGCAACAAAAGGCACTTGACCCGTTAGGTTTCCAATGCCTGTACCAAGGCAACCCGGGCGACGCAACGGCGTTTCTTTATCAACCATTCAAAACGTATGTTGATAAATCCGAATGGGGAACGTATATCCGTTCGGGTTGTTACGTTGACGTAGCCGACGAGGGCGACGACAATTTGTTTGCCGCCACATACGACATATATAAATCGGACAATCAGTTTTACAATGAGCATACCCACAGGATGGAACCGTTATTGTTTGCGCTGATTACCGATATTGAGTACACGGACGAACCCACCGACGTAACGACCGTGACCGTTCCCCGGATGATAAACAACAACGGAACGCAAAAAGCGTGGGTAGAATCAAACAACGGCGGTTCCCAATTTGAAAAGACGGTTAAAAAAAAGGTGCGTGCGCTGACGGTCCCGTTTTACCAAGGCCAAAACAAGGAATCGCGCATCGTTACAAATGCGCCGTTCGTCAACCAACATATCGTAATGCCGTTCGGATGGGAAAACAAATACCCGGTGTTTTACAAACACATAACGGGATTTTTGCGCAAGTTTGACGCCAACGACCACGACGACGACGCGGACGGACTGACCGGCATATACGAAAAGGAAATTGCAGACGGCAACACCAAACCATACAATGCGATGTCCCGGGGCGTGCGCGTTCATTAAACCCACAGATTTGCCCCACAATCGCATATCTTTTGCCGGATGATAAATTACACGCAAAACGAAAAATAATTGATTGTGTGCGAAATTTCTAAAAAATAACTACATTTGTGGCGTATAACGGCAAAGGGTCAGCCGGAATAAACCAATTGTTTAACTAAAACTTAAAGATTATGTCATTAGTTTGCCAATGCCCGGCCGCATCCGCAATCAGCACCATTCCCAACGTGCAATGCCCGGAAAATTTCGGCCAAATTCAAAAAGTAGCGTTCCAAAGATTGCGTCAAGCCGACGGAACCCGTAATTCATTTGCCGCCGCAAGCGGAACCCCCACAACCCCGACAATCAATTTGTTGGCAAGTTGGACCGCAAAGATGGCCGCAACCAACGGTTCAAAAATCGTTATTTCTCCTTACATCAACGCCCCGGCCGATAGCGGCGGCGATGCACGCCGTTCAAGTGGTGGCAACGATGATTTGGGCGGTATTGCCGAGGTTTTGGGCGGCAACCCCGTTCAATTCGACGGCGTATTGCGTGCCATTCCCCAATCTGTCATAAAGGTTATGAAAGAATTGGAATGCGAAGCCAATGCCGGTAACTTGGGTGTTTACCTGTTCGACGAAAACGGCAACATCGAAGCCATACAGGACCAAACAGAACCTAACACATATTATCCCATTCCCATACGTTCGTTGTTCATCGGTTCAAAGATTCACGGAAACTTTGACGCAAAGGATTCCAACGCCATTTCTTGGATGTATCCCGATAACTATTCGGACGATTTGGAAATCATCAAACCCACAGACTTTAACCCGCTTAACGACCTTATCCCGGCTTGATTATGAACGCAAAAACAACCAATGTAACGTTGGTTGCAAACGGCGTTACAGAATCATTCGAATTTTCCCACGCGGAAAGGATATTGAGAATGCCGCGTAATGGCGGATGGAAATTACCAAAGGATTCAAAATTTGAGTTTGTAAACAATGGGTTACGATGTAGGACAGATAAAAAAGATAATAGCGGAAAATAAACGTTCCGCCGTTTTGAGCCGTGCAAGGATGCATCAAATGCGCATCAAATTTCACACGGTCAAGCGCGTTACGTCTTTCAATGCCCCGTATATTTCTTTGCCATTGACCCAATTTTTGGCAATGGTTGAAAATATCTTGCCCCACGATAAATTCGTATTGTTCAAAACACTTTTCCGTTTTCCCGTTAAAACCAACGAGATAACGGAAATATGTTTTGACAAATTGAGCCGTATTTTTGACGGCCGCAACCCGGCGTTCAATTACCAATTCATCAATTCGGCCCAACGTGACGATTGGGAACAATACAGATTAACCAAATTGGATGAACCCAACGTTTGGCAAACCAAGGGTTGGGAATTCTTCAAATCGGAAATCAATTCCGTTTTAATCGTTGACGTACCGAGGGAACAGAAAACCGAATTGCCCGAACCGTATTTCTATTGGTTGCCGATAGACGACGTAATTACATACAAGGCGGACCCCACAACGGGCCAAATGGATTATATCGTATTCCGCCGCCGTGACGAAATCGTTGTGTTGGACGATGAAACATACAGGGTATGGGATGATTCGAAACACACCGGAACCATTGATGGATTCCCCAAGATAGAAGCACCGCACGATTTGGGTTATTGCCCGGCGCGTTTCTTTTGGAATGAACCCATATCATTGGACGAACCGGATGTAAAGGCGTCCCCGTTGTCGGCCGAACTTGAATCTTTGGATTGGTTCGAATTCTACCATATCAGTAAACGCACATTGGATTTGATGGGTGCATATCCCATTTTATCCGGATATGAACAAAGTTGCGATTTTAGTAATGCCGACAACGGCGATTATTGCGACGGTGGTTTTTTGCGCGACAAACAAGGCCGATACAAATTTGATATGGCCGGTTTGCTGATGCGTTGCCCCAAATGCGGAAACAAACGTATCATCGGCCCGGGTTCATTCGTTGAAATACCCGTACCGAACGAACAGGAAAACCAACCCGATTTGCGAAACCCGGTTCAATTGCTCAAAGTGGACCGCGATTCGTTGCAATACAACGTTGATGAACAAAAGAGGTTACGCGAAGAAATCATAACGGCCGTTGTCGGTCAAGAAGAAATCATAACGAACCGCGATGCGTTCAACGAACAACAGGTACAAGCCAATTTCGAAAACGTAACAACCGTTCTTACCCGTGTTAAAAAGGGATTCGAAGCCGCCCAAAAATGGGTTGACGAAACCGTTTGCCGTTTGCGTTACGGCCGTTATTTCATATCGGCAACCATCAATTACGGCACGGACTTTTTCTTGTATTCCCCGGATGAATTGCGCAAGCGTTACAAGGCCGCCAAGGAATCCGGCGCGTCTGAATCCGAATTGGATATGATGCAAAACCAAATATTGGAAACGGAATACAGGAACGACCCAATGCAAATGCGGCGTATGCTGATATTGGCGGAACTTGAACCATACCGGCATTTATCGCGCACCGAGGTTACGGACCTATACGCCAAAAATCTTGTTTCCGAACAGGATTTGCGCATTAAATTAAACTTTCCTAATTTTGTGCGTCGGTTCGAACGCGAAAACACGAATATTTTGGATTTCGGCGTTGAAATACCGTACCAAACAAAGATTGAGAAGATAACGGCGGAATTCCGCAAGTATGCGGACGAACAGAAACCGGAACCCGCCAATGTTTAACACAATAATATCGAAACAGGTATGATAACAAAAGATGGTAGGGATTTGCCAATTGAGAAATTGACCCCAGAAAATTACGTTGTTCCAAAGGGCGAAGAAAAAAGTTACCATTGCGTGATTGAGGTTGTAAAATACGACCAAAACACTGGCAAGAAACTTTCAAAACCCCGCGTTCAAAAGTTCGGTAAAAAAACGTTCGAATCGTTGGTGTTGCCGATTCTGAAAAAGCAAGGTTACACCATAACCATTTTGCACGACCCGAACCAATGGATAAAGGAACAACAGGCGAACGCCGCCAAACTTGCAAAGGAACAGGCAGAAGCCAAGGCCAAGGCCGAACAAGAAAAGTTCGATGCGGCCGTTGCCGCCGCCGTTGCAAAGGAATTGGCGAAAAAAGAGGGTGGCAAACCCGGGCGACCCCCGAAAGATGAAACCAAGTAACTAACAATTAAAACAACAAATTTATGTCACAAATCGCACAACAGGATAACCTGTTTATTGACGTAACCACATTGGGTACGTTCACAGACGACCAAAAGAAAAAGTTGGTTGAATGCTTCAAAGGCGGAACCATTCTTGACGTTGTACAACGTTCGGCCGCCGGTGTTTCAAAATGTATTTCCGCATCGTTTGCAGATGTCAGCACAACCCGCACATACACATTCGTATTCGGTGGCGCATCATTGCAGACCGTGACCGTGGAAGAAACAATATCAGCGTAAAAAACTGATTGGGCGATAATGACGAAAAGACATTAACCAAACATTCAAAGGGAAAGAATTATGGCACTAACAACCGATTTATTGAAAGCCAACGCCGCAACCGCGGGACTTTCAGACGAACAGATTAACGCGATTGTCGAAATGTCAACCAATGACGAAAATACGGTAATCGCAAAGAAAACCGGGGAAATTTACGGTGGTTTGGATGCAGACATTTTGGCCGCATCCGGAATCAGCAAGAACGGAACCGAAAAGACATTCGATTACGCCAAAAGGGTTATTGGCGAAATCAAAACGCAAGCGGGCAACGCCGCCGAACTGCAAAACCAAGTTTCCGAATTGACAAAGGAAAAGACACGTTTGGAATCTGTAATCGCCAAGGGTGGCGCGGATGCAGAAACCAAACGCCAATTGGAACAAACAAAGGCGGATTTGGCCAACGTAACCAAGGAATTTACCGACTTGAAAACCAAGTACGACAATTCCGAAAGCGAACACCAAAAACAAATATTCGGTTTGAAACTTGACGGCGAATTTGCCAAGGCAACCGCCAATATTAAGTTCAAGGCCGATTTGCCCGCATCCGTAACGTCTGTTCTTATGAACCAAGCCATTGAAAAGGTAAAGGGAATGAACCCCGAATACATTGATGATGGCAACGGCGGTAAGATGTTGGCATTTATGGAAAACGGTTCGCCGATGCGTAACAAGGAAAACAATTTGCGTTATTACACGGCCGCCGAATTGGTCGAACGCGAATTAAAGGCAATGGACGTTTTGGATACCGGCCGCCAACAGACGGGCGCGGGTTCCCAAGGTGGACAGGGCGGCAACGGCGGCGGTTCCGGAACCGTAGATATTTCCGGCGCACGAACCCAAGATGAAGCACACGAAATCATTGCGAAGCAATTGTTGGCGCAAGGCAAAATCAACGGTTCAAAAGAATTCGAAGATGCGATGCAAAAGGCGTGGTCAGATAACCGCGATGTTATAAAGGCATTGCCGATTCGTTAAGAGAACAAACAACGACCGGGTAAAGGGTCAATCCGGGCAAATAACAAACAACTTAAACACAAACAATTATGTCACTTATTGCAACAAGATTACAGAATTGGCGAGTTGAAAACCCGGAATTTGACCGTAATATGGCCCGCCCATTGGAGTATGGCGCATTGGATTTCTTCATTGAGCAAACCAACGCCGGTAACTCAATCATCAATCCCAATTTGCGCGACCGCGCATTTGAGAGTATCGGAAACACCGTACAAATCCCCGTTATCAATTACGATGGCGATGTAACCGTGGCCAACGTCCGTTCTTGCGTTATCGCTGACGACGAAAACACATCCGCATTGTACACCGTGAATTGGGTAACTTTGGCCGTTGGTTTCACAATGGTTCCCCAACTTTACCGCAACAACGAAATATCTTACGAACACGACTTTGCCCGTAAGATGGAAAAGGTTTGCCGCGCACTTGCAACCGCAATGGATGTACAGGCAATCGCCGCGTTGGAAGCCAACAAAACACAGGTGTTCAAGGATTCTTTGTATTACACCGTAACATCAAATAGTGTTCAAATTCCGTGGAATGCCCGAATGGATTTTTTGTCGGATATGAACGCAATGATGCGTGCGAACGCATATCCCGAAATGTTGCACGTCATTGGCGGCGCGGGTTTCGATTCACTTGTACGCAAGATGGCCGAACACGACATTTACAATGATGTCAACAAGCGTTTGGAATATGACAACAAGGTATTCCACTATACCAACAACATCGTAAACGAACAGGGTGTATTTGCAACCGGTTACATCGTTGCCGATGGTAACGTTGGCGTTCTGACCCGCGTTGACCGCGAGGCATTGAGCCGTACCAAAATGAATTTCCACGAATGGGACGTTGTACGTTTGCCGTACATTGATTTGCCCGTGGGTTCACACTATTACACCGCCGTTGGCGACCAAAGCGGTATCGCCGGGGCCGCATCCGCCGATATGACTTGCGCCGGTAAGGAGTATTTCGGATTCAGCGTTGATGTTGCGTTCTTGGTTGCTTACAATAGCAACGCCGCAACCGTTGCCAACCCCATCATCAAAGTTGAAGTTGCAACACCCGGAACCGCCAACCCGTTCGCACAACCCGTTGAGGTTGTAAATAGCGAGGACAACCCCGTTAATACAACCGTGATTTCCTAACCGGAAACATAATCCATAATTGATTTGCGGGGACGGGCATTTAATACCCCGTCCCCGTTTTTCTTTCATAACAAACAAAACTGATATGGTACGATTGCAAGAAATACAAGACGCGTTAATGTCTTTGGTGGGATGGCAACAGGATTACAACCCACAAAATCAGATTGACGAAAAGTTGTGCCAAAGCGAAAGCGGGTTGACATTCCAAGGTGCGCACCCGTTATGCACGTTGGCGAACGTCCGGGCCATTATGCCGGATGATTATTTGTTCAAATATCCCGATTGGGTCAACGACGTTGCATATATCAAGGGTAAAAAGGTAAAACACGGCGGTATTGTATGGATTGCAACCAAGGCCAACACCGGTTCCGAACCGGCCGCCAACAATGAAGATTGGGACGAATACAATATGTTGTCGGATTTCGTCGAAAATCTGATGTTGCAAGGTATCAACACAACCATACAACAATTCATACAGGAAAAGCAATTGGCCCGCGAAACCAAATCGTTGATGGAACGCCGCACGTTCTTTGACGGGGCCGCCCGATTACAAGCCACAATAGACCCGACGGGAAAGTTGGTCGGTTTTGAAATCGTCCCGGTCCGTTCGATGGGCGTAACGGCCAAGATTGAACGTATTGGTTTGCAGATGGTCGGCGCAACGGGTAAGGTCAAATTGTATCTGTTCCATTCGTCACAGGTGGCCCCAATGAAAGTAATTGAATTGGATTTCACGAACACCAAAGGCGGTTTCCAATGGTTCGATATGAGCAAAGACCCCATATATTTGCCGTACATTCCGGGTTCAAGCGTCGAACGTGACGGCCAAGATGAAACATACAGAAACGACGCGGGCGGCGCGTGGTTCTTGGTTTACGACCAAAACGAATTGCCGTTGGGTATGCAAGCATTGAACGTATCAAAGGATTGGTCCGTTGAGCCGTGCCAAACCTGTTTAGGCGGTTCCATCGAATCGTGGAAAGAACTAACCAAGTATTTACAGGTATCCCCGTTCAGCATTGCGGCCCCGTTGGACTTTGCGCAATATCCGGAAATGTTCGATATTGGCGAAATCGGTTACACCAACACAATGAATTACGGAATGAATCTTGAAATATCCGTGGGTTGTGACCTAACCGATTTTATCATACGCCAACGTATGGTGTTTGCAACCGTCATACAAAAACAGATAGCGGCCAACGTATTGCGCACACTTGCGATGAATCCCGATGTACGGGTAAACCGCAACCAAGTGAACACGACCCGTGACCAAATCTTGTATGAGTTGGACGGCGCACCCCAAGGCCGTGCAAGCGGTTTGGGATATGAACTTAAACAGGCATACAAGGCGTTGGAATTTGATACCCAAGGTTTGGACCGCATTTGTTTGTGCGAAAACAACCACGGTGTCAAATACGGCGTCATTTAATTTTGTCGAATTTCCCGTGTATTGGCTTATTTCCCGTTGGGCGGTACAAGTTACCGCACCGAAAGAGAAAAGGCCGTACAGGGCAAAAGAATAGGCCGAAACGATGGGAATATTGAATGACTTGCGTAAACGCGTACAGGATGTGAACGACGGTTTGGAATCCGGCGCAATCATCCGCGATGTCGTGATACAACACCCGGACGATATTTTGGAACTGCAAAAGGAACAATTGTTTGCCGGTAAGCGTTCAGACGGCCAAGACATCCGCCCGTATTACACGGAAGATTTGAAACCCAACGGTTATTTCTATTCGGTAGATACCGCCAAGATGTACGCCGCGTGGAAACAAACATTGAATTACCCGTATGAAGCCAAGCGCAACCCGGACGCGCCCAACCTGTATATCAACGGCCGGTTCCACGATGAATTGGGTGTGCGTTTCGATTCCCAAACGGTGGCCGTTATCGGCGCAACCGGGTACGCGCAACAAATCGTTGATAAATACGGATTGGATACGTTCGGTTTGATGTGGGACAATTGGAACGAAATATTTTTCAACCGGGGCGGATACGATGAATTGATGGATAAACTAAAATCGCAATTATATGTCAACTAACAAACCTATAAATGCGCCGGTTATCCCCAACGCCGTAATGTTGGATGACATA
>Ga0265298_10000895_pt1 | contig 44349 bp, 39 predicted proteins | sample AusTroGonzalo_MG_3_FD_193486 | JGI IMG/M metagenome (GOLD analysis project Ga0265298, IMG submission 193486) | Bovine rumen microbial communities from tropical cattle in Woodstock, Queensland, Australia - Gonzalo_01 | ecosystem: Host-associated > Mammals > Digestive system > Stomach > Rumen ... | reverse complement strand
CTCCGCCTTGATGCTCACTTTTGTCATCATCGGGGAGGTGATTCGGCGCAAGGGGTTTATTATCAACTCGATAGCGGCCTCGGCATTTTTCTTGCTTTGCCTCAATCCCAACAACTTGTTTGAAATTGGATTCCTGCTTTCGTATTCCGCCGTCATCGGCATTGTGGTGTTGCATAAGCCGATTTACCACCTGTTTTATGTCAAAAACCGGCTGTTGGATAGGGCTTGGGACATCACGGCGGTGGCCCTTGCAGCGCAAATCGCGACCATTCCGTTTACACTTTTCTATTTCAACCAGTTCACCACGTATTTCTGGCTGAGCAACCTTGTCATGACGCCAGTCTCTTTCATCGTGGTGGTCAGCGGAATGGTTTTGCTGTTGGTATCGTGGATTCCATACCTGAACACCTTGGTCGGTTATTTGGTGTGGGGCGCGGTATATGTGATGAATGTGTTCGTTTCGTGGGTTGATGGACTACCTTTTTCCATTCTCAAAGGGTTGTATGTCAGCGATTTCGAGTTTGTTATGCTGATAATTGCCTTCATGATGCTTTTGTTGAGTGTCACGTTGCGGAAACGCCGTCTCATCATTGGTATGTTGGGGGCGTTGCTGTTGCTGATGGTCTCGGTCACGGTGAGGCTTTATGCGTCAGAGGACCAAAAAGGCATGGCTGTTTTCAGCTTACGGAAACACACGGCTGTTGATTTTGTCGTGACCCGCGACCATGTGCTTTTGGCGGATTCGGCGTTGATGTCGGACGAGTCGACGGTCGACTACAGCCTGAAAGGTGCTTGGACCAAATGGAACCTTTCCACCCATCCCGAAGTGGTGGCTTTGGATGCGGATTACGATGGCGATTTCATGCGAAAACGGTCGAATCTCATTTCGTATGACGGGCAACTACTGGCGCTTTGGGACGATGCTTGTCGGGTTGAAGACAGCCTCTCCTATCGTATGCCCGTAGACTATCTACTGGTTTTAGGGCGACAAAAACCTGATGTGCAATCCGTTGTGAACAACTACGATGCCAAATTGTTGCTGATTGACGGCTCGGTTCCGCGTTATTTGGCGGAGCAATGGATGTCGCAAGCCGATGCATTGCACTTGCCTTATTTCGATGTCGGCAAGGGGGCTTTTCTTTTCCAAACCATAAACAGCACCAATCCCAACAAAGTGATGGCCGCTCCGATGCCGTAGCCAGCCACGGGTGGCAACACGGAACCCAAACCGCCGTCGGCAGCCTTGGCCACGAAGAGGAAACAGCCTGTGACCATCGTCATGAACAGGGCAGGGACGAGGGTGATGAGATACCAAAGTTTGCCTTTGTTTTTCGCCAAATAAACCGAAATGGCCCAAAGTGTCACAGTGGCAAGGACTTGGTTGGCCCAAGCGAAATAACGCCAGATGAGTTGGAAACCGTTCTTGTCGGCGATGCTGTAGACGAGGATGCCCGCGGTAACCGCAAACATCGGTACGGCGATGATTAGGCGGTTTTTGATGGGCTTTTGGTCGAAGTGCATGAAGTCGGCGATGATGAGTCGGGCCGAGCGCATGGCCGTGTCGCCTGAGGTGATGGCCGCGCTGATGACACCCAAAATGGTGATGGTGGCGATAATCGGCGTAAACCATGTGTTGGCAATGACACCTACAATGGCAGCACCACTTTTGCCCGTCACATCCACAACACTGTCGGGACCGAAGAAATAAGCGGCGGCGGCGGCCCAAATCAAAGCGACGATGCCTTCGGTAATCATGGCACCGTAGAAAATCGGTCGGCCCTGCTTCTCATTGATCATGCAACGCGCCATCAGTGGCGACTGCGTGGCGTGGAAACCCGAAATGGCACCGCAAGCGATACTCACGAACATCATCGGGAAGATGGGATTGTTGGGTGCGTCAGGGTGGCGGTTCTGCAAACCACTCCAAAGTTCGGGGATTTCAGGCTTGTAGATGAGGAAAGCCACAAAGATGGCCACAGCCATGCCCAACAGCAGAATGCCGAAAATGGGGTAGATTTTTCCGATGAGTTTGTCGATGGGCAACAAAGTGGCTATCAGATAGTAAGCCAAGATGATGATAATCCAGATGTAAGGATTCCAGCCTTGGGTGAAGTGTGCGTTCAGTAAAGTGGCTGGCGTGTTGACGAACACCACTCCGACCAAAACCATCAGCAAAACAGTGAAGCCACGCATGAACTGTTTGGCTCCGTTACCGAGATAGGTGCCGTGGATTTCGGGCAGGCTTGCGCCCTTGTCGCGCAACGAAATCATGCCTGCGAGATAGTCATGGACGGCACCGGCGAAGATGCTTCCCAGCACAATCCATAGGAAAGAAGCTGTGCCAAACTGTGCGCCCATGATGGCTCCGATGATGGGTCCAACACCCGCAATGTTAAGGAATTGAATGAGGAAAATGCGCCAAGGCTTCATCGGCACATAGTCCACGCCGTCAGCCATAGTGATGGCAGGGGTGGGGCGTTGTGGGTCGGCACCGAAAAGTTTTTCGACGAGTTTTCCGTAAACCAAATAGCCGAGAATGAGGACAGCCAATGCTATGAAAAATGTTGTCATTCCTTCTTCCCTCCAAATTCCATCAAATACGCTTTCAAAAACTCGTCAATATTACCGTCCATAACGCCTTGAACGTCAGAGGTCTGGTAGTTGGTGCGGTGGTCTTTCACGCGGCGGTCGTCGAAGACGTAGGAGCGGATTTGGCTGCCCCATTCGATTTTCATCTTGCCCGCCTCGATTTTGTTCTGTTCCTCCATGCGGTGGCGCATCTCACGGTCGTAGAGTTGCGACTTCAAGAGGCGCAGAGCGTTTTCCTTGTTCTTGGGTTGGTCGCGGGTTTCGGTGTTTTCGATGAGGATTTCCTCTTCCTCGCCAGTGTAGGGGTCTTTGTATTGGTAACGCAGGCGCACGCCCGACTCTACCTTGTTCACGTTTTGGCCGCCTGCGCCGCCACTGCGGAAAGTATCCCACGACAGGCGCGACTGCTCGACCACAATCTCAATCGTGTCGTCGATGAGCGGCGTGACGAACACTGAAGCGAACGAAGTCATGCGTTTGCCTTGGGCGTTGTAGGGACTGACGCGCACCAAGCGGTGGACGCCGTTTTCGCCTTTCAAATAGCCGTACCCGTAGTCGCCCTCGAGTTTCATCGTCACCGACTTGATGCCGGCATCGTCGCCTTCCAGCAAGTTCGAAATAGTGACTTTATATTTATGGTTCTCACCGTAACGCATGTACATGCGCATGAGCATCTGCGCCCAGTCTTGGGCCTCGGTGCCGCCCGCGCCCGCGTTGATTTTCAGCACGCAGCTCATCGGGTCGGCCTCGTCGCGCAGCATGTTCTTGAATTCTAGTGCTTCCACGATTTGGATGGTGGCGTTGTATTGCTCATCCACTTCTTCCTCGGTGGCTTCGCCTTCCTTGGCAAAGTCGAAGAGCACGGCGAGGTCGTTGTAGGCATCCTCGGCTTCCTTGTAGCCATTGAGCCAGCCTTTCACCTCGCGCACTTTCTTCATGGTGGCTTCGGCGGCCTTTGGGTCGCTCCAAAAAGCTGGGTCTTGCGTCTTTTCGTCTAATTCTTGTGCTTCGATGGTACGTCTGTCGACGTCAAAGATACCTCCTCAAGGCATCAATCCTCTTACATAAGTCTTTAAGTTGGTCTTGGGTGATCATATTAATAAGGTGTTTGTTTTGAGGCTGCAAAGGTAAGAAAAAGTTTTATTCCAATTCCTCCAACGGATTGTACTTGTTCTTAATGGCAATAACGGTCATTTTCCTGTCGGTTGGTTCAAGGGCGATGCCTTGAGGCCCGAGAATCGTCCTCAAATCATCAATGGTGTAATCACTTCTGTAATTCATATAACTTATATTCTTCACATATAAGCTATCATACAAACTGTTTCCCGCGTATGTATTACTGCCGCTTCCTTTTGCTTCATTTGGTATCTCCACATAGATAGGCAATCCTATATTCTGTCGAACCAGACCAGTCAACATCTTATAGCTTATCAAATCTCCCTGTTGACCATGAACAAGTTTCGACTTGTCGGTGATGTGCATCCTATACGCTTGCGTCACTGTGGTGTCGATTTCTATCAAACCATTATTTACAAGCGTGTTGAGTAGCCTATGATAGTTTATGGGTTCCTGTTTAAACGACAGGTTGAAATGACATTTAGGGAACTCGTTATAGTCTACATTAGCAATCATTACCGTATCATAATTGGGATCCATGCCTTGACTCCAGACATCATAATACATGGCTTGGTTGGCAAAGCCAGCTGCATTCCCAAAATAAGTGTTCTCGACAGCATTCGTATAAAACTTGTTCGACATGTCCAACTGCTTATCTTCAACCAACACCGTGCGCATTTCAAGGCGGAAATCCTCGTTTTCGATTACCTTCACCTCATCATTGATGGCATTGACACCAACAAGGAAAGGTATTGCGAATAACGAATTGTGCACCGCATGTAACACCATCGACCAGAATAGACCATAGTTGATAACAAGGTATGAAGCCACTAAGCCAAAACCGAATTTGTGCAAAACAGAAACAAACATCATAAACCAGCGACCCTCACCATTGTAATTACCCGCATGAGCTACTGCGAAGAGTGCTGAAGAAAGCAACATCAGGCAAAACAACTTCTTTTTTCTGTCATCACTAAAACAGATGAGTATAGTGGTACCGCAAACTAAGGTTATCAAAGACAACCACCAACCAACAGATAAAGTAAATAAGGCCATCAGTATTATTGATGTTATGCCAGTCCACGTTTTCCCGTTTCCCCATAGCCTGAAAACAAGCTCTTCCATAACTGGACCCAATAAGCCGACATACAGAATGACAGGCAAAATGCCATACCGATAGATCATACTATACAAAGCATTCATTATCGGAGAGCCAAAATCTCCCATGCTTTCTCCATTAATCATCAAAATAGTTAGGCAAACCACAACGATGCCAATGCCCCACCATAAAGCCCACTTGAAAAGCTTTGGTGCTTTCGTTCTTTGTTCAATCATTTTTTCCATGGTCTTAACCCTTATCCGTGTCGGGCACAACTTTTAATGGTTGTCTGTAAAACGTTATTCTATAATGTGTTAATCTGTTGGCAGATTCCAATTTCAATCCGAGATCCATCAACCAGACCCACAAAAATACATTTTTTTCTTTTTCGTTGTTACATTTAGCATGTTGGACAAAAAAATGCGTCCACACTTGTTACAATAACGGCGTCATATAAAGTGGCAGAAAAGTTAACCCGTCTTTAATTTCAACATCCTTGGAATGAAGGACGTAAGGCGTGGAGAGAAAGTTTCGGTACTTTACTATGCACTTTTTAATCGAAGTCAAGGTGTAGTTTGTGCTGCTCTTGACCTCGATGGGCGAAATGTTGTGCCGAGATGTGACGGATTCCTTCTGAATCAAAAAATCAATTTCCATGCGGTTTTCGGCCTCTTCCTTGTCGTAATTGCTGTAGAAATAAAGCTTCTTGTCGGAGGCTTTAAGCATTTGCGCCACAATGTTTTCCACCAGCATTCCTTCGTTGATTTCCAGTTTGTCGAACATCAGTTTTTGGTAGATTTCTTGGCTGACGATACCTCTGGCGTTGAAAGCCATCGAAATCAGAAGTCCTGTGTCGCAAAAATAGCATTTGAGCGAAGTGCGGTCTTCGTTGAGTTGCAGGCCGATGTTAGGTGCTGTGGTATTGTAGCAGATATTGGCGATTCGGGCATCGTCGAGCCAGAAAAAAGCACTATCGTAATCGCGCATACGTGCCTCGTCTTTTAATGCCGAAAGGGTGAATTTCTTCCCGTGTTTTTGGAGTTGTCCGGGTATGGCATCATAAATGGCATCGACGCGGGCTGTTGCCGAACCAGCATATTTTTTGATGTCGTTCTTGTAGAGGTGCAGAATCTGTCGCTTAACGGAGTCCACTTTATTGAAATCTTTCGTTTGCACGTATTCTGCCACGGCTTGCGGCATACCTCCCACAATCATGTATTGGCGGAAATAGTGCATCGCGTCGCGGTGGAAGTCGCCCATAGGTTGTCGCTTCTCAAATTGTTTTAGGATGTATGGCATCAGTATCTCGTTGCCCATCGCCCAAAGGAATTCCTCAAAATCCATCGGATACATATCAATGCCTTCTTCCTCGGAAGGAATGACGATGTCCTCGACGTTTTTCTTGATGGAGATGAGCGATCCGGTTTCCAAATAGTCGAAACGGTGGTCGGCAACCAAGGTCTTGATGGCTTCGCGGGCGCGGGGGCATTTCTGTACTTCGTCGAAAATGATGAGCGACTTGCGTGGCGTGAGCGTTTTTTTGTAATGGAGCTGAATGTTTTGCAGCAGCGTGTCCACATCCTCTAAATAGTCGTCAAACCACGACTTTACTCGGGCAGGCGCTTTGCTGAAATCAATCAGGATGTAGGATTCGTACTCGTTGCGGGCAAACTCCTCGGCAGTATAGCTTTTTCCGATGCGCCGAGCACCCTCAATGAGCAAAGCAGTATGGCCGTTCCGCTCTTGCTTCCATTGCAATAGTTTAGAGTAGATTTTTCGTCTCATAAATCACATTTCCTAGGTTTTTCAAATAGGTGTTTATACACATTTCCGCGATTTTTCAACGGGGCAAAATTACACATTTCCGCGATTTTGAATACATGTTCTTGGAAATTTCTTTGCATCCCGTTGTAATTTTTCCCTACTTTCGCTGTCTAACCTGATGAACGTTGCAACGAAAACGCATTTTTTTCAAAAAAATCCATCTTTCCCCTTGTCACTATCAAAAAAAGCCGTACTTTTGCAGTGTAATATTAAACTAATACACTAAAACAAAATCGCGCATTATGGAATATCTCAACAAAATTCAATCGGACCGCAATATTAAAAAAGTGGCGGCGTTATCCAAGCAACAACTCCAGAAGTATCATTTTTTCAAGCATTCAACGACTATGAAAAAGCGTGTTTTCCTTGTTTTGGCACTGTGTATGTGCCTCATTTTGCCTGCTTTGGCACAAAGTAAGATTACCGGAACCATTGTAGAGGAGTCCAACGGCAAGGGCATTCCTTTCGTCAATGTGGGACTATTCCGGCAAGCCGACAGCGTCTTTGTGAGCGGCGCGGCTTCCGACGACAAAGGCAAGTTTGAACTTTTGGCTCCCAACGGCGACTACCGCTTGCAAGTGTCGGCCATTGGTTTCCAAACCTACGAGCAAATGCTGACGGTGAAAGGCAACCAAGACCTTGGCCAGCTGAAACTGGTAGAAGGCTCCACCAAACTCAGCGAAGTGGTGATTACCGAAAAACGTCCCCTGTTTGCCGTAGAAGGGGAGAAGACCATGTACAACGTGGCCGAAGACCCCAGCATCCAGACGGGTACGCTGTCGGATGCCTTGCAGAACGCGCCCGGCGTGGAGGTGGACGTGGAGGGCAACATTAGCCTGCGCGGCACTTCCAGCGTGGAGGTTTGGATCAACGACAAACCATCGCACATGACCGCCGAAAACCTGAAAACCTACATCCAAACCCTACCCGCCAACAGCCTCGACCGCGTGGAGGTCATCACCAATCCCTCGGCGCGTTACGGTTCGAAGGCCGACGGCATCATCAACATCGTGACTAACGCCAAAATCCAAAAGAACGAGTTTTTCAGCTTCGGCGTGAACGGCTCGACGCGGCCTTCCGTAAGCCCTTGGATGTCTTACGTCTGGTCAAATGACAAACTGACCATCAACGCATACATCAATGGGGGCTACTCCATCTGGGAAGGCCAACAGATTGGCGACCAGTCGCTTTACACCCAAACGGGGGTGCAGGCCAACCATCAGATTGACACGGGCCGTTATGTCGGCAAGAGTTATAACACGGGCGGATACTTTAGCTTGGATTACGAAATAGATACCGCCAACAGCCTAAATCTCTGGTTGAGCGGTTGGCCCAATTGGAGCGGCAACGTCAGCAACGGTTTCACGTTCCGCGATGAGTTTTATCCCAACGTTTTGACTACGGCTTACAACGAGAAATCCGAATCCCGCAACCACAACTATTTCGCCAATGGCGGCTTGTATTACATGCACAAGTTCAACAACGAGGGTCGCAACCTCTCTGTGAGCCTTAGCGGCATGGGCTGGGGCGGCTCCAATGGAGGCGATGACGAAAGAAATTTCACCTCACCCACCGAACATATCCTCATGATACGTCAGGAAAACAGCTATTACTCCACTGGAGTGGAAGGCGAAATCGTATACAACCATCCCTACTCCGAGAAAGGGGAGTTTTCTGTGGGCATCAACTCGAGCTACAGCCCTGAACGACAGTATCTCCGCACCGACACCCTAGCCGATGGTTATTTGGCGGTGAACGACATCTACCGTTCCTATCACGCCAACTTTACCGACCTGAGTAACGAGGCCTTCATCACCGTGCAGCACAAGTTCGGCAATTTCACTGTGAAGCCGGGTCTGCGTTTTTGCAGCGAATTAGTCAGTGGCGTCTATCCCGACTCGTCGCAATACAATTTCAGGAAACATTTCTTCAGTTTGCGTCCCTCACTGCACCTGTCGTATCGCACCGAGTCGATGCACAACTTCAGCCTGAGCTATACGCGCCGCATCGCCGCCCCTGGGGCGGAACAACTGAGCAGCTTCCCTCTGTATCATTTGGACGACTACAGCACCGGCAATCCCGACTTGGAGCGGGTCTACACCAACTCGGTTGAAGCCGGCTGGACCAAGTATTGGAATAGTTTCGGATCGGTCGGTTTCTCGGCCTATTATCGCGGCAAGTCAAACGAAGTCAACGAGATACAGAAATCATCCGACAGCACGATGTATTGGCTCTATGGCCGTGTGGTGCCTTATTCCTATCCTGTCAACGTGGGACGCAGTCATACTACGGGCTTCGAGTACAATATGATGTACCGCCCGAGCGGCTTCTTCAATCTGCGTTTCTACGCCAACCTGTATAACAACCACATTGAGACCGCCTTTGAAGGACAAGGTTACACCTTCGACACGTGGTCGTACAGCCTCAGCATGAACCTTTGGGCCAAACTGTGGAACAAGGTGGAAGTGACCACCTCGGCCCGTTACAGTTCCCCGACACAATCCCTGTTCAGCGAATGGCACTCTCGCTTCTCCGTCAATGCCGGTTTGAAGGCCGACTTCTTTGACCGCAAAATGTCGGTATTCGTCAACGCCTACGACATCTTCAACACCAACCGTTGGGGCGAGTCGAACTTCAGTCCTTACGTGCAGTCCACCTCCGACGGCAAATACAATAGCCGCAGCATTTCCGTCGGCCTGACCTTCCGATTCGGCAAGATGGAATTAGAGCAACGCGCCCGCCAAGGAGGTGACGAAGGCGGTAGCGCACCACAAGGAATGGGCGGGATGTAAAAAACCATCCTCTAACTCGTCCAAAATTCACCAAAAAAGACGCGAAAAATTCGCGTCTTTTTTGGTTTTTTTCCGATTTTCACCCCAAAAATCCCCGATTTTCACCCCAAATACGGGATTTTCGCCACATTTTGCCCGTTTTGGACACATTTTCCACACGGCATGACACGATGCTGTACTTTTGCGGCGTTTTAATCAAAACCGAAAACGAGTTTTATTTTAATTGAAAACGAAATGAAAATTATTGGAACAGGAAGCGCATTGCCGAGACTTACGGTAACCAACGACGACTTGGCCACCTTTTTGGACACGAACGACGCTTGGATCTCATCCCGCACGGGAATCCAAGCCCGACACCTATTATCTACCGAATCTTTATATGACTTGGCCGTTGAAGCCGCTAACAAGGCCATCCAAGCCTCGGGGCTTCGTCCCGACCAGATAGACTTCCTTCTGGTCTCGAATGTAGCGAACCAGCACGTCACCCCCGGACTGAGTTGCATCATCCAAAAACGTATCGGCGTCACCTGCGCGGGTCTCGACATCAACGTGGCTTGCGCCGGCTTTGTCAACGCCCTGATGTTGGCCGACAGTATGATTAAGGCGGGTCACGCCAAGAATGTATTGATTGTGTGTGCCGAAGAGCCTACCAAATACTGCAACTGGCACGAAAGAGATTGTAGCGTGCTGTTTGGCGATGGTGCCGGTGCCGTGGTGCTGACCGAAGGCACAGCCTTCAAGGACGTGAAGCTCACCATGATTTCTGACCGCGATGTGCTTTACTACGAGCGCGGCATGGAGACCACACCTTTTGAACAACACTATACCAAAGGCCAGCCTCTTGTGATGAAAGGCAAAGAGTTGTTCAAGACCGCCGTCACCGAGTCGGCTAAAGACATCCAGAACGTGCTGGACTACAACCATTTGACCCACGATGATATCACTTGGTTCCTGCTGCATCAGGCCAACAAGCGCATCATCGAGGGCATTCGCCACATCATTGGCGGTCCTGAGGAGAAATATCCTACTGTCATTGAGAAATACGGCAACACCTCTTCGGCCAGTATCCCGATTATGCTTGACGAGATGCTCGCTGACAACAAGATCAAGCAGGGCGACAAGATTATCATGAGTGCTTTCGGCGCGGGATTCGTCTCCGCCGCTTGCCTTTGGGAATGGGAATTTTAATGATAGACGGCCCTTCGACAGGCTCAGGGACCTTCGCCTAACAAAAAAGTTAAGGTCGTTGAGCTTGTCGAAATCGAAGATTCAATGTAATTAAACGCCGACGACACAAATCAGTTAAAGCAAATAAGAAAACAACGATATGAATACAAGAAGAATAGTTATTACCGGCATGGGTGCCGTTTCCCCGATTGGCAACAACCTGCCGACGATATGGAAAAACTTGATGGACGGTTATTGCGGCATCGACTTCATCAAGTCGTTCGACACCACCGACCTCCCCGTGAAGATTGCCGCCGAGTTGAAGGACTTCGACCCTGAAGCCTGCGGTGTGGACAAGGCTTTCGTCAAGCGCAACGATCGTTTTGCCATCTATACCTTGGCCGCCGCCTACGAAGCCATGAAGGACAACGAGGACATGCAAATGAGTCCCGACCGCCTCGGCGTGTATGTCGGCTCCGGCATCGGCGGTTTCGACACCATTATGAACGGTGTCATCAAATATAAGGAAGAAGGAGCGCGTTGGATTTCGCCCCTGATGATTCCCACCATGATTGGCAACATGGCTTCGGGCAGCGTGGCCATCCGCTACAACGCCCAAGGGCCTTGCGTGCCTATCGTAACGGCTTGCGCCACAGGTACCCACTCCATCGGTGAGGCCTATCGCGCCATCAAACATGGCTATGCCGACGCCATCATTGCAGGCGGCTCGGAGGCAGGCATCAACCCCGTCTCGATCGGTGCCTTCGCCAACTGCAAAGCCCTGACCAAGGCCGAAGACCCGAAACGTGCCTCCTTGCCATTCAACAAGGACCGTGGCGGTTTTGTCATTGCCGAAGGTTCAGGTGTTGTCCTTTTGGAAGAATACGAACATGCCAAGCAACGTGGCGCGAAGATTTACGCTGAACTCTGCGGCTACGGCAACTCGTGCGATGCTTACCACAGCACCGCCCCGCGTCCTGATGGCACCACACAAAGCTTGGCCATCAAACAAGCTTTGGACGAGGCCCAATTCAAGGCCGGTGAAAACATCTACATCAACGCTCACGGCACGGGTACGCCCATGAACGACAGTGGTGAAACCAAGGCCATCAAGATTGCGATGGGTGAGGAAGAGGCCCGCAAGGCACACATCAGTTCCACGAAGTCGGAAATGGGTCACGCCCTCGGTGCCGCCGGTGCCATCGAACTCATTATCAGTGTAATGACCTTGAACAATGGCATCATCCCGCCCACCATCGGCTTGGACAACCCCGACCCTGAATGCGACTTGAATTATACGCCCAACACGCCCGTCAAAGCCGATTTGGACATTGCGATTTCCAACTCCTTGGGCTTTGGTGGACATAATGGTTGCTTGGCGATCCGAAAGATTTAATCACAAAACACACAAAACAATGCAAAACATCAAAATAAATATTGGCGGCTCCACAACCGTGTCGCCGCCGGAAAGCAGCCGGTTGGCGTGCTTTCCTTGCCCTAAATAAGGTTTTGACAAGTTTTGAAAGTTTTGTGACCAACAATTCAACGATTCAACATACAACAATCAACAATATGAACAGAGACGAAATCAAACAGTATCTCCCCCACCGCGAGCCCATGCTCTTGGTTGACGAGATGACTTTAGACGAGAACCATGTGGCCCATTCCAAGTACCATGTGACGGGCGAGGAGTTCTTCCTGCAAGGCCACTTCCCGGGCGAACCCGTCGTGCCGGGCGTCATCCTTTGCGAAATCATGGCCCAATCGTGCGCCCTGCTGATGAAAGACGACCTCGTCGGCAAACTGACCTTCTACACCGGCATCGACAAAGTACGTTTCAAGAACAGTGTCAAGCCCGGCGACACCGTCGAAGTGGAAGCCACGTTGACCTATCACATGCGCAACATCTACATCTGCTCCGCCGTGCTCAGCGTGGGCGGCAAGATGTGCGTCAAGGGCGAACTTTCTTTTGCCCTGCTCCCCGATACGAGAAACAAACAGTAAACCAATTCGTTATGGCAACAATTCTAGACAAGACAAAGGCGCTGATTTCCTCCAAGATGAAAATCGACGAGAGCGAGATTACGGAGGGCAAAAACCTTTTCAACGATTTGGGTGCCGATTCGCTTGATTTCGTGGAACTTTCCATGACTTTGGAGCGCGAATTCAATGTGAAATTCAGCGAAGAAGACATGTCCAATGTCAAGACTGTTGGAGACATTTATGCACTGATTGAGAAATACACAAAATAACCGTAGAATTATGTCACAAAACCTACAAAATGTGAGTTTTGAAAGTTTTGTGATAAAAAAAGACAAACACAATGAAACTATTAGAAAATAAAGTGGCTCTGATTACGGGAGCCGGACGTGGCATCGGCAAGGCCATCGCCATGCGTTTTGCGCAGGAAGGCTGCAAGATTGCCTTCACCGACATTGCCCTGAACGATGTCGTTTTGGAAACCGAAAAGGAACTGAAGGCTTTGGGTGTCGAAGTTAAAGCCTACGCCTCCAATGCTGCAAACTTCACTGAAACACAGCAGGTTGTTGATGAAATCGTCAAGGACTTTGGTCGCATCGACATCCTCGTCAACAACGCTGGCATCACCAAGGATACCGCCCTCAAGCGCATGACCGAGGAACAGTGGGATGCTGTCATCAACGTGAACCTCAAGTCGGTGTTCAACTTCACCAAGGCCGTGCAACCCGTCATGTGGAAGCAGGCTGGCGGCAGCGTCATCAACATGAGTTCGGTGGTGGGCGTTTCGGGCAATGCCAACCAGTGCAACTACAGTGCTTCGAAGGCCGGCATCATCGGCTTCACCAAGAGTGCGGCCAAGGAGATGGGTGTGCGCAACATCCGCCACAACGCCATCGCCCCGGGCTTCATCATCACCGCCATGACCGATGCCCTGCCTGAGGATGTCCGCAAGGCATGGGAAAACCTCATTCCGCTGCGTCGCGGCGGCACGCCCGAGGATGTGGCCAATGTCGCCCTCTTCCTCGCCTCCGACCTCTCATCGTATGTCACAGGTCAGGTCATCCACTGCTGTGGCGGTATGAATTGTTAAGATTGAATTAAACGAGCAGATTTTTTGGTTTCGGGGATGCCGCAAGGTGTCCCCGAAACTGTTTTCTAGTACTTGGCCACTATATAGATGGCGAAGATCACTATGATGAAAAACAGTATAGTGGCCATCATCAAAAAATACAAGAGTCGGGACAAGACGCTACGCCAGGCAGTTTTTGCCACACTGAAGCCCAACATTTTCCTGAAGCAGGCGGTGTTGGCTACTATGGCGACCAATGGCGAAAACAATATTCCAATTGCCGAAAAGGTTTCAGCCCCCAATGGGTAAAACAACTTGGTCAGGCAACGGAACAATATCACGATGACCGTCGCATACACGATACCGACGATGTATTCGGCCCAATAATAGCGTTTCCGGTTGTTCTTGCCGTAACAGGCTCTGGCGGCCATCACTGCCAAGGGGAGCGTCACGATGGTACACAAGGTGTAGTGGCCATAGTAAAACCGCAGGCAGTTGTCAAGAAATTGTTGGAATTCATGCTCCCTTATTTCTTTTATCGAGGCATCGGCTGGCAATGGAATAACATAATCCTCAAGCACTAAGTCGAGGATGGATGCGTTAAAGAGTGTGACGATGAGGAGATACAGCGTCAAAACCATAAAGAGCATCGGGAACGGTGAGAGATACTTTTTCCGTTTTCCGTTGAGGTTGTCCACAATCATTTCTCCTGGACGAGTGAATAAACTTTTGAGTGTGAACCAGATGCTACCATCTTTGCCCGACAACGCCGTCATGAAATTATCAGCGATGAACTTTAGTGTATAACGGCCGGTTTCAGCATTTTGTCCGCACTTGGGACAAAAATCGCCCTCGAACTCAGTGCCGCAATTGAGGCACTTTGTGGTATTGGGAATGCTATTGATTTCGGTTTCCACAGCCTCTTATTTTTTGTTAAACGCCTCTAAAACCTTCGCCGAGTAAGTCTTTGAAACTGGCACCGACTCAAGCCCTTCCCGCTCGAAGTCGATGACGAAACCGTCGGCCTCGTTGTGGAGCACACTCACCTTCTTGATATTGATGATATAAGAACGGTGGCAGCGCATCAAACTGCTGGAATCCACGCAGTTGTCGGCGATGGTCTGCATCTTGCAGCGCAGCATATAACTTGCGATGGCACCGCTACGTTGGTAGAACACGTTGATGTAATTGTCCTCCGCCTTGATATAATAGAGGTTGTCTAACTTGACGGACAGCTTCAGGTTGCCGTTGTTGTCCATCAGGTTGATGATTTCGGTGTGTTGAGGCATCACCTCATCGTCCGATTCCACCGTGTCGCTCTTGGTGAGCATAAGGCGTTGTCTCGTGTCTTTCAGTAAGATAGAAAGAATGGTGACGGTATAGGGTACGGCCAAGGCGACAAAGGTAATCAGTACGCTTTTCGCATAGAGATAGCCGAAACTGTGGTCGGTAGCCTGAATCTCAAAATAGGAAATCAGCGTGTGGCACACCGCGATAATCATGATTTCGAGGAACAGCCACAGGAGGTAAAGCCAAAAAGGAAAATGTCGGCTTTTTCGGACGACCCAGTTCATCAACATACGGCTCAATGCAAGGAACAACATACCTGAACCGACAAACGCGGCGGTGATGAAGAAATAGTGACCTTTTCCCACTTGGAACCATGCCGTTTCCGAAAACGGGACGTAGGCGGTCAGAAACACCAGCGCAAACAGCGAAGAGATGATGACATTAAGCACCTGCCCGACGGGTTCCGTCAGACACTCAGGCGTTTGCGTTATCAGGCGTTTTGGAAATCTCATTGCTGTTTGTTGAAATTTGCGGCAAAATTATAAAAAATTGTCAATTTTTGCAGCAAAAGATGACTAATGGAACAAAACATGTCTAACTATTACGCTCAAAAAGCAACTGAGGAAATGGATAGGCTTTGGGAGTCTGGTGAGTGGGGTAAGGAAAAGAACGATGCCATTTTGAAAGAACACTTACGTACTCCTTATAACTAAGCCAATTCTTTCAGAACCTCCCAAACCAGACTTGCTTCAAAGCCTTTCTGCATGGCGTAGGCGGCCAATTTGCGCTTTTTTTCAAAGTCATTTTCGGCTTTTATGGTCTTGGATTTGGTCTTCAAAATGTCAATGAGGCGCTGGCGATAAAGGTCTTCGTCGGTTTGTCCCAAGGCTTCGTCAATGGTTTCTTTGGCGATACCTTTCTGCATGAGGTGGAAACGAATCTTGTTCACTCCCCAGCCGCTTTGGTTGATTTTGCCACGCACAAAACTTCTAGCAAACCGCTCATCGTTGACAAAACGGTTGTCCAGCAGATAATCAAGGATTTTGTCTTTTTCTTCTTGCGGAAGGTCAAAAGTTTTCAATTTGTCCCGTACATCCTTCACACAACGCTCCTGATAGGCGCAATACTTGGCCATTTTGTCCAAAACTTGGTCAGGAGTGAGCGGTTTTGAGGCTTGTTTGGGCATCAGCAGTCGATTTTGAGGTCGCCTTCTTTAATCCAGCCAATCTTTCTGAAAATCAGGCCAAAGAACCATGAAAGTACAGCAGGCAAAATGAAGCAAACCAAAGCCATACCCAACCACATGTTCATGCCGCCTTCAGGCATGGCAGTGTAGATACCGATAGGCCCAACAAGGCCACAGGTGCCCATGCCGGAGCCGATGGGGATGTTCTCCAAATGAAAGATGCAAGTCGAAATAGGGCCAGTGATGGCGGCAGTGAGCAAAACAGGAATCCAAATGCGCGGGTTTTTCACGATGTTGCCCATTTGCAGCATCGAAGTGCCTAAGCCTTGCGCGATGAGTCCGCCCCAACGGTTTTCCCTGAAACTCAGGATGGCGAAACCAATCATCTGGGCACAGCAACCAGCCGTGGCCGCGCCGCCCGCCAATCCGCCCAAACCAATGGCAAGGCAGATGGCCGCCGAACTGATGGGCAAAGTCAACACCATGCCGATGACCACCGAAACGACGATGCCCATGAGGAAAGGCTGCATTTGCGTGGCGTTCTCAATGAAAGTACCGAGGGCAGTCATCACCCTTTGGATGGGCGCACCTACGGCGTATGCCACCAAAACTCCACTGATAATGACCACGGCGGGCGTGACCAAAATGTCGACTTGGGTCTCTTTATAGACCATCTTGCCCAACTCAATGGCCACAATGACAGCGGCATACGCTCCCATAGGGCCACCCAATTCGTTGCCCGCAATGCCCACAGCAATGGCGCTGAACAACACCAAACCCTCACAGCCTAATTTGTAGGCAATGGCCACCGCAATGGCGGCTCCCGTGGCGGCTTTGGCGTATTTCGCGATGGTGACAAAAGCCTCAATGCCCGTCTTGTCGCCCAAGGTCTGGAAGATAGTGCCGATGAGCAGCGAGGCGAACAGACCCAAAGCCATAGCGCCAAGAGCGTCGACAAAATAGGCCTTCCAGGTCATGTCGACGCCCTTGCGTTGTAGAAATGATTTGAATTTGCTCATGTTTCTTTTGACGCGGGACGCGGGACTACGGGACACGGGACAAGACCAAGTCTCGTGTCTCGCGTCTCGAAGTCTCGCGTCAAAAAATTAGAACTCAATGCCTTTAATGCCGTTCTCGCGCATCAGGTCGGCGAGCTTGGTGTCGTTGTCGTCAACGGCGGCGAGGCAGTTGGTGACGATGCGGATCTGCTTGGCGGGATAGAAGGCCATCAGGTCTTTTGTGGTCTCATACACGCAGTAGTCGGTAGCGATACCGCAGATGTCAATGCCCTCGAAGCCCATCTCCTCGATGATATAACGCAGTTTTTCGCCGCTTCTCTCATTTTGGAAAATGCTAAACTCTTCCTTCTCGGGCAGGTCGCCTTTTTGCATGTAATGGATGTCGGGGATATTGGGCAGAATATCGTCCAAAACCTCTTGCAAGGCGGGATAGACATTCATTCCTTCGGTGCCTTCCACGCAGTGGGGCGGGAACACACCACCTTGCTCCACAAACGAGCAGTGGTTTTTAGGATGGGCATCTTGGGTAACGATAATCCAGCCGTAGTTTTTCCATGCGCCTTCGTTCAGGGCTTTGGCAAGATAATCCATGGCAGCGGGGCCTTTAGCCGTGGCAAGGCTGCCCGTTGTGAAGTCGATTTGCGGGTCGACGATGATGAGCAATCGATTGGGCAATTGGGGCTTTTCTGCCTTAGCTTCAGTCTTTTGGACATTTTCCTGTTGCTTCTTTTCCTTTTTCTCGTTGTTGCAGCCCGTCATGGCAAGGGCGGCGATGAGCATGATGGCTCCGATGAGATGTTTTTTCATATTTTCTGTTGTTTAAATTTGCGGCAAAGGTAGTGATTATTGTTGATTTGAAGATTAAAATTTAAAGATTCAAGATTTGGCGAACAGCCTCTTAATCCATTCAGGATGACCTATCTTGCGCAAAGCGTTCTTCACCCACTCGCGGTTTTCGGGCTTGTACCAGAAGAAAAAGCGTTGTTGGGCAAGTTTTTCCTCTTTCGTTTTGGCGCAAAATACGGGTTCCAAGGTGTAAGGGTCGTAGCCGGAGTAATAGATTTCGGTGGCCAAGGTCATGGGGGTGGGGGTGAAGTCTTGCACTTGTTCCAGATGATAGCCTAACTCCTTGGTTCTCACCGCCAAATCGGCCATATCCTCAAGGTAGCAGTCGGGGTGTGAGGAGATGAAATAAGGGATGAGTTGCTGGTTCAAGTGTTCCTTTTCGTTGATTTGGTCGAACTTCTTTTTCAGTTTGACGAACATGTCGAACTTGGGCTTGCGCATGAGTTTTAAGACGGCATCGGAAGTGTGCTCTGGTGCTACTTTCAGCCTGCCGCTGACGTGGCGCGTCACCAATTGGCGGAAATATTCATCATAGCCCATCGCCTTGTTTTCCTCGGGTGTGCTGTCGTGCAGAAACAGGTCGTAGCGGATGCCCGAGCCTATAGTGGCTTTCTTCACTTTCGGGTGCGCGTCCACCTCTTTATATATGTCAATTAGCGGGTGGTGGTCGGTGTTGAGGTTCTTGCAGACGGTGGGTTGCAGGCAGGTCGGGCGGGCGCATTTCTCGCAGAGGCGCTCGTCCTTGCCCTTCATGCGGTACATGTTGGCCGATGGACCGCCCAAATCGCTGATGTAGCCCTTAAAATCCTCCATTTCAGTCACTTTTTCCACCTCACGCATGATGGATTCCTTGCTTCTGGAAGCCACAAACTTGCCTTGGTGTGCCGAAATGGTGCAGAAAGCACAACCGCCAAAGCAGCCTCGATGTAAATTGACAGAGTGCCGAATCATTTCGTAGGCGGGAATGACACCGCGTTTGGCGTATTTCGGATGCGGCAGCCTCGTGTAAGGCAAATCAAAGGAAGCGTCAATTTGTTCCGTGGTGAAAGTCGGCAAAGGTGGATTGATGACAAGCCTTTGGCTGCCAACGTCTTGAGTCAGTCTTGCTGCGTGTTTCTTGTTCGATTCTTCTTCGATGTGGCGGAAGTTGGAGGCGTATTTTTTCTTGTCCTTGAGGCAGACCTCGTGCGAAACGAGTTCGAAGGTTTCGCCCTCGAAATTGGGAAGAGTTTGTTTTTTGTCTTGCAAAAAGAAGGTCTGCTTGATGTCGGTCAATTCGCTGACTTTCTTTCCGTTTTGGATGGCTTTGGCGATTTCCACCATAGTGAGTTCACCCATGCCGTAAACACCGATGTCGGCCTTGGAATCGACCAAAATGCTGGGTTTCAGGCTGTCTGACCAGTAGTCGTAGTGCGTCACGCGCCGCAGCGAGGCCTCGATGCCACCAATGACAACGGGTACATCGGGGTAGAGTTGTTTCAAAATATTGCTATAGACCGCCGAGGCGTAATCGGGACGGAAGCCCGCCTCGCCGCCAGGGGTGTAGGCGTCGTTGCTGCGCAGGCGTTTGTTGGCGGTATAGTGGTTCACCATCGAGTCCATGCAGCCCGCCGACACGCCGAAAAACAACCTCGGCTTGCCGAATTTCTTAAAATCGCGCAAATCATCCCTCCAGTTGGGTTGTGGAATAAGTGCCACGCGGAAACCATTGTGTTCCAGCACCCTTCCAATGACTGCCGCCCCGAAAGCCGGATGGTCAACATACGCATCGCCCGTGACGAACACGATGTCCACCTCGTCCCAACCGCGCAGGTCGGTTTCTTTTTTCGTTATGGGGAGCCAGTCTAAGAGGGTCATTTTCGTGTTTTCTCCAATAATCCAAAAAAGCCTATAAAACAATACCCGGCAGTTTGATTGCTCAGGGACTGTCGGGACTTAACGATGCAAAAATACAAGTTTTTTCTATAATGCAAATGTTTTTGCAAAAAAAAACTCAGATTTTCGTCACTTTGTCACAAACGGCAACTACATGGTTCACTCCATACAACAGCGAATCTGCATCTATATTCATCCATTGAAACAATTGCATTATCTGTGTGTAGCAAAACAGGACACTTCGTGTGTCAATATTTCCTGTGTTGCCAAAACAAATTGGCTCATGATGGGCAATCCTGTTTCGCATAGTGTTGATGACATCCAATGCGTTAAAAACGTATGTGTTGTCATACTGAAATTTTGGGGTAGAGGTGGGCTTGTTTGGGAATATGTTCAGCAAACAACGGCCCGACAGTCGGTATTGCACATTGTTGAACATGTATTTCCACACTCCAAACTCCATCTCTGCCAACAATTTGGTGTGATTGTAATTATGGCTTCGAAGGAGTCCTTCATACGCTTTTTTGATGATTTTCCTTGTACCTTCAACACGAGGATCCACATCGAATCTACCACCAGGCAACACAAAATCGCGAAGCCAATCATTCCCGTGGTTCACTTTCATTTCTTTATTAATCTTGTTTCTCAAAGACACTTCGAAACAACTGATTATTGCATACATTTCCTGTGAAAGCCTCAAATTGTATCGATACAATGTCATTGCTCGTTTGGTGTTATTGGCACATGCCGAAACATAACGATGCATTCGTTCAGGAGAAATGGCGTCCTCAAATTCGCTGTATTTCATTGTATGGTAATTCTATCGGCTGCAAAAATATAAATTTTTCTCCCAATCCATTTGTCCAATCGGAAATTTCCCTATTTTTGCCCCTGTCAATCCGAGAGAAAACGGGTTGATGAAGAAAGCGCATTTTTCGCTTTATTCTGCGATTGGTAAACTTGGACACTTTGCTGATTGATGCAGGAATAGAAAAATGAATGCTTCCTTGGAGTATTGTATTCCTACGATGCTACAAGTGGAGTAATTCAAATTCCTTATCTGCATCGAAGGGAGTCCAAGCCCTACCAATCGAGATACGGCAAAGATGAATGGCTCCACTCTCTTCATGCGTCAATTGGATTCCCGTTTGGGCTGTTAGGGAACAAACAAAACAAGTTTCAAATGAAGTTGAGAAACTTATCATTGAGAAAACAGAGAACCATAGCAATGATGCTTGCTTTGTCGTTGCCGTTCAGCGTATTGGCGCAAGGCGGATTGTTCCAACGAGGTGATGGCAATACGGACCAAAACTCGGGACTTTTGCGCGATGGAGAGGCAACCATTACGATGACCAACCAAGCCTTTGGCAACCCCAATGGAAGCGACTTGACCAATCAGACTTTTGGCGCACCGATTGGAAGCGGACTAATCGTCATGCTGATGGCTGGCGCGGGTTATGCCGCATTGAAAACGAACAAGAAAACCAACAAAAAGTAAAAGGAGAATCGAAAATGAAAAGAATTAGTACAATCATAATGGCATTGGTCATGGTGATGACAATGGCACAATGCAAGAAGGACAGCCCAACCACACCTGACAATCAAAATAATGTAGTGACCATCACCCTTGAAGTGAAGAACAATAACGGCTCAAGAGTGGATGTGAATACTATTACGGGTACAGTTGATTTTGAAACAGGCGATAAGGTTTATGTCGGAAGCGGCGGCAAGTATGTAGGATTCCTGACCCACAACGGCACCAATTTCGTAGGCAACATCACCAACCCAACTGAAAACCAACCTCTACAATTCTATTTTCTTGGCAATGTAACGCCAATCGAAACGCTTTCCGCAGGGACAACGGAAGAATGCTCGGTAATCATCAGCGACCAAACAGAGTATCTGCCTGTAATCTCGTGTGCAGCCTCTTTTGAAAACTATGTTTCGGGTTTGACATCTTACACAGGCCATTTATTAAACAAGTGCGCTTTGGTGAAGTTCAATGTGACTACACCTTCAAATTCACCTATCTGCATCACTGGAATGAAAAATAAGGTGACGGTAGATTTCTCGCAAAACACGGTAACACCCAGTATAGATGGCGATGGTGTTATCATGTTGTCTGCTGGAAGTGGAGAGAATGTTGAGAAATGGGCGATTTTGCTGCCACAGGAGGCGTTGGAAGAGGGAGAGGAAGGTTCGACATATTTGGAAGATGAAACCTATACAGGTATTCGTCCTGCAGTTCCTGCAATCACAGAAAATGGATATTTGGCTGATGGAATTACTTTAATAATCAATACTATAGGTGGAGCTCCTGTTGGGGGAATTAACGGATTGTTTTCGGTCAGTGGTACAAAACAAGTTTGGTTCTCACAAGGTAATTTGCAATATCAAGCATCTACCAATACTTGGCGTTTTGCGGAGCATCAGTGGAATTTTGTTGGAGGAAATTCATCGAATGGATATAACTATGGTAATGTGGGCGGAAGTAGTAACAATAATATTTCATCCACCTATTCTGGTTGGATAGACCTTTTTGGTTGGGGAACAAGCGGTTATAATCACGGAGCGGTGTGTTATCAACCATGGTCAACCAACCGTTATGCTCAAAATTACTATGCATACGGTTTCTTTAATTTCAATTTATTTGATGAAACCGGTATGGCTGATTGGGGGTATAATCCTATCATTAATGGTGGTAGTCAAGAAAATATGTGGCGAACTTTAACCGCTGACGAATGGGAGTATGTGTTTAACACGAGGGTCACCTCTTCGGGCGTACGTTATGTAAAAGCCATGGTGAATAATGTAAAAGGTATAATATTACTACCTGATGAATGGGATAATTCAATCTACAATTTATCAGAAACCAATAATAATGAGGCTAATTTTACCAGTAATACTATTGTTGCAACGGAATGGACAGAGATTCTTGAATCAAATGGTGCTGTTTTTATGCCAGTATCAGGGTCTCGTGACGGGACTAATGTTAGTAGTGTAAACACATGTGGATATTATTGGTCGGCATCATACGGAATTGGTTATGAATATTATGCGTATATTGTAAGGTTTCTAGATGGTTATTTCAATGCTACTGATAACAGTTATCGAGGTGCAGGACTATCTGTTCGTCTTGTTCGAGATGCAGAATGATTCAAAAGTTGCTTTGCGAATATATGAATTTACAAAATGGCGGAACTTCAAAAACTCCGCCATTTTTAGTGAAATATCGACCTGAATACAAGGCTTTACAATCCTATAAATCAAGGAAAAAGATGATAAATACCGCTCGAAAATCAATCTGAGTTTTTTCCAAAGTTGATAAAAAATCACAATTTTGGAAAAAACTCAACCGAAAATTCTACACTTCTTTCCAACGAGTTTTACCGTTCAAAAACCCTCAAAATCTTCAATTTCGTCTTCTCCATCTTGCCGCCGTATGGATGCTCGCGCAAGGGTAAATTGAACCGCGTTTTGCCTTTGAGCACTGTCTGTGGATGCGTAAACTCTCGGAAGCCCCATTCGCCGTGGTAGGCACCCATGCCGGAATGGCCTGTGCCGTTGAAAGGAACGCCCTTCACCATCATGTGGATGCAGACCTCGTTGATGCAACCTCCACCGAATTGTTGGGTTTGCATGGTACGGTTGGCCCATTTCATGTTCTTGGTAAACAGATACATGGCCAAAGGATGCTCGCGCTCGGCGATGGTGTCCATCAGTTTGTCAACTTCGGCATCTTTGAAGGGAACGATGGGCAGCAAAGGACAGAAAAGTTCATGTTGCACGATGTGTTCGTTGATGTCGACGGGATAAATGAGGGTGGGCGCAAAGCGGCGCGTTTCCTTGTCGCCGTTGCCTCCAAACACGATGCGGTCGCGGTATTCGTCGGCGAGGCGGGCACATTTGTCATAGGCACCATCGGTGATGAGTTTGGGATATTCGGGATTGCTCTCGGGATGTTCGCCGATTTGCTTGATGAAGGCTTGTTTAAGTTCCTCGATAAAAGGCTTTGCCACTTCTTCCGCAACGGCTATCTGATTGATATTGATGCAGATTTGTCCCGCATTGCAGAGTTTGAAGAAGGCAATCTTGCGGGCGGTGTCCTTCAGGTCGGCGTCTTTGCGAACGACACACCAGTTGCCGGTCTCGCCACCGAGTTCCAAGGCCACGGGCGTGAGGTTTTTGGCGGCTTCGGCCAACACATGCTTGCCCACCGAGGGCGAACCCGTGTAGAAAATCTTGTCGAAACGCTGGGCCAGACACATGTCCGCCACATCGTGATCGCCGTCAATCAAGGTGACGTATTCGGGCGGGAAGACCTCAGCGAAGAACTTTTTGAGAAACGCAGTGCTGGCCGCCGACTTGGAACTGGCCTTGATGACCGCCGTATTGCCGCCACACATCGCCGCCGCCACCACGCCAATGGTGAGCAGCATCGGGAAATTGAATGGACTGATGACCAACGACACACCGTAAGGCATCTTATACACCTTAGTAATTAGGCTCGGGAAGCACATAAGCCCGCTGAAATGCCTCTCAGGGCGCGACCAACGCCGCAGTCCGCGAATCATTTCGTTGATTTCCACGATGATGGGGCCGATATCGCAGAGATAGGCCTCCACTCGGCTCCGGCCAAGGTCTTTGGCGAGGGCGTCTTCCATCTCGGTTTCGTGGGCTATCACGGCGGCCTTCAGTTTCTTGAGTTGCTGGATTCTCCATTTTATGGGTAAGGTCGTGCCTGTGCGGAAAAACTTCCGTTGCGCAGCCACGATTTCGCTGATTTCGCTTTCGGTGTAGGCCATAATGTGCTTTATTCGTTTTGGGTGACGTTTTTTAAAACTTGCTCTATATCATTGTTATTCATTGTGATAGGAGCGGAATAATTGATGGAGTCTTGGACAATCATTCGAGTCAATTCCTCGTAATCTTCCGCCTTGACGGGCGAAACCAATTTGTCCATGCCGCATTGCGCCATCAGTTGGGCGATGGCTTGTAGGAATCGGTCGGCGGCCTGCTCGTCGGAGGCATCGTAATCGGCAATTTTGCAATGCCGCGCCAACATGGCATATTTTTCGGTGCAGACACTTTTCTGAAACTCCAGTACGGGCATGAGCATCAATGAGATGGCTTGTCCGTGCGGAATATGGTACTTGGCCCCAATGCTATGCGCGAAAGCATGAACATAACCCGCCAATTGGGTGTTGATGGCATGGCCTCCAAAGAAAGCCGCGCGGCACATTCCCAAGCGGGCCTCGATGTTTTCGGGGTTGCGCATCACGGTGGGTAGGTGCTGCAAAATAAGCCGCACTCCTTCCATGGAAAGATACATGTCGGCAATATCCACTTTGACATCGCTCACGGCACCTTCAATGACATGGCTGAGGGCATCCATGCCGCAGGCGGCGGTCACGCTTTGCGGGGCGTGGATGGTCAGTTCGCTGTCGAGCACCACATGGGTGACATCAAGGCCAACAATGACGGTGGAGCCTTTTACGCCGTGGCTGTTGAGCACCACCGCGGCTACGGTGACTTCGGCTCCAGTGCCAGCAGTAGAGGGAACGGAAATCATCGGCAGGGTCTTACCCGGAATAGGTAAGAACTTCAACAGCAATGACTTGATGCTGCGTCGTGGCATCTTCACACTGGCAGCAATCATCTTGGTTACATCAAGCACCGAACCGCCTCCTAACGCAATCACACATTCGGCCTGACATTCCAATGCCTTTTTGCGACCTGCTTCAATGAGGGCGATGGTCGGTTCCGAGTTGATGTCGTTATAAACCGCATAGTTGATTCGGGCTTGTTCCAAGGCTTGCGTGATGGCCTGCTCATAGCCAAGAGCACTCAATGTTTGGTCGGTGACTACCAGTACATTGCGATAGCCCATCCGTCTGCAAATCTCGCCCACATGCCTCCGTGAACCGTGGCCTTCCACCAACTGCGGCTGCGGAATCGGGACGTTATGAATCACCTTGCCTGGCAAGCGATGGATTTGTTTTCTGATATGATAGGTTTCCATGATTTGTTTTTTAGTGGAGCAAAAGTACAATTATTCCTTGAATTATTTCCTTATCTCAAAAAAGATTCCGACCTTTGCAGCCGCAAAATTTGAACGGAATAATTAAATCAAAAACTTATAAATCAAAAAGTTATGAGTAAATTTAATGACATAATGAATGAAATCGGCTCGGCTTTGGTGAGCAAAAAGTTCTGGGTCGAGTTGCTGATTATGACAATGGGCATGATGATGACGGCCATTTGCGTCTATTATTTCCTCGTTCCCAGCAAGTTAATCGTAGGTTCCATCTCGGGTTTGTCCATCGTGCTGACCAACATTTTCACGGGCATGGGCATCAACATCAGCCTTTCGATGATGATTTCCATCATCAACGCCATCCTGCTGATTCTGGCTTACATCCTGATTGGCAAGGAGTTCGGCCTGAAAACGGTCTACTGCGCCATGATTCTCGGTCCATTGACCAAAGTCTGCGAATGGATTTACCCTTGGGAAAACCTCGCCGTCCCGAATGAATACATCGCCAAGATGCCCGGCGGCGCTCCCGATGCCATGTCGGTGATGGGTAATCCGTGGTTCGATTTGCTCTGTTGTGTGCTGATTCTCAGCGCGGCGCAAACTATCATGTTCAGCATCAACGCCTCGACGGGCGGCCTCGACATCCTTGCCAAAATTGTCAACAAGTACTTGCATTTCGACATCGGCAAGTCGGTGACGGTGGCGGGCGGCATCATCTGCCTCTCGGCCTTCGCCATCAACCCGTTCCAGATGGTCGTCATCGGTCTCATCGGCACTTGGATCAACGGCATCATCGTGGATTATTTCACCGCGAGCCTCAACAACCGCAAGCGCGTGTGCATCGTTTCCAAAGATTATGACCGCATCCGGCGTTTCATCATTGATGACTTGGACCGTGGCTGCACTTTGTATGAGGTGATTGGCGGCTACACCAACGAAAAATCCATCGAATTGGAAGCCCTGCTGACCAAGGATGAATTTTCTGCATTGATGGCATTCCTCAACAAGAATGAAATTCAGGCCTTTACGACCGCTGGCAATGTGAGCGAAGTTTACGGCTTGTGGGCAAAAGACCGCCACCGCACAAGAAGACGCGCCGAAAAGCGTTGATTTCTTTTCAACTTTTTTGAGAAAATCATAGAAAAGTTTCGCAATTGCGAAACTTTTCTTATTTTTGCGACCTAAAAGGTGACAGATTTATGAATGACAAATTGTTTCGGCTTGTATTGATGGATGAAGCGGTGGATTTTCTTCGTGCGCTTCCCGTTAAGGCAAGGGACAAAATAGCATACAACATACGAAGGGTAGAAAGAGGTGAGAGAGACAATGAACTTTTCAAGAAATTGGAAGGTTCGGAGATTTGGGAATTTCGCACCCTATATTTCAGGACAGCATACAGGCTGTTTGCCTTTTGGGATACGGAAAAGGAAACATTGGTTATTGCCACACATGGTATCGTCAAAAAGTCACAAAAAACTCCAAGTAAGGAAATAGAAAAAGCGGAAAAAATCAGAATTGAATATTTTAAAAACAAACAGTTATGGAAGAAATGAAATTGACCCCTTTTGAGGATTTGTTGGATGAATTCTATGGGGGAATTGGGACTCCCAACCGCGATGAATTTGAACGCAATGTGGACGAAGCCGTTCATGCTTATCGGATTGGTGAAGCCATCAAAAAGGCAAGGATGGAGCAAAACCTTACCCAAGAAGAACTCGGTGTGCGTGTAGGAGTGAAAAAGGCCCAAATCTCGCGTCTTGAAAGGGGCTATAGCATTACCATTCCTACAATGAGCCGTGTTTTCAAGGCATTGGGTATCACCACAGCCACTCTTGATTTGGGTCATATCGGCAAAGTGGCGTTGTGGTAATTGTTAGTAACAAACAGAATTATAAAAATATGGAAAAACTCTTAGACAAATTCCTGAGATATATCTCAGTGGAGACGACCTCCGACGAAAACTCCGAATCGCAGCCCAGCACCGCTAAGCAGTTGGACCTACTGCGGATGCTTCGCGATGAACTGCAAGCCCTTGGCATTCAGGCCGAACTGGACGAATACGGTTATGTGATGGCCACGATTCCGTCCAACGTGGATAGGGAAATACCAGCCATCGGTTTCATTGCCCATGTGGATACCTCGCCTGATGCTTCAGGTGCCGACATCAAGCCGCAAATCATTGAGAATTATGATGGTGGCGACATTGTTCTGAACAAGGAAAAGAACATCGTTTTGCGCGTGGCGGAATTTCCCGAAATGCAGCAATACAAAGGCCAGACAATGATTACCACCGACGGTACGACTTTGCTCGGTGCCGATGACAAGGCAGGCGTGGCCGAAATCATGTATGCCGCCCAATATATGATGGAGCATCCCGACTTCAAGCATGGCGAAATCAAAATTGGTTTCACGCCAGATGAGGAAATCGGGCGCGGTGTGGTGAAATTCGACGTGAAGAGATTTGGTGCAAAATACGCCTACACCATGGATGGTGGCGAAATCGGCGAATTGGAGTATGAGAACTTCAATGCCGCTGCTGCGAAAATCCACATCCAAGGCAGCAACATCCACCCCGGCTATGGCAAGGACAAGATGGTGAACTCGATGCTTATTGCGATGGAACTGAACGGAATGCTGCCCGTGGAGCAGCGTCCGCGTTTCACTCAGGGCTACGAGGGCTTCTTCCACCTCACCGAAATCAATGGCACGGTCGAAGAAACCACGATGTCCTACATCATTCGCGACCATGACCGTGCGAAGTTCGAGGAAAAGAAGGCTCTAATTACCTCAGTTGCGGATTTTTTGAACAAGAAATATGGCGATGTGGTGAAGTTGGAACTGAAGCACCAATACTATAACATGCGCCAAGAGGTGGAGCCGCATTTCTTCATCGTGGAGCGTGCCATCAAGGCGATGGAAATGGCCAACATCAAGCCGAAAGTGCAGCCCATCCGTGGCGGCACCGACGGCGCAAACCTTTCTTTCATGGGCTTGCCTTGCCCCAACATTTTCGCAGGCGGACACAATTTCCATGGCAAACTGGAATACGTGCCGTTAGAAAGCATGATGAAGGCTTCAGAGGTTATCTTGAACATCATCACTTTGTTCCAAGCGGAAGGTTGATTGGTGTATGAAAGAGTTGACTCTGAACAAACGGCAGAAAAATATTACACTGGCGATGGTTTTTACCGTCGCCGGGGTTTTGTACGCCCTAATTTCCTTGGTCAACCATTATCTTTTCAAGACTTACGCGCTCGATTTGGGTTTCTACACCCATATCATGTACGATTATGCCCATTTCCGCATTGACGATTACTTCATGTTCAACAGGGCTTCCCTGTGCGTCTTGAGCGACCATTTCGATTTGTATTTGATGATTCTTTCGCCGTTGGTTTACCTGTTCGGTTCTTACACTTTGCTCATTGTGCAGATTGTCGCGGTTTTGTTGGGCGGCTGGGGTGTCTATAAGCTCATTGGGCTTTATACCGACGACAATCTGATGCCGATTTTGGCCACAGCCATGCTGTTTTTCTCTTTTGGCGTCATCCAGCCTTTTGGTTTTGATTATCATTCAAATGTGCTGACTGCCATGATGTTGCCGTGGCTGTTGTATTATCTCAAGAGAAAGCGATACGGTCTCTCGACTTTGTTTGTGGTGCTGTTTGTCATCGGGAAGGAGAACATGTCGCTTTGGCTGTTTTTCATCGTCATTGCTTTGATGTGGGACTACCGCAAAGACAAGAAAACTCTTTGGCATTTGGTAGGTTATGCGGTTTTTTCGTTGGCTTATTTCTTCATAATCAACATGATAGTGATGCCAGCCTTGGGCGGTGCAGGAGGTGGGTTCTCGCGGTATGCTTATTTGGGCGACAATTATGCCGATATTGCCAAGAATCTGCTGCTTCATCCTGCTTATGCGCTTCAGCTTTTGGTGACCAACACGAGCGGTATGGCCGGATTCGATGGCGTGAAGGAAGAGTTTTATTATTGCGCCTTGGCCAGCGGGCTTGTGCTTACCTTGCTGAAACCCAATTATTTGATTATGTTGGTACCCATCATTGCGCAGAAGATGTTGGCTTCCGACGGCAATTTTTGGGGCGTTTCCTACCAATATTCCGTCGAGTGTATGCCAGTGCTGGTCATCGCTTCGTTTTTGGTGATTCTTAGGTTGAGGCGACAACGTTGGCGTGTCATAGTGGCTTCTGTCTTGTTGATTTTCACCGTGTTGACCACATTTTATACCGTCAATGCGCCTAAGTCACCCATTATGGCTGGCCAATTGAATGTGTTTCAACGGCGGCACTACGAACAGAGGAAGTTTGACGCAAATTATGCCCGCGAGCTTATCCGTCAGATTCCTGAAGATGCCTATGTTTGTGTGGCGTCGATGTTTGTGCCTCATTTGGCCATGCGGGAAAATGTCGAGGATTTTGCGTGGAATCCCAACACGGGAGCCGAATATGTTCTCATTCCTGAGTCGTATTTTGACCTAAAGGAGAACGGAAATCTGATTTTTGGCAACCGCGATGAATTCGAAGTGGTTTCTACGGACGGGATGTTGTATCTGCTTCGGCGGATTTAGCCGTAAGTTGTTGTAAAGTAGGTGGTTGTGCGCATAAATCTTTGCAGGTGTAGACGAAGAAATTCTTCACGGGTTGGCCGCAACGCTCAATCTGAATCGTGTCGACTAACTCAATTTCCTTGAAAAACCATTGGTAGGTCGTTTTAGGGTCTTTCGGGTAGCGGCTGTCGGAGAGGAACCAGAAATTTTCACCCAATTGGAATCCACCTCGTTCGTCGTTGATCCACAAGTATTTGTGCAACTGTTCAGGCCAGCCCAAACCCATGACGCGCATCCTGAGAGGTCGGGCGACATAATAATCCAAGTTGGCTAAAGGAAACCATTGGTTGGCCACGATGCCATCTTCCTCATTCATAAGACCTTCGGCGATTTTCTGCGCACGGAAATCAGCGAATTTTTCGCCTAATTGTCGCCAACCGTACATGTCAATGGTAAAGTCGTCGCGACCAAGCATTTCAGGTTCGGTGTGTTTGTCCAAAGGGATGAAGCCTGTTTCGATTTCTGCCACCCCGATAACGACCGTCACCAACAACACGCACATGGCCGCTGTGATGCTTTTCGGTAGTTTGAAACGACCACGGATGGAGGGGTTCTTTTGGGATAAGATACAGGAAATGAGTAAGATAATCAGTGTGTATGCGGGTGCGTTCCAATGCGGCAAGGTGGGTCTGGTCAGTGAAAAAAGCAAAAAAACGAGCATTAGAGGCAGTGCAGTACAAAGTACCAGCCGTTGCGCCGAATTTTCCATTTTGATTTTTCCCTTGAAAGCCCAAATGATGGCGATGATGGCCAACACGAAAATTACGGGATTGTTGTAAAAGAACTCTCCTGCCAACTCTGTGCCGAAAGTGCTGAAATTGATGGTGCCGCCGCCTACGCGCCCGCTGTGGAAATTGAGGCTGATGAAGTTATATTGCAAGTTCCATTTGAGGATGGGCAAAACTGAAATTATGGAAATAAGCAAGGCGCAATAGAAAGCCCACGTTTTGAGCGGTTTGCGATTGAAAATCAGGATGTAAAGTCCCATGCCGACCCAAAGGAAAACGCCAGAATATTTGGAAAGCATCGCCAGACCCGCAAACAGCCCGAAAAGCAGCAAATGCAAAGGCCTCTGAGCCTGTCGAAGGGCCGACTTAAAATATTTCACTGCCATCCAAAACGCCAAAAGCCAGAACAACATCAGCGGCGTGTCGGGCATGATGAAAACGCCTGTGATAACGAAGGCATAGATGGAGGCGGTATAGAGTAGGGCGGCATAAAGTCCCGTCTGGGCGTCCTTGAGATCCTTTCCGATGTGGTATATAATATAGGTGTTGGCGGTCATGATGACGACGGATGCCAACCGGATGAAAAACTCGCTGTCGAACAGTAAGTTAAGGCTGAACAATTGAATCATCCAGCCTACCATGGGCGGATGGTCGAAATGGCTCCAGTCGGGGTAGAGGGCGTAGGTCCAATAATAGACCTCGTCGTTACCGAACTCCAACCATGCGGCCAGAACGCCCCTGACAACTGCGCTGACAATCATGAGCCAAACCAGTATCTTGTTGATATGCTGTTCTTTAATCTGCATTTTTCCGTTCTTTCGCTTTCTTGAGAAGATACCACCCGAACGCCAAAACGGCCACAGCGTACACCATCCAATACAATCCGGTTTGGGCATAGTTGATAGCATCCAAACGGCGGTCGGTGATGGTGGGAGTTAGGTGTCGCGTGACAGGGTTCAGGTAGAAATGCTGCAGTCCGTTCACGTTGATTTGTGTCCTGACGTAAGGGTCTTCAGGCTGGATGACATAATACGCAGTTCCAATGTTTTCTGCGGTTTTCAACACTTTGCCGCCTTGTCCGATGAACTTCACTTCCTGCATTTTTTCCGCCGATGTGCTGACAAACAAGGTGTCGCCAACCAACTGAGCTTGAGTCAAGTATGGGAGGTTTCGGGCTTGCTCGGCCTTTTGCTCCAAGGTCATGGGGTAGTGGAAGAAATTGTCGAACTCCACGGCGTAGCATAGGCCTTTTTCGAGGGCATCATAGACATGTTCCGCATCCAAATCGGGCGTGTTGACCATAGTTAGGTTGTGGCACACCTCGCGGACATTGGTGATGTCGTGAGTGTCATCGTCGCCGAGGGCATACACTCGATGACCGTTGGAGAGTGCCATATCCCAGTGTTCCAAGGCGTTACCGTAAGGGTTGAGGATTTCCAAAAGGCGATAGTTGCTCAGCCATTTCATGTCGCCCACTTTGTAGCCCTTCGTGAACGAGGCGTGGGCAGGCATCACGAACCGACAACGTTCACCTAACTTGTTGAGGGTATGCTGTTTCATGCTCAAGTTCTGCATGAAAAGAAAATCGGGGCGATACACTGATTCGGCTCCGATGCAGATTTGATGCGTCTTGCGGATAAGGCCGTAACCGTGTTCGTAAGCGGGGATATAATCCTCTCTATCAGCACCGTGCGGATTGATGCCCATGTAGTCTGAAATGCCGTAATGGTCGTAACCAAGGGCTTGATACACGCTGTCGATGGCCGTTTCGGTGCTTTTGCGCCCGTTGGTCAGGCCGAAAAACTTGCGCGAATGGCAATGGAAATGGTATTTTTTCCACTGGTCGGGGTTCATGTCCTGATAGGGATTGTAGAGATATTCGCCTTCAAACGGTCGCGGTTCCTTGAAACTGTAGGTAGGCGCGGAGAGGTAAATGTACAAGATGAGCAGCAGCAAGGCAATGCCGATGCCTGCCATCACCCTGCCAAGATAGAACCAAAAGCCGTTTTTCTTTTTTTCTTTACTCATACAGCCTGCAAAACTAACGGAAAAAAACGGAAAGGGCAAAAAATGGTCAAAATTTTCGGTCGCACCTGCGCATTGTCGGAATTTAGACCATCTTTCCACCTGCGCACTATCGGAAAAAATAATTGCTTGAAATGTGCGCACTATCGGAATTTTGTGTATCTTTGCACCTGCGCACTATCGGAAAATAAAACTTAACTATATGATTTTCAATAGAAAGATATACAAGAGATTCTTGGAATGGAAAAGGGCTGGCGGACAAAAGGCTTTGCTCATCGAAGGGGCAAGGCGTATCGGGAAGTCCACCATCGTTGAGGAATTTGCCAAAAACGAGTATAAATCCTACATTCTCATCGACTTTGCCAAGATTCGCGATGTTGTCAAGGAGGCTTTTGAACACAACTTGAACGACCTCGACACCTTTTTTATGTTGCTTTCTTCCGAGTTCAAGGTGAAACTGCATGAGCGTGAGTCGCTTATCATTTTCGATGAGGTGCAAAAGTACCCAAGGGCACGGGAAGCGGTGAAGTATCTCGTGCAAGATGGCCGTTATGACTACATCGAAACGGGTTCGCTCATCTCCATCCATGAGAATGTCAGCGACATCCTTATCCCTTCCGAGGAGCGTAGCATAAGGATGTATCCGCTTGACTTTGAGGAATTTTGTTGGGCTTTCGGTGAAGAGCAATTGTTGGAATATATCAAAATGTGTTTCGGACAACAGCGTCCTTTGACTGCCGACCTGCACCGAAAGGCCATGATGCTTTTTCGCCAGTATTTGCTGGTTGGTGGTATGCCCAAGCCTTTGGCTGCCTATTTGGAAAACGGCCGAGATTTCACTTCGTGCGACGAGGAAAAGCGTGACATTTTGCGCCTGTACCGCGAGGACATCATGAAGATTGGCAACCAATACCGCTCGAAGGTGTTGGCCATCTATGACCAGATTCCCGGACTGCTCTCCAAGCACGAGAAAAGGGTGGTTCTCAACAAGATAGTGGAAGGCTCCGATTTCATGCAATATGAGGACACTTTCTTTTGGCTTGCCGACTCGATGATGGCCAATGAATGTTTCAATTGTTCTGACCCGAATGTGGGTCTTTCTGTTAACGAAGACCGCACTTACGTGAAATGCTACATGGGCGACACGGGGCTTTTGGTCAGCCATGCTTTCAGCGAAAACGATGTTTCCGATGGCGAGTTGTATCGTGAAATCTTACACGGCAAGTTATCGCTCAATGAAGGGATGTTGTACGAGAACGCCATCGCGCAAATGCTGGTCGCGGCGGGGCACAAGTTGTACTTCTACACCCGCTACAACGAAACGAAGCACCGTAACGACATCGAAATTGACTTCTTGCTTTCGAACAATAGTAAGCTGAAATACAGGATTTTCCCTATTGAGGTGAAGTCGACGGAGAATTATTCGACCACCTCATTGGAGCGGTTCAAGGAAAAGTTTCACGAGCGGATTGGAGCCTGTTATGTCATCCATCCGAAGAATCTCATGGTGAAAGACGACATCATCTGCCTGCCGCCTTATATGACGTTTTGTTTGTAAACTACATAACATTATAGGTACAATAATCATCACTATTTCAAAGGCTTCATCGAACAGGCGAAGCCTTTTTTCATGCCTTAAAACTTCGCAATCGGAACAATCCGAATGGTATGTCCGTTTTTTTCCACGATATTTTCCTCGTCCTTGGTCACGATAAGAAGATTGTTGCATTGCAGCTCCTTGGCACATTCTATAAGAGAGTCCATTTCGCGTTTGCGGGTCTTTTCGGATTGCATTCCGTAGCAAACCTGAATCAACTGCTCCACTTTCGTGCCTTTTCGGGTGACGAAATCGGTTTCCTTGTCGTTCTTTGAACGGTAATAGAATAGGGTTTGCCCAGACTTATAACCACGGCGAAGCAACTCTACAAACACTTGGTTTTCAAGCAGTCGGCCAAGATTTTCGCTCAGGTTGAAACCTGCCGATTGCACAAAGCCATTGTCAACCACATATACCTTTTGGTCGGCTTTCTGCATCAGTTTTAGCTTGTTGTTGAAGCGGGGCAGGAAGAAGAATAAGAACGGCTCACACAGGTATTGACAGAATTTCTTGGTAGTGTTGACGCTCGACAACTGCAAATCCGTGGTGAGACCGTTGGCCGAGACAGGATTACAGAAATTGGCAAGCAAGAAAGAGGCAAGATCGTATAATTCCGTGGTTTTGCGCACTTTATGCCGTTTTGCGATGTCTTTCAACAGAATGGAATCAAACAAAGTGGACATATAACTGTGGGTGATGTTACGGGCGAAGATAGTCTCTGGATAGCCGCCATTACGCAAATAATCATCGGCCAAGGCGATGGCTTCGGTTTGTTGCTCGGCTTTAACATGTTGAATGTCAATATTGTGCCAAGCAAATGTTTCTTCAAGGCTGAAAGGTAGCATTTCCACCGACAAATAGCGTCCTGTAAGTACTGTCATCATCTCACTGCTGAGCATATTGGCGTTGCTACCCGTGATGACAAGGTTCTTGCCACGGCGATAGAGTTTGGAAACCCACAAATCCCATTCGGGAAGGTTTTGCACTTCGTCAAGCATAAGGAACTGGTAATCAGGATATACATCGTCAAGTAATCGCATGACGAGGTCTTCGTTCCATCGGCTAAGCAGCAATTGGTCGTCGAAATTGAGATAGGCGAAGTTTTTCCCTTTGAGCATCAACAGTGCGTATGTGGATTTGCCCACCCGCCGTGGTCCGCTGATGAATTTGACGAGAGGACTTTGCGACAGTTGCTCTTTGTCGTATTCAGTGCGTCTTTCAAGATACGGGCGACCAAGTAGTTCGTCGCGTTCCTTGCGTTGGTTGATGAGAACGTCCTTCATGGATAGTTTTGTTTTATGGCGCAAAAATACGCTTTTTTATGCAATAAAACATCTGTACTGCACAAAAAATGCACTTTTTTATGCAGTACAGATAAAATATTGCATACTTTCGGCACTTTATTGGTATGTTCCCCAATCCTTCCACGACACATAATCGATGCCGTTGATGGTGCAGGAAAATAGGAAAAATCTAAAGTCTATAGCGGAAAAATCTAAAGTTTTGATTGGAAAAATCTAAAGTTTCAATTGGAAAAATCTAAAGTTTCAATTGGAAAAATCTAAAGTTTTGAGATTTTATATTTTGTATAAAATTGTATATCAATTATATAAATTGTATTTTATAAAATTTGAAAATTATTCAAAACCTCGTTGTTTTGATGTCAAAATTCGGCCATCGGAAAAATTGTTGCACAACGACCTTCCACACCGCTTTATTTCTTATCTTTGCGGCCTAATTTGAAATCATTCTTAATAATGAGACGCGAGACTTTTAGACACGAGACGCGAGACGGGGTTGTCCCGTGTCCCGCAGTCCCGCGTCCCGCGTCAAAATAACAACTATGGACTCGAATCCGAAAGACAATATCATCAGCGAAGTCACAAGCAAGGACTATGAATACGGCTTTGTGACCGACATTGAGACCGATTTCGCGCCGAAAGGCCTGAATGAGGACATCATCCGCCTGATTTCCAAGAAGAAAGAGGAACCTGAATGGCTGTTGGAGTTTCGCCTGAAGGCCTTTCGCCATTGGCAGACCTTGAAACAACCCAACTGGGCACACTTGGACATTCCCGAGATTGATTATCAGGACATTATCTATTATGCCGCCCCGCGTAAACGCCAACAAAAACAGAGCCTTGACGAAGTTGACCCTGAATTGTTGGCCACCTTCGACAAACTCGGCATCTCGCTTGATGAGCAGAAGAAACTCTCGGGCGTGGCTGTGGATGCGGTCATGGACTCGACCTCGGTGAAAACGACCTTCCAAGAAACGCTCTCCAAGCACGGTGTCATCTTTATGTCGTTCAGCGAGGCGGTCAAACAGCACCCTGACTTGGTAAAAAAGTATCTCGGCAAGGTGGTGCCTTACACCGACAATTTCTTTGCCGCTTTGAACTCGGCGGTCTTCAGCGACGGCTCGTTTTGCTACATCCCGAAGGGCGTGCGCTGCCCGTTGGAGTTGTCCACCTATTTCCGCATCAACGCGGCCAACACGGGCCAGTTTGAGCGCACCCTCATCGTCGCCGACGAAGGCGCGTATGTGAGTTACATGGAAGGCTGCACGGCACCGCAACGCGATGAAAACCAACTTCACGCGGCCATTGTGGAAATCATTGCCGAGACTGATGCTGAGGTGAAATACTCCACTGTGCAAAACTGGTATCCCGGCGATAAAAACGGCAAGGGTGGCGTGTACAACCTCGTCACGAAGCGCGGCCTCTGTCGCGGCGACCGCTCCAAGATTTCTTGGACGCAAGTCGAGACAGGTTCGGCCATCACATGGAAATACCCGAGTTGCGTGCTGATGGGCGACAACGCCGTGGGCGAGTTCTACTCCGTCGCCGTGACCAACAACTACCAGCAAGCCGACACGGGCACGAAGATGATTCACTTGGGCAAAAACACCCGTAGCACCATCATCTCCAAAGGCATCTCCGCCGGCCACAGCCAAAATGGCTATCGTGGTTTGGTGAAGGTGGTGCCGAAAGCCGAAAACTCACGCAACTACTCGCAGTGCGACTCGCTACTTTTAGGAGACCAATGCGGCGCACACACTTGGCCCTACGTGGAGTGCGGTAATGAGTCGAGCATCCTCGAACACGAAGCCACGACCTCGAAAATCTCCGAAGACCAATTGTTCTACTGCCAGCAGCGCGGCATACCGACCGAAAAGGCCATCGGATTGATAGTCAACGGTTATGCCAAGGATGTGTTGAACAAACTGCCTATGGAGTTTGCGGTTGAGGCGCAGAAATTATTGTCGATTACGTTAGAAGGCAGCGTTGGATAATTGATAGTTGAAAAATTGTAGTTAGGAAAGTCCCGTAGGGACAATGGATAATAAGCAGGTGGTGAAGCATAGCGAAACCCCTGCCACGGAATGATAGAATATAGAATGTTCAAAACCTGTACAAATAACACGCCTTTTTGGTTGCTTCTCATCGGGATAGCCCTTATCCTGTTGAGCAATAGCCTATTGACTGAAGGCATGTTTCTTGATGGTGTGACTTACGCCTGCATTTCGCGCAACATGGCAGAAGGGTTGGGGACATTCTGGAATCCGCATTACACCCAGACGATAGGCCCTGTTTTCCATTCACATCCACCTTTGGCATTTGGTTTGGAGGCATTGGCTTTTAGGCTGTTGGGCGATTATTGGTGGGTTGAAAAGCTCTATTCCATGATGGCTTTTCTCCTTGCTGCCCTGCTGATTGCCTTGATTTGGAAACGCACGACGAACAACCTCCGTTGGGCTTGGCTGCCGCTTTTGCTATGGATTTGTGTGCCGGTAGTGACTTGGTGCGCCGCGAACAACATGCTTGAAAACACTATGACGGTCTTTGTCTTGTTGTCGGTTTATCTGATGATTGTCAGCTATCAGAGAAACAACAAGTTATGGCTGTTTTTTGGAGGTGTTTCGCTGTTTTTGGCCTTCCTTTCAAAAGGTTTTACAGGGCTGTTTCCGTTGGTTTTCCCACTGATTTACTGCATTTTCGATGAGCAGCGGAGATGGATTCAAGGTCTGATAGACATGCTTCTGCTGTTTGTGGAATTGGCGGCTTTATCGGGATTGATGTTTTTGGTTTTCCCGCTGTCCTTGCCTTATCTGAAAGAATATGTGCAAGTTCAAGTATTGGGAACGGGCTTGCATGAAGCCACGGTTGCCTCTCGGTTTTCCATCGTTTTCACAGCGTTGGGGCAAGTTTTAATCCCTTTGTTGATGCTTGCTATACTATTTATTGTCAATAGGTTAGTTTTAAAAAAGCAAGTCAAGATGTTTGAGTTTCCACGTGATAGAAAATGGTTCCTTGTTTTTTTGATTGCGGGATTGACGGGTGTGTTGCCCATTATGGTGAGCGTGAAGCAGCGTGACTTTTACATGCTTGCGGCTTTACCGTTTTTCGCCTTGGCTCTCGGGCATATTTCCCTTTCGATGGTGAATGCAATGTTGTTGGAAATCAAGCCGAAAACCCGAAATTGGATGATGATGGCGTCAGCCGTCGTTTTATTGGTCGGTGTTGTGTTGAATGTGTGCCATATTGGGAAATATGGCCGCGATGAGGCATTGATCGAAGAGGTGAAAAATCGGGTGGCGGAAGCGGATGGCGAAAACATAATCGAAATCACACCAGAAGAATATACACAATGGGCTAAACACGCTTATTATATGCGTTATGGCAAAATTAGCCTGAATCCAAATGAACAACATATTGGGCAGACATACGGGTCTGCCCCTACAAATGAATAATTAAAAATTGATATATTATGTTGCTGAATATCAAAAATCTACATGTCTCCATCGGAGGCAAGGAAATCCTGAAAGGATTGAATCTGGGCGTCAATGAAGGTGAAATCCACGCCATCATGGGGCCAAACGGAACGGGAAAAAGCACCTTGGCGGCAGCTATCACGGGTCGTGAGGGCTACGAAATCACCGAGGGCGAAATCTGGTACAAAGGCAAGAACATCGTAGGTATGTCGCCCGAAGACCGTGCCAACGAAGGCATCTTCCTCAGTTTCCAATATCCCGTTGAGATTCCGGGCGTGAGCATCCAAAACTTCATGCGCACCGCCGTAAACTCAAAGCGTGAGTATCAGGGACTTCCGCCCATGAGCACGGTGGAGTTTATGAAGATGATGAAAGAAAAGCAGGCCATGGTGGAAATCACAGAGAAACTGCAAAACCGCTTCGTCAATGTGGGCTACAGCGGCGGCGAAAAGAAGAAAAACGAAATCTTCCAAATGGCTATGCTGGAGCCGAGCCTCGCCATCCTCGACGAGACCGACTCCGGCCTCGACATTGACGCGCTCCGCATCGTGGCGCACGGGGTGAATCAACTCCACAACGACACGAACTCTTTCGTGGTCATCACACACTACCAGAGGCTGCTGGACTACATCGTCCCCGACTTCGTCCATGTGATGTACGACGGGCGCATCGTCAAGACGGGCGGCAAGACCCTCGCCCTCGAACTCGAAGAAAAAGGCTACGAATGGATTAAGGAACTTTGACTATGGACAACCAACTCATCATTGCCGCCAACCAAAGCCGCGAAATCATTGAGTATGACGATGATGCACATTTGACGCCTGAGCCGAAAGTGTCCGAAATCGTCCTCAATGAAAATTCCAGCCTTGAGTTGTATGTGCTGCAAAACGTGAACAACGAGGCTTCCATCCAGCGCGAGTTCAAGATTAGGCAGTTGGCCGACAGCCGCCTGAAAATTGTGGTCATCACCTTCAACGGCGGCGACATCCGAAACAGATATACGGTTAATCTTGATGGCGAAGGTGCTGATACCCAGATTCATGGACTTTACCTCATCGACAAGACACAACACGTTGAGAATCACCTGAAAGTGAACCACAATGTGCCGCATTGCACGAGCAACGAGAAGTTCAAGGGCATTTTGGACGACGAGGCCACGGCCATCTTCAACGGCCATGTTTATGTGGCAAAAGACGCGCAAAAAACTGATGCTCAACAAAATAACAGCAATATTTTGCTGACTTCGAAGGCCAAAATCAACAGTCAGCCTTTTTTGGAGATTTACGCCGATGACGTGAAATGTTCGCACGGTACCTCCACGGGCCAGCTCGACCAAGAGGCCATGTTCTACATGCGCCAGCGCGGCATCAGCAAGGCTAATGCGAGGATTTTGTTGATGTACGCTTTCGCCGCTGAGGTCAGTAACCACATTGGAAATGAAATGCTGCATGAGCACATCGACGACATGATCAAACGGCGTCTGCGCGGCGAGCTGTCAAGCTGCGAGACCTGCGTATTGCGCTGCAGCCATCCGAAGGAATATAATTTTGACATTGATTATTCGAAAATATAGTAGCGTTGGAACAAAACATTCAAAACTTTCAAAACAATTGTGGCAAGGAAAGTTGCCAACCGGCTCCTTTCCAGCGCATCCTAACGGATGCCATGAACCAATGATGGAGTTTTCGGTTGCCGATGGCGGAGAGGCAACGGCGAGCGGTTGCAAGCCGTTGCATTGCCCAATCAACAAAAAAGGTTTTGCAGGTTTTGCAAGTTTTGTGATAAAAAGAAACATACAATGTTGAACATCAACGAAATAAGGAAACAATTCCCCATTTTGGACCAGCAGGTTTACGGCAAGCCCTTGGTCTATCTCGACAATGCCGCCACCACGCAGAAACCGCTGTGCGTCATTGAGCGAGAGCGCGACTATTACCTGCATGAGAACTGCAACATCCACCGAGGCGTGCATTACTTGAGCCAAAAGGCTACCGAGGCCTACGAACACGCCCGCCAAACCGTGGCCGATTTCATTCACGCCAAGGAAGCAAGGGAAATCATTTTTACAAGAGGCACCACGGAATCACTGAACCTTTTGGCGACAGCTTTTGAGCATTATTTCATCGAGGAAGGCGACAAGGTTTTGGTCACGGCGATGGAGCACCATTCCAACCTCGTGCCGTGGCAACAGATGGTGCAGCGGCATCATGGGCAGTTGCTCGTCGTACCGATGGACGACAAGGGTGTGTTGGATTTGGAACAATACGAAAGACTGCTGCATGAAGGCCCGAAAGTGGTTTCCATTGCGCACATTTCCAATGTCTTGGGCACCATCAATCCCATCAAGCAGATGATTGAGATGGCGCATAAATATGGCATCCCCGTGGTCATTGATGGCGCTCAGTCCATGGCGCATCATCCCATTGATGTTCAGGATTTGGATTGCGATTTCTTTGTCTTTTCGGGCCATAAGATGTATGCTCCGATGGGCATCGGTGGCTTGTATGGCAAGGCGGAGTGGTTGGAGAAGTTGCCGCCCTACCAATTCGGTGGTGAGATGGTCGATAAGGTGAGTTTCGAGAAAACCACCTTCAATGTGTTGCCCTTCAAGTTTGAGGCGGGCACGCCTAATGTTGGAGCCGCTTTAGGTCTGGAAACGGCCATCCAATTCCTGCAAAGCCTTGATAGAAAAGCCGTTGAGGAACACGAAAACCAACTCATGCAATCCGCCATCCAGCAACTTTCAGAGATTGAAGGCATCCGTTTCATCGGGGAGGCAAAGAACCGCTCAGGCTTGGTTTCCTTTATTATAGAAGGAGTGCATCCTTACGATTTGGGCACCATTATCGACAAGATAGGCGTGGCCGTGCGCACAGGTCACCATTGCGCCGAGCCGGTGATGACGCGCTTCGGTATCCCGGGCACTGTGCGGGCTTCGTTTGCGTTATACAACACAATGGAAGAGGTGGAAATTTTTGTAAAAGCCGTGAAAAAAGCCGCGATGATGCTTCGATAGAAAACGTAGAATTTCAACAAGCACAAAAACATACATTTTACTACGTCAAATGACATAATAAAATGTATGTTTTTTATATGTAAATGCTCTTCAGAAGAAGAAAAACTTATTCTTCTTTCCTTCTCTTACCAAGGAGATAAGCACCGCCTAAGCAGCTCAGGAGCATCAATCCTTCGCCCAACGGAGCGAGATAGTCAATCGTAATGTTCTGTTCCTCAGGCTGTGGCATTTCGACCACTTCTGATTTGATCATCTTGTCAACCTCTTCTTCAATCTCTTCCTTTTCAGCTGGTTCTTTGAGTTGAATGCTAAGTTCTACATCAGAGTTTCTGGTGGTTTTGATTTGGGCTTGAGCAATTGAGGCTAACATCAAGAATGCGGTCGACATCGCTATTACGGGTAATAATCTTCTTTTCATGGCTGTTATTCTTGTTGTGTATCAATATTTTACTATATTAGTCCATAATTAGACAATAATCTTTTGCAAAAGTAGGGCTTTTCTCTATGTGTTATTGGGTTTTGCTGTATTATTATAACAATAAAACATTGCGTATTTTACAATGTATAAACTTTTTCCTATGAAATGGCCTCTTGGGGCTTAAAATGGTTGTCGTTGATCTCTTGTTCTACGGCTCTCGCGTATTCGGAAACAAAGTTGTAATTCAGGCTAATGGATATCCGACGCAGCAGATCCATGTCCATCGAGGCTCGTTTGAGGATGCGATTGAAATTCCCCGGGTCGCAGTGCACTTTTCGCGCCAACCATGCCTCACTGCGCTCTTCCTCTTTCAGTCGTGCCTTTATCGCATTGCCAATATGGAATTCATCCGTTCTCATTGGGTTGTAAGTTTTTTCTTTTTTTCGTCCTGATTTTCTTTTTCACTCTGATGGGTGCAATGATGAGCACGAGCAGTATCTCAAGTGCATATTTCACCAAAGGTATGATGCCCGTGGTGAGGAGTTGGAAGATGATGAGTAGTATCGAAGCACCCACAAATAGTGCTTTGCCGTTGTTTTTCTTTCTGAATATCTGTATTAAGCTGAATACCAAAACGATAGATAGTGACAACTGTATGATTTGTATCACCAATTCAGAGGTGCCTTGTGTGGTGTCACCTTGATTGAAATAATACGAGTCAATATAAAAACGCCTGAAAATCAACGTGATGACTTCAAAAGCAAGCAGTAATCCGTAATAAGTGATGGCAAAACTGGCGGCCAATTTCATAGCCGTAGTAAGTTCTGGCTTCAGGTCGAATAGCTTGCTTTCTCTTTGTTCCATGGTCAATTCTCCATAAATAAATCATCGTTGGGTGCTTCCAACCGCTTGAAATAGAGGTAGTAGAGCATGATGAAGATTAGGGTGAGCAGCAAATCGGAGGTGAACGGCGAGGGCTTTTGCAACGGGTAAATGAACACGGAATGGGCTATCAACATGCAGATTTGGGAGATGCTATAGAGGTGGAAACCGCGTTTGTCGTTTTTGAACATTTTGACGACGCCCACCAACGAAACGACGAACAACACCAACAGAATCAGATAGTAGTTGGGATTGACTTGGCTGAGGATGTTGAAACTTTCGCTCATGGACTTGGTGAAATCCTCGCCCATGGCCGAAAAGGGTTGCATCATTTCCTCAAATTGTCCACTGTCAAATATTTCGGCCATTCTTGGGGTGGTGAAATACATGATGAGGGAA